>JABAOE010018138.1_pt3 | contig 15683 bp, 11 predicted proteins | sample 7062141 | NCBI WGS metagenome assembly JABAOE01 (sample SAMN14538627, study PRJNA623070) | marine sediment metagenome | biome: marine biome [ENVO:00000428]; feature: marine pelagic biome [ENVO:01000023]; material: deep marine sediment [ENVO:00002113] | place: India: Gulf of Khambhat ... | reverse complement strand
CGCACGGCGAGGGAGAACCTCGCCGATCTCGTCGATCCCGGCAGCTTCGAGGAGTACGGCAGCTTCATGTACGCGGCCCAGACCTCCCGCCGCGACATCACCGACCTCATCGCCAACACGCCGGGCGACGGGATCGTCGGCGGCATCGCCCGCGTCAACGGCGACCGCTTCGACGACNNACCCAGGGCCACCGCGGTCACCAGAAGAAGGACCGGCTGCTCGACGTCGCGGCCCGCCTCGGGTTGCCGGTCGTCCTCTTCGCCGAAGGCGGGGGCGGACGACCGGGCGACACCGACGTCCCGGTCATCGCCGGCCTCAACGTCGAGTCCTTCGCCGCGATGGCGGGGCTCAGCGGCACCGTGCCGTTGGTGGCCGTGGTCTCGGGCCGCTGCTTCGCGGGCAACGCCGCGTTGGCCGGGGTCTGTGACGTGATCATCGCGACCCCCGACGCCAACCTGGGCATGGCCGGCCCCGCCATGGTGGAGGGCGGGGGCCTCGGCGTGTACGCGCCGGAGGAGATCGGGCCGGTCGACGTGCAGACCGCCAACGGCGTGATCGACATCCTGGTGGACGACGATGCCGCCGCGGTCGCGATGGTCAAGCAGTACCTGTCGTACTTCCAGGGCCCACTGTCCGACTGGGCCTGCGCCGACCAGGCCCGGTTGCGCGACGTCGTGCCCGAGAACCGGAAGCGGGCCTACGACGTGCGGGAGGCGATCGAGATCCTCTTCGACACGGGATCGGTGCTCGAGCTGCGTCCCACCTTCGCCCGGGGCATGGTGACCGCGTTGGCACGGCTGGAGGGCCGGCCGGTCGGTGTGATCGCCAACGACCCGACCCGGCTGGGTGGCGCGATCGAGTCCGACGGGGCCGACAAGGCGGCCCGCTTCATGCAGCTCTGCGACGCCCACCGGCTGCCGCTCGTGTCACTCTGCGACACCCCCGGATTCATGGTCGGCCCCGAGGCGGAGCGGACGGCGCAGGTCCGCCACTTCTCCCGCATGTTCGTGGTGGGGGCCAGCCTGACGATCCCGCTCGCCACCGTCGTGCTGCGCAAGGCCGTGGGACTGGGCGCACAGGCGATGGCGGGTGGGAGTTTCCACGCCCCGTTGATGACGGTCTCGTGGCCGACCGGAGAGGTCAGCGGCATGGGGATCGAAGGGGCGGTGAGCCTGGGCGCCCGACGCGAACTCGACGCCATCGAGGATCCCGGGGAGCGGGCCGAGGCCTTCGAGGCCAAGGTGGCCGCGATGTACGAGCGGTCGAAGGCACTCAACGCCGCCGCCCATCACGAATTCGACGACGTGATCGACCCCGCCGAGACGCGACGGCGGCTGTCGAACCTGATCCGGTCGGCCCGGCCCGAGCCGGAGCCACCGAGGCGGCCCTACGTCGACGCGTGGTGAGGGTGTGACGGCCGCCCGACCGTGGCCCGGAACCCGTCGGCCAACTCCCGGAGCCGTTCCCGGGCGTCGGGCGCGTCGGCCGGGATGCGGATCCCGGCCCGGAAGTCGGTTGCACCCGCCTCCACCAGACCCGGCACCGGCGCGAAGGTCGCGTCGGTGTCGATGCGGCCGGTGTCGTCGGTGACCACCGCCAGATTCGCCGACACCTCGATGCCCGAGGCGTCCCGGCCTTCCGCCTCCACCGCGGCGCGCATCCGGGCGATGCCCGTCACCGGGTCGGCAGCATCGGGACCCCAGGGAATCCACCCGACTCCGAACCGGGCCAACCGGCGCATCGATCGGGGGTTGACCGTGCCCGAGACCCAGATGGGCACGCCGGCGGGCTGGAGCGGCTTGGGCATCTGGTGGATGGCCTCGAAGTCGAGACGGTCGGAGTGGTGATCGGCGGAGGTCTCGCTCCACAGTGTCCGACAGACGTCGAGCGTGTGGTCGAGTTGGGCACCCCGGTCCGAGAAGTCGAGACCCGCCGCCTCGTATTCCTCCTCCTGCCAGCCGACTCCGACCCCGAGATCGAGCCGGCCGCCCGACAGCACGTCGATGGTCGCCGCCATCTTCGCCAGCACCACGGGTCGGCGCAGGGCGGCCAGGAGGATCCCGGTCATGAAGCGCGTCCACCGGGTCCTGGCGGTGAGGTGCGCGATCGTCGTCAGGGGTTCGAGCCAGTGGCCGTCGGGTCCGGTCGGCTGCCGGCCTCCCTCGGAGCCTCCCCGCCGCGGGTCGCCGTAGGCCTCGAGGTGCTCCCCGAACACCACGTGGTCCGGCAGCGCCAGCCGGTCGATCCCGGCCGCGTCCGCGTCCTCGGCCCGGCGCACGAGGTGGGCCCANNCCGGGGTCGTCCCGGCTGAAGGTGATCAGCATCACCGACAGCTGGGGCTCGCCGACCCCGCTCATCGAGCCGTCTCCTCACGGGTGTGGCGCCACACGAGCCACGCGAACACGAACTGGAGTGGGAGTCGGAGGAGGTTGCGGGTCCGGGCCGACTCGGACCCCTCCACCCGCTGGATCCGGCCGTCCTGGTCGGGACGGATGTCGACGTCGTGGAGGTACATGTCGATGTTGGCCGGGTAGACGGCGACGATCAGACCGAGCAGACCCCACGCCGCCCGCCGTCGCGTCCGGCGGGGGAACATGGCCAGCCCGAGCGCGATCTCCGCGCCACCCGAGAGGAGGTTCGCGGCCTTCGGATCGGGGAACCAGCGGGGCACCATGGCCTCGAAGAAGTCCTGTCGCACGAAATGCAGGATGCCCACCCCGACGGACGCCCCGCCGATGATCCGCGCCGACCAGTTGCCTGCCATGACATGAGCCTGACAACGCCGTCCCTCCCCCGCCAATCCGGATCGGCTCGACGGCCCGGGCACACGGAGACGACCCCGTGGAGACGGGGGTCGGGGAGAGGGAGGAGCGGAGGGCGCTACCGACCGCGGCGGCGCCGGCTCCGCCGGGCGGGCCCCCCGTGGGGACGGGCCCCCCCGGCCGGTGGGGCCGACGCTTCCCCGGGGGTCTCGACCTCGGGTACCGGAAGGGTCCCGTCGAGCACGCCCCGCATGACGGCGACGTGGGCGGGCGTGTTGCCACAGCATCCACCGATGATCTGGATCCCCGCCTCGCGCACCCGGTGGGCGTAGGCGCCCATCACCTCGGGTGTGCCGCTGTAGCAGAGCTCGGCGCCGTGCCACTCGGGGATGCCGGCGTTGGCCTTGGCGATGACCGGGAGCACCGTGGCGGCCCGGATCTCCGCGAGTGCGGCCTCGGTGTCGGGCAGGTTGTTGCCGCAGTTCGCGCCGACGGCGGCGACACCGAGTTCGGTGAACCGCTCCGCCGCCTGCGTACCGGTCACCCCCATCATCGTGCGGCCGGCGGTGTCGAAGCTCATCGTGACCGTGATCGGCAGACCCGAGACCCGCCGTGCCCCCTCGATGGCGGCCTCGACCTCCTCGATGGAACTCATCGTCTCGATCCACAGCACGTCGGCCCCGCCCTCGGTCAGCCCTTTCGCCTGTTCGGCGAAGGCGGCCGCCGCATCCTCGGGCTCGAGCGTGCCGAGCGGCGCGAGCAGCTCCCCGGTCGGTCCGACGGAACCGGCCACGATCACCTTGCGGGGGGCGCCGTCGGCCACGAGCCGGGCGTTGCGGGCGGCAGCAGCGTTGATCTCCACGACCTGGTCGTCGAGCCCGTGGAGGGCCAGTCGGAAGCGGGTCCCGCCGAAGGAGTTCGTGAGGATGATGTCGGATCCGGCATCGACGTAGGCCTGGTGCATCCCCCGCACCTGCTCGGCCATGTCGACGTTCATGCGTTCCGGCGCGTCACCGGCCGGCAGACCCCGGGCGAAGAGTTCGGTACCCGTGGCGCCGTCGATGAGCAGGTGACCGCGCTCCTCGATCATCTCGTCGAGCACGGTCGTCATGGTGCCCACATCGGTCGTCGCTCGAGCCGTCACGGTGGGTGAGGATACCGCCGGGCCGGTGGCTAACGCCGCGCCGTTCGAGCCCGGACGCTCCCAGGATCTGCTCGCCGGGAGGGCACATGCCAGACTTGCGGCGTGGGCCGGGTGAGCATCAGCCAGTTCTCGTGGCTGGCGTGGCCGGCCGTCATCATCGCCATCCAGCAGGTGTTCTTCCCTGCGCCGGCCGGTTCGTTCGTCGCCGGGATCGTCCTGGGCCTGATCACCGCCCTGGTGGCGTTCGGCATGTACCTCGTCTACCGGGCGAACCGGGTCATCAACTTCGCCGCCGCCGAGATCGGGCTGCTCCCCGGCGTGGTGGCGATGCTGTTGATCGTCGAGAACGGCCTGACCTGGTGGCTCGCCTTCCCGATCGGCTTCGTGGCCGCGGCCGTGCTCGGCGTGATGGCCGAGTTCCTCGTGATCCGCCGGTTCTTCGACGCCCCCCGACTCGTGGTCACCGTGGCCACGATCGGCGTGGCACAGATGCTGGGCGTGGTCGCCATCTTCCTGCCCGCCTGGTGGGACACGAAGCTCCAGTCACAGCGGATCCCCGCACCGATCGACTACCGCTTCGACATCGGCGTGCGCACGCTCAACACCAACCACATCATCGCGGTGGTGGTGGCGCCGCTGGCGATCGCCGCGGTGGTGGCGATCCTGCGCTGGACGCGGGTGGGAATCGCCATCCGGGCCGCCGCGGAGCTGCCCTCCCGAGCCGGTCTGCTCGGCATCCCCGTGAAGGGGCTCCAGAGCATCGTGTGGGGGCTCGCCACGGTCCTCGGCTTCCTCGCCATCTTCCTGCGAGCGGGGATCTACGGAATCCCGGTGGGCGGACAACTCGGTCTCCTCTTCCTGCTGCGGGGGCTCGCCGCGCTCACGATCGGGCGGATGTCGCACCTGCCCACCATCATCGGATCGGCCATCGCTCTCGGCGTGCTCCAGGAGGGGATCATCTGGAACTCCGGCGCGATCGAGGCCGAAGCGCAGATGGGGGCGATCACCGGCGGCGTGATCGTCGCGGCGCTGCTGTTCCGTCGTGACCGGGGCCTGCGTTCCGCGCTCGAAACGGCCTCCTGGCAGAACGTGGGGGACTCCCGTCCCGTCGCGGCGATCTTCCGGGCCATGCCCGAGGTGAGAACCGCACGGGCTGCCGGCATCGTCGCGGTCGCGGTCGCCGCCCTCTGGGCCATCCCCTATTCCGGATGGTTCGGGACGACCGTGATCAACCGCTTCGGCGAGATCTACACCTTCTCCCTGATCCTGTTGTCACTCGGGGTCCTGACCGGGTGGGCGGGTCAGCTCTCGCTCGGCCAGATGGCGTTCTCGGCGATCGGCGGGGTCACCGCGGCGAAACTCACCGGCGAGTGGAACTGGGACATCACGCTGGCGACACTGAGCGCCGGAGCGGTCGGGGCGATGGCCTCCCTGGTGGTCGGTGTCCCGGCGCTGCGCCTTCGCGGTGCCTACCTGGCCGTCACCACGCTGGCGTTCGGGATCGTGGTCAGCCAGTTCTTCCTCAATCCCCAGTTCTTCGACTGGGTGCTGCGCGAGAACGACCGCATCGAGCGCAAACCGATCCTCGGGGTGATCGACTGGAGTTCCTCGAGGGCCGCGTACTTCGTCGCGCTGGTGACGATGGTCCTGGGATTCGTCGCGGTGCGCGGGATCCGCAACAGCCGCACCGGCCGGGTGTTGATCGCGCTGCGCGACAACGAGACGGCCACCGAGGCCTACGGGGTGAGCGCGGTCCGGGCCAAGCTCACCGCCTTCGCCATCTCCGGGTTCCTCGCGTCGTGCGCCGGCGCGATCTTCACCCACCATCAGCAGTTCTTCGCCAGCGGCAACCCGCAGTTCAACTTCGGGGTGTTCGCGGCGGCGGTGATCGGCGGGCTGGGGACCATCGGCGGGGCCCTTCTCGGCTCCCTGTACTTCAACGGGACCTTCTTCTGGCTCTCGGGCGGCTGGCGCCTGTTGTCCAGCGCCAGCGGCATCCTGATCGTGTTGCTGTTCGCTCCCGCGGGCCTGCTCGGGTTCTGGCAGGACCTGCGCGACCTGATGGTTCGGCGGCTCGGGCGCCGCCGGGGCCTGGTCGAGGTCGACCTCGCCGAGGATCTGCTCGACGACGCGGACGACACGACCCCCGACGTCTCGGTGGCCACCGTATGACGACCACCGTGCCCCCGCCCGCGCCGAGCCGCCGACGGGGACTTCGCGCCCTCCTCGAGGACATCGCCGGCGACGGTCCGGTTCTGCCGCTGGTGGTGTTCTTCGGCCTCAACGCGGTCGACGAACTCGACCGGTCGGCCGCAGCCATCCTGGCGCCGGAGATCCGGGAGCACTTCGACCTGTCCCGCACCGCCTATTTCGGGTTCATCGGGATCGTCGCCTTCTTCGCCCTCGCGGCCCAGCCTGCCATCGCCGGGCTGGCCGACCGCTACCCCCGGATCCGGCTCGCCCTCCTCGGGGCCTCGTTGTGGGCCCTGTTCTCGTTCATGACCGGGCTGGCCCTCGGCATGGTCCTGTTCTTCGTGGCCCGCGGTGGCTCGGGGGTCGGCAAGGCCGTGAACGACCCGACCCACCGGTCGCTGCTCGCCGACTGGTATGCGCCGTCGCAGCGGCCGAAGGTCTACAGCCTGCACGCGGCCGCCAACGCGGTCGGGGCCTCCCTGGGTCCTCTCATCGCGGGGCTGCTCGCCTTCTCCTTCGGCTGGCGGGCGCCGTTCCTCGTGTTCGCGCTGCCCACCTTGGCGTTCGTCGTCCTCGGACTGCGGCTGCAGGAGCCGGTGCGGGGCGGGCAGGAACGGGCCCTGGCCGGCGGCGACGACGAACTGGTCAACACCGAGGAGGCCCCGCCGTCCTACGCGGAGGCGTGGCGCATGTGCTGGAAGATCAACGCGCTGCGCCGGATCTGGGTGGCCACACCGTTCCTGGCCGCGTCGCTGATCGGGTTCGGGACGCTGGCCGCCGAGCTCTACGNNCTACGGACTCGACGAGCGGGCCCGGGGGATCGTCGCCGCGGCGTCCGAGCCGGGACAGCTGATCGGATTGGTCATCGGGGCCCGGGTGGCCACGAAGCTGCTCGAACGCGACCCGGGTCTGATCCTCCGCTTCCTGGCCGTCGTCTCGGTGGTCACGTCGGCGCTCTCGGCCGTGTTCGCGCTCGTCCCGAACCTCGCCGTCGCCATCGCAGCCAACGTGAGCATCGCCCTGTGCCTCGCGATCGTGGGTCCCGGGATCGTGGCGTCCCTGTCGCTGGCGATCCCCGCCCGGGCGCGCGCCATGGGCTTCTCGATCGGTTCGCTTTTCATCATCCCCGGGCTGCTGATGCTCCCCACGATCGGGTGGATCGCGGACCGGTGGGGTATCCGCCCGGGCATGACGTTCATGGTGCCGGTCTTCCTGATCGGGGGGCTGATCATCGCCTCCGCCGGATCGATCATCGGAGACGACATCGACCAGGTCCGCAGGGCGACCCTGACCCGGGCCGAGGTGCTCGCCGCCCGCCGGCGGGGCGAGGTGAAGCTGNNCTGCCGCGGGATCACCGCCGGCTACGACGGTGTCCCCGTGCTCCACGGGATCGACTTCGAGGTCGACGCCGGTGAGATCGTGGCGCTGCTGGGCACGAACGGGGCCGGGAAGTCCACGCTGCTGCGGACCATCTCGGGTGTGGTCCAGGCCGACCGGGGCGCGGTGATGCTCGACGGACGAGACGTCACCCACGCGCCACCGAACGAGATCGCCGGCCTGGGGATCACCCAGATCCCGGGTGGAGCGGGGGTGTTCCCCGGTCTGACCGTTCGGGAGAACCTCGACGCGGCCGGCTGGCTGCACCGTGGCGACCGGACGGCGTTGGTGTCGGCGAAGGCGCGGGTCCTCGAGGAGTTCCCGGAGCTGGCGCACCGCCTCGACGACCCCGCCGCGTACCTGTCGGGCGGACAGCAGCAGATGCTGGCGTTGGGGATGACGTTCCTCGTGCAGCCCCGCCTGCTCATGATCGACGAGTTGTCGCTCGGCCTGGCCCCGATCGTGGTCGAGCGACTGCTGGCGATGGTGCGTGAGATCGCGGCCACCGGGGTGACCGTGATCCTCGTGGAACAGTCGGTCAACGTCGCGCTCGAACTGGCCCACACCGCGTACTTCATGGAGCGGGGCCGGATCCGGTTCCACGGCCCGGCCGCCGATCTGCTCGAGCGGCGCGACCTCCTCCGCTCGGTGTTCCTCGGTGAGACGCCGTCCGGATCGCCCGACCCCGGGGGTGGGGAGGGCGGACGGTCCCCCGCTGGTGCGCCGGCAACCCGGCCGGTGCTCGAGGTGAGCGGGTTGGGACGCAGCTTCGGCGGTATCCAGGCGGTGGAGGACGTCAGCTTCTCCGTCGCTCCCGGTGAGATCCTCGGCCTCATCGGTCCGAACGGGGCCGGGAAGACCACGCTGTTCGACCTCATCGGGGGTTCGACCCCCCGAGATCACGGCACCGTGCGGCTCGGCGGTGTGGACGTCTCGGCAATGTCCGCCGGGGCGAGGGCACGCCGGGGGCNNCTCACGGTGGAGGAGACGATCGCGGTGGCGCTCGAGCGGTGGGTCAGGTGGGGTGATCCCGTCACCGCCGCGCTCCATCTCCCCGTGGCGTTCGACAGCGAGACGGCGGTTGCGGCCCGGGTCGACGAACTCGTCGGGCTGATGGCCCTCGACCGCTTCCGCCACCATCGGGTGAGGGAGTTGTCGACCGGAACCCGCCGCATCGTGGACCTCGCGTGCGTGGTGGCCCACCGGCCCACCGTGGTCCTGCTCGACGAGCCGTCGAGCGGCATCGCGCAACGCGAGGTCGAGGCGCTGGGTCCGGTGCTCACCCGCATGCGTACCGAGATGGGGGCCTCTCTGCTCGTCATCGAACACGACATGAACCTGGTCATGTCGATCGCCGACCGGGTGGTGGCGATGGACCAGGGGACCGTGATCGCCGAGGGGTCACCCGCAGAGGTGCTGACCGCTCCGGCCGTGGTGGCGTCGTACCTCGGGAGCGACCGAGCGGCCATCGATCGTTCGGGTCCCCGGACGATCGACGGCGGATGAGCGAAGATACGCCTACGCACACAGGGGGTTCACGGCATGCAACCAGCTTCGGCACAGGGAGGGGGCACCGACGTCGCCCGCCTTCTGCGCAGATTCGGCCCGATCGTGCTCATCGTCGTCGTCGCCGTGGCCGTGATCGTGGTCGTTGCGACGAGCGGGGGCGACTCCGGCGACGAGGCCGGGAACGGCACCGACACCACCGGCGACGATGCCGACGGCGGCGACTCGGGTGACTCCGGCGACACCGGCGCCGACGACTCCGACGGCGCCGACGACACCGACGGTGGCGACGACCCCGCCGACGACTCCGACGGTGGCGACGACACCGGCGACCCCGACGGTGGCGACTCCGACGGTGACACCGGCGACCCGGGCGACGACCCCGACGACCCCGACGGCCCCCGGCTCAGCGTCGACGGACGACCCCTGCGCGACGGGGTGGTCCCCCTCAGTTGGGCCATCGAGCAGGGCATCGACGGCGACATCGACTGGGGCCCCCGGTGCGACGTCGAGCGGGGCACCATCGCCGTACCCGACCCCTACGCGGTGGAGTGCATGGCCCCGTGGGAGGGCGACAACGGCGGCGCGACCGCCCGGGGCGTCACCGCCGACTCGATCAAGGTCGTCTGGTGGATCCCACAGGAGCAGGATCCGATCCTCAACTACGTGACCTCGGCGATCGTCAACGACGACACCAACGCCGAGTACGAGCACACGATCCGGGGCCTCATCGAGATGTACGAGACCTACTACGAGACCTACGGCCGCCGCGTGGATCTGATCGTCGTCGAGGGGTCCGGCACGATCGTCGACGTCGGCGCGGCGGTGGCCGACGCCCGCGCCATCGTCGAGGACCACGAGCCGTTCATGGTCTGGGGCGGCCCCAACCTGACCAACGCCTTCGCCCAGGAGCTTCACGCCAACGGCGTGGCGTGCATCGGTTGCATCGTCGCGCAGAACTACGAGTACTACGAGGCCAACGACCCCCTGGCCTGGAGCGTGGGCAAGGGGGCCGAACAGCTCGATCTCCTCGTCGCCGAGTACATCGGCAAGCGTCTGGCCGGCGACCCCGCCATCCATGCCGGCGACGATTCGATGCACGACCAGGAGCGGGTGTTCGGCCGGATCTGGATCACCACCGGCGAGGGCTCGGAGATCGCCAACGAGCGCTTCGAGGCCCACCTGGCCGAGTGGGGGGTCGAGCTCGCCGAGTCGCAGAACTACGTGCTCGACCCGGGCACGCTCCAGGAATCGGCGGCCTCGGTCATCGCCAAGATGAAGCAGGCCGGGGTGACCTCGGTGATCCTCAGCACCGATCCGGTCGCACCCCGCGACTTCACCTTCGAGGCGACCGCCCAGGAGTACTTCCCCGAGTGGATCGTCACCGGCTCGGTGCTGGTGGACACCACCGCCTTCTCCCGCTCCTACGACCAGGGGCAGTGGGCCCACGCCTTCGGGATCTCGAACCTCGCCACCCGGGTGGTGCGTGAGGAAGCCGGTATCTTCTCGCTCTACAAGTGGTTCCACGGTGAAGCGCCCCAAGCCGACGACACCATCGGCGTGATCTTCCCCAATCCGCAGACCTTCTACTCGTTCCTCCAGGCCGTGGGCCCGGAGGTGACGATGGAAGGGTTCCGGGAGGCCTTCTTCAACGGGGTCCCGAGTGAGCGAGCCTTGACGGCCTCCTCACTCTCGTGGGGGGCGGAGGGGATCTGGCCCACCTCGCTCGAACCCGACTACCGGGGGGTCGACGACATCTCCGAGATCTGGTGGGATCCGAACGAACCCGGCCTCGACGAGATCGACACCGACGGCGTGGGGATGTGGCGTTGGGTCGACGGAGGCATCCGCTACAAGCCCGGGGAGATCCCGGAGGGCCCGCCGAAGGCGTTCGAGATGGAGGGTTCGGTGGCGATCTACCCGGAGCGTCCCCCTCAGGAGCAGTACCCGAGCGACTATTCGCCGTTGCCGGCCGGGGGCTGAGCGGCAAGGGCACCGCCGCACCACACGGCCTGCACCCGGAGCCCCCCGTCGAGTGCGACCAGGTCGGCCCGTCGACCGGGGGCGATGGCCCCGCGATCGGCCAATCCGAGCAGCGCCGCCGGTGTGGTGCTGGCCGCGGTCAGGGCGTCGGCGAGATCCACCCCGGCGGTCACCGCCCCCCGCACCGCCTCCGGCATCGTGAGCGAGCTCCCGGCGAGGGTCCCGTCGGGCAGCCGGGGGGCGCCGTCCACGTGCGCGACGCCCCGGTCGGAGGACCGGGCCGAGCGCCAGGCCACGGCATCGGTCACGAGCACGACACCTCCCGCCGGCTTGGCCCGCCAGACGAGCCGGATGACGGCCGGGTGGACGTGCACCCCGTCGGCGATGAGCGTCACCGTGAGCCGGTCGTCGGTGAGGGCCGCGCCGAGCGCACCGGGTCGCCGGTGGTGGAGCGGGCCTGAGGCGTTGAACACGTGGGTGAAGAGCCTGGCCCCGGCATCGACGGCCGCGGTGGTGGCCTCCAGTGACGCCGTGGTGTGACCGAGGGCGACGACCACCCCCCGCGCGGTCAACGAGCGGATGGCCTCGAGCGCCCCCTCCCGCTCGGGGCCCAGCGTGACGATGCGGACCGGTTCGGGTAGACCGTCGAGCCACGCCACGTCCACGGGACCTGCGGGCACGTCGGCGTGGGCGCCGTGGGCCTCCCCGAGAAACGGGCCCTCGAGGTGCACGCCACCGACGTCGGGGCGGGGTCCTCGGGCCGGCCCGTCGACGCGGCCGAGCATCCGCGCGATCCGTCGCTCCAGCGCATCGAGCGGTGCGGTGACGACGGTCGGGAACCAGGTGGTGACGCCCTGGGCCAGCAGCAACCCGTCGAGCCGGTCCCAGTCACCGCCCCGGGCCGCGACCACGTCGACGTCGTCGTGTCCGTTCACCTGGAGGTCGACGAATCCCGGGGCGAGAAGGTCGACGTCGCTCTCGGACCCGGGGGGGCTCGGCTCGACCGCGACGATCCTCTCATCGTCGACGTGGACCGCGTGCCGCTCCCGCACCCCGGCGGGGGTGAGCACCCGGGCGGCGTGGAGAACGGCGATCGATCAGTTCTCCCGGTCCCGCAGCTCCCGCCGCAGGATCTTGCCCGACGCGCTCTTGGGGATGGCCTCGATCTCCTCGAGGATCCGGATCTGTTTGTAGGTCACGAGATGCTCGGAGACGAGGGCCTGGACCTCCTCGAGCGTGACCGATGCACCCGGCACGAGCTGGACGAAGGCCTTCGGGATCTCACCCGCCTCGTCGTCGGGTACCCCGATCACGGCCACGTCGGCGATCGCCGGATGGGTGATCAGCAGCGCCTCGAGCTCGGCCGGCGGCACCTGGAACCCCTTGTACTTGATGAGCTCCTTGATGCGATCGACGATCGAGTAGTGCCCGGCCTCGTCGAGCACCGCCACGTCGCCGGTGTGGAGCCATCCGTCCTCGTCGATCGTGGCGGCGGTCGCCTCGGCGTTGTTGAGGTAGCCCTTCATCACCATCGGGCCCCGGACCCACAGTTCCCCGCGCCCACCCACCGGCTGGTCGGCGCCGGTCTCGGGATCGACGATGCGGCATTCGACCTCGGAGATCGCCACCCCACTGGTCCCCGGCCGGTACGTGCCCTCGACGGTGGCATGGGTGACCGGGCTGAGTTCGGTCATCCCGTAGCCCTGGACGACCCCACACCCGATCCGCGCCGCGGCCTCCTCGGCCAGCTCGGCGCCGAGTGGCGCCGCGCCGGAGAACACCTGCACCAACGAGGACAGGTCGTAGTGGTCGATCAGCGGGGACTTGGCCAGTCCCAACACCATCGGCGGGACCGCGAAGAACCGCGTGATCTTCTGCGTCTGGACGAGTTCCAGGGCCGCCTCGAGATCGAATCGGGGCATGGTGATCACCGTCACGCCGTTGGCGAGGAGTCCGTTCATCAGCACCTGCATGCCGTAGATGTGGAAGAACGGCAGGGCCGCGAGTCCCACGTCGCCGTCGTGGTAGTCGAGCACGTGCTCCATCTGGCAGATGTTCGCCACCAGGTTGTGATGGGTGAGCATCACGCCCTTCGGCAGGCCCGTCGTGCCGGACGAGTAGGGAAGCACCATCACGTGATCGTGGACGTCCACCGGGACCTGCTCGATCGGGTCACCGAGCAACGCCGCCATGGGGGTCGCTCCCTCGGCCTCGCCCATCACCACCAGCTCGTCCACATCGGTCCCCTCCATGGCCTCCCTGGCCACGTCGAGGAACATCGGGACGGTCACCAGGATCGAGGCCCCGGCGTCACGGAGCTGGTACGCGACCTCCTCGGCGCCGTAGGTCGGGTTGATCGTCGTGATGGTCCCACCGGCCACTCCGACCGCGTGGAACACGACCGCGTACGCCGGGATGTTGGGCGCCATGATCGCCAGGGTCGACCCCGGACCGAACCCCTTCGACCGGAGACCACCGGCCATCGAATGGATGCCCGCCGCCAGTTCGGCGAACGTGTACGACGACGAGCCGCCGTCGGAGATGGCGACCCGGTCGGGGATCTCCCCGGCCCGCCGGAGCACGTGGGCGGTGATCGGGACCTCGGGGATCTCGACCGACGGCAGGGGGCTCGTGTGGATGATCTGGCTCATGGTGGGCGGGCCCGCTTTCCTCTGGATCTGAACGTCGGCGTCCCGGACCGAGCGTGGGGCGAGCCGAGCGTAGCGCGGGCCCCCGGTTGGGTCATTCGGCTCCTTTTGGTGGGTCGGACGGCGGTGATCGCTTGAAATCCCGCCCCCGGGTCGCCTTCTCTTGTCGCATGCACCGAGTTGACGATCGTCTCGCGCTGAAGCGCCTCCTGCCCCGCCACGTGGTTCCCGGCACCGCCGTCATCGACTGGAACCTGACGTCGGCCCGGACCGGATGGCGTCGGGCGGCACTCGAACCGGCATCGCGGGGCACGCTCGTCGACGTCTCGCTCGAGGGCGCGTTGGTCGAGGTTCCCGACGATCAGGAGCACGAGATCGGCGACCGCGTGCTGGTGGAGCTGGCCGGCGTCCGTGGGACGACCGAGGTCCGTCACCGACGACTCGGCTACGACGGGTACCTCCTCTACGGCCTGCGGTCCTTCGGTGGCACCGATCTCACCCGCACACTGGCCCGGGCCGTCGACGAGCTCCGCGACGACGTGACACACAGCAGGGCGCGGTCGCGGGTCCGCTGAGCCGAACCGCCCCGCTCACACTCCCGCCGCCTCGAACTCCTCCAGCACCCGGGCGCTGTCGTCGTGCTCGGCGATGCGGGCGCGGAACATCTCCCGGGCCGGCCCGGCCGCCAGAGCCGGCTGCTCCTCGGTCGCCCAGCGCACCATCCCGTCCCAGAACCGGTCGATGACCTCGGCACCGCTCACCCGGGCGCCATCGAGGGTCCGGAAGTCGACGGTGCGCATCTCGCCCAGGTAGAGGTTGAGCGACCGGACATGGACGGTCTCGTCGGTGCGGATGCGCTCGACGAGTTCGGCCGCCTGCGCCGCCTCGGGCCGCCGATCGGCGAACACGTCCGGCGTGCGCAGGATCTGCTGCGTGTCGGCGAAGCCGAGCTCGGCGCGGAACTCGATGATCAACAGATTGGCGAGGAACGACACCAGTCCCTCGGTCGCCGGCGCGACCTCGGGGACGTACCGGACTCCCGTGTCGGGCCGGCCGATGTTCTCCTCGGGGTCCACGTCGGGGTAGGCGTCCGGTCCGAAGACGAGGTCGCGGGCCACGAACCACATCTCGTCGTGGCCACCGATGCCGAGATCCGGCCGGCCCCCCTCGTCGAGACCGTGCGCGACCAGCAGGCCCTTCCCGAGATGGCCGATCGCCATCTCCGAGATGTCGTCGACCACCGCCTCCTGGAGATCGGGGAAGACCATCTCGGCCAGCGCCCTCCCCCGCGCCTCGATCTTGCCGGTGATGGTCAGCGAGTTCCAGAACGACTGACCCATCCCGTTGCGCAGGAGCACGAGATGCTGTGCGGCGTTGGGGATGCGGATCCCCTCCAGCAGGCGGGCCGACGCGCCGAACGGCGTACCTCCGCGGGCCCGCAGGGCCCGCTCCCAGGCGTCGAGCGCGGGCCCCCGGTTGCGCATCCGGGGTGGCTGGTAGGTGCCGTCGGCGCGGAAGCCCCCGTGCAGTCGCCGCCCGGCGACGACATGGGGCTCGGCGTGGTCGTGCTCCGCGAGCAACTCGGCGGCGGACCACACGAGCTGATCGGTCATCGTGTCGTCCTGGCGTGCGAGCCGGCTTCGGCGCCGACGTGGACCGTCAACCGATCGAGCCCCCGCAGGTTGACCCGTCCGTTCCAGACGGGTTCCTCGACCACCTCCGCCGCCGGGAACCGACGCACGAACGTGCCGATCGCCACCTGGCCCTCGAGTTTCGCCAGCGACGCTCCCAGGCAGTAGTGGATCCCACTGCCGAAGGCGAGATGCTGGCCCGCATCGGTGCGACGGAGATCGAGCTCGTCGGCCGTCGGACCGAACTTCGACGGGTCGCGGTTGGCCGATGCCAGACCCGCGAGCACGAAGGCCCGGGCGGGGATCGTGACGCCCCCGTAGGTGATGTCGGCGGTGGCGATCCGCCGGGAGAACTGGACGGGTGAGACGAACCGCAGCAGCTCCTCGACCGCGCCGGCGTCGAGCGAGGGATCCGCTCGCAGCAGCGCCGCCTGACCGG
>JABAOE010001020.1_pt3 | contig 15689 bp, 16 predicted proteins | sample 7062141 | NCBI WGS metagenome assembly JABAOE01 (sample SAMN14538627, study PRJNA623070) | marine sediment metagenome | biome: marine biome [ENVO:00000428]; feature: marine pelagic biome [ENVO:01000023]; material: deep marine sediment [ENVO:00002113] | place: India: Gulf of Khambhat ... | reverse complement strand
GGTAACCGGCTCTTAATAACCGACCTAGGCTCCAAAGTCACTGATGACCTTGAAAAGACGATTCAGAGCCTTGAACATGAGGCAAAAACAGCGGTTCTTGTGGCAGTTGACGGCAGGGTGCAGGGTGTTATCGCAATTGCAGACCCAGTCAAAGAAACATCAAAGAGGGCAATAGACGCCCTTCACAAAATGGGAAAGAAGGTTGCCATGCTCACAGGGGACAATAAAAGAACGGCACAGGCCATAGCTGAAAGCTTGGACATAGACCAGGTCCTCGCAGAGGTGCTACCGCAGGACAAGGCAAACGAAGTAAAGAGGCTGCAGGAAGCAGGCGAGTTTGTAGCATTTATAGGCNNTAGCGCAGGCTGATTCTGGAATTGCCATAGGAAGCGGAACTGACATAGCTATTGAAAGCGGTGATATGGTGCTCATGAAAGATGACTTAAGAGACGTGGTGGCTGCCATGGACCTATCAAATAAAACCATCTCAAAGGTCAAGGAAAATCTCTTCTGGGCAATGTTTTACAACGCTCTCTTGATACCGGTTGCCGCCGGGGTGCTTTATCCATTTACTGGGATCGTTTTTCAACCTGAGTGGGCGGCCGCCGCCATGGCTTTTAGCTCGGTTTCAGTTACATTAAACTCCCTCAGGTTCAAGGGCTACGTGCCGAAGATCAAAAGAGAGGCAATGTCTTAGATGTTAACAAGGATAAATAACCTCGAAGCAATATACTTAACAGGACTACTCGCGGCCTCAGCCATCAGAAAAAAGTATCTAAAAGGAATGTCACAAAAAGAAAAAATAAAAGCCCTTAAAGGAGCAGACGGCCCACTACTTATTCTAGTCTCCATTGCAATGTTCATCCTACCCCTCACATACATCTTCACACAAAAACTGGAATTTGCAAACTACTTCCTACCCTCATGGGCCGGATGGCTTGGAGCACCAACCTTTGCAATAGCACTGTGGCTTCTGTGGAGATCACACAAGGATCTTGGGAAAAACTTTTCGTTAACAACAGAAACCAAGGAAGAACAAACCCTTGTAACAACTGGTGTTTACAAAAAAATACGCCACCCCATGTACACAGCGCACCTCATATGGGCGATAGCACAGGCAATGCTTCTGCAAAACTGGATAGCAGGACCAACATTTCTTATAACAAACCTCTTACTCTACATACGCAGGATACCTAGAGAGGAAGAGATGATGATAAAAGAGTTCGGGAATGAATACCTTAACTACATGAAAAAGACCGGAAGACTCGTGCCAAAGATTTGAAAAAATAACTCTTTTTGTCAGCAGTTTAATTTGGGTCAGATTCTGGTAAAATGATTTATAGCTCATTTATAGATATGGCTAAGCCTATGAGGACGTACTCCTGATTCCACAATTAGGTCGTTTTTTTCCTCATGGGCATACCACCTCTTATTTCAATATTACTAACTTATCCTTTGAAGAGTTTTCGTCCTTTGAGATTGGTCTGAGAATTTACAACACCCATTATGGGAAACATTTATATATAATAATAAGATATGTCAAAATAAGATATATTAAAATATGAGGTATAGGAAATGAAAAACACTAATAACAAAAGAATAATTGGGGCCCTAATTTTTATAATAACAGTCGCGACGGTTATTTCACTTACTAATGCGGCGGAAACAGATTTTTATGTAATAGAATTTTTACCCACCGAAGTATCGCCCGGTGAAACCACAACCCTTAATATCACACTTAAGAATCTCGGAACAACTCAGGCTTCAAGGATCGAGGCGAGCTTAGACCCTGAAGACATATCCCCAATAGACCCAATTGGTCCTGGAAGAGTGCAGATCGGAGAAGCAAAAGGAGCCCAAGACACAACTTTCTTCGGTGCGGTGAGACAATTTGAGGAGATAAGCATTGACTTCGTGTTCAATGTAAATCCTGCCTCGCAAGAGAAAACCTATAATGTACCATTGGTTTTAAGATGGGATTCAAGTGACTCATCCAAAAAAATTCAAACCCTGCAGCTTGGTATGCGGGTTGAAGAGCAAAAAGCCGACTTTCAAGTCTCTAAATCCACTCCTGAAGTGCTAATCGGTGGAGAAACAACTACTATTTCGATAGATATTGAAAATGTGGGGGATAACTACGCAATTGATTTAAAGGCCGACATAGGCTCAAATGACGCTTCTCCAATTGACCCAATTGGAACCACCAGAATGATTTTTAGAGATCAAAAAATCCAACCGGGTGAACACATACTTCTAAAATATCCAATTAACATTAAACAAAACACACCAGAAAAAGTGTACAATATCCCGATTGCTCTCGAATGGGATGACGACACATCAGTATCAAAGAACCAGTCCATTAAAATTGGTTTTTTGGTAAAAGAGCCCCATACTTCAATTGAGGTCAGCTATGAAGCACCGGATAAGATTACTCCTGGAGAGAAGTTTAACCTTGGCTTGGCTCTGAAAAACACTGGCGACACCGTTTACCATATAGACACAATTGTCGGTGGGGAAGACGGATCTCTATTGTCAAAAACACCGGATAATATCCACATTGAAGAGATGTCTTCCGGTGAAACAGAAAGAATTGAGATAAGTTTCGTCTCGAAAAAGGACCTTTCAACAGGGCTCTATTCAATCCCAATCACTCTGAAGTATAAGGGATTAGATGGCCAGGCAAAAGAGCAGACTGAAATTGTGCCGGTTGAGGTAAAAGGCCTTGCGAAGCTGAACATCGCTTCCCTTAAGATTGAGCCCCAGAATCCAAAGAAAGGCGACGAGATAACCATCGAACTCAGGGTTGAGAACGTGGGCGATGATGATGCAGAGAATACAAAGCTAGTCCTGGATTCAGAATTGGAAGGGTTCAAAACAGTCTATCTCGGTGAACTGGAAAAAGACGATGACTCACCGGCCATATTCTCATTGAAAACAATAGAAGAAGGCGATTTTGCTAATAAGTTGGCCCTCACCTATGAGGACGATTTCGGTGAGCACCAGATAACTGAAGAATTCAACCTCACGGTTTCGAACAATCAAAGGCAGAGCTATGGGGGGCTCCTAGGTGCTGGACTGATCGCCCTAGCCTTGGTTCTGTATCTGATTTCCAGAAAACGGAAGAGGTGAACCAATGGGAAACCTCCTGAAGGTCTCCTTGTTCCTGGCGATTAAGAACGTTTTTTCCAGGAAAAGGCTCTTCGTTATGACAGTTTTGATAGTAGCTTTGAGCTTTGTGAGCGTCACCTTTACATCAGCTCTGATCGCTGGCGTTTCAGAGACAATGAACAATCAGCTAATTAACAAGATGTATGGGAACATAGCTATCGAGCCAAAGGAAGGGGAATTCTATATTAATGATGTGGATGTGCTTCTTGAAAAAATCAGGGGCGTGCCAGGAGTAAAAGGAGTAGCCCCGAGGTATTACCTGGGAGGGAATTTTTTTAAGAACGGAAAGCCCTTCTATGCAGGCTTCGGCTTTATAGCGATAGACCCTGTTGAGGAAAAAAAGGTTACAAATGTCTATAACGACCTAAGTCGTGGAGAGTATTTCACAGAAAATTCAAATGGGGAGCTATTATTAGGGACCCATATTTCAGGAGGGAATGAGCAGTATGTTATGCCTACGGAGGAGACGCTTGAAGCAGAGATCGGTGACAGGTTCAAGGCAGCAATCGGCAGTGGAGAAATAAGGGAATTCAGGATTAAAGGGATTGTAAATCCCCGTGATATCTATGCTGTCATGCACTCCTATCTAACGATTGAAGATGCCGAAGAGATACTAGGAGTTGAAAATAAGGCTTCAGCTATAATAGTCCGGGTTGATAGGGGTACAGAAAAAGGATTTATAAAAAAATTCAAAGAGATAGGCGTAGGTGAGGATATTCGAAGTTGGGAAGAGAAAGCAGGGACCACTGCAAAGATAACTTCTATGTTTTCAGTGATAGATTACCTTCTAACCACCATTGGGCTGATAATCGTTTTTGTAATAATCTTTGTTGTCACTTACATAAGCATAATCTTTAAGAGAACTCAGATAGGCATACTCAAGGCCATCGGGATAGATGAAAAGGTAATCATTCTCTCCTACATATTTCAGTCCATCCTCTTCGGCTTCTTCGGGATAATTATTGGAATGATGTTTTCCAGACTATTAATCGCATATTTTGTTATGAACCCCATTGATATGCTGTTAGGATTTATAACTCCAATACTGACGGACCAGATAGTGATCCTGGCATCAGCGATGATTTTAGCCTCTTCCATAGTTGGGGGTTTTCTGCCGTCGTTCAAAATCTCGAAGGAGAATATAACTAAACTGATATGGAGCTAAATAGAATGAAAAATAGTATTAGACTTCCCCTATTTCTTGCAACGAAAAACATCCTTCATCAAAAAGTCTTATACGCCTTAATAGTCGTAATTATAATGCTGAGTTTTGTAAGCGCCACTGTTGTTTCAGCTACTATCCTGGGTTTTGTAAATACAATAAATAATCAGATAATCGAATATTCTCACGGGAGTATTTTAATCGAACCAAAAGAAGATAGTATCTTTGTTGATGACGCTCTTTTGAAGCTTGATAAAATTAGGAGAGTACCAGGTGTAACAGCGGCTACACGTAGATATTCCCTTGCTGCGACCCTTGTAAAAAAGGATCGGGAGACCGCCGGTTTCGGGTTTTTCGCGATAGATCCACTGGAGGAAAAGAAGGTTACATCAGTTTACCGCCATATGTTAAAAGGCGAGTACCTGACTCCAAAAGACAGTGGGGAGATCATAATTGGGAGCGAAATTGCTGGAGGAGGGGAACAGATATATTTCGGGGAAGAAGACACCCTCTCGGCCGAAATTGGTGACCAGATTTGGGTCTCCTTTTCAAATGGAGTGGAGAAAGAGTTCAGAACTAAAGGCATATTTAATCCAGGAGACGTTTACTCTCCAAGCTATGCATACATCACTATTGAGGATGCTGAGGAGATTTTAGATGTATCTGGTAAGGCCTCTGTAATTGTTGTTAAAGTCCCTAAAGGCACTGAAAGCTTCTACATAAAAAAATTCAAGGAGCTGGGGATCAATGATGTTTTCAAGACCTGGGAGGACAAACTCAGCACATCAAAGGTGGTCATATCCATCTTCGGGATAATAAACATACTTCTCAGCACTGTCGGACTCTTCATTGTCTTCGTAACTGTTTTTGTAATAATTTACATTAATTTAGCCCACAAGAGGAGGCAGATCGGCATACTCAAGGCAATTGGAATAAATGAAACGGTAATAACTCAATCCTACACGATACAATCAATGATCTACGGGATAACTGGGATAATTGGAGGGATGATCGGGATTAAGGCCATGACAGCCTATTGGGCCGTTCGACCATTGGAAACACCGTTTGGTTTGGTTGCACCGGAATTAAGCACATTTTCCATCGTCATGGCATCAACAATGCTTTTGCTTTCATCGATAATAGGGGGGTATCTCCCCTCATTCAAGGCTTCAAAAGAGGATATTATCAAACTGATATGGGATTAAAATAATGGGTAGGATGTAACAATGCAAAAAGAGATAGTAAAGTCTAAAGATTTGAAAAAAATATATAGAATGGGTAAAGTAGATGTTCCAGCTATTGGAGGAGTTAATGTCGATATCCATGAAGGCGAATATGTAGCTATAATGGGCCCGAGTGGCTCAGGCAAGTCCACACTTCTGCATCTTTTGGCTCTTCTTGATACGCCCACCAATGGAACTATAATTATCGAGGAGACTGACGTATCAGATATGTCGGAATCTGAAAAATCCAATTTCAGGTTGAATCGTCTTGGGTACATCTTTCAGGAGTACAACGTCTTACCGGAGTTAACGGCCCTTGAAAACACCTATCTTCCGGCCATGATGCAGGGGAAGAGCAAAGCAGAATACATCAAGCTCGGCAAGGATGCGCTTGATCTGGTGGATATGGGGGATAGAGCCCATCATCTTCCCTCAGAATTGTCTGGAGGCCAACAGCAGCGCGTGAGCATTGCAAGGGCGCTTATAAATAAACCAAAGATACTCTTTGCAGATGAGCCCACAGCGAATTTGGACTCGAGATCTTCGCACAGAATACTCAACCTTTTCAGAAAGTTGAACAAAGAGCTGGGGCTCACAATTGCAATGGTTACCCACGAGCCCGAGGACAAAAACATCGTGGATAGAGTGATAAATCTGAAAGACGGCCTCATAACTAAAATCGTTAAGGCACCTGAGGTGTTGAACTGCGAGCACTGCAGCTGCAAGGTCTATGAAGACGGCGCAACCACTCGAACAATTGGAGGGAAGGTCAGATTCTTCTGCTCAGAAAACTGCGCAACCGCCGCTGAAAGCATAAAAACATAGGAAAAAAGGTTATACATGAAAATCGGATTGAAACTTGTGGAGGTGATAGAATGATGGAAGGGATGGAAACCATTGATATCGAGATAAAGGATTACATGTCTCCTGAGTGCACTTGCAAGATTGAAGACATTGCAAAGGCCCTTCCTCATGTCATGGACGCTTCTTTTAATCCTGTTTCGAATCTTCTCACGGTAAAGGCGCATTCCGGGATGGTTAAGGCCGGGGACATCATTAAAAAGTTTGAGGAGTGCGGGGTCGCCTGCAGAGAGGGAAAGGAGCTTTCTGAGAAGGTTAGTGACGAGCATGAAGGAATGAAGATGGAAGAGAAGGGAATGCCCCCTGCCCATGACCACCACGCCATGATGGAGGCGGAGATGAAGAGGCGTTTCTTCATTTCACTGGTTTTGAGCGTGCCTGTCCTATTACTTTCCCCCACAATTCAAGGGTGGTTTAATTTTTCGATTCCAAGATTCCCTGGCTATGATCTTGTTCTCTTCGCCCTTGCAACAGCTGTTGTTGGATATGGGGGAATTGTCTTCTTCAGGGGAGCAAGAAAGTCGCTTCGTAACAAGGTGGCTGACATGAGCGTGCTCGTGACCCTAGCAGTTCTATCAGGTTATTTTTACAGTGTGGGCTCCACCTTCCTCTTCGAAGCTGCGGATTTTTACTGGGAGATCTCAACACTTGTGGTGTTTCTGCTCTTCGGGCACTGGATGGAGATGAAGGCAGTTCGAGGCGCGTCAGGGGCGCTGCGGGAGCTTGTGAAGCTTATCCCACCCTCGGCCAATCTGGTTAAAGACGGGGAGATTGTTGAGATCCAGACCTCCGATGTGAAGGTGGGAGACGTTCTCCTTGTGAGACCTGGAGAAAAGGTTCCCATCGACGGCGTGGTTATAGAGGGTGAGACATCCATCAATGAATCCATGATTACCGGGGAGTCCAAACCTGTGCACAAGGGCAGTGAAGATGAGGTCATCGGCGGCACGATAAACGGGGCGGGCAGCATAAAAATCAGGGTCGACAAAAAAGGGGAGGAAACGGCCCTTGCACAGATAATCAAACTCGTCCAGGAGACTGCTGCCTCTAAGCCAAGGGTCCAGAAGCTTGCTGATAGAGCTGCCCACTATCTAACGCTTACCGCAATCATAGTGGGGGCTTCGGCCTTTGTATATTGGAAAGGCATTGCAGGGGCTACAACACTCTTTGCAGTCACTATCTCAATCACTGTTCTCGTTATAGCCTGTCCCCATGCACTTGGCCTCGCCATACCAACGGTAACTTCCATTGCCACAACTCTTGGAGCAAAAAACGGGATGCTTGTAAAAAATGCCGAGGCACTTGAGCTTTCCAAAGAAATCCAGGCAATAGTGTTTGACAAGACCGGGACCCTGACAAAGGGCGAGTTCGGTGTGACAGACATAGTAAACACCGGAGAATGGAGTGACGACGAGCTTTTGAAGATTGCAGCATCAGTTGAGGTTAACTCCGAGCACGTCATTGCAAAAGGCGTTGTCAATAAGGCAAAGGATCAGGGCATAAAGTTGGGCGCTGCCTCGAAATTTGAGGCACTCCCTGGAAAGGGAGCAAAAGCCGTTGTAGGAGGCGAAGAAGTCTTTATCGGTAACCTCGCGCTCATGAAGGATATCGGAGCTGATTTCAAAAACCATGAGCAGGAGATTTCTAGACTTTCCTCCCAGGGGAAAACTGTCATCTTCATCGCCACACACAAAGAAGGAAAGGGATTGATCGCCCTTGCTGATCTTATACGAGAAGAGTCCAAGGAGGCGGTAAAAGCTCTTCAGAAGATGGGGATTGATGTGGCCATGCTCACAGGCGACAACAAGCAGACAGCAGGGTGGGTTTCGAATGAGCTGGGCCTGGACACCTTCTTTGCTGAGGTCCTGCCCCATCAGAAGTCGGAAAAGGTCCAAGAACTTCAGATGCAAGATAAAAAGATTGCCATGGTGGGTGACGGCATAAACGATGCACCGGCACTCATACAGGCTGATGTAGGGATAGCTATAGGAACTGGAACAGACGTTGCCATAGAATCGGCAGATGTAGTACTTATAAAAAATGATCCCAGAGATGTCGTTAAGCTCATTAGACTTAGCAGGGCTACAATGAAAAAGATGAAAGAAAACCTTGTTTGGGCCACCGGATATAACGCGCTTGCAATTCCTGTCGCCGCAGGGTTGCTATCCTCTTTTGGAATCTTTCTGCGCCCTGAACTTGCAGCGCTTATCATGGCCGCAAGCTCGATAATCGTCGTAACAAACGCAGTGCTTTTGAAGAGAGAAGAGCTTTTGTTAAAGCCTGGTTGATTTTAAACCCTTAAAAGCCTATTGAAGTTATTTTGAAACCTTTGTTATTTCAAAATTTATGTTATTTTCTAGAGTTAGAATAAATTAAAACCTTTTATTTATTTTCTCTCTTTTGAGTCTTTAAAACATTATTAAACACGGACAAAATCCCCCCAAACAATATATGCTCTAGGAATATAATCAATTTATGGTTAAATTAAAAGTGTTCTTTGAAACTTTTGGATGCACAAGCAATCAGGCCGATACAGAGATTATGAAGGGGCTTGTCAGAAAGCGCCATATTGTAGTAGGCAGCCAGGGAGACAGCGAAGTTGTGGTTATCAACTCATGCGGAGTGATTGAACATACCCAGCGCAAGGTGATTAAGAGCGCGAGGAAGGCCACGAGTGAGGGGAAGAAGGTAGTACTCGCAGGGTGCCTCTCAAGGATCGATCCGGGCTCAATTGCAGAGTCCGGAGCAGATTCAACTATCGCGCCTGATTCATTAGACTTAATCAACCAGGCGCTGGATGCAGCTTCAAATGGGGGGTCGATTATTTCTTCTTCCAAGCCGGTTGACAAGGCTTTTTTGGGAATTGCTGAGGGCCATATTATTGCGGCGATCCCGATTGCAGAGGGGTGTCTTGGAAGCTGCTCCTACTGCGCTACAAGGAATGCCAGAGGGAGGCTCAGAAGTTTCAGCGCAGAGGCAATCAAAGACACTGTTACGAGAGCGATTGCAAAGGGGACCAAGGAAATTCAGCTCACCGCGCAGGACACAGGGATATACGGGATGGACATCGGGAGCAGTCTAGCTGTACTAATAAATGCAATATGTGAAATAGATGGAGATTTCAGGGTCCGGGTGGGAATGATGAATCCGGCCCATGTCTCTCCAATCCTTGATGATTTAATCGAGGCCTACCAAGACGAAAAAGTCTATAAGTTCCTGCACCTTCCCTTGCAGAGCGGTGACGACGAGTTATTGGATCAAATGCACCGTGGATACACAGTTGGGGATTTCACTGCAATCGTTGCAAGATTTAGGGAGGCCTTTTCTGAACTCACTCTCTCAACTGATGTGATAATTGGCTATCCAAGGGAAACCAAAAAATCCTTTTCCAAGACCATCAGATTAATCGAGGAAATAGCCCCTGACGTACTTAATATCACCCGTTTCTCTCCGCGCCCGAACACCGAGGCCGCACAGTTGAAAGACATGCCAGACCGCATAAAAAAAGAGAGGTCCAGAGTTATGTCAGCTATTGCAAAAGACCTTGCACTTGAGAGGAACAAAAAATATGTGGGAAAAGATATGGATGTTCTGATAACGCAGCACGGGAAAAATGGGACCCTTCTGGCAAGGACAGACGCATATAAGCAGGTGGTGTTAAAGCAGGGTAAGATTGGGGATTTTACCCGGATTACTATAAATGGTGCAACACCCCATTACCTCATTGGAGTCTAAGAGTACCTGACTGTACAGAAAATTTATGTCTTTGATAGAAGATAATAGAAATGGATTATGCCTATTTGCGTTGACTGCGGGGAAGAGATTCTTCCAGAGGACGAGAATTGCCCCTATTGTGGAAGCCCTACCAGGGTTAAAGTGCCTGATGAAGCGGAGCTGAGAATTAGAGAAACCTATCAATATGAAAGCGGGCAGGGCAAACCTCGGATGTCATGGATTATAATAATTACTTTGTTCATCCTTATGCTAATCTTTGTAGTATTCATATCAAAGGCGGTTTCCACCCAGTTAGGAAGGATCGGATCTGGGTTTTAATCAAACAAGTCTTATTTTACAACTTCAAGTGCATATGCTTGGCTCCCCATGCCAAGCACTTCTGCCCGCCTGAGCTGCGCACTCCAAGATGTTCCGGGGTTTAGGGCGTTGAACTTATCATCCCCTTCACTCAGTGCATGATTGTCTTCGGCGCTGCTCCCTGGAGTGCCGGGGGACTCATTCACCTTGTCGATACAGGCCCTATCCAGTGCCAGAGGGTCTGTTGATGCGAAAACACCAATATCAGGCACCATCGGCACATCCGAGAATGGATGGCAGTCACAGTGGGGGAGGACATCGATTGCGAGGTTGATGAAACCTGCCGAGTCAATGTGTTCCAAAACCTCTGCCGCATTATCTGAAATCATCTCAGTAAGGCTTATCTTGTCTCGAAATGCTGCGGTGAGCGCGCAGGGCTCGCATACATCCAAACAAAGGCTGCATAAGGTACAGGCTTTTGTAACCTTGTAATTTTTAATCGCATTTGATGGGCAGATCTTTATACATTCATCACATTTTGTGCATTTCTCAAGATCAATTTCTGGAGGCACGTGATGATGAACACGATATTTTCCCGGTTTTGCAACACATCCAAGACCGATGTTTTTGATCGCTCCGCCAAAGCCTGCCTGGATATGCCCTGTTACATGGGAGAGAGCCAGAATCGAATCAAAGTTAGAAAGTCCTTTCGCAACGATAGAGCCGGGTATAGTATCGAGTCCAAGCTCCCCGTCTATCATCTTGATCTCAGCACCCAGGGTCGCGCTTGTAAAGCCGTTGCGCCGTGCTGCCTCAAGATGCCGCATTTCAGAGGTCCTGCCTGCAATCCACCCCAAACCTGATGTTTCTATAACTGTCGGGTTTGCCCCCTCCTTTTTGATGAGGTCAACAAGTGTTGCGGCAAAGATCGGCCGTATATAGTGGGTGTCTCCAGGCTCTCCCAAGTGCAGCTTAAGGGCGACCTCTCCACAGCAGATCTCCGAAAGCCCGCTCGCATAAAAGACGCGCTCCATCTTCCTTACCATGCTTGCTTTCGGACGCCACCACGTCTTATAGTCTGGAACACGTGCTGAAGAGAAAAAGACCTTCGAGGCCATATAGTAACGAATCTTTTGTTCAAGAAATAATTTTTGGTTTGATGGTTAAATTTTCCATTCAGGGTCAAAATGGCTGTGGCACTGGGGGCAGATGAGAATTATTACCTTCAATTCCTCTTCGAACTTGAAAGAGACATGGAATCCGTCGGTGTAACCGCAGACAGGGCACGTGTCCACCGTCCCTTCAAGCTTTAATTCATGGATTTCCTTTCCCATCGTCATGTCAAGTTAGATTCACATGCGCCTGGTATTTTGTAATTTGCAGCAAATTTTTCATTTCTCAAGAACAAGACTCACGATGTCATTGTCCTCGAGCACGTGTTCGAGGCCCACCCTCTGCCCATCGAATCTGGCCGAACCCCCCCACACCCGCGCAAATCTGAATCTTCCTTTGAAGTCCCTATGCAGAGCGTTGCACACATCATCAACGGTCGAGCCCTTCTTTATTATGAGCGGCTCTTCCAGGTCAGCCTCCTTACCCTGAGGCTTCATATAGACATGTATGAATTCAAGGCTTCTGAAGATTCGTTCCTTGAGATCATCCAGATTTGCTCCTTGATCTGCTGAAATGAAAACCGCGTCAGAAAACTGTCGCTTCACCCGCATTAACAGGTCCTTTGGAGCAAGATCAACCTTGTTTATTACCGTGAGTGCAGGGATATAAACCCTATTTTTCGAAAGCACGTCGATAAGCTCGTCTTCACTGATGTCCTCTCGAATGAGCACATCGGCATTGTGCACCCGGTATTCTGAGAGAATTGTCTTTATGAGGGCATCATCTAGTCGCGTTAAAGGAACTGTAGAGCTGACATGTATCCCGCCTCGACTCACCTTCTTGATTCTCACATCCCGAGGTTTATCATTGACCCTGATCCCGGCTCCATAAAGTTCGGATTGCACAACCTCTATTTGCCCAAGGTTGAAGATGTCGAGCATTATCAATATCAGGTCTGAATTACGCACAACCGAGATAACCTCACGGCCTCGGCCCTTACCGGACGCCGCACCCGCAATAAGTCCCGGCACGTCAAGTATCTGAATCTTTGCCCCTTTATAGTCCATAGCGCCGGGTATCACATCCAGAGTTGTGAAATCATAGGCACCTACCTCGGACTCGGCATTTGTAAGCCTGTTGAGAAGTGTGGACTTCCCCACCGAGGGAAAACCAACGAGAACGACGGTTGCATCGCCAGACTTTTTCACACCATATGAGGGTCCAGAAACGCTGCCAGCTCCCCTTTCACCCTCCTCACGCAATCTCGCAAGCTTGGCCTTGAGCTTTCCGATATGGTGCTGTGTCGCCTTGTTATAGGGTGTCTTACGAATCTCCTCTTCAATCTCGGTAATCTTTTCCTGACGGGACGCCATAAAATAAGAATAATCAAAGGAGGATATAAAGGGGTATCCCGGACGTTGCTATTTCTTTTTCTTCGGTTTTTCAACGATCTCCTCGACCTTTTCAACAAGCTTGTAGAACGCCTTTGCAGCCTCGGAATTCGGGTCCTGAGCAACAAAAGGCTTTCCCGCATCCGAGTCCTCCACGATCTTAGGATCAATTGGGATTGCGCCAAGGAAGGGGACCTTGTATCGCTCGGCCGCCGCTTTACCGCCGCCCACCTTAAAGATGTTCGAAGACTTGCCACAGTGTGGACATGCAAAACCGCTCATGTTCTCAACGATTCCCAGGATCGGCATCTTCAATTTTTCGGCAAAGTTAAGTGACTTGTAAATATCAAGAAGTGAAACCTCCTGAGGCGTGGTCACGATGATTGCGCCCTCGCTTTCAGGGATGCTCTGGGCAACCGAGAGCGGTTCGTCGCTTGTGCCAGGCGGAAGATCAATTATAAGATAATCAAGCGCGCCCCACACCACGTCAGAGAGAAGCTGTTGTATCGCGCCGATCTTCATGGGTCCCCGCCAGATAATCGCCATCTCCTTGTGCGGGAGCATATAAGCCGAAGAAATCACATGGAGATTTTCCATCACCTTGATGGGCAGAATCCCCTCCTCGCTTCCCATGAGACGCTCGTCCTCAACACCCAGCATCTTCGGAATATTTGGGCCGGTGAGATCCATGTCCAAAAGCCCCACCTTCTTTCCCTTGCTCGCAAGGGCGATTGCGAGATTCGTTGCAACAGTGCTTTTTCCCACGCCCCCTTTACCGCTCATCACAGCGATTTTATGCTTAACGTTTTTGAGCTTTTCAAGGATCTTCTGATCCTCTTCTTTATTCTGAATCTGGATTAAATTCTTATCTGCGGCCATGGTCTAAGAGGGTCGGTGTCTTAATATATTAAATTATTGCTCATGAGGTTCTGTTCAAAATACGATTGATTTTGTAAGCGTGTTCATTTTGCGATGGATATGCAAGTAATATTGGAAGAAGGGTTTAAATAAAGGATTATAAATATTCTGTTCATGGATGGAGAGGAACGGGGGCGTCAGGCTTCGGTTGATGGATTTGCACATGAACATATAGTTTGTGGTTTGCTCATGACAGTTCCAGCATTCTTTCAAGCGATTTTCTCGCGCGCTCGGCTAGGGCCGGGTCTACTTTTACGACATTCTTCTTTTCACGAAGCTCGGTTAACACTTTGTCCATGGTGTGTTTTTTCATGTTTACACAAACAGCCTTGGAAAGAGCAGGAATAAACTCCTTATCTGGATTCTGCTGCTTTAGCTTGTAAATAAGGCCTGTTTCAGTGCCGATGATCATCTTTTTCGCAGTTGTCTCCCGCGCATGACGCTCCATCTGGCCAGTGCTCAAAACAAAATCCGCTATCTCCTGAACCTCCGGCCGGCACTCAGGATGTATCAGCACTTCGGCATCAGGGTGCTGGGAAACAAGCTTTAGAAGCTCTTCTTTTTTGAATCGCACGTGAACGCGGCAGTGGCCCGTGTAAGGTATGGGAATGATCTCTTTTTCCGGGAGATTCTTTTGTACATGCCAGGCAAGGTTTGCGTCCGGGCCGAAGAGGATTTTCTTCTCAGCAAGAGCCCTCACAATCTTCACAGCGTTTGCCGATGTGCAGGTCACATCGCTATCGGCCCTAGCCTCTACCCAGGTGTTGATATACAAAACCACAGCAGCATCGGGGTGCTTTTTCTTTTCCGCCCTCACAACCTCGGCAGGAAGCATTGCAGCCATGGGGCATTTCGAGCCCAGATCAGGCATTAGAACGGTCTTGTCAGGGTTGAGCATCACGGCAGACTCGGCCATGAAATCCACTCCGCAGAAGAGAATGTAGGGCTTATCCACCCTGGCCGCCTCTTGGCAGAGCTGAAGGCTGTCACCCACAAAATCTGCTATCCCATGTATATCCGGTGTCTGATAATTATGAGCGAGTATTATCGTGTCCTTCTTCAGCTCGGAAAGTTCAGTTTCATCCATAAATATATCCCCTTTCGCTGCCTATTTGAATTATCTATTGTTTATTAAATTTATTTATTGCCCAAAGGATTAGTGCGGACCCAAGATAGCACAGTATCAAAAGGAGCGGGACAAAGGACATGAAGGTGAGTTTTGCCGCTTCCTCGACAGTTGGGCAATCCAGTGAAAGGCAGACCGCTGTGTTTCTGACAAGCCAGGTGTAGAGTAAATAGGATGAAAGGATAAATAGGACTAGAGAGAGGCTCATGTTTTGGCGGGTGGGCAGAATAATTCCTATTTTTTTCATAACACCTTTTACTCTATCCAACCTTTATGGGGCTTGTTATCTTCTTGAGCATGGAGATGGCCGAGAGTGCTGCAAGGAGGCTGGTCTTGGGGTTGTCTGTGGATGGGAGGTTTTCAGCCCGAAACCATAGCTTCCCAAAATCGCCCTTCACCTTTATCTCGTGGATGTTTTTATCCACCTCTGGGTCTGCAATAATTTCCACCCGTGTCTGAATCGCTCCGACTCCAACGATTCCAAGGGCGGCGGCTACATTCACGTTTGCAGGAAATCCTTCGATTGCTTCAGTTGCGGTGCCTGAAAATACCGTCGTTCGCTCCGAAATTTCAGAAAGCTTTATACCCTTTTCAACAACATAAGGTGCTCCTTCGAGTGAGCGTGGATTTTTGATCGTTGTAAGCTCGACCGAATCAAGCTTTCCAACTGCTGCTGCTGATATGGCATCGAGGCC
>JABAOE010009113.1_pt3 | contig 15691 bp, 16 predicted proteins | sample 7062141 | NCBI WGS metagenome assembly JABAOE01 (sample SAMN14538627, study PRJNA623070) | marine sediment metagenome | biome: marine biome [ENVO:00000428]; feature: marine pelagic biome [ENVO:01000023]; material: deep marine sediment [ENVO:00002113] | place: India: Gulf of Khambhat ... | reverse complement strand
CGCAATCGACGAGCTCGGAATCGACAGTCTGGACTTTCTCGACATTGTCTACGCAGTCGACAAGGAGTTCGGGATCAAGGTGCCGCTGGAGGCTTGGACACAGGAAGTCAACGAGGGCAAGGCGTCGACGGAGGATTATTTCGTCCTCAGGAATCTGTGCGCCCGCATCGATGATCTGAGGGCCGGCAAGGGCGCATAGATCGCAATGCTGCTGGAATATTTCCAGATGATCGATCAGGTCGCTTCGTTGGACAAGAACGAAAAGCGGCTGGTTGCGCACAGCACGATTCCGCAGGAAAGCCCGATCTTTCAAGGGCATTTCCCCGGCCACGCGCTGATGCCGGGCGTGCTTCTGATTGAAACCATGGCGCAGGCGTCGGGCTATCTCGTGCTCGGCCTCAACGATTTCTCACAGATGCCGTTTCTCGCCGGTGTCAGGGAGGCCAAGCTCAGATCCTTTGTCGAGCCGCAAACGCCGATCACCATTGAGGCCCGCCTGGAGCATGACGGCTCCGGCTTCGCCATGACCCGGGCGGCGATCCGTGACGATCAACGAAAGCTCTGCGATGCCAGGCTGACCTTCAAGATCATGCCGTTTCCGGCGCCGGAACTGGAGGCTGAAATGCGCCGCCAGGCCGCACGGATCGGACTGAATCTGGAGAATGCGCCGGCATGAGGAATGCGCCCGTCCAATCTGACCGGGACGCTGTGATTACTGGCATCGGGCTGATCTCCGGGCTCGGCGAAGGAGCCAGGCAGACGCATGCCCTGCTTGCCGGGCCAGAGCCGGTCCGCCCGGCGGTGGACGCAGGCACGTTTGCCCCCTACCCGGTCATCCCCATGGCCGAGCTCGATCTGTCGAAACAGATTCCGCGCCGGGGCGACCAGCGCCAGATGGGACCATGGCAACGCTTCGGCGTCTATGCCGCCGGTCTGGCGCTGGAGGATGCCGGCATCAAGGATGATGCGGAGCTGCTCGGCAGGACCAACCTGATCGTCGCCGCCGGCGGCGGCGAGCGCGATCCGGAAGCCGACGCGCTTGTGCTGGAGGCGGCGCGTGACAGCACCGACCCGGCCGCCGCACTGACTGAACCGCTGCTCACCAATCTGCGGCCGACACTGTTTCTGTCACAGCTTTCCAACCTGCTGGCCGGCAACATATCCATTGTCCATCACGTAACCGGCTCGTCGCGGACCTTTATGGGCGAGGAATTATCCGGGGCGATGGCCCTGCAGGTGGCGGTGCGCCGCATCCAGGGCGGCCAGGGCGAAATTTTTCTGGTCGGCGGCGCCTATAATGCGGAACGCGAGGATATGCTGCTATTCCTGGAAATCGGCCATTATCTTTGGCAGGGCGACCCGGCGGCCGGCGTCTGGCAACGGGCGGAAAAGGGCGGCGGCATCATCTGCGGCAGCATGGGCGCCTTTCTGGTGATTGAATCGCGGGCCCATGCCGCGGCGCGCAAGGCCAACATCTATGCCAGGCTGGAGACGGTGGCGACCGATACCGGGCGGCGCGGGGACGAGGCGGCCGTCGAAGCCAGGCTTGCGCGACTGGCGGCGGCGGTCGACAACGAGGATGGCGGCGAGCCGCTCGGCTATCTTTGCGGCGCGTCGGGCGCCAAGCAGGCGACCGATATGGAACGGGCGTTCATCGATCTGCTGGCGAAGAACCATGAGGTGAGCGTGCGCAGCTTCGGGTCGGTGCTCGGCCACGGTCTTGAAGCGCAAATGCCGGTCGGCGTGGCGCTCGCCGCAGCGGCACTGCAGCAGAAACGGTATTATCCGCCCTTCGATCCGTCCGACCCGGCGAGCGGCGGCGACAGGCCGCCGCGCCGCGTCGCCGTGACATCGTTCGGCCATTGGCGCGGCGAGGCGGTCGCCTTGCTCGCGGAGGCCGAATGACCGGCTGAGGGCATTATTTGAGGATCTCAGATCATGGCTGCTTCACACCGCGATCATCTGGGCCGGCCGGTCATCGCCGTGACCGGGCTGGGTGTCGTCACGTCGCTCGGCACCGGCAAGGACGACAACTGGCAGGCGCTGACCGGCGGACAATCGGGCATTCACGCAATCACGCGATTTGCCACCGACGGGCTCGGCACGCGCATCGCCGGGACGGTCGATTTTCTCAACGGGGTGCCGGAAACGGTTGCCGATCTTTCCTACGACATGGCCGAACTGGCCGCCGGGGAGGCAATCGGCGAAGCCGGCCTGCCGCGCGGGCAGTTTCCCGGCCCGCTGTTCATGGCGGTTCCGCCGGTGGAGGTGGAGTGGCCGCAGCGTCTGGCCTTCGACGCCGCCGGGCCGGCAGACGAAACCGGCTATGAACGCCTTTTCGATGGCCTGAAAGCCCGGAATTGGTCCTGGCCCTATGACCGCTTCGTCTATGCCGGCGTGGCGGAGCGCACCGCCGATGCCTTTGGCACGCAGGGCGTGCCGATATCGCTGTCGACTGCCTGCGCGTCGGGGGCAACGGCCGTTCAGCTCGGCGTTGAGGCGATCCGGCGGGGCGACTGCGAAGCGGCGCTGTGTATCGGCACGGACGGCTCGATAAACATCGAATCGCTGATCCGCTTTTCGCTGCTGTCGGCGCTTTCCACGAAAAACGATCCGCCGGAGCAGGCCGCCAAGCCGTTTTCGAATAACCGCGACGGCTTTGTCATGGCGGAGGGCGCCGGCGCGCTGGTGCTTGAAAGCCTCGACCACGCGCTTGGCCGCGGCGCTGAGGTGCTTGCCATTATTGCCGGNNGCCGGCATCGGCGAGCGGGCCGACGATTTCCACCGCACGCGGTCAAAGCCGGACGGTTCGGCGATCATCGGGGCGATCCGCAACGTGCTCGACGATGCCGGCCTGGCGACCGACGCGATCGACTATGTCAACGCGCACGGTACCGGCACGCCGGAAAACGACAAGATGGAGCATCTCGCCCTGCATCACGTTTTCGGCGACGATCTGGCGAAGATGGCGGTCAGTTCCAACAAGTCGATGATCGGTCACACGCTGACGGCGGCCGGCGCCGTTGAGGCGGTGTTCTCGATTCTGACGATGCGCCGCGGCCGCATTCCGCCGACGATCAATTTTGCCGAGCCGGACCCGGATATCGTGATGGACGTAGTACCCAACAAGGCGCGCGATGCCGATGTGACCGCGGTGATGTCCAATTCGTTCGGCTTCGGCGGCCAGAATGTCTGCCTCGTCATGACAGCCCCATGACAGCCCCATGAGTGCTGCCGGCAAGCGCGTCTATGTCATCGGCGCCAGCCGCGGAATCGGGGCCGCCATCGCCGGGCGCCTGGCGGCGGCCGGCTATGCGCTGACCCTGACGTCGCGGCAGCCGGACGGGTCGGTCGGCGGCGTTCTGGAAGAGGCCTGCCGGCTGGCAGACGACGGCGATCACCGGGTCTGCCGGCTCGACGTCAATGACCGCGACCTGCTGGAGCAGATGGCCGAGACGATCCAGGACGATGATGACGCCTACGGCCTCGTCTATGCCGCCGGACGGTCCTACGACAGGCTGGCCGGCGCCGTCGATTACGATGCCGCCAGTAATCTGATGACAACGAATTTCATGGGATTCCAGCGCCTGTCGACGGCAGCACTCAGACCGATGATGCGCGCCAGGAGCGGGCGGATCGTCGCCATCGGCTCCGTCACCGCGACCTATGGCACGTCGGGCAATGCCGTCTATGCGGCAACCAAGGGCGCCATGCTGGGCTACGCCCGCACCATGGCGGTGGAAGTGGCGCGCAAGGGCGTCACCGTGAACTATGTGGCGCCGGGCTTTGTTGATACGGCGCTGCTTGACCCCTATAGGGCATATCTGGAGCGGCTGGCGGAGAAGATTCCGGCCGCCCGCCTGGCCAGGCCGGAGGAAGTCGCCGGGCTGGTCGCCTATCTGGTCTCCGCGGAGGCCGCCTATGTCACCGGATCGGTGCTGACGATCGATGGCGGTCTTTCCGCCAGTCTCCTGGCGCGGCGCTAGAGGGTGGCTGATGACAATGACGGCAGTGCCTGGAGCCTGAATCGATGCGTGCCCTGCAACTGATGGCGGATCGCGACATCCGGCTGAACGACATCGATCCGCCCGCCGATCCCGCGCCCGGCGACGTGCAGGTGGCGATCAGGACCGTGGCGCTCAATCACATCGATGTGTGGGGCTGGCGCGGCATGGCGTTTGCCAAGCGCAAGCTTCCCACCGTCATCGGCGCGGAGGCAGCCGGCGAGATCGTGGCGACCGGCGACGACGTCACCGGCCTGGCGGTCGGCGACGCTGTCGCCCTCTATGGGGCGGAGACCTGCGGCACCTGCGATGCCTGCCGCGAGGGCCGCGACAATCTTTGCGAGAATGTCGCCGGAATTCACGGCTTCCATCTCGACGGCTTTGCGCAGGAACGTGTCAATGCCAAGGCGCGGCTATGCGTCAAGGTGCCCGACAGCGTCGCGATCGCCGATGCGGCCTGCACGCCGATCACCTATGGCACGGTTGAGCACATGCTGTTCGACAATGCCCGGCTGAAGCCCGGCGAATGGGTGCTGATCCAGGCCGGCGGCAGCGGTATCGGCACGGCCGCCATCCAGTTGGCAAAAGCGATCGGCGCGACGGTGGTGACGACGGTCGGCAGCGAGGAAAAGGCGCAAAAGGCGCGGGCGCTGGGCGCCGATCACGTCATCAATTACCGCGACGAGCGGTTTGAGACCATCACCCGCCGGCTGACCGGCAAAAAGGGCGTCGACGTGGTGTTTGAACATACCGGCGCGGAGACCTGGAACGGCTCGCTGCTCTGTTTGAAGCGTGGCGGCCGGCTGGTTACCTGCGGCTCGACCACCGGCGTCACGGCGACCATGAACCTTATGCAGCTGTTCCAGCAGCAGCACCGGATCTTCGGCAGCTTCGGCTGCACGATCGGCAATATTCGCGACGCTCTCGCCAAGATGGCGGCCGGCGATGCCCGGCCGGTCATTGATTCCACAATTACCATGGAGACGGTGGAGCGCGGGCTTCAGCGCATGGAAAACCGGCAGGTCTTCGGCAAGATCGTCATGTCGATCTGAGCGGACAAGACCAGCGATCGATCCTTCCTATGGCAAGACAGATAAAAGTCCGGCGGCCGTCACCGCGAATGGTCAGGCATCTCGACTGGCTGCTGGCGCGGATCCTGTTTGTGCTGCTCAGGCTGGCGCGTCTGCTGCCGACCGGCGCAGCTCTCAATATCGGCGGATGGCTGACCCGCAATCTCGGACCGCTGCTGCCGGAGCATCGTGTCGCCAAGGCCAATCTGGCCGCGGCTTTTCCGGAAATGAGCGAGCGGCAGCGCCGGGACATCCTCACCGGCGCCTGGGACAATCTCGGTCGCACCGGCGTGGAATATGTGTTTCTCGACCGGATATTCGACTTCGATCCGGCGAGGCCGGATAGCGGCCATTTTGAGGTCGACGGCATCGACCGCTTCGCGGCCATCCGTGACAGCGGCAGGCCGGCGATCCTGTTCTCCGCGCATCTGGGCAACTGGGAAATCCTGGCGGTGTGCGCGGCGGTCTACGGTCTTGACATGACGGCGCTGTTCAGGCCGCCCAACAATGCCTTCGTCGCCGAGCGCCTTGACCGCGTGCGGCGCGAGACCATGGGCCGTCTGGTGCCGACGATGACCGGCGCGGCAATCGCGCTCAGCAGCGCGCTGGAGCGCGGCGGGCGGGTCGGCCTGCTGGTCGACCAGTTCTACCATCGCGGCCCGGCGCTGACGTTTTTCGGCCGTAAGGCGCGGACCAATCCGACGCTGGGCATATTGGCGCGGCGCTTCGACTGCCCGGTCTATGGCGCCCGCACAATCCGCCTTGCCGGCGGTCGGTTCCGGCTGGAACTGCATGGCCCCTATGATCTGCCGCGCGAAGAAAGCGGCGAAATCGATGTCGAGGCGACGATGCAGCTGGTTACCTCGATCGTCGAGGGCTGGGTGCGCGAGCATCCCGATCAATGGCTGTGGATGCATCGCCGCTGGCGCAACTAACCGGCTATTTCTCCGGGGCGGCGAATCCGACGGGCTGCAGGCCGGCCTGGAACCAGCAGGCGAAATCATAGGCGGAGAACACCGGCCGGCCGGTCGCCGCCCTTATGTCGGCGGCATAGGGCGTCATATTTGTGCATTCCAGGACGATGGCGCCGATATCATCATGCTCGGCGACCATCCGTTGCGCCGCCGCAATATTGTCGCTGCGCGCCAGAGCGACATCGAGCACCGGCTCGTCGTTCAGGATGACCCGGGAAAACTCCTCGCCATCGTCGGTGCCGGCGACCGGCGTGTCGGCATCGACCCCGGCCCGCTCAAGGTGTTCTGCCGTCAACGTGCCTTTTGAGATGGTCAGTATCCCGACCCTGGCGCCGGCCGGCAGGAGCTTTCCGATAAGCGGCACCTGCATGAGCGACGAGGTCGCGACCGGCACGCCAAGCGCTTCGGCGAGGTCGCTCTGGAACAGCGACAGGAAGCCGCAATTGGTGGTGATGCCGTCGGCACCGCGGGCGATCAGCTCGCGACCGGCGGCGATAAAATTGTCGAGCAGGCCATCAGCGCGGTTGCGGACAACACGGTCCGGCGAGGCACCCGGAACGACGGCGTAGTGGACCGGGAACGGCCAGGTGGCGGCGTGACCCATGTCGCCGGGAATGCGCGGAAAGCGCGATTCCAGCATCAGGATGCCGAGCGCCGCACCGTAGACCGTCTTGCCGCCGGTGACCTTCATGGCGCCGTCCGTTCGCGGCTGGCGGCGCCGTCATAGGGCGTGATCGGTTCGTCGCTATAGAGGCGGAACAGGCCTTCACGGACGGCGGCGTTGATCTCCTCGCGACGGCGCTCGATATGCTTGCGGACAAGCTGATCGGCGGCATCGGCGTCGCCGCTCTCGATCAGGTCGAGAATGGCCAGGTGCTCGTCGTTCCTGATGTCGCGATCCTCCATATGGATGCAGCGCACAAAGCGGATGCGGCCGTTGATATTGGACAGGATGCGCTGCAGCTCGACATTGTGCGACAGCGCCGCAAGGCGCATGTGAAACGTCTCGTCGAAGCTCACCCGCTCGTCGATCATGCGGCTTTCCAGCTGCGGCTCTGAGGCCCTGACGAAAGCCCTGACCGGCTCGATCTCAGCAGGCGCGGCGCGGGTGCACGACAGACGCGCCGCCGCCGTCTCGATCGCCACGCGGGCATCGTAAAGATCGAAAACCTCGGTCGGCGAAAGGCTGCGGCAAAAAAAACCCTGCCCCGGCCGGAAGGCCAGATAGCCCTCCGCGACAAGCCGGTTGAGCGCCTCGCGCAGCGGCGTGCGGCTGACACCGAGATCCTTTGCCAGACCGCCCTCATTCAGCCGCTCACCCGGCTTGAAGCGATAATCGACGGCCATTTGCCGGACTTCATCGTAAATGCGGTCCACCTGCGGTGCGAGTTTGCTCAAGAAATATCCCCCTCAACGGCCCGAACGTGATTGACAATTTCAGAATACAATGCTGTATACAGAATTGAATTCTGTTATGGAAGATGCCGCCTGCGCGGTCCGGGGTCAAGGTCAGAGTGTGGTGACGTTGCATGAAAAGAGCGCCATGAGTGGCGCCGCCGGCAATGCCCCGAGCGGCGCGGAAGCCATGGTGGAGATGCTCAAGGGCCATGGCGTGAAACACATTTTCGGGCTGTGCGGCGACACCACGCTGCCGTTCTATGACGCGCTTTATCGCCTTGACCACGGCATGGAGCATATTCTCACGCGCGACGAGCGCTCGGCCGCCTATATGGCGGACGCCTATGCGCGGGTGTCCGGCCGCGTCGGCGTGTGCGAGGGGCCGTCCGGCGGCGGCGCCACCTATATCCTGCCCGGGCTGGTGGAGGCCAACGAATCCTCCGTGCCGGTGCTGGCGATCACATCGGATATTTCGGTGACGGCGCGCGGCCGCTACCCGCTGACGGAGCTCGACCAGGACAGCCTGATGCGGCCGCTGACCAAATGGAACGGCGTCATCACCGATGCCCGCATGCTGCCGCGCATGGTGCGGGCGGCTTTCCGCGCCATGACGACAGGCCGGCCCGGCTCGGCGCATCTCGGCTTGCCCCTTGACGTTCAAAAGGCCGCCGTCGCGCCGGACGAGATCTTCGCCGATGCCGCCCATGGCCGCTATCCGGCCTGGCCGGCGGGGCCGGAGGAGGCGGCGGTTGTAGCGGCGGCCGAGGCGCTGCTGACCGCCCAACGCCCGCTCATCATCTGCGGCGGCGGGGTGGTGATCGCCAGCGCGGAGCGCGAGCTTGCCAGGCTCGCCGAACGCCTCGATATCGCCGTTGCCACGACGATTTCCGGGCGCGGCGCGATTGCCGAAACCCACGCCAATGCCGTCGGCGTCGTCGGCTCCAATGGCGGCGTGCCGGCGACGCGGGCGGTGGTGGAGGAGGCCGATCTCGTCGTCTTTATCGGCTGTCGCGCCGGCTCGGTGACGACGGAGCGCTGGTGCGCGCCCGCTCCCCACACACGGATCGTCCATATCGATAGCGACCCGATGGCCATCGGCGCCAATTATCGCACCGAGGTCGCGGTGTGCGCCGATGCTCAGCTGGCGCTCGCCGCCCTCAATCGCGTGCTCGATGGCCGGCATGCGCTTGCAAAGCGTGGCGGCGCGGCGCGGGCCGGCAAGGCACGGGCTGAAAAGTGGGCCGCCTTTGCAGCGCTGTCGCAATCCTCGCAGACGCCGATCCGGCCGGAGCGGCTGATCGCCGACTTGCGCGCGACGCTCGACGACGACGCCATCGTCGTCGCCGATCCCGGCACGCCCTGCCCCTACATTTCGGCCTATTACGAAATCCGCCGCACCGGCCGGACGGTGTTTTCCAATCGGGCGCACGGGGCGCTCGGCTATTCGCTTTCAGCCGCCGTCGGCGCCGCCTACGGCCGGCCCGGCGTCAAGGTGGTCTCCGTGATGGGCGACGGCTCCTTCGGCTTTGCCTGCGGCGAACTGGAAACGGTGACGCGCTACCGGCTGCCGATCACCTTCATCGTCATTTCAAACAGCGTTTTCGGCTGGATCAAGGCCGGCCAGAAAACCGGCTTCGGCGGCCGCTATTATTCCGTCGACTTTAATGAGACCGATCACGCCGGCGTCGCCGCGGCGTTCGGCATCAAAAGCTGGCGGGTCACAGAGCCGGACGACCTCGCCGCCGTGCTCAAAAAGGCCGTCGCACATGACGGGCCGACGCTGGTCGATGTTGTCTGCCAGCCCCTGCACGAGGCCGCCGCGCCGGTGTCGGAATGGATTGCCTGAGATGGCTTCGGGCGCATCGGCAAGGCAGGCGGCATCATCGGACTCAGCCGGTCTGGCTGATCCCGTCGAGCGGCTGGGCGTCCATCATCTTCGCATCCCGGTCAAATCACCGCGTGATCACGGCTCCGGTCTGGTTGCCGACAGTGTCGAAATCGTCCTCGTCCGGCTTGACACCAAAAGCGGTGTCAGCGGCTGGGGCGAGGCGGCGCCATGGAGCGTTTTCACCGGCACGGCGGAACAGGCCGCCGCCGCCCTTGACCGTTATCTGCGCCCGCTCGTCATCGGCGCCGACACGGCTGACATCCCGGCAATCATGGCGAAAGCGGATGCCGCGCTGACCGGTCATCGGGAGGCCAAGGCCGCCCTTGAGACGGCGCTTTATGATTGTCGCGGCAGGCTGCTCGGCCTGCCGGTCCATGCCCTGCTCGGCGGCCGCTTCCGCGACCGCATCGCGCTGTCGGTGTCGCTCGCCGACCCAGATTTTGAAGCCGACCTGGCGCTGCTCGACAGGCTGACCGCCGACGGCATCGGCATCGTCAAGGTAAAAACCGGTGCCAGCGACCACCGCTTCGACCTGAGGCGGCTGGAACGGCTGCGCGCCGATTTTCCGCAACTCGATGTGCGGGTCGATTACAACCAGGGCATGGCGCCGCATGAGGCGCGCCGCCGGCTGGCCGATATCGAAAGCTTCGACGTGAGCTTCATCGAGCAGCCGGTGCCACGCACATGTTGGGCCGCCATGGCCGATCTGACAGGCGCGCTCAAGACTCCTGTCCTGGCCGATGAGAGCGTCTTCGGCCCCGACGAGGCGGTGCGCGCCGTCGCTGAGCGGTTCTGCGATCTCATATCGGTCAAGCTGATGAAAGCCGGCGGCCTGCGGCGCGGCATGGCGGTGGCGGCGATCGCGGAAGCCGGCGGCATGGCCTGTTACGGCGGTGACATGTTTGAGACCGGCCTCGCCCATTTGGCCGGCACGCACATGATCGCCGCCAGCGCCAATATTTCGCTGGGCTGCGAATTCTACCAGGCGAAATATTACCTGGCCCGCGACATCCTCGCCGAGCCGTTTCCGATCGACAATGGCGCGGTCGTCGTGCCGGAGGGTGCCGGCCTTGGCATCGATGTCGACGTCGCCGCCGTCAATGCCCACACGATCGCGCAAGCCGATGGCTGAGCAGCGCAATCCCGCAAAAACGGTGGCCGTGATCGGTGCCGGCATTGTCGGCGTCTCCACCGCATTGTGGCTGCAGCGCGACGGCCACACCGTCATCCTGATCGACAGGGCCGGACCCGGCGAGGGTGCATCCTGCGGCAATGGCGGCATTCTGGCGTCATGCGCCGTCGTGCCGGTCACCGTGCCGGGGCTCTTTCTCAAGGCGCCGGCCATGCTTTTCGGTGCAGACGGACCGCTATTTCTGCGCTGGTCCTACCTGCCGAGGCTGACGCCATGGCTGCTGCGCTATCTCAAGGGCTGCCGAGCGAAGGAAACCAAACGCATCGCCACGGCGATCGCCGGCCTGGTCGGCAACAGCCTGGAAGAGCACCAGCAACTGGCCGCCGGAACGCCGGCGGAACGCTGGCTGAAGCCGTCCGACTATCTCTATCTCTATCGCGATCGCGCCGCATTTCAGGGCGACAGCTTCGGCTGGAACCTGAGGAAGGAACATGGCGTCGCCTGGGAGGAAATGGCGGGCCAGGCGGTCCGGGACTACGATCCGATTTTCGCCGACGACCAGGGCTTCGCCGTCAGGTTGCGCGAGCATCATGGGCACATCACCGATCCCGGCGCCTATGTGCGGGCCCTTGCCGATCATGTGGTGGCCGGCGGTGGCCGGCTGGTGAGCGCGCACGTGACCGATATCGCCCGCGAGAACGGGCGGGTTTGCGGCGTCGTCGCTGATGGCGAGATCATCGCCTGCGACGCCGCCGTCGTGGCGCTCGGCGCGTGGTCGGGCGGATTGATGAAAAAGCTTGGCATCGCCGTGCCGCTGGAATCGGAACGCGGCTACCACGTGGAGCTGCTGGAGCCGAGCGCCATGCCGCGGGCGCCGGCGATGATCGCCTCCGGCAAATTCGTGGTCACGCCGATGGAAGGCCGGCTGCGGCTCGCCGGCATCGTGGAATTCGGCGGCCTTGAGGCGCCGGCCTCTCCGGCGCCGCTGCAACTTCTCAAGCGGCAGGCGACAAAGACGATGCCGGGCCTGACCTGGAAAGCAACGCGCGAGTGGCTGGGCCACCGGCCGGCACCATGTGATTCCATTCCGCTGATCGGCGCACTGCCGGGCCTGGCGGGGGCCTATGCTGGCTTCGGCCACCACCATATCGGCCTGACCGCCGGGCCGCGAACCGGCCGCATCCTGGCCGACCTGATTTCCGGCGGCAGGCCCAATATTGACCTTGCGCCCTACCGGCCGGACAGGTTTTCATGAGCGAAGTGCAACAGGGAGAAGACGAATGGCAACGATCAAACAGCTTATCCTGACAGCCGCTGCGGCCGGGCTCGCCGCCGGCATGGCTGGTGCCGCCCAGGCGGCGGAGAGATGGGACATGCCGATGGCCTATTCGGCGACGAACTTCCATTCCGCCACCGGCGCGGAATTCGCCAAATGCATCACCACCGGCACCGGCGGCGACATCGAAGTGGTGACGCACCCCTCCGGCGCGCTGTTCAAGGGCGCCGACATCAAGCGCGCGATCCAGACCGGCCAGGCGCCGATCGGCGAGCGGTTGCTGTCGGCGCACCAGAACGAGAACGCCGTCTTCGGCGTCGATTCCATCCCCTTCCTGGCGACCTCCTTTGAGGATGCCGCCAAACTGTGGAAGGCGGCCAAGCCGACCATGGAAAAGATCCTCGCCGACCAGAATCTCGTGTTGCTTTATTCCGTGCCGTGGCCGCCCCAGGGCCTTTATTTCAAGAAGGAGGTCAACTCCGTCGCCGACATGAAGGGCATCAAGTTCCGCTCCTATAACAACACCACGGCGCGGCTTGCGGAGCTTACCGGCATGCTGCCGGTGACGATCGAGGCGGCGGAAATCTCCCAGGCCTTCGCCACCGGCGTTGCGGAATCGATGATTTCGTCGGGCTCCACCGGCTATGACCGCAAGGTGTGGGAAAGCCTGACGCATTTCTACGAGGTCGATGCCTGGCTGCCGCGCAACTATGTGATGATCAACAAGGATGTCTGGAACGGCCTGGACGACGCCAACAAGAACATCGTCACGGCTTGTGCCGAACTGGCGGAATATGCCGGGACATGGCGGGCCGTGGAATATACCCAGTTCACGCTGAACGGCCTGCGGGGCGGCGGCATGACGGTCGGGCCGGCCAACGACGCGCTGGTCGCGGAGCTGAAGGTGATCGGCGAAACCATGACGGCGGAGTGGCTGGAAGCCGCCGGCGCGGATGGCAAAGCCATCGTCGATGCCTACAAGGCCATGAAATAGCAGGACGGCCGGTCGGGGTGGCGGGCTCCGCCGCCCCGGCCTGATGACAGGGCCGCGGCAATGCGGCCCGGGCGGGGGAGGCGCAAATGATATCGACGCTGCGGGTGATCAGGACGGTTCTTGATCGCCTCTATCTCATGTCCGGGGTGGTCGCCGCCCTGTTCCTGATCGCCATCCTGACGCTGATCGTCCTGCAGATGCTGGCGCGCTGGACGGGGGAAGTGTTTCCCGGCGCCCCCGATTACGCCGGCTACAGCATGGCGGCGGCGTCGTTCTTCGCCTTCGCCCACGCGCTCAATCGCGGCTCGCATATCCGCGTCAGCATCGTGCTCAACGCCATCGGACCGCTCGGCCGGCGCATCCTGGAAACATGGTGTTTCGCCATCGGCACGGCGCTGGCCTGGTATTTCAGCTATTATGCCGTGAGAACCGTCTACTGGTCGTGGAAATTCAACGACATCAGTCAGGGTCAGGACGCCACGCCCCTGTGGATCCCGCAAATGGCGATGGTCGTCGGCGCCATCATCTTCGCCATCGCGCTGACCGACCACCTGATCCACGTCATCTTCGTCGGTGATCACCGCATCGAAGCCGACACCGTGCAACAGAGCCACGGAGAGTAGGCGCAATGCAGGAATTCCAGCTCATCGCCATATTCCTCTTTGTGCTCTTCCTGCTTTTGGGAAGCGGCGTCTGGGTCGGCCTGGCGCTGATGGGCGTGGCTTTTGTCGGCATGGAACTGTTCACCAGCCGGCCGGCTGGCGACACCATGCTGACGACGATCTGGTCGGCCTCCTCGTCGTGGACGCTGACCGCCCTGCCGCTGTTCATCTGGATGGGCGAGATCCTCTACCGCACGCGGCTTTCCGAGGACATGTTTCGCGGCCTGTCGCCGTGGATGGCGCGACTGCCCGGCGGCCTGGTGCACACCAACATCGTCGGCTGCACCGTCTTTGCCGCCGTTTCGGGCTCCTCGGCGGCGACGCTGACCACGGTCGGCAAGATGTCGATCCCGGAGCTGAGGGCGCGCGACTATCCGGAGAACATGATCATCGGCACGCTGACCGGCGCGGCGACGCTCGGCCTGATGATCCCGCCGTCGCTGACGCTGATCGTCTATGGCGTGACGATCAACGAATCGATCTCGAAGCTGTTCATCGCCGGCATTCTGCCCGGCCTGGTGCTGGCCGCCATGTTCATGGGCTATGTGGCGGTCTATTCCAAGGCATCGGGCAACTGGAACCCGAAGCCGGAGCCGGCGATGACGCTGGCGGAGAAAATCGGCAATTCGCGCTTTCTGGCGCCGGTCATCGCGCTCATCCTGGTGGTCATCGGCTCCATGTATCTGGGCTATGCGACGGCGACGGAGGCGGCGGCGTTCGGCGTCATCGGCTCGCTGATCCTCGCCGCCTCGCAGGGCTCGCTGTCGTGGAAGACCTTCACCGCCAGCCTGATGGGCGCGACCCGCACCTCGGCGATGATCGCGCTGATTCTGGCCGGCGCCGCCTTTCTGTCGCTGTCGATGGGCTTTACCGGCCTGCCGCGGGCGCTGGCGGAGCTGATCGCGACATGGGAGCTGTCGCGCTTTGAGCTGCTGATGGTGCTGCTGGTCTTCTACATCGTGATCGGCTGCTTCCTGGACGGCATCTCTTCGGTGGTGCTGACCATGGCGGTGGTGGAGCCGATGATCCGCCAGGCCGGCATCGACGTGATCTGGTTCGGAATCTTCATCGTCGTGGTGGTCGAGATGGCCCAGATCACGCCGCCCATCGGCTTCAACCTGTTCGTCCTGCAGGGCATGACCAAGCACGAGATGAGCTATATCGCCAGGGCGGCGATCCCGATGTTCTTGATCATGGTGGTCATGGTCTTCGTGCTGATCGCCTTCCCCGACCTGGCGACCTGGCTGCCGGAGAACATGCGCCCGGGTCCAAGGTCGTGACCAGCTGAATGGCCGGCCTCACCGCTGCGCTGCCGCCGCTGTGGTTGCTGGCGGCGGCATCGCTGATCATCGTTTTCGGCGCCATCATCCAGTCCTCCATCGGCATGGGATTCGGCCTGACTGTGGCGCCGGTCCTGGCGGTGCTGGACCAGGACCTGGTGCCCGGACCGATCCTGGTGATCGGCTTCCTGACGGCCGGCTGGGGGGCGCTGCGCGAATGGCGCCGCATCGATGCCGGCGAGGTCTCGACAGCCCTTGCCGGGCGGCTTGTCGGCGTGATCTGCGCAACCTGGGTCATCACCATTCTTCCCGACCGGTCGACCTTCTCGCTGCTCTTCGGCCTGGCGATCCTCGCCATGCTGCTGCTCGCCGTCGCCGGCTGGCGCCTGCCCTTCAATGCCGCGAATCTGACGGCCATGGGCTGGCTGTCCGGCCTGACCGGCACGATCACCTCGGTCGGCGCACCGCCGCTGGCCATGGTCTATCAGGACCGCAGCCCATTGAGCGCCCGGCCGAGCCTGAACGCCTTCTTCTCCATCGGCTGCCTGATGTCGATCGTTCTGCTGGCGCTGGCGGGATGGTTCGGGTCGACCGATGTCGCGATCGCGGCGCTGTTCCTGCCGGCGATGGGGCTGGGACTTGGCGTGGCGCCGATCGTGCGGCCGTTTGTCGACCACCGCTTCCGCCTGGCGCTGTGGAGCCTGTCGGGCGTCGCCGCGCTGTTTTTGATCGGCCGGGCGATCGCCTAGAGCCGGACCGCAGCCGGCCGACAGGCTTTCAATGCGCCGCTTTTGCGGCACNNCCGTGCCGGCGAGCGCCGGCGCGGCGGCCGCTTCCAGCGCCGCCATAACGGAATCGGCGATGCGCCCGGTGCCGTCGCTGCCGCCGAACTCCACCGACTTCAGGCCGCCGGCGAATGCCGCATCGACCGCCTGGCGGATCAGGGCGGCAGCGGCGATGGCGCGCGGCTGGCCGTGTTCCTGGCCGAGCCAGTCGAGCATCATGGCGCCCGA
>JABAOE010007523.1_pt2 | contig 15698 bp, 16 predicted proteins | sample 7062141 | NCBI WGS metagenome assembly JABAOE01 (sample SAMN14538627, study PRJNA623070) | marine sediment metagenome | biome: marine biome [ENVO:00000428]; feature: marine pelagic biome [ENVO:01000023]; material: deep marine sediment [ENVO:00002113] | place: India: Gulf of Khambhat ... | reverse complement strand
CCGGGGCACGCATCACGGGATCATTACACATGACTATTCAGACAGCGGTGCTTATCGAAACGCTGGTTGACCTTGGCGCCGAAGTTCGTTGGGCCTCGTGTAATATTTTTTCAACCCAGGACCAGGCTGCCGCGGCCGTTGCCGTTGGCAGGGAAGGGACCCTCGAGAGCCCGAAAGGTGTTCCCGTATTCGCCTGGAAAGGAGAAACTCTCGAGGAGTACTGGTGGTGTACTGAAAAAGCCTTGAACTGGCCCGACGGGCAGTTGCCGAACATGATTCTTGATGATGGCGGTGACGCAACCATGATGGTGCTTTATGGTGCCGAGTGGCAGGCCCAGGGTGTTCCGGCATGCAGTACCGGTGATGCCGAAGACTGGGTGGAGCTTGTGAAATGTCTGCAAAAGTCAATTGATGCCAAGAGCGTCGACTGGGTTGCTGTATGCAGTTCCGTGAAAGGTGTTACCGAAGAGACCACGACCGGTGTGCACCGCCTTTACCAGTTGCAGAAAGAGGGCAAGCTGCCGTTCCCTGCCATGAATGTCAACGATTCGGTGACCAAGAGCAAGTTCGACAACGTCTACGGCTGTCGTCACAGCCTGGTGGACGGTATTATGCGTGCCACCGACGTGATGCTCGCCGGCAAGGTTGCCGTCGTTTGTGGTTATGGTGATGTCGGTAAAGGCTGCTGTCAGTCGCTGCGTGGCCAGGGTGCCCGCGTGATTGTCACCGAAATCGATCCGATCTGTGCCCTGCAGGCGCTCATGGAAGGTTACGAGGTCAAGACGCTGGAAGACGTTGTCGCCGAGGCCGACCTCTTTGTGACGACCACCGGCAACAAGGACGTTATTCGTGTTGAGCACATGGCACAGATGAAAAACAATGCCATCGTGGGTAATATTGGCCACTTCGATAACGAAATCGAGATGGCGGAGTTGGCAAAGGTTGCCGGCATTAAAAAGATCAACATCAAGAACCCTCAGGAACATGGCAACCAGGTTGACCAGTGGGTTTTCGCCGATGGTCACGCTGTCATTGTCCTCGCGGAAGGCCGCCTGCTCAATCTCGGCTGTGCCACCGGACATCCCTCATTTGTCATGTCGAACAGTTTTACCAACCAGGTCATGGCGCAGATTGAACTTTTCACCAAAACCGATAATTACGAGAATAAAGTCTATGTCCTGCCCAAAAATCTTGATGAAAGGGTTGCGCGTTTGCACCTTGACAAGCTTGGTGCGAAGCTGACTACCCTCAGCAAGGAGCAGGCGGATTATATCGGTGTCCCCGTTGATGGGCCCTACAAACCTGATACCTATCGTTATTGATGTCGAGAGCAGTATGCCAGGCATAAAAAAGGACCGGTTGTTGCCGGTCCTTTTTTATGGTGCCATGATCAGTCTTGGGCCTTGAGAAACATCCACGTGCCAACGAGAGCCATGAGGATGTTCGCTGACCATGCCGCAATGAGCGGGGGCAGGATGGCTGAACTGCCGAGAGCGGCAAAGACCGCGTAGAGAATGAAGTAGGCTATGAAGATCGACAGGCTTATGACGACCCCGAGCGCGAAACTTGCCTGGCGGCCGCGCTGCAGAGCAAAGGGCATGCCTATGAGAATCATGATGATGGGTATGAAAGCCTTTGAGAAACGCAGATGTGACTCCAACTGGTAAACCTTCGGGTCATGACCGTCCGTTTTGATCGTATTGATAATTCGGTGCAGTTCGGTCTGGGTCATCTCTTCGGGGGCGTTCCAGAGCTGGGCCACTTCCCTGGGTTCTTTTTTGAGGTTTAATGGCCATTCAGCATGTTCTTCGTAGCTGTTTATGGTTTTGCCTGCCGTGGAAAACTTCCAGATCTTCACATCTTCAAGTTTCCAGACGCCGTTGTTGTCGTATGTGGCTGATGTAGCCTGCAGCCTTTGTTCGGGTTTGAACTGGTCATTAAACGTGATGGTCGTTACCCCGATCAGGGTTTTGCGTTGTGGGAATGAGCGTTGAATATGAACGATGCGATCGTCACTTCTGAAAAATACATTCTTCGCTTCGTTAATCGGGTTTTTTGCCTCTTTTTTCAATTCAACATTTTTTATGTATTCTGTTTCCTGGATTCCCAGGGGAGTCAACCACAGGTTGCAGACCAGCAGCATGCCGCTCAGTAAAAACCCGATCAGGAAGATCGGCCGGCTGATTCTTGACACGCTCAGGCCACCACCGAGCAGTGCAGTGAGTTGATTGGTGCGCGCCAGCCCTCCCACCGTGACAAAAGCGCTCAACAGGGCCGCCATCGGCAGGGTGTTCGAAACCATCAACGGCAGGTTGTAGATAGGGAAAAGCAGGTAGTAGATTATCGCGGCCTGGTGTTCTATAAAATCATCGACCTTTTCGATAAATTCGATAATCGCATACAGCGACACAAGTGCCAGCAGTATGAACGCAAGGTTCTTCAGAAACAGGTTCTGTATGTAGCGGTCAAGGGTGTTCATCGATTCTCTTTAAACGACTTCCAATAGCGACGAAGGTTTGTTCCAGCCTGGCTATGAGCCGATTGGGCTGTTCCTTGGCATTCTGTTTCAGGCAGTAAATTCCGAAGACGCCAAGCAAGCAGTGTGGCGCCCAGAAGGTTACAAGGGGCGACAGGTTCGCATCGGCAGTAAATGTCTTCGCCAATGACAGCAAGAGGTAGTAACACAGGTAAATCGTCAAGCCGATCACAAAGCCGCCGCTGCGGCCGGAACGGTTAGACTGGATACTGAATGGCAGCCCGAAGAGAGCAAAAAGCAAGGGCGCCAAAGGTGCAACGAATCTTGAGTGAAGCTCGGCCTGAAGTGCAGACAGTTTACTGTGATATTCGGAACTCTCCGACAGCCCTATCTCTTTCCATAAGTCGGCTGTGTCCATCTCCTTGGGTTTTTTGCGCCGGGGGCCCTGGGCCAGGTTTGCATTGTCATCATTGTTCAGGTTCGGTTGCACATCATAGTTCTGAAAATTGATGAGCTGATAGGCGGTGTCGCTACTTTTTGCCTGCCGGTGGATTGAGCCGTCACGCAGGCGGAATGTGATGGTCTCTTCTTGTTCGCTGGCGATAATATGGCCCTGGTCAGCAAATATCAGCATGGTTGCCTCGGGTTTATCTTCAACGATAAAAAGGCCATTCAACTCGCCGGAACGATTGTCGATCTCATTGGCGTACAGCACCAGGTTGTCAAACTGCTTCATGAATACCTGAGGTTGGAAACCGATCGTTGCTTTTTGCATTGTTATGGCGAAAATTTGCTCACGAAAAGCCTGGTAACCCCATGGTTTCAGGGTCAGCTCAGCAAAGCCGGTCAATATAGAAAATAGCAAGGCCAGAAAAAAAACCGGGCGGGATATCCGGGCTAGACCGATGCCGGCTGCTTTCAGGGCAACCGTTTCGTTGTCAGCTGACATGCGGCTGAGTCCGATCATGATCCCCATCAAAAATGCCAGCGGCAGCGTAATGTTCAGAAATGTCGGCAGCATAGTGCCAAAAAGGATCGCAATGTCACCGATCGACACCCCTTTGTTGACCACCATGTCGACGAGTTTCATCAGACGGCCCATGAGCAGGACCATGGTGAAAATCATCAGGCAAAGCAGAGTGGGACCAAGGACTTCCCTGATGATGTAATAATTTATTCTATTGCCGGACATAATCGAGCATAGTAGTACAGTCACAAAGGGGTTGTAAACGAACTTTATACTCAAAAACCCCTTGCGTTACGAATCCTCACATGTTATACGGATGTGCTGTTCAATTCACACGCCTTTTGACCCGGACCGGGTGCCTGACATTGGGTCAGGTCGGTTGCAGGGGCTGATGAAGGCGGCGGCAAAAAACCAAACTGAGAGGAAGTAAAAGCATGTCACAGATCACCATGAAGCAATTGTTGGAGGCCGGTGTTCATTTCGGCCACCAGACCCGTCGTTGGAACCCCAAGATGAAGCCTTATATCTTCGGGGCTCGTAACGGCATCTACATCATTGACCTGCAGAAAACGGTCCGCTATTTCCGCACCGCCTACAGCTTTATCGCAGACGTTGCCCAGAAGGGCGAGAAGATTCTTTTTGTCGGCACTAAAAAGCAGGCACAGGATTCAATTGTCGAAGAAGCCGTTCGCGCTGACCAGTTTTACGTCAATAACCGCTGGTTGGGCGGTATGCTGACCAACTTCTCCACGATCAAGCGCAGTATTGATCGCCTCAAGAAAATCGAAACCATGGCCGAAGATGGCACCTTCGATTTGCTGATCAAAAAAGAGGTCCTGCAGCTCGAACGGGAAAAGGCCAAACTCGAGAAAAGTCTCGGCGGCATCAAGAACATGACCCGACTGCCGGCTGCTGTCTTTATCGTTGACCCGAACAAGGAAGAGATTGCTGTCAAGGAAGCCCGCAAGCTTGGCATCCCTGTCGTTGCCGTTGTGGACACAAACTGTGATCCTGAAGGCATCGACTATATTATCCCCGGCAACGACGATGCTATCCGGGCCATTCGCCTGTTCGCCTCGAAGATGGCTGATGCCTGCATTGAAGGTGCTGCCGCCCGCGAGGAAAATCTGCGCAACGACGCAGAAGGTGCTGATCAGGAAGAGCCTGCCGTCGAAGCAGGTCCCGAGACGGTCGTGGTTGAAAAAGCTGCTGAGGCTGCTGAAGCAACGGACGCACCGACAGAAGCTTAACCGGCACCAGGAATTATCTGATTACAAGGCGGTCTGCAATGCAGCCGCCTTTTTTCCAAACACCATAAGAAATTTAAGAGATAGAAGAATTGAGGAGGATTTACCGTGGCTACAATTACAGCAAAAATGGTAGGTGACCTGCGAGCAAAAACCGGCGCCGGTATGATGGATTGCAAAAAGGCTTTGACTGAAGCCGGTGGAGATATGGAGCAGGCCGTTGACTTGTTGCGCAAGAAAGGACTTTCCGCCGCGGCCAAGAAGTCTGGTCGTATTGCTGCAGAAGGCATGATTGCCGCTGTTGGTGAAGCACAGTGCGGTGCCCTGGTTGAAGTAAATTCTGAAACCGATTTTGTTGCCAAAAACGATGCGTTCCAGGCTTTTGCCAAAGGCGTGGCTGATGTTGTCCTGGACAAGGCGCCCGCTGATGTCGAAGCTCTCAAAGCCCTGGATTTCCCTGGCACGGGCCGTAACGTTGGTGATGAACTGACGCACCAGATTGCCACGATCGGCGAGAATATGAATATCCGCCGCTTTGCCCGCCTTGAGAGCAAGGCTGGCCTGACCGCAAACTACATCCACGGTGCAGGCAAGATCGGCGTTCTCGTCCAACTCGATACAGATAAGGCCGATGATCCCAGAGTTGCAGAGACGGCAAAACTGATCGCCATGCATGTGGCGGCCGCCAGCCCTCAGTACCTGACCCGCGAAGATGTCCCTGCAGATGTGATTGAGCGTGAAAAAGACATCATGCGCGCCAAGGCAAAAGAGAGTGGCAAGCCTGAAAACATTATCGAGAAGATCCTCGATGGCCAGATCAACAAGTTTTTTGGAGAGACTTGCCTTTTGGAGCAAGTTTACGTAGTTGATACTGACCATAAGGTTGGTAAAGTTGTAGAGGCCTTGGCCAAGGAAGTTGGCGGCCAGGTGAACCTTACCGCTTACGAGCGATTCCAGCTCGGCGAAGGGATTGAGAAAAAAGAGGAAGATTTCGCGGCAGAAGTCGCTTCGATGACCAAATAATTAACCCATATTATCCCGGAGTGACCATGGCTAAGCAGCCCCTTTACCAGCGTATACTGCTCAAACTCAGTGGTGAAGCCTTGGCAGGACAGCAGGGCTACGGTATTGATCCCGATATCATGAGAGGGATTGCCACCGAAATTCGTGGGGTTGTGGACCTCGGGGTCCAGGTCGCTATCGTCATCGGGGGCGGGAATATCTTTCGTGGCGTTGCAGCATCTTCCAAGGGAATGGATCGGGCGAGTGCCGACTACATGGGCATGTTGGCAACTGTCATGAACAGTCTGGCCCTGCAGGATGCTTTGGAAAAGGTCGGGGTCATCACCCGGGTGCAGTCGGCGATTGAAATGCAGGAGATTGCTGAACCCTACATCAGGCGCCGTGCCGTACGGCATCTTGAAAAGGGCCGCGTAGTCATCTTCGGCGCCGGTACTGGCAATCCATTCTTTACCACCGATACAGCTGCGAGCCTTCGCGCTATCGAAATCGGCGCAGAAATTATCCTCAAGGCAACCAAGGTTGATGGCGTCTACAATGCCGACCCGACCAAGGATAAAGATGCCGTTAAATATGACCAGTTGACTTACCTGGACGTTCTCAAGCAGGGGTTGCAGGTCATGGACTCCACGGCGACATCCTTGTGTATGGATAATGACTTGCCGATTCTTATTTTTGATCTGACTTCCTGTGGCAATATCGAGCGTGTTGTCTGCGGAGAACAGATTGGTACGATTGTCAAAGGAGAGTGATGTTATGATTGCAGATGTCAAATCCAAGGCAACCGCCGGAATGAAAAAGGCCCTGGAGGCTTTCAAACGCGACCTGAGCAAGGTACGAACCGGTCGCGCCTCCCTGTCAGTACTTGATGATGTCAGGGTTGACTATTACGGGACGCCGACTCCCCTCAACCAAGTGGGGACCATGGCTGTGCCAGAACCGCGCCTGATTACAATTCAACCCTGGGAGAAAAACCTGATTGCCGAAATTGAAAAGGCGATCCTCAAGGCAGACCTTGGTTTGAACCCGTCTTCTGACGGACAGGTTGTTCGTCTCGTCTTCCCTCCACTGACCGAGGAGCGACGCAAGGATATGGTCAAGCAGGTCAAGCGAATGGGGGAAGATGCCAAGGTCGCTGTCCGTAACGTTCGCCGCGATGCCAATGACACACTGAAAAAACTCGAAAAAGACAAGGAAATCACCGAAGACGACCTGAAGCGTGGTGAGAAAGACGTTCAGGATGTAACGGATGATTTTGTCGCGCAGGTTGACCAGGTGATTGCCGAGAAGGAAAAAGATCTCATGGAGATCTGATCAAGGCCTTTTTCCCGGTGGGGATGGGAGCTTTTAGCCAACAGCAACCCCGCGGTACATACCAAACATTTTGTTGACCTTTTTTAACCATCGGTTAACTTAAACTGGGCGCCAAATAGGCGCCCTTTTTATTCTCGGGCCCCCCGCATTCGGTTGCCCGATTCGATCTCCATGTGATATTTTAACTGGCGGTCACTAATTACAGAAAGTGTTCGAAGTCATGCAGTTTCCAAAACACCTTGCAATTATTATGGACGGCAATGGCCGCTGGGCAGAGCAGCGCCATTTGCCTCGTATCCTCGGTCATCGCAAAGGTGTCGAAACAGTTCAGTCGGTTGTGGATGGATGTCTTGAACATGGTGTCCGCTACCTGACCCTTTATGCCTTCAGTTCCGAGAACTGGGGACGGCCACAGGAAGAGGTCGAGGCCCTGATGGGTTTGCTGGGGACATTCCTGAAGAAGGAACTGAGTCAGTTAAATGAACGCGGCATACGCCTCTTGGCTATCGGAGAGATTGATCGCCTGCCGAAAAAAATCGCCGAAATCCTTACGGGCATCATAGCGCAGACAGCAGCAAATGATCGCATGGTGCTTAACCTTGCCTTGTCTTATGGCTCCAGGAACGAGTTGACCAGAGCAATTCAGAAGCTTGGTCATGAAGTCGCCAGCGGTAATCTCAACCCTGAGGATATCACCGAGCTAGAGATTGAAAATGCCCTGGATACGAAAGAGATTCCAGACCCTGACCTGTTGATCAGAACCAGCGGCGAAATGCGCATCAGTAACTTCCTGCTCTGGCAGATTGCTTACACCGAACTATATTTTACCGAAACTCTCTGGCCCGATTTCTCGAAGGATGAACTTACTCGGGCGCTGCAGGAGTATAGTCATCGGCAACGCCGTTTTGGCCTGACCGGTGCGCAGTTGCAGAGTCCCGAAGAGGGTGGGGGAAAGCATCATTAAACAGCGAATCATCACATCATTAATTGCCCTGCCATTACTCATCCTCTGCATTATGTATGCAGGTCAAGGGTTGTTTGCCGGCCTGTTGTTTGTTGTGGTTGCCCTTGCCCTGCAGGAGTTTTACCGCATGGCATTGCCTCAACAGCACCGGGTGGAAGGGTCCCTGTCCATTGTCGCCGGTGTCATTTGTTGCGTTGGGCTTGTTTACGCAAAAAGTGCCTCGGCAATGTTGTTGAGCATGGTTCTTCCATGCCTGATCCTTTCGTTGCTGTATCTGTTTCGATTCCGGGATATCGGTGCTGTAAGTCGTGACCTGGCGATGAGCTTGCTCGGAATTTTTTACATCCCCCTTTTGCTTTCTCACGCCGTTCTTTTGCGGGCTCTGCCTGCCGGCCGCGACTGGATATTCCTGGTGCTGTTCGTTGTCATGGCGAGTGATACCCTGGCTTATTTTATCGGCATGAAGTTTGGCAAACATCGCCTGTATGAGGCGGTCAGCCCGAAAAAAACTATCGAGGGGTCCATCGGGGGCCTGCTGGGGGCCGTGCTGGGCGCCTCAATCTGCAAAGTTTGGTTTTTCTCTGCGTTGAGTGGTTTTGATGTTCTGCTTATTGGTCTCGGAGTCGGTGCGTTCAGCCAGTTGGGGGATCTGGTAGAGTCTTTGCTGAAGCGTAGCTTTGGCGTCAAGGACTCCGGTTCACTTATCCCCGGGCATGGTGGCTTGCTTGACCGCCTTGATAGCCTGTTGTTTGCTTTTCCCGTGACATACTATTACGCAATATGGATGTTTGTATGAAACGATTGGCTGTCCTTGGTTCGACCGGCTCCATTGGTGTGAGCACCCTCGAGATCGTCGCCGAACATCCGGATCGTTTTCAGATCGTCACTTTGACGGCGGGCCGTAACCTGGCTTTGCTGGAAGAGCAGATTGCACGTTTCTCCCCTGCAACGGTGGCTGTCCCGGATCAGGACAATGCCCGGCGACTCAGAGAACGTATCGGGGATGATGGCCCGCAAATTCTTTTCGGCAAAGCAGGGTTGATAGCCTGTGCCGTAGATTCTCCTGCCGATATGGTGGTCTCGGCGATCGTCGGGGCTGCCGGCCTTGAGCCGACCTTGGCCGCAATCGAAGCCGGGAAGGACGTTGCCCTCGCCAATAAGGAGACTTTGGTGATTGCCGGTGAACTGGTGATGTCTGCCGTTGCCAAGGCCGGTGGACAGCTCTTTCCGGTGGATAGTGAACATTCAGCTATCTTTCAGTCCCTGGAAGGCCACCGTATCAGTGATGTGCGCCGACTGATACTCACGGCATCCGGTGGCCCATTCCGCAACTGGTCCCTGGATGACCTGCAGGAAGTCACTCCGCAAGATGCCCTGGCCCACCCGAACTGGAACATGGGGCGTAAGATCACGATTGATTCTGCTACGATGATGAACAAGGGCCTGGAAGTGATTGAAGCCCACTGGTTGTTTGATCTCCCGGTCGACAAGATTGCGGTTCATATCCATCCGGAGAGCATTGTGCATTCCATGGTGGAATATGTTGACGGCGCAGTTATGGCTCAGCTCGGCATCCCGGATATGAAAACGCCGATTGCCTATGCACTCAGCTATCCGGAAAGGCTGCCTCTTGACCTGCCTCCGCTTGACTTGTGTCGGCTCGGAAAGCTGCATTTTGCTGCGCCAGACAGCCAGTGTTTTCCGTGTCTTGGCCTTGCCTACGATGCGATTCGCCGTGGCGGGACGACGCCTGCTGTATTGAATGCGGCCAATGAACTTGCCGTCGACGCATTCCTTATGGAGCAGATTGGTTTTCTTGATATTCCGAGGATCATCTCAATGGTTATGGATCAGCATGCAACTGTCGAAGCTTCTGGCCTGGAACCAATCCTGGCTGCAGATTCGTGGGCACGACAGGCCGCTAAACGTGTTATAGCAGATCTCCAAGGAGCCTCCTACGCATGATTACTATTGCTTCCGGCATCATTTTGCTGGGGATACTGGTCTTTGTTCACGAATTAGGGCACTTTTGTGTTGCCAAGTTCTGTGGTGTCAAGGTCCTCAAGTTTTCACTTGGTTTCGGCCCGCGCCTGGTCTCTCGCCAGTGGGGTGAAACGGAGTACATGATTTGTGCCATTCCTCTTGGCGGNNGGAGGCGAACAGGGCGAGGAAGCAGAGATTCCTCCTGAAGAGGTACATCGTTCATTCTCCAAGCAAAGTCTCGTGCGCCGTATGGCCATTGTTGCGGCCGGACCGATCATGAACCTGGCTCTGCCGTTCATGGTGCTGCCACTGGCTTTCCTGGTCGGAATAAACCTGCCGGCCTATCTCGATGAGCCACCCTGTGTCGGTTATGTCATCCCGGAGTCTGAAGCAGAGCAAGCTGGTTTTCTCCAGGGGGATTGTATTACGGCAATCGGCGGCCAGGAGGTCTTGACCTGGACGGATACTGGCCCTGCGCTCGTCAACAGTGCCGGTGCACCGATCGCTTTCAAACTCTCACGTGACGGTGAGAGTGCGGAAATGACGTTCGATGCTGAAAATGGCGCCTTGGAAGGACTGCAGTCAATTGGTTTGCTGCCGGAACAGGATGCAGTTGTCGGCGCACTCGCTCCGGCTATGCCTGCCGTTGAGGCCGGTGTAAAAGAGGGTGACCGGATCCTCTCTGTTGGTGACCGCAAAATCGTGTCCTGGTATGAACTGAAGGGCGCTATCCAGGAAATCGGCGGTCGGCCCGTGACGCTGGTCATAGAGCGCGATCACAAAGAGCTTCCTGTTAAAATCGTGCCACGAAAAATTGACGGAAATGACGACTACCTGATCGGTGTGTCGCCCCAGCAGAAGACGATATTCAAGAGCTTTTCCCTGGGCGAATCAATTAAGGCCGGTGCTGAACGCAGCATTGAACTCATTGACCTGACCCTGGTGTTTATCCAGAAGCTGTTCGCGGGACATGTCTCGACCAGCAACATCGGTGGGCCGATCACAGTCGTGCAAATAGCCGGACAGGCGGCGCAAACGGACCTCTCGGCAATCCTCAGCGTGTTGGCTTTCCTGAGCATCCAGTTGGGAATCCTCAACCTGTTGCCGATTCCGATTCTGGATGGCGGTCATCTGTTCTTTTATGCCTTCGAAATGGTCTTCCGCCGTCCGCTTTCCTTGCGCGCCAGGGAATGGGCGCAACAGCTGGGCCTCATCCTGTTGATCATGTTGATGGTGCTGGCATTTTACAACGATATTGTCAGGATGATAGGGAATTGACGTGACCCCAGTGATTTTGACCATTCAGACCGCTTCACCCGCGGGTAGCATTGCGATCACCCGTGGGCAGGTCCTGCTTGCGGAAATCAACCTGGATGTAAGAAAAACACCTACGGAATGGTTGCTGCAGTCAATAGAGGACCTGCTCGATAAAACCGATATTGCCAGTAAGGATCTGGATGCGGTGGCGGTTGTCCATGGACCTGGCTCATTTACCGGCCTGCGGGTCGGTTTGGCTACGGCCAAAGGGTTGGCGCTGGCGACAGGCTGTCCTTTGCTGGGAGTCTCCTCATTGCAGTGCCTTGCCATGCAGTTGCCGTTTCCAAGCCTGCCGGTCTGCGTGATGCTTGATGCCCGCAAGCAGGAAGTCTACACTGCGACTTATAGCTGGGAGCAGGGCATGCCCCGACCCGTTGGCCACGAACGTGCGATCAAGCCCGAGTTGTTGCTTCAGGAAATACAAAACGAGACACTATTCCTCGGCAACGGTGCTCATCTTTACAGGTCTCTGATCGTCAGAGAGCTGGCAGGCCGAGCCCACTTTGCGCCGGTTTTTATGAACTTGCCCAGGGCAGCCGGTGCCGCAGTCATCGCCCTGCACGATTGGGAGTCAGGGCGAACATTTTCTGCTGAAGAACTGATGCCTAACTACCTCCGCCCCTCAGAAGCAGAACTTAATTTAGTCAACAAGAAAAAAACAGGGAATTCCGGTTGACAATCCGGTTGTGCGTTCGCTATTTTTTAAGTACCGTTCGTTTATCCTATCCTTATATCTCAGGAGGTGCTCATGGCAGAGAATGACATGGATTTGATCCAACGCTTGAGTGAAGAAAACCCCAGGTTCAGAAAATTGCACGAAGAACATTTGCTTTTTGAAAAACAGTTACAGGAACTTGATGACAGGGCCTACCTCACTCCCGAGGAAGATCTCGAACGGAAAAAAATTCAGAAATTAAAACTGGCGGGGAAGGATGAGATGGAAACGATTCTTCGCGATTACCGTCAATAATCGCCAGCGTTTATATCAGACCCAGCGGGGGCCATTTTCGGCCTCCGCTTTTTTGTTTCGTCCCAAGAAACAGTCTTTCAGATCAGAAACCACGGTTTTTTTGTTTTTGCCCTTTACCTCGTGTATTCACGCGGGTATAAAGAGCGGATATCTGCAACGATAGAACAGAGTTATTGCCAGGAGATGACAAAGAGATGACCCAGAAACGCAGCAACGCCATTACCCAGGGATTTGAACGGACTCCGCATCGCGCACTGCTTAAAGGGACGGGTGTCCCGCAAGAACAGATGGAGAAACCGTTTATAGGCATCGCCTCTTCCTTTACCGATTTGATCCCCGGGCACACGGGGATGCGTGACCTTGAGCGATTCATAGAGAAGGGGGTCCACTCCGGTGGCGGTTATTCCTTTATTTTCGGAATCCCCGGTGTCTGTGACGGGATCGCTATGGGGCATCGCGGCATGCACTATTCGTTGCCGACCCGTGAATTGATTGCCGATATGGTGGAGTCGGTTGCCGAAGCCCATCGTCTCGACGGACTGGTTCTGCTCACCAACTGTGACAAGATTACTCCTGGGATGTTGATGGCCGCTGCTAGACTCGATATCCCCTGTATCGTCGTCACCGCCGGACCGATGATGACCGGCGCCGGGCGAGAAGGGCGCAAGTTTTCATTCGTGACTGATACCTTCGAAGCCATGGCCCAATATAAGGCGGGGGTTATCGATGAACAGGAATTGATGATGTGCGAGGACAAGGCTTGTCCTACCGCAGGTTCCTGCCAGGGGCTTTTTACTGCCAACACCATGGCCATCCTGACTGAAACGCTGGGCATGAGCCTGGTCCGCTGCGGTACGTCACTGGCTGTTTCTTCCATGAAGCGCCGCATAGCCTTTGCCAGCGGCGAACGTATCGTTGACCTGGTTCGCGAGCAGATTACCCCGCGCCAGATTATGACCCGGGCCGCCTTCGAAAATGCCATCCGGGTCGACCTTGCTCTCGGTGGTTCGAGCAACACCGTGCTGCACCTGCTTTCCATTGCCCGTGAGGCCGGGGTGGAGCTCCCCCTGGAAGACTTCGACAGGCTTGGTAAGGAAACGCCGCAGCTGGCATCCATGAACCCGGGCGGTAAACATTTCATGGAAGATCTGGACGCCGCCGGTGGTGTGCCCGGGGTGCTCTTCCAGTTGCGTGATCGCATCAATGACAACCCGACCCTGACCGGCCCTAGCGTCAAGGAGGTTGTCGCCAGCGTCGCCTCTGTCGATGAAGACGTCATTCATCCGGTGAATAACCCTGTGCGCGCTGAAGGTGGCCTGGCCATTTTATCCGGCAACCTGGCGCCGTTGGGCTCCGTTGTCAAGCAGTCCGGGGTCTCTGACCAGATGATGAACTTTGAAGGGACTGCGCGCTGTTTCGATTCCGAGGAGGCGGCCATGGACGCTCTTATGGGAGGGCAGGTTGTCGCCGGCGATGTGGTTGTCATTCGTTATGAAGGCCCCAAGGGCGGCCCCGGGATGAGGGAGATGCTTGCCCCGACTGCGACTCTGATGGGTCTCGGTCTGGGCGACAGTGTCGCATTGATCACCGACGGGCGCTTCTCCGGCGGAACCCGCGGCCCTTGTATCGGCCACATCTCTCCGGAAGCTGCCGAGGGAGGGCCGATTGCCCTGGTCAAAGATGGCGACCGGATTCGCCTTGATATCCCGAATCGCAAGCTGGAGCTGTTGGTAGATGATGCCGAACTCGACAAGCGCAGAGCGGTATGGCAGGCCCCGGAGGCGAAGATTAAAACCGGCTGGCTTGCCCGATATGCCAAGGTTGTGACTTCGGCCAATACCGGGGCTATCTGCCGGTAATAGGCAAGGCTCACAAACAACTGTAGAAGACACAAGATGCGAAACTCGGTTCGGCACAGATGAACCGATTGAGGAGGATACAGTGAAACTAACTGGTTCAAAGATACTGCTGGAATGTCTGCTCCAGGAAGATGTCGATACGATCTTCGGCTATCCCGGAGGGACGGTCATTAATATTTACGATGATTTGATGGAGTCGCCGATCAAGCATATCCTGACCCGTCACGAACAGGCTGCCGTCCATGCCGCAGATGGCTACGCTCGTGCCACAGGTAAGGTCGGTGTTGCCATTGCGACCAGCGGACCCGGTGCGACCAACACCATTACCGGGATAGCAACTGCCTACATGGATTCGATCCCGATGGTTGTTATTACCGGCCAGGTGCCAACGCCGTTGATCGGCAATGATGCTTTCCAGGAAGCCGACGTGATCGGGCTAACCCGTCCGATTACCAAGCACAATTACCTGGTCCGGGATGTCAAGGATCTGGCCGAGACTGTGAAGAAGGCGTTTTATATTGCCCGTACCGGTCGACCGGGTCCCGTTGTAATCGATCTGCCGAAAGATGTCCAGATCGCTACCGCAAAGTTCGAATATCCTGAATCAGTCGAACTGCGCGGCTACAAGCCGACCTACAGCGGCAACATGCGCATGATCGATAAAGCCGCCAAAATGATTCTGGCAGCGAAAAAGCCCGTCCTCTATGTGGGCGGCGGAGCCTCTTTAACGGATGCCCACGCTGAATTGCTGGAGCTCTCTGAAATGCTCCAGGCTCCGGTGACAACGACCTTGATGGGTATGGCCAGCTTTCCGCAGAAGCACGAGCTCTGCCTCGGTATGCTCGGCATGCACGGGACCTACTATGCCAACATGGCCGTGACCAACTCGGACCTGCTGATCGCCTTGGGCGCCCGCTTTGACGACCGGGTCACCGGCAAGATTGCGACGTTCGCCCCGCACGCCAAGGTGATTCACGTCGATATTGACCCGACCTCGATCAAGAAAAATGTGCGCGTCGATTTACCGATTGTTGGCGACTTGCGCGATGTGTTGAAGAAGCTCAACAAGAAACTCGCCGAACACAAGGATGAGGTTGAATCGATGCACGATGCGCTGAAGCCCTGGCATGATGAGATTGCCGGGTGGCGCAAAGACCAGCCGATGACTTACAAGAACTCCAAAACCGAGATCAAGCCGCAATTTGTTATCGAGAAGCTACGTGAGTTGTCCAGCGATGATGCCATTGTGACGACCGAGGTCGGTCAGCACCAGATGTGGGCGGCACAGTTTTTCGAGTTCACACAGCCAAGGACTTTCCTCTCCTCCGGAGGCCTTGGAACCATGGGGTACGGCTTGCCTGCTGCACTTGGTGCCCAGGCGGCGTTCCCCAAGCGCCAGGTCATTGATATCTCCGGCGATGGTTCATTCCAGATGAACTCGCAGGAGTTGGCAACCCTGGTGCAGTATCGCTTGCCGGTTAAAATTGTCATTCTGAACAATAACTTCCTCGGCATGGTACGACAATGGCAGCAGCTTTTCTTCGATAAACGCTACAGCCAGACCTGCATGGAACTGCCCAT
>JABAOE010000231.1_pt5 | contig 15709 bp, 16 predicted proteins | sample 7062141 | NCBI WGS metagenome assembly JABAOE01 (sample SAMN14538627, study PRJNA623070) | marine sediment metagenome | biome: marine biome [ENVO:00000428]; feature: marine pelagic biome [ENVO:01000023]; material: deep marine sediment [ENVO:00002113] | place: India: Gulf of Khambhat ... | reverse complement strand
CTTGGAATCGAGCGACTAGTGCTCTTGTTGGGGCTAAACGACGAAAATCGGCTCAACCGTCCGGGTCTTTATGTGGCCTGGATGGGAAAGGCGGCGGCTGATTGGGCGTTCAACCTGGCGCATGCCTTGCGTGACAAAGGAATCACCGTGGAGATGGACGGAGAGGAAAAGAGCCTGAAGAGTCAGATGAGACGGGCGGACAAGCTGAAGGCTCGCTATGTTTTTATTATCGGTGACGACGAGTTGAAGAAGGGGAAGGGAATCTTGCGGCATATGGGGAGCAAGGAGCAATCGGAAGTGAGCCTCAAGACGGCGGCCGCCGAATTGCCGGGGAAGTTGCCAGCTTAATGAGTCAAGAGACGACAGAAAGAGTATTCTCCGACCCTCTGGGGGATTGGAAGAGAAGCTGTTTTTGTGCTGAACCTCGACCGACCGCCGAAGGGAACGAGCTCGTCCTTATGGGGTGGGTCCTGCGCCGTCGCGATCACGGTGGGCTGGTGTTCGTCGACCTCCGTGATCGAACGGGCATCGTGCAGGTCGTTTTCAATCCGGCGGTGGACCGCACCGCTCATGAGCGGGCAAAGCAGATCCGCAGTGAGGACGTGCTGGCGGTCAGAGGAGTTCTCTCCAGGAGAACCACCGAAACCATAAACCCGGATATCCCCACAGGCGAAGTGGAGCTCATGGTTAGCGAGGTAAAACTCCTAAGCGCCTCACGGGTTCCGCCTTTTTCCCTTGAGGATGAGACCGACGCCAACGAAAACACACGACTGAAGTACCGATACCTCGACCTGCGCCGTCCCCAGAGCATGCAGCACCTCATTCTGCGTCATCGGATGGTAAAAAAGATTCGCGATTACCTGGACGGTCTGGGTTTCCTAGAAATTGAGACTCCCATGCTGACCAAGAGTACCCCCGAAGGAGCGAGGGATTACCTGGTGCCGAGCCGAATCTATCCCGGTAAGTTTTACGCGCTGCCGCAGTCCCCTCAACTCTTCAAACAGGTGTTGATGGTCGGCGGGGTAGATCGTTATTTTCAAATCGTGCGCTGCTTTCGCGACGAGGACCTTCGAGCCGACCGGCAGCCGGAGTTTACCCAGCTCGACGTCGAAATGTCATTCGTGCAACCGGAAGACGTTTTTGAAGCGGTTGAGGGCATGATGGCGAAGCTGTTCAAGGAGCTTAAAGGCGTTGAGCTCCAAAGGCCGTTCCCCCGCCTCTCGTACGCTGATGCACTGTCCTTGTACGGGTCGGACAAACCGGACCTCCGATTTGGGCTGGAGCTTTCGGAATTTTCCAGTACCTTCCGAGGCTCGAAAGTGGCGGTGTTTTCCAAGGCTCTTGAAAAAGGCGGTATCGTCAAAGGACTCTGCGTGCCGGGAGGCGCGAGTTTGTCGCGTAAGGAGTTGGATGATTTAACGGCCTATGTTGCGGAGTTCGGCGCCAAAGGAATGGCATGGATCAAGATTTCTAATAAAGGATGGCAGTCACCTTTGACGAAGTTTCTATCGTCGAAGGAGAAAGAGGAAATCCAGAAGGCAACCGGAGCAAAGGACGGTGACATTATTCTATTCGCCGCAGACGCACCGGCGATTGTCTACGATTCCCTGGCAAATCTACGGCTACGGCTGATCGAAAAGATGGGACTCAAACCGAAGCAAGAATACAACCTGACATGGATAGTGGATTTTCCGCTGTTGGGATACGACGAGGGCGAAAAGAGATATATGGCGATGCACCACCCGTTCACGGCACCGCGGGATGAGGACCGCGCTCTTCTAGGCAGTGAACCTGCAAAGGTACGTTCCAAAGCCTATGATCTGGTGCTGAACGGCGTTGAGGTCGGTGGCGGCAGTATCCGTATTCATCAGGTGGAATTGCAGAGGGAAATCCTGTCTTTACTGGGCATCGCTCCCGAAGAGGCACAATCACAGTTTGGCTTTTTTCTAGAAGCCTTGGGTTTCGGTACGCCGCCCCATGGAGGAATCGCCTTCGGCATCGATCGGCTTGCGATGCTGATGAGTGGCGGCCAATCCCTCCGAGATGTCATCGCATTTCCCAAGAGCCAAAAGGCAGTTTGTCTGCTTACGGACGCTCCCAGTCAAGTGGACCCCAAGCAGTTGAGGGAACTGGGCATCAAGACAACGGTCGGAGACTGATGCTTCTTTACCGTCCTGGCGGTGTCGAGGCTAGCGATTGACCCAATAGCGGGCGAATTCGGGTAGGTAGGTGAGAGTGGAGAGGTCCTTCATGCGATCGAGAAAGACCTTGCCCTGCAGATGATCCCATTCATGCTGGATTACCCGGGCGTGAAATCCTGTCGCGACAAAGTCGAGCTTTTCGCCATTACGGTTGTAGGCGGTCACTTTAATTTCTTTAAACCGGGGAACCTTTCCGCGCATCTCGATGATACTGAGGCATCCCTCCCAGTCATCTTCCGTATCTTCCGACAGGGGTTCGATTTTTGGATTGATGAGTACCGAAAGAGGAACCTGCGGCTTTTGCGGATACCGGGGATTATTGGCCACCTCAAGGACAGCGATCTGTTTGGGAACGTGAACCTGGACGGCAGCCAGCCCCACGCCGTCATACTCCTTCATGGTCTCAACCATATTGTCAATGAGGCGCTGAATCTCCGGCGTGGCGATTTCTTTCTGGGGCAAGTCCTTGGCCACATTACGCAGCACAGGATGTCCGAGCCTGGCCACCTTGAGTATAGACATGCTTGTTTTTAGCATACTTGGAAAGGATGAGGGAAGGGATCCAAGTGGAGCTTTCCACGCCATGGCGGAGGGTGAATAAATCAAAATTGAGAGTTTACCCGTTTCTCAATTGAATCAACGCGTTGCAGCTATTGACATTGTGGATTTTCTAGGTCTATATTACACAAGTAGCGACTTTTGTTAAGGAGGTGTCACCTGTGGAGGCTGACGGCTCAATAAAGTCTGTGAAAAATGACCGAAGCTCTTTGATGAATGTGGGTCGCAGGGTTGACTACGCGGTGCGAGCGCTTTCGTATTTGGCGGCTCAACCCAATGACAGGGTGATCGGTAGCAGGGAAATTACGCAAAAGCAGGATATTCCCTCCCATTACCTATCTAAAATCATGAAAGATCTTGTTGCTACTGGGTTAGTAAAGTCCCATGTCGGTTGCAGGGGTGGATTTAGCCTGGCCAAGCCAGCGGACGCCATCAGTCTGAAGGAAGTCTACGAGGCGGTGGAGAAGCCGCTGGTGCTAATGGAGTGTCTGGACAAGGGGGAGCCTTCCTGCCCATACGATTCCGTGTGCACACAAATCTCAGTCTGGGATCGGGCTCAAAGCCTTCTGGCGGAATATTTGGCGGGTATCTCCCTGGGGAGCATTGCAGATGAAAGTGGTCTTAAAAGAAGGATAGCGAACACCGTGCCTTTGTGATTTTTTTACCTGCAAAGTAGATTCAGTAGGTCCATTATTTCGATGTGTTAAGGCTTTAATTGAGAAACTCTAGTTCTTGGGTTATTTAATTAGGGTTCGAGTGTAAATTCATCAAGGTGTGCGGAGGAATCAATGCCATTAACCAATACTCTACCTGAAACAGTTTTTACGACGAAAATAGACGACCTGCTCAATTGGGGTCGGGCGTCTTCCCAGTGGTATATGCTGTTCGGCCTGGCATGTTGTGCCATCGAGTTGATGCAGACGGGGGGACCTCGGGCCGATGTCGATCGCTTCGGTTGCGTGCCGAGAGCGACGCCGCGTCAATCCGATCTCATGATCGTGGCGGGCACCCTGACCTACAAGATGGCAAAACGTGCGAGGCTTCTCTACGACCAAATGCCGGATCCGAAATATGTCATCTCCATGGGAAGCTGTTCCAACTGTGGGGGCCTCTTTCAAATGGCCTATTCCGTGTGCAAGGGGGTGGACAAAATTATTCCTGTGGATGTTTATGTCCCCGGTTGCCCTCCGAGACCCGAGGCGCTGACGGAGGGGTTGCTAAGAATACAGGACAAAATCATGAAGGAGCGGTGGTTGGTTAAGAGTGCGGCCGCAGTTTAACGTTCGTTCCTATATGGGTTCTGAATCATGATCGACGAAGCCCTAGTAAAGCAAGACTACAAATACGGGTTTGTGACAGATGTGGACTCGGACACCGTCCCACGCGGTCTGAACGAGGACATTGTCCGAATGATTTCCGCCAAGAAAAAGGAACCCCAGTGGTTATTGGATTGGCGGCTCAAGGCCTATCGTCACTGGATAAAGATGGAAATGAAAGAAGGGGAGCCGAAATGGGCCAATGTCCATTACCCCGCCATCAACTACCAAGACATCATTTACTATGCAGCGCCCAAGGCCGTGGGGGACCGGCCGAAGAGCTTGGAAGAGGTCGATCCGGAGCTGCTAAAGACGTATGAAAAGCTGGGGATCCCTCTAAAGGAACAGGAAAAACTGGCGGGCGTGGCCGTCGATGCAGTATTCGACAGCGTCTCGGTTGCCACGACGTTCAAAGAAAAACTCGGGGAGCTGGGGATTCTTTTCTGCTCATTTTCAGAGGCGGTTCAACACTATCCTGACTTGGTCAAGAAGTATCTCGGGTCCGTGGTGCCCTATACGGATAATTTCTACGCCACTCTCAATTCTGCGGTCTTCAGCGATGGGTCCTTCTGCTACGTTCCCAAGGGTGTTCGATGTCCGATGGAGCTTTCCACGTACTTCCGAATCAACGCCGCGGAAACGGGTCAGTTCGAACGGACACTCATTGTCGCCGAGGAAGGAAGCACCGTGAGTTATCTCGAGGGTTGCACGGCTCCGATGCGAGACATCAATCAATTGCACGCCGCCGTTGTGGAGCTGGTGGCTCTCGACGACGCGCAGATCAAGTACTCCACCGTCCAGAACTGGTACCCGGGCGACAAGGACGGCAAGGGCGGGATCTACAACTTCGTCACGAAGCGCGGCAAATGCCTTGGAAAGAACTCAAAGATCTCCTGGACTCAGGTGGAAACCGGCTCGGCCATCACCTGGAAGTATCCGAGCTGCATCCTGCAAGGAGACAACTCCGTGGGCGAGTTTTACTCGGTGGCCTTGACCAACAACTTCCAGCAGGCGGATACCGGAACCAAAATGATCCACATGGGCAAAAACACCCGAAGTACGATCATCTCAAAAGGCATATCCGCGGGGCATGGACAGAACAGCTATCGCGGTCTGGTAAAGGTCCTTAAAGGGGCCACCGGCGCCCGCAATTTTTCCCAGTGCGACTCCTTGTTGCTGGGCGATCAATGCGGCGCCCATACGTTCCCCTATCTCGAGGTGATGAACAGTTCGGCTCAGGTCGAACATGAGGCTTCGACGTCAAAGATCGGAGAGGATCAGCTGTTTTACTGCAAGCAGCGAGGAATTTCGGCGGAAGACGCGGTTACCATGATTGTCAACGGATTCTGCAAGCAGGTTTTCAAGGAGCTGCCCATGGAGTTTGCCGTGGAGGCTCAAAAGCTTCTGGGAGTGAGCCTTGAAGGAAGTGTCGGATAGTTTTCCCATGAGGCAAGGGTGGTAAAAGTGCTGACCATTAAAAATCTAAAAGTCCAAGTCAACAACAATGAGATCCTGCAGGGAATTGATCTGACGGTCAATGCCGGTGAAGTGCATGCAGTAATGGGGCCCAATGGATCGGGTAAGAGCACATTGGCCCATGTTCTTGCGGGTCGAGAAGGTTACGAGGTGACCGGAGGCGAGGTGACGTATGAAGGCCAAAACCTGCTGGAGATGTCTCCCGAACAGCGAGCCCACAAGGGAATTTTTCTGGCCTTCCAGTATCCGGTGGAAATTCCGGGGGTCAGTACAACCTATTTCATGAAGGCCGCATTGAATGCCGTGCGAAAGAGCCAGGGATTGGAAGAGCTTGATGCTCTGGATTTCCTGGCCCTCGCGAAGGAAAAGATGAAGCTCGTGGAGATGGATCAGAGCCTGCTGAATCGTCCCATCAATGAGGGATTTTCCGGCGGGGAGAAAAAACGCAATGAGGTTTTTCAGATGGCCGTATTAGAGCCAAAGCTGGCCGTCCTTGACGAGACGGACTCGGGATTGGACATCGACGCTCTGAAAATTGTAGCCAACGGTGTCAACTCGCTGCGCCAAAAAGACCGGGCCATGATTGTCGTGACCCACTATCAGCGATTATTGGATTACATCGTCCCAGACTATGTTCACGTTCTCTCCGGTGGCCGCATTGTTAAGTCCGGAGACAAGAATCTGGCCCTGGAATTGGAAAAGCGGGGTTACGGCTGGATTGAGGGTCAGGGTTCTGCGGCGCAACCATCGACCTAAAATTCGATAGATAAGGACAGATTCCAGGCGCGATGAATGTCACTGAAGCAAGGGACTTTTACCGGAACCATTTCACCCAGTTCGAGAAGGATCTCAGCATCAATCAGGCCTGGACCCGGTCGCTACGTCACGACGCCATTTCCAGATTCACGGAGCTGGGATTTCCGGGCTTGCGTCATGAAGAATGGAAATACACCAATGTTCAGCCTATCGTCGAGGTCCCTTTTGAGCTGGCGGAAAAGAGGCGTAATGGTGCCGCCAAGGATATTCTCTCCCGGCTGGGGCTCGGCAACCTGATCGAAAACCGGCTGGTCTTTGTTAACGGTCATTACGCATCGGGCCTTTCATCCATCAGGACAACGGAAGACGTCCAGGCGGGCCACTTATCCTCGATGCTTAGTGAAAATCCCGGCAGGGTAGAGCCCTATCTGGCGCGATTCGCGAGTTACCGGGAACAGCCCTTTGTGGCTCTCAATACCGCCTGGATGCAAGATGGGGCCTATGTTTATGTTTCTCCAGGCCATTCGCTTTCAGAACCCATCCATCTGGTTTTTGTCACCACCTCGCAGGGAGAAGCGACGGTTTGTTATCCGAGAAACCTGATTGTCCTGGGAGAAAACAGTCAGGCCACAATCGTGGAAACCTATCTCGGAGGAGACAACGAAGTTTATTGGACCAATACCGTGACCGAAGTGGTGGTGGGGCAGAATGCGACGGTTGATCATTACAAAGTACAATCGGAAAGCAGCACGGCTTATCACCTGGCAACCCTCCAAGTGCACCAGAACCGTAGTAGTCAATTTTCCTCGCTGTCTATTTGTCTTGGCGGGGCGCTGGCTCGCAACGACATTAATTCGGTGCTGGACGGCGAAGGGAGTGAATGTTCTCTCAATGGCCTCTATCTGGCGGATGGGCAACAACATGTGGACAACCACACCCGTGTGGATCACGTAAAACCCCACTGCAGCAGTCGCGAGCTATACAAGGGGATCCTGAACGATAAGGCCAAGGGAGTTTTCAACGGTAAGATATATGTTCACACGGATGCTCAGGGCACCGATGCCAAGCAGACCAACAAAAATCTTTTGCTTTCCGAGGACGCCACCATTAACACGAAACCCCAGCTGGAAATATACAATGACAACGTGAAGTGCACCCATGGCTCCACCGTCGGTCAACTGGATCAGAACGGCCTGTTTTATCTGCGCTCACGAGGTATCCATCTGAGTGACGCCCGTCGACTCATGACCTATGCCTTCGGTAGCGAATTGGTGGGACAGGTTAAAATCGAGAGTCTGCGTGGCTGGTTGGAAGAGAACTTGTACGAAAGGTTTTAGCCTGAACGCTAACTGGATTCCTATAGGAAGGCATCATGACTACAGGCAGGCAAAGCATCGCGACCAGTGATTGGAAGGAAACGGCGCCCCGTCTGGATGTCTCGGAGGTGCGTAAGGACTTTCCTATTCTAAAGCAAACCGTCCATGGTAAGCCCTTGGTGTACTTGGACAACGCCGCAACGACGCAAAAGCCGCAGGTGGTGATCGATGCCATCCATCGCTATTACTCCACGGAGAACTCGAATATTCATCGCGGTGTCCATTACCTCAGCGAACAGGCCACCCGGGACTATGAGGATGCACGTAAAAAAGTGCAACACTTCATCAACGCCCCAAAGGAACGCGAGATTGTTTTTGTGCGTAGTACCACCGAAGCCATCAATCTCATCGCTCAGAGCTATGGCCGGCACTTCCTGAAAAAAGGTGACGAGATTGTTGTCTCCGCGATGGAACATCACTCCAATATCGTTCCATGGCAGATGCTCTGCGAGCAGACGGGTGCGAAGCTGCAAGTCATCCCCATCGACCAGGACGGAGAATTGTTGCTCGAAGAATTCGAGCGGTTGTTGAACGCTCGAACCCGGTTAGTTTCCGTGGCTCACGTTTCCAACGCATTGGGAACCGTCAATCCAGTGAAGGACATGATCCGGGAGGCCCATAAGAGGGAAATTCCGGTGCTCGTGGATGGAGCCCAAGCGGCGCCTCACATGAAGATTGACGTGCAAGAATTGGGTTGCGATTTCTATGCCTTCTCCGGACACAAGCTGTTTGGACCTACGGGGATCGGAGTGCTTTATGGCAAAGCGAGTCTTCTCGAAGCGATGCCGCCCTATCAAGGCGGGGGGGACATGATCAGTTTGGTGACCTTTGAAAAGACTCATTACAACGTATTGCCCTATAAGTTTGAGGCCGGGACGCCAAACATCGCCGGTGGAATAGGACTGGGCGCGGCCATCGATTATCTCAACGGGCTTGGGATGGAAGCCGTGGAGGCCTACGAAAATCAGTTGCTGTCCTATGCCCTAGAGTCCATGTCCACGTTGTCTGGAGTTCAACTCATTGGGACACCCAAACAAAGAGCGGGAGTCATTTCCTTCAATCTCGATGGGATTCACGCCCATGACGTGGGCACCATTTTAGATCAGGAGGGTGTTGCCATTCGAGCAGGACACCACTGTGCCATGCCGGTGATGCAGCGCTTTGGCGTGCCTGCCACCGCCAGAGCCTCCTTTGCGTTCTATAACACGAAGGACGAAGTGGACACCCTGGTTCGGGCCATCCACAAGGTGCAAGAGGTGTTCCAATAATGTCGGATCTGGGTGATCTTTACCAGGAAGTGATCCTGGACCACAACAAGAGCCCGCGAAACTTTCGCAAGCTGGAGAATGCGAACCGAACCGCTGAAGGATATAACCCCCTTTGCGGCGACCAGATCACTCTCTATCTCAATCTGGAAGACGGTGTGATCAAGGAGATCAGTTTCCAGGGAGCCGGTTGTGCCATTTCAAAGGCTTCCGCCTCGATGATGACGGCTAGCCTGAACGGAAAAACGGAGGCGGAAGCAAAGGTTCTTTTCGACCGGGTACACAAGATGTTTTTGGGGGAGTTGGGGTCGCAAAACAGCGAAGAGGAGCTCGGGAAGCTGTCTCTTCTATCTGGGGTGAGTCAGTTCCCAGCCCGGGTCAAATGCGCGAGCCTTTGCTGGCATACGCTTCAAGCCGCCCTGAAGGGTGAAGGGGAACTGGCGACCACCGAATGATGCTCTGAAAGGAGATCGGATTCCAAGGCAATCGAGGGAGGCCAAAACCATGGAAAGCAGTAAGGCAACCACACTAACCCGCCAGTGCGAGGCCACCATGATTCCCAGCGGCGAGAAACACTCTTTACCCGCAGGCAGCCAGGTCTGGATCACTCAATCTCTAGGAGGTGGTTTCACCGTAACGACGGACCGAGGCCATATGGTCCATATCGCAGCAAAAGACGCCGATGCCCTCGGCATGGTGGCCCCTGAGATCAGAGCAAAGGATTCGTCGAAGGTGACGAAGAGCCCTCTCGAAGTAGAGAGTAAAGTCTGGGACCAGCTCAAATCGTGCTTTGACCCAGAAATTCCGGTAAACATTGTCGAGCTGGGACTCATCTATCATTGCGAGGTTTTGCCGTCCACCAAGGGAGGGAACAAGGTGGAGGTGAAGTTTACCTTGACGGCTCAAGGGTGCGGCATGGGGGAAGTCTTGAAGGAAGATATTCGCCATAAGGTCATGAGTGTGCCTGGGGTCAGCGAGGTAGATGTAGAGCTTGTGTGGGATCCACCGTGGGATCAAAGTATGATTTCCGGAGCCGCCAAGCAGAGGCTTGGAATGCTTTAATTGTTGATCATCATCAAGGATTGAACTCGATGGAAAGCATCAACTCAACCGTCATTGAAGCCCAGGTCGTGGAGGCTTTACAAACCTGTTTTGACCCCGAAATTCCCGTGGACATTTACGAGCTTGGCTTGATTTACAGGATTGAAGTCGATGCGTCCGGTTGTGTGACCGTCACCATGACCCTGACTTCACCGGCCTGTCCCGCAGCACAGTCCATACCGGAGGAAGTGGAAACTAAAGTTCGGGCCATCCCGGGAGTTTCCGATGTTCATGTCGTTATTGTTTGGGATCCTCCCTGGGACCCAAGCAAGATGTCAGAAGCTGCAAAGCTTCAGTTGGGTATGCTTTGAACAAAGGCCAACGAAGATAAAACTTTAGAACGAGAAGGAGGAGGAATAAGGTTATGGCGGGTTATGTGAAGGTTGCGAAAGCGGACGATGTCGCTCCCGGCAAGGCCATCATGGTGGAGGTTGGCGGAAAAAAGATTGCCCTTTTTAACATTGGGGGTTCCTTCTATGCCATCGATGATGCGTGTTCTCATCGAGGCGGTCCACTCTCAGAGGGTTACGTAGAGGAAACGCAGGTTCGTTGCCCATGGCACGGCGCATTGTTCGATATCACCAACGGTGCCGCTGCGGGTCCTCCCGCGGCTGCCGGAGTGACGAAGTACAACGTACGGGTGGAAGACTCTGACGTTGAAGTGGAAGTCTGAGCGAGACCCGATTCGCGCTATGAACGCTTAGAGTGCCGGTGCTTTTCTACGATTTCCCCCGCACCAGGCAATTTCTTGTGTTAACATTTTCAATTCGGCGAGAGTGAGAGTCCCGTTGCTGACGGAGCGGGTGGATGCATGCCATTCTCCTAACGGTGGTGCGTCGTTCGCTCGAACGTTAAAGATTGGTTGCGGAAGTTCACTGTTGGCTATGATGCTCGACTCTCATTGGGTTGAAGCACGTTTCACAACCGGCTCCGGGCCAAATAAAAAGTTCGCCTGCAAGTGAAAGTTGTGGTATTTCTAGTGATTAGGGTCTTTACTACCACCGTTCCCACCTTTGGGGGAGTTTGATCCGTTTAGGGAAATAGTATGGAGGATGTCAACGAACAGGTTGGAGTACGCCTAGGTAAGCTGGCCAAACTGAAGGATGCGGGGGGCAAGGTCTATCCCAACGATTACCGGCCCACCCATGTGACATCACAGATCCATTCGGAGTTTGATTCCCACACAGAGGATCAGCTAGCAAGCGTTGCCGATGACTTTTACCTGGCGGGACGTATCGTCGGCATTCGTTCGTTTGGAAGAGCCTCGTTTTTTCATCTTCAGGACCGCGGTGGAAAAATACAGATATACGTCCGTCAGGACCGGATAGGGAAAGACGACTACGCACTGTTCAAGACCCTGGATATCGGGGACATCGTCGGGGTGTGTGGTAGCCTCTTTCGAACTAAAACGAAAGAGCTCACCATCGAAGCCCACGGACTGCGCTTGCTCTGTAAATGTCTACGCCCGTTACCCGAAAAATGGCACGGACTGGCGGACGTGGAATTGCGTTACCGGCAAAGATACCTGGATCTCATTGTCAACCCCGATGTGAGGGATCTGTTCCGGAAACGATCTCAAATCATCCGCCATATTCGCACCTTTTTTGAAGAACGCGATTTCCTTGAAGTGGAAACTCCCATGATGCAGTCCATTGCAGGGGGTGCAGCGGCAAAACCTTTTACTACCCACCACAACGCCCTGAACCTGGATCTATATCTCCGGGTAGCGCCAGAGCTTTACCTGAAGCGTCTCCTCGTGGGAGGTCTGGAGCGGGTCTTCGAAATCAATCGAAACTTTCGAAATGAAGGAATTTCGGTCCGCCATAATCCCGAATTTACGATGGTCGAGTTCTACCAAGCCTATGCCGACTATGAAGACCTTATCAAGCTTACGGAAGAGTTGTTTGGGACTCTTGCACAGAAAGTCGTAGGTGGCACCAAGATCTCTTATGGAGGCCATGAAATCGACCTGAAACCGCCGTGGAGGCGCATGACGATCCTCGAGGGTGTGGAGCAGTATGGTGAAATACCCCGTAATAAGATAGGTAACCTCGCGGGCCTCCGAGCTTACGCTGAAATGAAGGGATTCGGGTTGGACCCCGATCTGTCCTATGACAAGATGCTGGTGGAAGTATTTGAGCGGGTGGCAGAGCCCCATCTCATTCAACCCACCTTTGTCCTGGATTTCCCTCTTGAGGTTTCACCCCTGGCGAGAAAAAACGAGAAAGATCCTCGGTTGGTGGACCGTTTTGAATTGTATATCGGTGGAAGAGAACTAGCCAACGCCTTTTCCGAGCTGAACGATCCCGTGGATCAAAAGGAGCGCTTTCAAGAACAGGTGAAGGCACGTAACCAGGGAGACGAAACCGCCAGCGAGTTGGATGAAGATTTTCTCCGCGCCCTGGAATACGGCATGCCACCAGCCGCAGGGGAAGGTATCGGCATCGACCGGCTGGTAATGCTCTTTACCGATTCACTTTCCATTCGGGACGTGATCCTCTTCCCGCTGCTCCGACCCCAGAGGTAAATCACCCCAAAGCCGTCATGAAATACGAGCTGTTTGTGGGTCTCCGTTATCTGCGCGCTCGGCGCCGGGAGACCTTTATCTCGCTGCTATCCATGATCTCCATCCTTGGGGTGACGATCGCGGTGCTTACCCTGAACGTCGTAATCGGAGTCATGACCGGATTTGAAGAGGTCCTTCGTGATCGCCTGCTAGGCATCAACTCACATGTGGTTCTGGTGAAGGTCGGAGGCACAATGGAGAAATACAACGAACTCACCGAGCGGGTGCTGCGGGAGGAAGGCGTCCTATCTGCGGCTCCCATGGTCTATGGCCAGGTAATTCTCAGCACAGGAGATCGGATATCGGGAGTCGTGGTGCGAGGGGTGGACCCGGATCGGGCCAACGGAGTTGTAGCGGTGGAGAGGTATATGGAAGCGGGTACCCTGAAGGATCTCAAACAGCATCGAACGGTGACGGTCAAGGGACGAACTTTAAAACTGCCGGGCATCATTCTGGGCACGCGACTGGCCGCCGGCCTTGGTGTGTTGCCGGGTGAGCCCATCCAGTTGGTTTCACCCCTGGGTAAGCCCACCGCCGTGGGCATGGTGCCGAAAATCCGGAGATTTGTCGTCGTCGGCTTGTTTAAGTCCGGAATGCATGAGTACGACAGCAGCCTCGTGTTTATGGATATCAACGACGCGCAACGTTTTTTTGGACTCGGGGATTCCGTGACCAGTATCGAAATTCGAGTGCACGATGTGGACGAGGCCCAGGGGGTGGCGCAGAAGATCCAAAGAACGTTTGGGCTTCCCTATCTGGCCGAGGATTGGTCGAGACTCTGGCCGAATTTATTCGCTGCACTTCGTTTGGAACGTTGGGTTTATATTCTCGTGCTTCTTCTGATGGTTATGATCGCAGCTTTTAATATTATTTCGACGTTGATCATGGTCGTCATGGAGAAACGAAGGGATATCGCCGTGCTGCGATCCATGGGTGCCAGCCGCGGAAGTGTCTGGCGAATATTTTTGCTCAAGGGCTGTATCATCGGTGTTGTGGGGACGTTCCTGGGATCGGGCCTGGGCTATGTCCTCTGCCTGTTGATTCAGGAGTACCAGTTCATTGAGCTGCCGAAAGACGTTTTCCTCGTATCCACTGTGCCGGTAAAAATCTCAGGCCTCTACTTTGCGCTTGTGTCTTTGGTATCCCTGTTGATTTGTTTGTTGGCGAGCATCTACCCGGCCCGCCAGGCCGCGAAGCTGGATCCTGTAGAGATCATCCGATACGAGTGAGGCAATGGGGCATTTGAGATAACACATTTAATTGACCAATTGACTGGGTGAATTGAGCTTTCGGATTTTTTATTTGGTCTCGGTTTCATGTGGACGCCGTCTTATTAAATGAACCAACGGTAGAAGGCTGATGTCGAACTTGTATTCTGTTAAAGGGATTCAAAAGTCCTATGTCGAGGGAGAAAAGGCGATTGTTGTCCTTCGAGATCTGGAGTTGAGCCTGGAGGAGGGAGAGCGGCTGGCCATCGTGGGTGAGTCCGGAGTGGGAAAGAGCACCTTGCTTCACATCCTCGGCACTCTAGATCGTTCCAGCGAAGGTCAGCTCGTCTATCAGGGCAGGGATATATCGCAACTCCGGGACGATGAGCTCGCTCACTTTCGCAATCAAGAAATCGGCTTTGTCTTCCAATTCCATTACCTGCTGCCGGATTTCAGTGCGCTGGAGAATGTCATGCTTCCTGCTTTGATTCGGGGCTGGTCGTGGGACAAGTCGCAATACGGTGCGGTGAAACTTTTGGAAATGGTAGGATTAAAGGACCGTCAAAGTCATCCTCCCGGAAAACTTTCCGGCGGGGAGCAACAACGGGTTGCGGTGGCCAGATCGATGATTCTGGAACCCAAACTGATCCTAGCGGACGAACCGACAGGTGATTTGGACCCCCACACGGGAGAGGAAATCGAAAAACTTCTGTTCCGTCTCAACGAGGAAAGGGGGGTTGCGTTAATTGTTGCCACCCACAACTGGCAATTCGCGCGACGGATCGGTCGGCAGGTTGAGCTGCGGGAGGGTCGGCTCTTCCCCGTTCAATTGTAAATAACCGTTGTTTGCGAGATACGGACCGAGACGGACCAGCGGTCGAGGAATCAGAAACCACAACGATTTTCCTCATTCCACTCCCGGGCCGGTATTCACTACTCATTACGATTGGGCACAGGATAAACAGCCTGGATCGCTTGGATTAGGTAGGTGGGTATGATAACGCCGTATGGGGTGCGCATGCGTTTGCCATGCGAACTATTTTCAACTTTACAAAAGTACGCTAATTTGTTAGGAAAAATGGTATAGGGGTGAACACGCCTCGGTGTTCATTCAACCGTTTGCAAAGCCGTTTTAATGCTTAAAACGCTCCTTTTCCTCCTAATATTTTCAATAGTTATTCTGCCTTTGGTGGATTTAAACGCCCAGGTGCCTGTAATCATTCAGGAGATCAGGGTGAAGGGGAACTTGCGCGCCGAGGACGACGGTATTCGAATCCGTCTAAAGGCGAAGAAGGGGGAGCCTTTCAAACCGGCCATCGTACGCGAAGATGTGAAGTCGATTTATCAGATGGGATTCTTCGACGACGTGAAAGCGGACTTGTCTCCGAAGGGAGTTCTCACCTACATCGTAAGGGAAAGGCCGTACGTCAGGGACATCAGAATTCAAGGCAACGCCAAGATGAGCAATGAAAAAATAGAAGCCGCCCTCGGGATCAAACCGAGAACCATCTTGGATAGGGACAAAGTTGCCCAGGGAGTGGACAAGGTCAAGAAGCTTTACGATGAGCAGGGATATGTTAACGCCAAGGTGGATTTTGCTATTTCCGATGAGGCCAATAATCAGGCCATGGTCATTCTCGATATTCGAGAGGGGAAGAGACTGTTTATCAAGAAGATCAGCTTCGAGGGGAACCATGTTTTTACGGACAAGCAGTTGAAAAAGGTCATGGCCACGAAGCAAAGGAACCTTCTTTCGCGCCTTACCAAAACGGGCGTGTTGGATCGGGATATTCTCACCAACGATATCGCAAGGCTATCCAGCCATTACTATGACTATGGGTACATCAACCACAAGATCGCCGAGCCCATGATCCTGCGCAAAAGTA
>JABAOE010010626.1_pt1 | contig 15730 bp, 13 predicted proteins | sample 7062141 | NCBI WGS metagenome assembly JABAOE01 (sample SAMN14538627, study PRJNA623070) | marine sediment metagenome | biome: marine biome [ENVO:00000428]; feature: marine pelagic biome [ENVO:01000023]; material: deep marine sediment [ENVO:00002113] | place: India: Gulf of Khambhat ... | reverse complement strand
CCCGGAAAATAATTTCTGAAAGAGAGGCACTTAACCTACCCTGCATGGTTTCGGACGTTCAAAGCGAAAGGTCCGGCCAGAACGGGGAAAGGGACGAACAAAACAACGGGATGAGGAATTCACCGGGGATGCATATTTTTGCCTTGATTTTCGAAGAGATATGTAAATAACCTTTCCCCCCCCGTGAAAGGCAGTGGACCCAACTATATAAAATATCGTTTTAAAGAATGTTATAATAAAACTATAAAATTTCAGCATAGCAGTCAAGCTTTTTTTACCGTTTTTAAAACATACAACTTACTGAATAACAATCATTATTTAGACCTGCACGTGCACTTGTCAGCAAATGGTTATCATTAACAGCATATTATTCCATTATTTTAAAGATACATGCCACCTATTCGAAGAAAACAAAGCAAGATCGGTACCCGGACGATAACCTGCTGATTTCCATAGCTATTATTCATGCTCTCCCGCATTTTATAGAAAATTATTCAATAAAAGAGGAATAAATTTCCCCAGGGAAAGCGGCCCTTTCCTTCTTTTGAGGAAATATCACGCAGGAACCCCTGATAGGAGGAAAAATCCCGGCCGAAACGGGGGAGATCAGGAAATATCGAGGGATGAGGCGTCGTCGATGAAGCGCTCGGTTATGATGCTCAGGTTGGCAAACACCCGCGCGTTCTGTATCGCTATGGCAGCGTACATGGCCAGGCCGTCCAGAAGCTTCAGGTCGTCGATGGTAAAGACCTTCTCCGCGCTGCTGCTCACGTTCATGACGCCCAGGTTGTAGCTCCTCCAGACGAGGGGAACGCAGATGATCGACTGGATCTTGAGCTCCCCATCGAGGAAGCGCCCGTCCGTCGACACGTTGTTTATCATCTCCGCCCTCCCCGTCTTCAGTACGTTGCCGGCTATGCCTTCCCCGATGGTGAGCTTCACCTTCCTGTCCGATTCGGTGCCGAAGGCGGCCTTGATGCTGAGGCCGTGTGCCTCCTCGTCGATGAGCATGATGGAGCCGTTGTCGGCGGGGACCATGTTCTTCGCCTTTCCCAGCACGAGGGCGCACACCTCGTCCTCGGAGAGGCAGACCTTCGCGGCATCGAGCTTTTCCTGGCGGAGCTGCTTCAGGTCGTCGTTCAGGGACCGGATCCTCCTGCTCATCGCCTGGAGGATGTTGAACACCAGCATCGGGTCCCTGCTGATGGAGGTGAAGAGCTTTCTCTTATCGACGCTCAAAATTCTCGCCTCGCCATCCGCCTTGGCCGTTGCCGAGCGCGAGAGCTTGTCAAAGAGGGCCATCTCCCCGAATATCTCGCCGCTCTCCAGGATCGCGATCTCCATGTCGCCGGAGGGGGTGGTTTTCGTTATCTTCACCCGGCCCGATTGTATGACGAACATCTCCTCGCCCCGGTCGCCCTCCTTGAATATGACCTCGCCGTCAGTGTAGACCCTTCCGAGTTCTCCCTCAACCATGTCCCCTCCCCGCTAAAATCTTCATCATGTTCTTTACCTGCTCCATGTTCATCTTCACGTCGAGCGTCCGCTGAAATACGCTCTTGTAGCGCTCGTTCCCGGTAAACATGTCCCAGAGGATGGAGCTCAAAACCTTCGAGCTGTCCGCCCTTTTCTGCTCCGAATTCACCACGGAGAGCATCCCCCTGCAGAACACGGAGTTCTTCCGGTAGAGATCGGTGACGGCGAAGAGGAACCGGCCGTAGAGGTTGTCGATCACGATTTCCCGGTAGACGGGATAGTAATGCTTCTGAAAGTGCTCGGCGCCGACCCCCTCGAAGACGACGGTTTTCGCTGCTGCCTTCCCCATGATGTACGCGGCGCCTATGCCGTCCTTGAAAAGCCTCGTCGAGCCCGCGTCGCCGCACATCACCATCCTGTCGGCAAACGGCTTCTTCGGCGCCCCCACGTTCATCCTCGGGAAGCAGCGGCAGCTGAGCTGCACGGGGGCCGACTCGGGAAAGACCGCCCTCACCTTCGGGTGGGCGATGAAATCGTCCACGACCTTTCCCGTCACGTTCTTGCCCAGTATGCACACCGTCACGTAATTGTCCTTGGGGATAATGGCGGCAAACTTTATATCCTTCGTGGGGAGCAAAAAGAGGTGTATGGAGTTGCCGAAGCATTCGGAAACGACACTCCCCTCCAGGGCCACCTCTCCCATCGCCGCCGTGATCATCTCCGGCCGCCGGTAGCCGAACCCGGCCCCCTCGAAGAGCTTTGCCGTCTTGCTGCTGAGACCGAATGCCCCCACCACGAGGTCGAACTCCCCCATTTCCTGCCCCTTTGAAAAGAGGCGGGGCCTGCCGTTTTTCCTTTCGACCCCGTCGATTTTCGCCGGGCTGAGAACGGCTCCCTCTTCAACCGCCCGACCCAGGAGAAAGTTGTCGAAGCTATCCTTCTCCGTCCCGGAAACGCCCCGTGGCCCGCCGCCCCGGTGCACCGTCGCTATGCTCTTGTCGAGCGACGGGGTCGCGATGTACACGTCCCCCTGGTCCGTATGCAGGTTGTAGGAATTGATCCCCTTCCTGATTACCGAATCGGGGAGGTTTATGCCCTCCACGGCAAGAGTCTGGACGAGGAGCTCCGAGATCACGCCCCCGCACCGGTTACAGCCCCCGGGGCCCTTTTGCGAGAAATCCTTCTGCTCGAATATGGTTATCTCCAGGTCCATGTCGATCATCTTCGCCATCTTGAGGGCAAAGATGCTGAAGAATGATCCCGTCGGTCCGCCCCCGATTACGGCGACCTTCGCGCCGTCATCCAGGACGGGGGAATCAGACCTTCTGCCGCCTTCAGCCATCGAGACACTCCACATTTACATTTGAAATCAAGCGTTTTTTCGTGCCCCGGCGTCCCCCGGGGGGGCCGCTGCGCACCTGACCGCTGCGTATCCGAAAAATGACGTAGCCGCACACGACTTCCCGCAGGATAAATGAAAAGCCCTCAGGAACAGCCCCATTCTGATAGAGATGCAATAGCCCCACGCTCAGGCGCTCCGTCAGGAAAACCGTAAAGTTTTCCGCCAAAGGCGAAAAGGGGCGGATGCCATTTTATATGCGGACAAACCCGATTCTCCCCTTTTATGGAAGTACCACAGGCTTTTTCCTTATGTCAAGGGATAAGCCCGGGGGAAGCCGCAAAACCCGGCACCGGGGGGTCCCGAAATTCCCGCCATATTGCGTATCCCGCAGCATTTCAGACACAGACCAAAGCAGCAGGGGGAATGCCCCACTCCCGGCCATTCACGGTTGACGGAACTGCACAGTTTGTTACTATTTTTATAGCGATATCAGGCAACGGTGAACGACCCGCCCCGAGATGGCCCGTGGAAACCGGCTGTGGGAAGGCAAAAACCGGATGATCAGGAGACATTCAATTGCCCGCAGCCGAAAATCACCCGATCCCGTCCCGGCTCCACGGAGAAAAGTTGCACGGCAGCGGACCCTATCAACAGCGGTGTAACCGCTTACCCCCCCCGGGGTCGAACACAAGGGGGTGACTTGGCCGATGACGCTTACCTTTCACGATCTCTACACCTTCTTCGCCATCGTCTCCGTTCTCATCAACATCGTGCTTGCCATCCTGGTGCTGACGCGCACGGCCAGGACCGCCCTGTACATCACCTTCGTCCTCGTCTGCCTGTGCTCCATGGTCTGGAACCTCTGCGAGTTCATGAGGATATCGACGGGGAAATGGTTCCTGTCCTACATCGGCCTGATGGGGTCGGCATTCCTGCCCACCCTCATGTTCCACTTTGTTTTGACCTTCGTAAACCCCCTCAAGGAGACCACCATCTGGATAGTCCCGGCATACGTCTTTTCGTGCCTCCTGGCGATGATCAGCCTCACCGCCATATTCCATCCCCAGCTCAAGCAGTTCGTGGACAGGGGGTACTGGGATATCTCCTACTTCGTCTTCGTCTCCCCCATGCTGTTCGCCAGCTTCCTGATGCTCATAAACTCCCTCGGAAAGACCCAGAACCCGGAAGAGAGGAGCCGGCACTGGTTCGTTCTGATCGCATTCACGATAGGGGCAGCAACGGTCACCACGGACCACGTGCAGACCCTGAACGTCCCCGTCTACCCCCTCGGCCCCTTCGGCGCCTCCGTCGCCTTCATATTCCTCGCCCTCGGCATATTCAAGCACCGCAGGGCATACGACATCCTGGCCGAGACGGAGGAGAAGCTGGCGGTGCTAAACGAGCTCGCAGCAGGCATCGCCCACGAGATCAGGAACCCGCTCAGCTCGATAAAGGGAGCGTCGATGCTGCAGGTAGAGGAACTGAAAGGCGCCGGGGCAGCGAAGCTCGGCGAGTACAGCAGCATCATCAGCGAGGAGATCGAGCGCCTTCAGGGCGTTCTCGTCCACTTTCAGGATTTTACCCGGCCGCTCAAAGTGGAGAAACAACCCCTGTCGTTAGGGGAGGCGCTCGGAAAGACGGTCCGCCTTGCCCAGATGGACTCCCCCGATTTTCAGATATCCCTCGACCTATCCCCCGAACCGCCGCGGATCGAGGCCGACCCCTCCCTGCTGCAGCAGCTTTTTTTCAACATGATAAAAAATGCCCGGGAGTCAGCGGGCCCGCACGGCGAGCTGATAATTCACGCAGATTCCACGCCCCAGAGGCTGGAGATATGTTTTTCCGACAACGGCCCGGGAATCCCTGCGGAGCTTCACGACCGGATTTTCGAGCCCTTCTTCACGACGAAGAAGCGGGGGATGGGCCTGGGCCTTGCCATATGCCAGAGGATCGTGCAGGGGCACGGCGGTACGCTGGAAGCGAAGAACAGGCCGGAAGGGGGTATTACGTTTTCCGTTAAGCTCCCCCTCTAGGGGCGGGTAGCCCGCCGGGGGTCTTCATAGAAACGGGGTGGCATGGAAATTGTAAGGAATTATCCTGAAACCGAAGGAAAAAGGGGGGACTTGCAATGGCACACGTCCTGGTAGTGGATGACGACAGCAACCTCTTGAAGATCCTCAGGGACCTGCTCGTAAATGAGGGCTTCCAGGTGGAAACCGCCGGCGATGTGGACAGCGCCCTGAAGACTCTGGGAAAGACGGATTTCGACCTGATCCTGACGGACCTCATGATGCCCGGCAAAAGCGGCATCGACCTCCTGGCCCTCTGCAAAGAGAAGTGGCCCGAGGTTCCCGTCGTCATGCTGACGGCCTACGGAAACATCGAGGCCGCCGTGACGTCGATAAAAAACGGCGCCCACGACTTCATCACCAAGCCCTTCGACCACGACGAGCTGGTAAACGTGCTCCACAAAGCCCTCTCCGAGCTGAGAAAGAACCGTGAGCTCATCTCGGCCTACTTCGACGACGAGCGGTATTTCTCCCCGGAGATCATCGGGTCCACGGGGAAGATACAGCAGGTGTTCCGCACCATCAAGAAAATCGCCAAGACCGACTCAACGGTGCTCATCACGGGCGAAACGGGGGTGGGCAAGGAGATCGTCGCCCGCACGGTCCACCTGGCAAGCGACCGGCGAAACCACCCCTTCGTCAAGGTGAACTGCGCCGCCATCCCGGAGAACCTCATCGAGAGCGAGCTCTTCGGCTACGAGAAGGGGGCCTTCACGGGCGCCGTCTCGACGAAACCGGGCCGCTTCGAAATCGCCGACGGGGGGACGCTGTTTCTCGATGAGATCGGCGAGATGCCGCTGCAGCTGCAGGTGAAGCTCCTCTCGGTCCTGCAGGACTGGACATTCGAGCGGGTGGGCGGAGTGAAAACCATGAGGGTCGACATCCGCGTCATCGCGGCGACGAACCGGGACCTCAAAGAATCGATCGACGCCGGCACCTTCCGCTCAGACCTGTTCTACCGCCTGAACGTGGTGCCGATTCACATCCCGCCGCTGAAAGAGAGAAGGGAGGACATTTTCCCCCAGACAGAGTACTTTCTCAAGAAATACTCCACCCGGTACCGCAGGGAGTCCCTTACCCTCTCGCCCGAGGTGACCGACGCGTTCAGCAACTATGACTGGCCCGGAAACACGCGGGAGCTCGAAAACGCGATAGAGCGGATGGTCCTCATGAGCGAGAGCGAGGTTATCGGCCCCGAGGAGATACCCGAGGAGATCGCCGGGCTCATGGAACCGCCGGCGGAAAGCTCTTTCAAGGGCAGGGTCGAGGGCATCTCCCGCGCGGCGGAACGGCAGATGATCCTCGAGGCACTGGCGGCTACCGGACAGAACCGGACAAAAGCGGCGGAGCTCCTCGGCATCAGCCGGCGCACCCTCCAGAAAAAGATAAAAGAGTACGGGCTGTAAGGATCGGGGGCGCGCAGCCCCTTTCCCACCCTCCCCCGGGAGGATGCGCACGCCTCTTCCCACCCGCCTTCACGGCCAAACAGCATCCTTCCCTGAAACATTAATATTTTCAACAGGTTTCCCCCCAAAGACGCTGCTTTTCTCTCCGTGGCACGCCTCTTGAACTATCTACCGGTAACGATGGACACCCGGAAAAAAAAAGAGGACATTGCAAGACGCAACGGGGCACGGAAAAGCCGCCGTTAAACAGGTGAAATCAGAAAAAAGGAGGGAAACATGAAACGGTTCAGGGTGAGATGGAAAGGAATGTTTCTGGGAATTACGATCGTCGCTTTTATTGCCTGCCAGGCGCAGAACGTATTTGCCTGGGGGGCAGCAACCCACGCCTACGTGGCAGACAGGGTGAGCGAAAAAAATGGCATTTTCCGGGCCAACGAGATCTACGGGAGCAACGCGCCCGACATCTTCAACAACCTGTTCATGAACCCGGATTACGTCTCCTATTTCGGGGATGAAACGCACTACGAACCGGGAAAGGTCTGGAACGAGGCAAAGTCGAAGCCGGCGAAAGCCCTCGCCCGGGGTTTTTACGGGCACAACGAGTTTGCAGGGGGCGATTCCACGGCCCACAACGGGGGGTACGTTATCCAGAAAGCCGCCGTGCTGGCGCAAATCCTTCAGGCCGTCCCGCAATTTACCGCCCTCGGGATCGATGAAGGTGCGGTCCTGGACGTTGCCCACTTCCTGGTCGAGTACGGGATCGACCTTCTCGTGGTGCAGCAGTTAGACCCGCAGATCGGGCAAAAGATAATGGAATCGGCTATCCGGCGCAACCCGCAGCTTCCCACCCTTCTCGTCCGGGCCTATGCGAAGGGGTTTTCAGAGAGTACCGGCACCGGATACCACGCTGTGTCCAGGTTCATCAAGCAGGCCGAAAAGGAGTTCAGGGAGAGCCAGGTGTACTACGGGTACGCGCTCACGCAGGACCTTTCCGTTGCGGCGGGCCTGATTTCCGAGCAGATAGCCGAAGTGGCCGGGGTCTACCTCGCGGCGAGCGAAAATCCCCTCCCCGAAGGGATCGATATAACGCCGCTCATCGCGTTTGCGCTGGACCAGTCCATGGCGCTTTGCTCGGACGATTTTGCCGACGCGATAGAAAACACCGTGGAAACCGTCGAAGGGCACCTTGCAACGCAGGGCATCGATTACTGAGCCGCCGGGGGGGACAGTCCCCCCCTTTTTTCTCCCCCACGGGGGGAGAGGCCAGACGAGGCAACGAAAGGAGGCCGGCAGGATGAAAATCAAGCTCATCGCACCCCATGAGTCGGGGGAAACCCTGATCTCGAGCGCTGAAACGTTCAAGGTCCAGAAGCTTGCCCTTCCGCTCCTTGCGGCGCTCACCCCGGAAGGCCACGAGGTAAAGCTCGTGGATGAGGCCTTCGCGCCCGATGACGTGAATGAAGAGGTCGACCTGGTGGGCATCACGGTGCTGACCGACCTCGTCCCGAGGGCATACCGCCTGGCCGATCTCTACCGCGCGCGCGGCGTCAGGGTCGTGCTCGGTGGCATGCATCCCTCCGTTCTGCCCCGCGAGGCCCTCAAACACGCAGACGCCGTCGTTGTGGGAGAGGGGGAGGAATCCTGGCCGCGCCTCGTAGAAGACGCAGCGGCGGGGAGGCTGAGGCGCATATACCGATCAGAAAAAATGACGGACCTGAAAAAATTGCCCCGGCCGCGGCGGGACCTCTATCCAGACCCCGGCACAAAAGGCTACACTCCCGTTGCAACCACGGTGGAGGCATCGCGGGGATGCGTGTTCCGGTGCGAGTTCTGCTCGATAAGCAGGGTGATGGGCCAGGGGCACAGGGTCCGCCCCCCAGCCGACGTGGCCGCGGAGATCGAATCGATAGAGTCCCCCAACCTTTTCTTCGTGGACGACTCGCTCGCCCTGAACCGGCACGTCGCAGGGAAACTGTTCCAGGAGATTGCGCCCCTGAAAAAATTCTGGGTCGGACAGGGCTCCGTATCGCTGGCCGAAGACACGGATCTGCTGCGCGCCATGAGGAGGTCGGGGTGCCTGGGGCTCCTGGTCGGGCTCGAGTCCGTCCAGATGGAAGCCCGGGGGGAGATGAAAAAGTTCAACGGCCTCCGGATCAGCTTCAAAGAGGCGATGCAAAGGTTCCACGGAGAGGGAATCGGTATCCTGGGGGCATTCATTTTCGGCTTCGACCACGAAACCGGGGACGTCTTCGACCGGACCCTCGAGTTTTCCCTGAAGCACCGCCTGGAAGGGGTAGAACTTAGAATCCTCGTCCCCTTTCCCGGGACCCGGCTGTATGCGCGGCTGCTCTCCGAGAAGCGACTGTTCGCGCCCGGGTGGTGGCTCAACGGCTATTCCTCCGACATGCTGCTGTTCAAACCCGGGGGCATGAGCCCCCGCGAGCTCCTCGATGGATTTACCCGCGTAAACAGGCAGATCTATTCCTACGGTGCGATCGCCAGGCGCATCTTCGGCGTGAGCCCCTTCAAGCGGAGGGCAACGGGCTGCCGCCTCGTTGTGGGATTCAACCTTGCCACCCGGAAGCGCTATTTCAAGAGCCTTGACGCCGAACAGCCATTCGCCGGGCTGGCTGAAAGCAATTATCGGTGAACACGAAAAAGGTGAACTGGACAAGATCATGATTGTGAAAGGAAAATCGACTTACCGGGAACGCGAAGCGACGCCTGACTTTCAAGTGCCGTCATCGCCTGTGCTTGAGTTTTTCATCGAAAAACACCAGGGCATTCGCCAAAATTTTCTTGAATATCTCCTCCTCTTCGGCGGACAGCCCGAGGGATTCGGCGATGGTACCGTAGAGACTGGATTTTGCCCTCCTGATCTCTTCGACCACCCTTTTGCCTTCATCGGTCAGGCTCACCGTGGTGACCCGCTGGTTTTCAGGGAGTATCGTCTTGTTCACGAGTTTATCGTCCTTCCACAGCTTCGTTATCGTCGTCGAGATCGTGCTGCCGCTCACGGTGGGACAGAGTGCGGCTATTTCCGATACGCTCATGTTTTTTCTCATGCCCAGGAGCTCGAGAATGAGCATTTCACGATCCGACAAATGCCCCATATCATTTTCAGAACCCGACATCATCCTGAACAGCCTGACCCTGAGGGCCATCTCATAGATCAGCATCTCCATGCTCTCGTTCATGATTCACCCCGTTTATTACCCCTACTACAGAATATTTTTATTTCCAAATACATAATAAATCAATATTTTCGTAATGTCAATGTAATTGGATATAGAAATTATATAATTTATAGATTGTTTGAATTAAGCAATATTCTATATAATAATATATTGACTTTAGAAATGTTTTATGTTAAAAATAAATTAAACGGAAAACGATTTTCCTCTTATCGTTGCTCGGAACGGTTCGAAGTTAACGCCGGGACGAAGGAGATCGGAGATGATGGCGAAAAGCAAGAAAATGCCAGCCGGGAGATGCTTCCTTCAACACACGTGCAACGCTCTCCACGTCTATTCGCTCCTCTGCAGGCTTAGAGTGAAACGGAGCCTTGCATTCACGCTTGCAAAGGAGTGGGAACGGCTCTTTCACGGCCTCATCTACCTGTAGCCCTCCCCCCGCCCTTCGGTGCGTGGAAAAGCCGGCGGGAAGGGAAACAGGGCGGAAGATGATGGCCTGCACCGCTTTTTCAGGGAGGTGACTATGGGCGATGCCGCTGAAAAAAGATCTGATTTCATTTCAACCATTTTTATGAAAAGGAGGCATCACATGTTTATCGACTACCGAACAGTATGCTCGCTGCTTCTCACCGCATTGCTGGGAACGGGCATGGTATCTGCGGGCTGCATGAGCGCCGCCCGCCACGGGGAGAGCCTTCCCGGGGCGAAGGAGCGGGAGATGACCGTCGGGATCGTGCAGAGGGAGATCCACGTGGGAATGTCCCAGCCCGACGTCGCGGAAGCACTCGGTTCCCCCAACATCGTGACCAGGGACAGCGACGGCAGGGAAACCTGGATCTTCGACAAGGTCGCATCGACCGCCGCCTACTCGAAGAGCGCGGGATACGGGACCGTGCTTCTGATCGGGATTTTCGGGGACGTGGCAGCCGGCGCCGCGCCGGGATACTCGCGCGAGGCCGGGGCAGCCGAGACCACGCAGAAGACGCTGACCGTGGTCATCAAGTTCGATGAGCGAAGCCTGGTCGAGTCGTTCTCCTACCACGCGAGCAAGTTTTAGCGAGGGAGGTAACCCATGAACAGAAACCACACATACGCTGCCGCCATGCTCCTTCTGCTCTCCCTCTTCTTTTCCTCCGGCTGCGCCACGACGCCGAAAACGGAGATGACCCAGCTGCAGATCCGCCAGTTCCAGACGCGCATCTTCGACGAGGAGGACACGAAGATGGTCCTCAAGGCGATCGTCAACGTCCTCCAGGACGAGGGCTTCATCATCAGGGAGGCAAACAGCGATCTGGGGATTCTGCACGCCGTGAAAGAGAAGGAGGAATCGAGCATGGGCGGGATCTTTCTCGCCACCCTCTTCGGCGGCCAGGATGCCCGGTGGAACGCAAATTCCGTCATGGAGTGCACGGCGAACGTCAGCGAGTTCGGGAAACAGTGCAAGGTACGGGTGAACTTCCAGAGCAAGGTCCTGGACAACAAGGGGGCCGTCGTCAAGGTGAGGCAGGTGGACGACCTGAAATTCTACCAGACGTTTTTTGAAAAGGTCGACAAGGGGATCTTCCTCCAGAGGCAAAAGCTGTGAGCGGGTCGGTAACGGTTTGCAGGGGTAGTCACATGGGAATATTTTCACGGTTGAGAAAATATGCGCGGGCCGTTGGTTTCCTCATGGCATTCCTCCTCCCGGGATGCAACGCCCTCATAGACCCCCCGGTACCCCGGAACCTCACCGCCACTCCCGCATCGCCCCATGAGATAACGCTCACCTGGGAAATCCACCAGTACGAGGATCCCGGTGAAATCGGCTATAAGATTTTCAGGAACGGCGAGTACATCGACTACACGTTCGGATCATCCTATGTTCTGACAACCTGGTACGATGACAGCGGCCTTGCCCCCGACACGGAGTACTGTTATCGGGTTTCGAGCTTCTACATTTCCGACGCCCTGGATTTTACGAACTTCCTCCTGGACTTGCAGAACGACTCCGCACAGAGCAACGAGGCTTGCTCCTGGACATACCCTCTGAGCGCCATAAAGGGGACGGTATCCTCCGGCGGTGAAGGGCTGGATGGGGTCGAAATCACTCTCTTCAGGGTATTTCCGCACGACACCGCGCTCTCGGTCTTCACGGGATCCGACGGGTTCTACAGGTTCACCGACCTGGATAACAGCAAATACGTGGTCACGCCATCTGATCCCGATTTTGTTTTTTCCCCCGAAAGCGTATCGGTAATCGTGCTGAACGGGGAGGTGACAGTCATCAACTTCGAGGCAACGGCTACCGCGGGCCCGAATCCTTGACCGAGGCCGGCACGGCCGTCTCGAACTCTTTGAAGGCTTCCCGGAACCGGCGTGTCAGCTCGACGGCGGCCCTGTCGTAGGCATCCTTGTCCTTCCAGGTGTTCTTGGGCCTCAGCACGTCACGGGGAACCCCCGGAACCTCGACGGGCAGGTGCAGCCCGAAAAACGGGTCGGTCTTGAAGGCCGTCTTTTCGAGCTTCCTCTCCAGGACGGCGTGAACCATGCTCCTGGTATAGGGGAGGCTTATCCGCTCCCCGACCCCGTAAGCCCCTCCCGTCCAGCCGGTGTTTACGAGCCACACGGTCGAACCGTGCTTGCGAATCCTCTCTCCGAGCATCTCGGCGTAGACCACGGGGGGGTGAACCATGAAAGGCGCGCCGAAGCAGGGGCTGAACGTGGCTTCCGGGTCCTTGATGCCACACTCCGTCCCCGCCACTTTCGCCGTGTAGGCAAGCAGGAAATAGTAGATGGCCTGGTCAGGCGTGAGCTTCGCTATGGGAGGGAGAACACCGAAGGCATCGGCGGTCAGGTAAAAGATGAATTCCGGGTGGCCGCTGATTCCGGTCTTTGCGGCGTTGGGAAGGTAGCTTATGGGAAAGGCCGCACGGGTGTTCTCGGTGAGCGAATCGTCGTCGAAGTCGATCTCCCTGGTTACCGAATCGATGGTGACGTTTTCCATGATCGCGCCAAACATCTGCGACGAGCAAAATATCTCGGGCTCGTACTCCTTCGAGATCTTGATGACCTTGGCGTAACAGCCACCCTCGACGTTGAAGATACCGTCATCCCCCCAGCCGTGCTCGTCGTCCCCCACGAGAACCCGGGCCGTATCGATGGAGAGGCTGGTCTTGCCCGTTCCGGAGAGGCCGAAGAACAGCGCCGTGTCCCCATTCTGCTCCCCCACATTCGCGGAGCAGTGCATGGACAGGATCCCCTTCAAGGGGAGAAGGTAGTTCATGAGGGTGAAGATCGATTTTTTTATCTCGCCACCGTACTGGGTCCCGCCGATCAGGATCTCCTTCCTGCCGAAATTCAGTATCACGAAAACTTCCGAGCGGGTTCCGTCCTCCTCGGGGGCGGCGTGAAAGTGCGGGGCGTGTATGATGGTGTAATCGGGAACGAATTGGTCGAGCTTGCTCCTGTCCGCCTCCCTGATGAACATGGTCCGTGCAAAAAGGGCGTGCCAGGCCGATTCGCTCACCAGGCGTAAGGATATCCGGTACTTCGGGTTTGCGCCGGCGTAGAGCTCCTGTACGTACACGTCCCGGTCCTGAAAGTAGGTGAGGACCCGGCTTCTCAGGTGTTCGTAAACCTCAGACGATATGGACTGGTTTACCTTGCCCCACCACACTCTGTCGCTGCTGCTGGGCTCGTCGACGATATATTTGTCGTGCGGGGACCTGCCCGTGTACTGCCCCGTCCTCACGACGAGCGGTCCCTGCTGGGCGAGAAGCCCCTCGCGCCTCTGAATGGCGTGCTCCAGAAGGTTGGCCGTGGTATGGTTCCAGTGAACGTGTCGAAGATTGTAGAAACCCGTCTCTTTCAGGCTTTGCGTTTTGTGATGCATCGGATCCTCCCACAGGGTTACTCCTATCGCTGTCCACTACTCTATAACAGGAAAAACGGCAAACAGATTATATTCTATACTAATTTTTTATGATTTTCCTCATTTACCTTCCCTGTGCCTGTGCCGCCGGTTATGACGCGCTCCTTCAAGATTCGAGAAATATCGCCCACGGCGTTAACTTATACGCGCATCTTCCGATAACGGTCTATGTGGACTTTTCAAACCATATTCTGTCCACACGAGAAAACTGGGAGGTGCGGTATGCGAAAGGCCTGCTTCATTGCGATCCTGACCGCCTTCATCTGTGCGGGCGTGGCCGGGTTCGGCAGCGCGGGGATGGACCTCGGCGTGTCGATAGGAGATGACGGCCTGAAGAGCTTCTACTTCGCCGTTTCAGACCACTACCGGGTGCCGGAAGGAGACGTGGTTGCGATCAAAAAGAAAAACGTTTCCCACGAGGAGCTGCCCGTCGTCTTCTTCATCGCAAAGAGGGCGCGTGTCTCGGCAGAGACGGTGATCGGGCTCCGCCTCGGGGGCTCCTCATGGATGGACATATCCCTTCGCTTCGGGCTCACCCCCGATATCTACTATGTGCCGGTGAAAAAGGCCGGCGGCCCCCCGTACGGAAAAGCCTACGGGCACTACAAGAACAAGCCGAAAAACCAGTGGGGGACGATCAGGCTCAGCGATTCCGACGTGGTGAACATGGTGAACCTGAAGTTCATCTCAGAGCACTACGGGTATTCACCCGACGAGGTCATCCACATGCGGTCGGCGGGAAAAAACTTCGTGCTGATAAACAGCGAGGTGAAGAAGAAAAAGAGCGCGGGCAAGAAAAATAAAAGCGGCGTCAAGAACGCCTCCACCGCAGGCAAAGGGAAAGGGAAGAAGAAGTAAGGGCATACGGTTTAAGGATTCAACCCGCTCTTTTCCGGCCCGGGCAGGCAAGAAGATGCCCACCGAAGGGCTGAACCTGCCTCCTCACCTTTCCCGGCGGCCCGGAAAGGGGTATTAGAATGTGTACACGGCGGAGAGAATGTAGTTCAGGTAAGAGTCCTCACCCGAGGTCTCAGGGCTGACCCAGTTCACCCCGCCCGTGAAGGAAAAGCTTCCGTAATTTACGCGCAGAGCCGGCGTCAGGCGGATGATATCATCGTTGCTCTTTATACCTTTATTGATCGTGCCGCCGAACTCCAGGATGAAGCCCAGGTCGCTGTAGGGCGGGATGGGGAGCAGCACGCCCAGGCTGTAGGTGCCATGTTTCTCCTCGAAATCGTTGCCGAGGTCGTTTAAGACCGCGCCCCCCTCCCCGTAGATCGCCAGCGCGTAGTCTGCGGTAGCGCCCAGGTCGATGAGGGCCGTCCCGGAGAGAAAGAAGGTGAAGCTGTATTCGTCGATGTCAGAGGTCCCCTTTTCGATGTCCCCGAGGCCGAACCTGGTCGAAAGGCCCACGGCGAGAGAGGGAAAAGACATCCCCTCCTCCTGGAGAAACGACCACTTGACCGAGAGCCCGAGATCGGAGATATCGGAATCCGACGTGCTGTTGTCCCGGGAAACGTAGGAGACGTGGCCTGCGAACTCGATGTCGTGGGGAAAACCGTAGGTGACGTGCAGGGGAACGGTCGTTTTCGACTCGCTCTGTCCCCCCGCTATGTCCCTGTCGTAATAATCGGGTGAAAGGCCGATAAAATACTGGCCCTGGGCGACCGAAGTGCCCCCTTTCGTGAAGAGGAGCCCCGAGTGCCCCCGCGTGGTGAGCCCGCTGTGAAACAGCCGGTTGCTGATATCGTATGAATGACCGAGACGCGGGGTGGCGCAGGCGATCAGCAACAGCGTGACGATGACCGATACTTTTCCAGGTACTCTCATACCCTCCTCCTTCAGAGTAGGTTGACAAAAAAATACCACAGGGGCGGTCTAAATTCAAACAATTAAACGCTTCCGGGCAATTCGACCCATCCATAATCCGACTTCGATGAAAACCCCCGGCAGGCACAGCAGAAAGGATGTTTCCGGCTTTCGCACCTTTATGGGAAAGAGATTTCACGGGGAGAGAGGAAACGGAAAATCTGGCAAACTATGAAAAATAGTTCACATCAAGGAAAATTGTTTACTTACCGGGGGGAAAACAGGGAAAAAACGGCGTTGTAGAATAGATTTAAATTATTGATACACAACAATAATATCTTTACAGCGTGATAAATCCCTTTCAAGGAATGCAATTTGCTGATATTTTGTTTTAATATCGTTATGGTATTCAGTATACAAAGACGGGGAGATTTTTGTTTTGGCGGATAACAAATCGAATTTACCATTTACGGGGTGACGGTATGGGACGAAAGAGATTTTTTTCTTCGTATGTTTTTCCACTC
>JABAOE010000739.1_pt3 | contig 15737 bp, 16 predicted proteins | sample 7062141 | NCBI WGS metagenome assembly JABAOE01 (sample SAMN14538627, study PRJNA623070) | marine sediment metagenome | biome: marine biome [ENVO:00000428]; feature: marine pelagic biome [ENVO:01000023]; material: deep marine sediment [ENVO:00002113] | place: India: Gulf of Khambhat ... | reverse complement strand
AAGCGCGACCACCGCAAGCTCGGCAAGGAGCTCGGGCTGTTCTCGTTCCACCCGGAAGCGCCCGCGAGCCCCTTCTTCCACCCCAGCGGCGCGTCGATCTACAACCGGCTGGTCGAGCACGTCCGTAGGCTCTACCAGCGCTACGGTTACGACGAGGTCATCACACCGCAGATCTTCGATTCGTCGCTGTGGAAGCGCTCGGGTCACTACGAGCATTACCGCGACAACATGTACTTCACCGAGGTCGACGGGCGGGAGTACGGCGTCAAGCCGATGAACTGCCCGTCGCACTGCCTGCTGTTCGGCGAGGGGCGGCACTCCTACCGCGAGCTGCCGATGCGCATCGCCGACTTCGGCCGGCTGCATCGCTACGAGCTCTCGGGCGCGACCGCGGGTCTGACCCGGGTGCGCAGCTTCGCGCAGGACGACGCCCACATCTTCTGCACGCCGGACCAGGTGCGCGACGAGGTCGCCGGGGTCACGAGGATGATCCTGGAGTGCTACGGCCTGTTCGGCTTCGACGTGAAACTCGTGCTCTCCACGCGGCCCGACGATCGCGCCGGCGACGACGCCACCTGGGATCGTGCCGAGAAGGACCTCAAAGACGCACTCGACAGCCTCGACCACGAGTACACGATCGCCGAGGGCGACGGGGCTTTCTACGGCCCGAAGATCGACTTTTACGTCAAGGATGCCCTGGCCCGCGAACATCAGCTCGGGACGTGCCAGCTGGACTACGTCCTGCCCGAGCGCTTCGAGCTGCGCTACTTCGACGCCGAGGACCAGGAGCACCGGCCCGTGATGATCCACCGCGCCATGCTGGGCTCGCTGGAGCGCTTCATCGGCATCCTCATCGAGCACTGCGGCGGCGCCTTCCCCTTCTGGCTGGCCCCGGAGCAGGTCCGTGTCTGCTCCATCGCCGACCGCCACGCCGACTACGCGTCGAGCGTGGTCGAGCAGCTCCGAGCCGGCGGCCTGCGAGCCCAGCCGGACACGCGGAACATCAAGGTCAACGCGAAGATTCGCGAAGCGCAGCTGGCAAAAATCCCCGTAATGCTGGTCGTCGGCGACCGCGAGGCGGAGCAAGGCACCGTCGCCGTTCGCACTCGCAGCGGCGGCGATCAGGGCAGCTCGACCATCGAGGCCTTCCTGGGGGAGGCAAAAAACTGGATCGACCGCTACAATCTGCAGCCCTGATCCACTCGTCGGGTCGCGTAAGGAGAGGCTGACATGCCGAAGATGAAGACACACCGCGGAGCCGCCAAGCGCTTCCGGTCCACCGGGACCGGAAAATTCAAGCGCTCCAAGGCGTACAAGAGCCACATCCTGACCAAGAAGACGACGAAGCGGAAGCGCAAGCTCGACACGCCGACGACCGTCTCGTCGTCCGACCAGCGCAAGGTCGAACGCATGCTCCCCTACGGAGCGCGCTAAGCCAGAACTCGATCAACAGTTTCCCGCCGAATCGGCGCCGCGTCCGTCGGTCGGCAAGGAGGACCAGAGATGGCCCGTGTGAAAAGAGGAAACAAGCGCCGGCTCAAACGCAAGAAGATCCTGCGTCGGGCCAAGGGCTATTACCTCGCCAAGTCCAAGCTCTACCGGATCGCGCGTGAACAAGTTCAGCGCTCCCTGAAGTTCGCGTATCGGGATCGCCGGCAGAAGAAACGGCAGTTTCGCCGCCTGTGGATCGTGCGCATCAACGCGGCCGCGCGCCTTCACGACACGACCTACTCGCGCCTGATGCACGGGCTCAAGGTGGCCGGCGTGCAACTCGACCGAAAGACGCTCGCCGACATCGCGGTGCACGATCCGGCCGCATTCGGCCAGGTCGTGGACGCGGCACGCCAGGCCTCCGCGAACGCCTGACCTCGCGGCCGTGCAGTCCACGCTCCAGAAGATCGAACGTGAGTTCGAGGCGGCGCTCGCGTCTGCCGGTGCCGACCCCAAGGTCGTGGACGAGGTGCGCGTCCGCTACCTCGGGCGCAAGGGCGAGATCACGGGACTGATGAAGCAGCTCCGCGAGCTGCCCAAGGATCAGCGCAAGGAGGCCGGCCAGGCGATCAACCGGCTCAAGCGTTCCGTCCAGGAACGTCTGGAAAACGCCATCGCCGCGGCCTCGTCCGCGCAACGCGACGCGGCGCTCGCCGGCGAGCGCGCGGACGTGACCCTACCGCCGCTCCGACCCTGGGCCGGCTCGTTGCACCCGGTGACGCAGACGCGGCGCGAGCTCGAACGCGTGTTCCGCGATCTCGGCTTCACGATCGAGGACGGCCCGGAGGTCGAGGACGACTTCCACAATTTCCAGGCGTTGAACATGCCTCCGGATCATCCGGCACGAGACGCCACCGACACCTTCTATCTCGCCGACGGCAACGTTCTGCGAACGCACACCTCTCCCGTGCAGATCCGCACCATGGAGACCCGCCGACCGCCGATCAAGATGGTCTGCCCCGGCCGGGTCTACCGCCGCGACCTGGACGCCACGCACCTGCCGATGTTCCACCAGCTCGAGGCGCTGGTCGTCGGCGAGGCGGTCTCGATGGCCGATCTCAAGGGCACGCTCGAGGCATTGTGGACCGGCTTCTACGGTGCCGAGATCCGCATGCGTCTGCGACCGGGGTACTTCCCCTTCGTGGAACCGGGATGCGAGTACGACATCTCGTGCCGGGTGTGCGGCGGCGACGGTTGTCGCGTGTGCAAACGTTCCGGGTGGATCGAGCTCGGCGGTGCCGGCATGGTGCACCCCGCGGTCTTCGAGGCCGTCGGGATCGATCCGCAGCGTTACTCCGGGTTCGCCTTCGGGCTGGGGATCGACCGCATCGCGATGATGCGTCACGGGATCGACGACCTGCGCCTGTTGATGGAGAACGACGTGCGCTTCCTGCGCCAGTTCCCGGAGCAACCCTGATGGACGCTTCCTACAACTGGTTGCGCGAGCTTTGCCCCGTCACTGCAACCGCCGAGGAGGCGGCTGAGGCGTTGACCCGGCGCGGGCTGACCGTCGACGCCGTGCGACCGATCGGCGACGACACTCAATTCGAGATCGACATCCCGGCCAACCGCCCCGACTGTCTCGGGCATCGCGGCTTGGCCCGCGAGCTGTCGGCCGCGTTCGGCGTGGCGCTGGCCACACCGCCCGCCGCTCCCGAGCCCGCGGGTGGGGATGTTTCCGATTCGATCGCGGTGCAGATCGACGCCGAGGACCTTTGCGGCCGGTTCACCGCGCGGATCGTCCGCGACGTCCGTATCCAGCCGTCGCCCCCCGAGGTCGTGCGGAGGCTGGAGGCCTGCGGTTTGCGCTCGATCAACATCGTCGTGGACGCGTCGAACCTGGTCATGCTGGAGACCGGCAACCCGATCCACTTCTTCGACCTCCCGACCCTCGAGGACCGGCGCATCGTGGTTCGCCGTGCCAGGTCCGGCGAGAAACTGATCACGCTCGACGACCAGGAACGCGCGCTCGACGAGGAGATGCTCGTCATCGCCGACGGGCGTAGGGCCATCGCCCTCGCCGGCGTGATGGGTGGCGCGGCAACCGAGATCGGCGACAGCACACGCGACGTCCTGATCGAATCGGCCTGGTTCCTCCCCCGTTCGATCCGCCGAACCGCCCGGAAAACCGGCCTCGCCACCGACGCCAGCCATCGGTTCGAGCGCGGGGTCGATCCGGAGGGTGTCCGCGCCGCTCAGGACATGGCCGTCCGCCTGCTGGTCGAGTTGGCGGGAGGGACCGCGGACCGCGGCTGGGTGGACCTCTACCCCGGCGCCGCGGAGGCGCCGCGGCTCCGCCTGCGGCGCGCCGAGCTGACGCGATTGCTCGGCTACCAGCCGAGCGACGAGGAAACCCGGCAGGCACTCACGGCACTCGAGCTCGAGCCTCGCGAGCAGGACGACGGGACCTGGGAGCTCATCGTTCCGTCCTGGCGTGTCGACCTCGAGCGTGAGGCCGACCTCGTCGAGGAAGTCGCGCGGCACCTCGGCTACGACCGGGTCCCCACGTCGATGACGGGCCTGCCTGAGATCGAATTCGCTTCCGGCGTGATCGACAGGGGCGAGCTCGCTCGCGATCTGCTCGCGCGGCGCGGCTTCCACGAGGCCTTGGGCTACGCCATGATCGGTCTCGGCGAGGACGATCGCTTCGTGGAGCCCGAGATTCCCGCCCCCACCGAGCTGACGCACCCGATCGTCGAGACGATGGCGGTGCTTCGCCGATCGACCCTGCCGGGCCTCCTGCGTGCCGTGGATCTCAACCTGCGGCGCGGCAACCAGGATGTGCGGTTGTTCGAAGTGGGCAAGGTCTTTCACCCCGCCGCTGAAGGATTTCCCGCCGAGCCACTGCGGGCCGGGATCGTGTGGTGCGGACGGGCGCGCCCGGCGCACTGGAGCGAACCGGACCGCGAGGTGCAATGGTTCGATCTGGCCGGGCTCGTCGACGAGGTGCTCGAAAGCGCTGCACCGGGCCTGGAGCTCGAGCGCGGGCCCGGTGGCACGCGGGCACACCATCCCGGGTTGTCGGCCAACTGGCGCCACGAAGGAACCCAGGTCGCCTGGGCCGGCGCGCTGCACCCCGAGCTGTCCGCCGAGCTGTCGCTGCCGCTCTGGCTCGCCGAGATCGACTTCGATCGTCTACCGGCCCGCCGGTCGGTCGTTGCCGAGTACGCCCCATTACCCAACCTCGGCGCCGTCGAACGAGATATCGCGGTCGTCCTCCCGCCCGGCCGGAGCTGGAAGGAAGTTCGCGAGGCCCTCGCAGCCGTCGCGGCCCCGGTCCCGGTCGGTATCGATGCGGTCGACCGCTACGAGGGGAAACCCCTGCCCGCCGGATCCGCGGCGGTGACGCTGCGGGTACGGCTGCAGCCCGATCGCGCGAGCCTCACCGAGGAGACGATCGAGGAATACCGCCAGCGCCTGGTCAACGAGCTGACGGGGCCGCTGGGGCTCGAAATCCGCGGCTAACCCCGCCCCGCGGCGAAAAGGCGACAGCGCTGTCCCGGATCGGTTAGAATCTCTGCGAGCTATGAAGAACATCAGGTTACTGGAAGATCGCGTGTCGCGTGTCGCTCGGCGGCTGCGACAGTTAACCGAAGAAAAGAAAGGACTTGAATCTGAGCTGGAAGCACTGCGTCGGGAGCTTGACGCGCGCCCCGCGGGCGATGCGTCGGACCATGCGTGGCAGGCCGAACGAACCGCGATGGTGCGTTCCATCGAGGAGACCCTGGCCGAGCTTCGAGCGGAGTAGAGAGCAGGAGAGGATTGACCGATGGCGGGAGATGCCCGTACCGACGAAGCGACGAGCGTCAACATTTACGGTCGGACGTACCACCTCCGTGGTGCGGACGACCCGCAGCACCTGATCGAGTTGGCATCCATCGTGGATACCAAGATGCGCGAAGTCGCCGACAGCACCGGTACGGCGGACACGCTCAAACTGGCGATCCTGGCCTCGCTGAATATTGCTGACGAATACTTGCGGTCCGATCTCGACGACAAGACCCCCGCATCGGCGCGGGTCGAAAAGAGGCTGGGCCGAATGGTGACCCTGCTCGACGAGGTTCTCGCCGAGTAGGGCGAACAACCGGCACCGGCCGCGGCCGGAAGACCGGATGGCGCCGTTGTTTAGAAAGGACGAGAGATTCCCCCGGGGAAAGGTTTTCAGTTCGCCCTGCGGGGCCCGTGATGGGTACGATGCGCTTGAGCCAATGCTCCCGAAAAGGGAACCGGACACGGTTCGTGGTGTGCAAGCCCCCCGTTTCGAGGGGGAAGCCTGAAGCGAGCCTTGGGTCCCCACCTGGAAAACCAGGTTCAACCATCTAGCCCACACGACCCTGTGGGGTCTCTTTCTTTTCTTTCCAAGCCATCCGCGATCCCGCAGCGACCAGCCGGTCCGCGCCCCATGAGGGGCGTGGTGTGAGGCGAACGCAGTGGAATCTCAGATGTTCACCGTCGTGGGTCCGGTGCTCGGGCTGCTGGTCGGCTTGCTGGCCCTGCTCACGGGGATCTACCTGGCCCAGCGCAGCCTGCACCGAGCGCGATCGGCGGCCGAGGAAATAACCGCCGAGGCGCGCCAGGAGGCCGAGACCCGAAAGAAGGAAATCCTGGTCGCGGCCCAGGAGCAAGTCCTGGCCCAGCAGGAAGAAGCCGAGCAGCGCGACAAGCAACTCGAGGATCGGGAAAGCGCGCTGGAGCAACGCGCGCGCAAACTGGATCGCGCCGCCAGCGAGGTCGGCCGGGATCGGAAGCAGCTCGAACAGAAGCACACCACCCTGGATCAACGTCTCGTTCAGGCCCAGCAGGCGCTGGAGCGGGCCGAGGCCGAGCGCCAGCAGGCCAAACGGCTGCTCGAGAGGAACGCGGGGATGGACGCCGCGCAGGCACGCGCCGAGCTGATCTCCCAGATCGAGAGCGCGGCCAACAAAGAAGCCGAGAAACTGGCCCGCAAGATCGAGGACGAAGCGCGTCAGAAGGCCGAAAAGGAGGCGATGCACCTGATGGTCCAGGCGACCGAACGGGTCAGCATCGACGACGTGGTCGAGTCGACGGTCACGTTCATCGAGCTTCCCAGCGACGAGATGAAGGGACGGATCATCGGGCGCGAGGGCCGCAACATCCGCGCGCTCGAGATGGCGACCGGCATCGATCTGGTCGTCGACGACACGCCACGCTCGATCCTCATCTCCTCTTTCGATCCCGTGCGGCGTGAGGTCGCCCGGGTGGCCATCGACCGCCTCGTCGAGGACGGCCGCATCCACCCCGCGCGGATCGAGGAGGTCGTCACCAAGGCGGCCGACGACATCGACGCGAGGATCGACGAGCGCGGGAACGAAGCCGCCTACTCGCTGGGGATCTCGGACATCCATCCCAAACTGTCCCGGATGGTCGGCCGGATGCGCTACCACACCGATCACGGTCAGAACCTCCTGCGACACTGCATCGAGACCGCTCAGATCTCCGCTCACATGGCGCAGCACGTCGGCGCGCGGCTCGACGTCGTCCAGCGCGCCGGATTGCTGCACGGCGTCGCGCAGGTGGTCAACATCATCGCCGCGCAACAGAACGCGTCCGCCGCGGAACTGTGCGCGAAATACGGTGAGTCCGCGGAGGTCGTGGATGCGATCGCCAGCCTCGAGCCCGACGCGGAGTGCCGAACGGTCGAGGCAATGCTCGTCAACACCGCGAACCGCTTGAGCGAAAGCAGGCCCGGAGCCCGCAAGGAGAACCTCGCGGTGTTCATCGAACGTCTCAAACGGTTGGAACAAATCGCCGGCGGGTTCGATGGCGTCGATCGCGCCTACGCCGTCAAGGCCGGCAAGGAGATCCGCGTGATCCTCGATGCCACACGGGTCGGCGACGACGCGGTCTACAAACTGAGCAAGAAGATCGCGCGGACGCTGGAAAAGGAATTGAATTACCCCGGACAGATCAAGGTCAGCGTGATCCGCGAAACCCGCGCCGTGCGTTACGCGTTGTAACCCGTGCGAATCCTGTTCGTCGGCGATGTGGTTGCTGAGGCCGGGCGACGGGTCCTCAAGGAAGGCTTGCGTGTCCTGCGCGAGAGCCTGCGCCCGGACGTCATCGTCGCCAACGGGGAGAACTCCGCGCGCGGGCACGGATTGACACCGCAGTGCGCCGACCGAATCTTTGCTGCGGGCGCGGACGTGATTACCAGTGGGAACCACGTCTGGGATCGCCGCGAGGTGCAACGTTTGCTGGACGACGATCCGCGCGTTCTTCGTCCGGCCAACTACCCCGACCCCGCACCGGGGGGTGGCGTTTACGTGCTCGACCATGCCGCCGCCGGCCCGCTCGCGGTGATCAACCTGATGGGCCGACTGTTCATGGCCGACGTGGACGATCCGTTTCGCGCAATCGACGAGATCCTCGATGAGATCGACGGCCGCGCGCGTCTCGTCCTGGTCGATTTCCACGCCGAGGCGACCAGCGAGAAGATCGCGTTCGGCTGGCACGTCGACGGCCGGGTCACCGCCGTCGTCGGCACCCACACGCACGTGGCGACCGCCGATGAGCGCGTGCTCCCCGGCGGAACCGCCTACATCACCGATGTCGGCATGACGGGGCCCTACGACTCGGTCATCGGCGTGGACAAGCAGGCCGTGATCGAGCGCTTCCGCACACAGCGTCCGGTACGATTCACTCCTGCCGAAGGCGATGCGCGTCTGTGCGGCGTCCTGATCGTCGCCGACCCCGAAACGGGGCGCGCGGCCTCGATCGAGCGAGTCCAATGGCCGTCCCGGGAGTCGTCGTGAATCTGGACGTCTACCTGTCCCAACGCCGAGCCGAGGTGGAACGGGCCTTGGAACGTTTCCTGCCCACGCCCGAGGGGCCCGGCGCCACGATCACGCGAGCGATGCGCTATGCCGTCCAGGCCGGCGGAAAACGGCTGCGACCGATCCTCGCCCTGACGGCATGTGACGTGTGTGGCGGGAGCTCGTCGGCCGTCCAGGCTCCCGCCGTCGCGCTCGAGCTGATCCACACCTACTCGCTGATCCACGACGACCTGCCGGCGATGGACGACGACGACCTGCGCCGGGGCAAGCCCACGGTGCACAAGGCATTCGGGGAGGCGGAGGCGATCCTGGCGGGCGACGCGTTGAACACGCTCGCCTTCGAGCTGCTAGCGAACCACCCCGAGGGGGAGCTCTACGCGACCCGACGGACGCGTGCCGTCTCGCTGGTTGCGCGGCGCTCGGGCATCGACGGCATGGTCGGCGGCCAGATCGCCGATCTCGAGGCGGAGAACGGCGCCGCGGACGAACAGCGGCTGCACTGGATCCACCGGCACAAGACGGCGGCACTGCTGTCCGCTTCGTCGGAGCTCGGTGCCATCCACGCGGGTGCGGACGACGGGGCGTGCGCCGCCTTTTCCGACTACGGCCGCCAGCTCGGATTGGCTTTCCAGATCGCGGACGACATCCTCGACTGCACGTCGACCGCGACCGACTTGGGGAAGACACCCGGTAAGGACCGGCATGTCGGCAAGCTGACCTTCCCCGCCCTGTACGGGATCGACGGCTCGCGGGAACGTGCGCTGGATGCCGTGCAGCGCGCCCTCGAATCGCTCGAACGGGTCGGAGCCCTCGACGAGCGGCTGGAGGCGCTCGCCCGGTTCAGCGTCGAACGTGCGGGCTGAAACGATGACCCGGCCTCGGCGCGCCCGTCTCGACGTCCTATTGGTCGATCGTGGGCTGGCGCCCACGCGGAGCAAGGCCCAAGCACTCGTGCTCGCCGGCGAGGTTTTCAGCCAAGGACAACGCCTGGACAAACCCGGGCAACTGGTCGACGTGAGCGTGGAGCTGAGCGTGCGCGCCGGGCGCGCCTGGGTCGGACGCGGAGCGCAGAAGATCGCGCCCGTGCTGGAGGCCTTCGGGCTGGATCCGCAGGGCCGCCGGGTCTTGGACGTCGGTGCATCCACGGGAGGGTTCACGCAGCTGCTTCTCGAGCGCGGCGCGGCGGAGGTGATCGCTCTCGACGTGGGCCGCAATCAACTCGACTGGAAGTTGCGGAGCGACTCCCGCGTCCATGTACTCGAAGGACGGAACGCACGCCACCTCGTCGCCGGCGAGCTGCCGTTTGTCCCCGATTGGGCCGTCATCGATGTATCCTTCATCTCGCTCGAGAAGGTGCTTCACCCAGTGGTCGCGTGCGTCGCCCCGGGAGGAACGATCGTGGCTCTCGTCAAGCCCCAGTTCGAGGTCGGCAGGGAGCACGTAGGCCGCAAGGGGCTGGTCCGCGATCTCGAGCGCCACCGCGAGGTGCTCGTGCGCCTCGTCCGATTCGTCCTGCGTGGGGGCTGGTCGGTTCGGGGAATCCGACCGGCGGGGCTGAAGGGCGCGCAGGGCAACCAGGAGTACTTCGTCCACATCGTCAAGACGCCGGACCAGCGGCCGGACTGGCAGGCCTGGATCGACGTCGCTCTCGAACGGTGCGGGGGTGATGCGTGAGAGCCAAGGAGATTCGCCGCGCGCTGGTCGTTTCCAAGGCGGCCGACCAAGAGGCAGCGCTACTCGCGTCGCAGATCGCCGAATGGCTCGGCGAGCGCGGGATCCAGGCCCTGCTGGAAGAACGCACCGCCGAGGAGCTGGGGCGGCCCGCGGGCGTGTCGCTCGAACAGTTGCCGGACAACCTCGATCTCGGCATCGTGATCGGCGGCGACGGGACCCTGCTCTCCGTGGCCCGTAACGTGACCCGCAAGGGGTTTCCGTTGCTCGGCGTCAACCGCGGCAGCCTGGGATTCCTCACCGAGCTGCAGCCGGAAGAGTTGTTCGAGCACCTGCCGGCGGTCATCGCCGGACGTTACAAGACCGAACGCCGCCAGCGACTGCGCGTACGACACATCCACGCCGGAGCCGTGCGGCAGGAGTTCGTTCCGCTCAACGACGCCGTCGTCACCAAGAGCGCCCTCGCACGGATGATCCACATTACGCTGCGTGCCGACGGTGAGGAGGTCGCCGTTTACACGAGCGACGGGCTGATCGTCTCGACGCCCACGGGGTCGACCGCCTACTCACTCTCCGCCGGCGGCCCGGTCCTGGATCCGCGCATGGCCGGGTTCGTGATCACGCCGATCTGCCCGCACACGATGACCTACCGTCCGCTGGTCGTCCCGGCCTCGGTACGGCTTGAGGTGACCCTGCGCGATCCGGACGGCGCGGTCTACCTCACGCTGGACGGCCAGATCGGTTTNNCCGGCTCGCGCCGCCCCTGGAAGCCGTCTACGTGACGCTGGACGGGCAAATCGGGTTCCCGATCGAGGAGGGAGATTCGCTGATCATCGATGCCCACCCGGACCCGGTCCGGCTCGTTCGCGTCGCGGGTCGTGGTTTCGTCGAAGTGCTTCGCCGAAAACTGCGCTGGGGCGAACGCACACCTCCCGAGGCCTGACGCATGACCGACAACACGCGTGCACCGACGCCGCGGCGCCGGCGCGAGGTCTTCGGCTACTGCATGTTCGACTTCGCGAACTCGTCCTACACCACGCTGATCAGCACCGTGGCCTACTCGGTCTACTTCCGCCAAGCGGTGGTGGGCGCGCAGGACCAACGCGGCGACCTGCTGTGGAGCGTGGCGCAAGTCACCGCCCACGCCATGCTGATCCTGACGTCGCCGATTCTCGGTGCGCTCGCCGATTTCTCGGGTCGCAAGAAGCGTTTCTTGCTGCTCGCCACGGTCCAGACCGTGTGCGCCTGCGCGCTGCTCGCGCTCGTGGGCCCGGGAGACGTGGCCTTGGGCATGCTGCTGCTCGTGATCGGCATGGTCGGCTTCGAGGGCGGCTACGTGTTCTACAACGCGTTTCTCCCCGAGGTGTCCGAGCCGACGACGATCGGCCGCATATCCGGCCTCAGCTGGGGGACGGGCTTCATCGGCGGCTTGCTGGCCCTCGTGGCCTGCCTGCCGTACCTGAGTCGCCCGCTCACACGCTCGGGGGACGAGGGACTCGACCCGGCCGCGGTGAGCGACTACCGGATCTCCTTCGTGATCGTCGCCTTGTTCTTCGCCTTGTTCTCGGTACCCACCTTCGCCTTCCTGCGTGAGCGTCCCGCCGCCGTGCGGGTCGGCTCGTCGTGGGCTTACGTGACGGCCGGTTTACGCCGGGTCGGCCAGACGCTGGCCCACCTCAGGCAGTACCGCGAGACGGCCAAGTTCGTGCTCGCCACGCTGTTCTTCTACGGCGGCATCGAGACGGTGATCAAGTTCAGCGCGATCTACGCCGCGGTGACCTTCGGCATCGACGGTCAGAAACTGGTGGTGTTGTTCATTTTCATGAACGTGATCGCCGTGCCGGGCACGGTGCTCGCCGGCTACGTGGCGGACTGGTTGGGGGGCAAGCGGGCCTTGGTCATCACGCTGGTGAGTTGGATCGTTCTGTTGTTCTTCGGCGCGGTGGCGCAGTCCGCACTCGCCTTTTGGATCATGGCCTCGGGTGTGTCGATCCTGACCGGCAGCACGCAAGCGATCAGTCGTTCCTACATGGCCCTGATCAGCCCGAGATCCCGCGAGTCGGAGTTCTTCGGCTTCTACATCCTGTGCAGCAAGGTCGGGGCGATCTTCAGCCTGCTGCTGTTCGGTGTGGTCTCGGGTTGGACCGGGAACCAACGCGTCGCGGTGCTGTCGATCCTGCCCTTCTTCGCGGTGGGCCTGGTCCTGCTGGGCTGGGTGCACGACGCGCGTGCGCGGCGGGCGGCCGTTGCCGGCGGTGGTCCGACGGGGTCTCGATAGTCCCCCCGCGGGCCGAGTTCCGCGCTGCGCGCAGCCCGCTGCGGCATGCCGGCCGGCCCGAAACGTCGCCAACCGGGCGCAACTTGATTTGTGCACCCGTACATCTATATTCCAGCTATGAATTGCAGACTACAAAGGCGCGGACGACGCGCGGGTGACGCATGCAGGACTTGGACAAGGCCGCGATGGGTAAGCGGATCCGGCAGATCCGCCTCGGCGCCGGCCTGCGGCAGTGGGAGCTGGCCCGCATGCTGGGCACGACGCAGTCGGCCGTCCACAAGTACGAGCACGGCGTCGTTCCCGAGCCGCGACGGCTGGTCGAGCTGGCGCGGATCGGCGGAACCAGCATCGAGTGGGTGCTCACGGGTCATCATTGGGACAACGGTTCCGAGGCCCAGGAGCGGCTGGCACCGGAAATCCTGCAGACCGCCTGTGCGTTGCGCGAGATCAGCGTCGAGGAGCGAGCCACGCTCGACGAGGCGTTGGCGATCATCCGCGAAGCGATGCGCGCGCTGGCCGATCGCCAGCCCGACGAGCCCCCGGGTTACCTCGACGCCTTGTCCGATTCCCTGCGCGAGCACGCCGGTGAGACGCTGAAGCTGCTCGAGTCCGCCTGGCGCATCCAGCATCTCGTGCTCAAGCGCGTCGCCGCCGAGGCCGGACGCCGCCTGGAACAGAGCCAGCCGTTTTCCTCCGGGACGGGAAGCAATCCCACGGGCGACGCCGTGGAAGGCGCCGGAGTCCCGGCTGCCTCAAGCTGAGCGGCCCGGAGCGGCCGCCGCGGCGCGAAACCGCTGGGCACAAAACTCCGCTCCCAGCGACGCGATGAAGAACCCGGCGCGGGGCCCGCGCGGCTTGCCCAACAGCGCGATATAGATCGCCTGGAACAGCGCGGCCGGTTTGAGGCTCTCGTACTGCTTGGCCAGATCGTGGACCAGCTGGTGGATCTGCTCACCGTCCATCCCCGCTTGGAGAGCATCGGCCAGGCGGACCAAGAACTCACGCTGCTGAGCGTCGAGCTGCTCGACTTCGGCGGGCAGGCTCTGTCGTACCTCGAAGCGGATCTCCTCGGGGGCGAAGTCCTCGAGCCAGCGCTCGGCGTAGGCCAGGCGTCCGACCACGGCCGAGCGATCGAGGTCGGGGTAGCCGGAGCGCTCGAGGATCTCGATCACCTTGTCCTCGTCGAAGCGCGCGGTTTGTCCCACGACGACGAGGTGCTTGAACGGCACCCCGACGGCCCGGAACCCGCCGGCTTGGGACAGCTCGATGGATCTCTCGTCGCGGTGCTTGGCGTGAACGTCGTCGATCTGGTCGACCAGCTGGAGCAGCGGCAGGCCGGGATCGAAGTTGATCGTCCGGCTGGGCTTCTCACGGATGACCAGGTAGCGCAACGCTTCGGGCGGAACCACCTCGAGCATCCGGCCGATGGACAGCACGTTGCCCTTGCTCGAGGACATGTCGCCCCGTCCCTTGAGCCGGATCCACTCGTAGGGGATCGGAAACGGCGGCTCGCCGCCGAAGACCTCCCGCACGATGCGCGCTCCGGTGTCGTAGGAGCCGCCGCGCGTCGCGTGGTCCTTGCCGAACGGCTCGACGGTGACGCCGAGCATCATCCAGCGCGCCGGCCAGTCGATGCGCCAGACCAGCTTGCCCCCGCCGGCCATCGGCACGCTACCCGACGAACCGCAGGCGCATTGGTAATGCACGAGCTCGGCACGCGGGTCGAAGCCGGTTACGCGCGCCGCGGTGACCCGGCCGCAATCCACGCACAGCGGATTGAACGGCGACCAGTTCGGGTCGACCTGCTTGCCGGTGAGCTCGGCAAGGATCCCGGCGATGCGATCCCGCTGTTCGAGCGCTTGAACAATGAAGGGGGTCATCCGGCCGGACTTGTACATCTGATCCGCGCGTTCCACCTCGACATCGATGCGCAGCTCGCGCAGCGCTTCCAAGAACGGCTCCAGGAAGTGGTCGCCGTAGGAGGCATGCTCGCCGCAGGGGCACGGGATCTCCGACAGCGGTCGACCGACCAGCGGCTCGTAGCGCCGCGCGTCGAGGAACGGATAGACCTTGCGCAGCGGATCGAAGTTGTCGGCGACGTAGTTGAACCGCGTCGCAACGTCGCGATCCTGCAGTGCGCGGTGAATCGCGTCGGCCGTGACTACTTCGCGCAGGTTGCCGATGTGAATCTCACCCGAGGGCGAGATTCCCGTGGAGAGCACCGGCGGTCTTCCGGCAGCGATCACCTCTGCGGCGATCTGATCGGCCCAGTGGCGCCTCGCTGTCGCGGATTCCGCCATGTGCATTCCGGCTTCGGGTTCGTGCTCGCCCGAGGGGCAAAGCCGCAAGAATACATGTTGGGCGATGCCGATCGCAACGACGCGGGGGTTCCTCTTCGCCGGTGAGCAAGATACTCTTGTCGGACTCGCGCCGCCTGTGGTAAGAAAGCCGATGCGCCGCCGGTTTCCGGCGTCGAGGCGCGATCGGCGCCGGAGATCGTAGCGTGGAGCGAATGACCCTACGCGAAGCAGCCGAACGCACGTCGAGGTCGATCACGACCCTCCGTCGCTACATCCGCAGCGGGCGGCTGCACGCGGAGAAGCGCTACGGGCGCTTCGGTCCGGAGTATTTTGTCTCCGAGCAGGATCTCTCCGACGCCGGGCTGGATCCCGAGGCTCGCGAGCCGGCTCAGGCTCTGACGCGTCAGGTGACGGGCAAGCGCGAGCTTGCGGTCGTCGATGAGCGGTTGAGCAATCGGCTGCTGCGCGAGATCGTGCCGCTGTCGCTGTTTCAGGACCTGCAGATGAAGCACGAGCAGTTGCTCGTGCAGTACGGAATGGTCCGCGCCGGCGGGCTGCGTGTGATGGAGCTGCGCGCCGATCTCGAGGACAAGGAACGCCAGCTCGAGCAGGCCGAGTCCACGGTCTTGCGGCTGCGCCGCGAGCACGCCCAGGAAATCTCGCGTCTCAAGCGGTCGCTGCGCGAGGCGCATCTGGAGTTGGAAGGCCGCCGGCTGGAAATCGACGCTCTGCAGGAGAAGGTCAAGGCGCTGGAGATGCTCGCGCGCAACGCCGTCACCAGCGAATCGATCGATGACCAGATCCGGCGGGTCGGCGAGCAGACCCGCCGCGTCGACGGTCTGCAGGGCAAACCGCAGTGGCCGCAGCGCTCCGAGGACCTACCTCCCGATCACTAGCGCCGTGTTTCCGACCTAGCTTGACAATCTCGGCGAGTCATCCGTGTCGCGCTAACCTGAAAACTTGACTCAAACGTGAGGAGGTAGATTGTTGAAGACGTCTAGGACGCGATCGTTCGCGATCTCAGGCCACGCGCCGCAGCACGATCAGCTTCCACTGCCCTAACAAGTTGACCCGCTCGATCGACTGCACCTCGAGGCCGCTGACCCCGGTGACCACGTCGACCGGAAGATCGAGGCGGAACCCGATCCACTGCGTGGCCGGTGACAGCGACCGCTCGACCAGCCTGAGCGGCGCGCGCGGGCT
>JABAOE010014999.1_pt3 | contig 15745 bp, 19 predicted proteins | sample 7062141 | NCBI WGS metagenome assembly JABAOE01 (sample SAMN14538627, study PRJNA623070) | marine sediment metagenome | biome: marine biome [ENVO:00000428]; feature: marine pelagic biome [ENVO:01000023]; material: deep marine sediment [ENVO:00002113] | place: India: Gulf of Khambhat ... | reverse complement strand
ATGGTTCCTTCATATAGCTTGAATATTACGCTGTAATGATGAATCTGGTATTGTTGTAGGCTCTCCAGGATTGCGGGGGTTTTCGAAACTCCGAGGTCTTTGAGCAGGGTCTCCCCGAAATCTTGAAAGTTTCTTATCTTGCCTTGGTTGCTCTTCCAGTAAGTATTGCTCAGAGATGAGCTTAGTTCATCTAGGTTGTTTTGATATCCATATCTTCTTACAATCGATAGAAGTGCTTTTTCGTATCTTCTGTTCTCATCGTGGTCTATGTAACCAATAGTGTCTCCGAAATCAAAGAGGACACCATTGAGGTTCAGTCTTTCACTTTTCGGCACCAGCTTTTGCCCTCCCTTACACCCGCTCACCTTAGCGTCTTTCCTTTTTAATTCGTAATTGCCTTCTTTTCCTCAAGCTTTGTTGCATCTCTTTGCATCGATCTAACCAGAGCTCTTGATATTTCTCGTGAGGGATGACTCTGTCTTTCAGATCACTTATGGTGTAGATTCGTTCCCTCTCGCACCATTCTACACAGACTTCATAGGCCTCCCAGTCCAGGTCTTCGTGTTCCCAGTATACGGGAACGCTTGAGAGACCATGAATAAACGCTGCAAGGGCTCGTGTGTGGCCGTCCACAAAGACTATTTGATCCTTGAGTTTTTTCACTGGGATTGGCTCTACCAACTCTAGCTTGTTAGGATCGAAAGTTTTCATTACTTCTGATAGTTTTTCGACGCTGATGAATAGCTGGCTCGGCTGTATATCTGCTAATTTCATCGCGAATACTTCTGTCATCAGGGCCTACGCTCAAAGCTGTGGCAAGCGTTGTTACTGTTATGTTCTAATGTGATCTGCAAAGCTTTGTTCTACTTGCTAACTTTGCGAGCACTGCCAATTTAAACCCGGTGGTGTTCGATGACCTTAAGAAGGGGTTTGTTTCTTAGCATTTGTTCCCGACGGAAGGTTGACCATGAACCACACAGAACACGTGAAACGCATTACGATGGCTCACGGAGCCGGCGGCGCTATCACGAACGAATTAATTAGGCGTCATGTTCTGAAGCATCTTGGCGGAAGCGATGTCGAGGTTCCGCTTGAAGCTCTAGATGATGCTGCCGTTGTGAACGGTATTGTTTTAAAGTCCGATTCACACGCCGTCAAGCCCCTGTTCTTTCCAGGCGGAGACATCGGCAGACTAGCTGTGACGGGCACAGTCAACGACATTGCGGTTTTGGGCGCTGAACCCGTTGCTCTCACGTCTGGATTCATTCTCGAAGAAGGCTTGTCAATTGACGACTTTGAAAAGATCGTGGTGAGTATGAGCAAGACTTGTCGTGAAGCTGGCGTCTACGTGGTTACTGGTGACACCAAGGTTGTGGAGAAAGGCGCACTTGAAGGCTGCGTTATTAACACTTCGGGAATCGGCAGGCGAAGCAAGGCTTTGGACCACAACCTTGCGGAAGTGAGAAGACATCGCCGCTTTGAGGTTCATTGGCTGCTCGATTCCAGTCTGCGGCCACACGACAAAATCATTTTGTCTGGCACCATAGCCGACCATGGACTGGCCGTTTTGTCTTCTAGGGAAGGCTACAATTTCAAGAGCGAAATTTCATCTGACATTGCTCCCTTAAACAAGGTCATCCTCCAACTTCTGGAAGTCGGAGGAATCGTTGCTATGAAAGACCCGACCAGAGGCGGCCTGTCGAATGCGTTGAACGAATGGGGCGAGAAGTCGAAAGTCGGCATTCTCGTTGAGGAAGAGATGATCCCAATAAGAGAAGATGTACGAGCAGCCTGTGAAATGTTGGGCATTGACCCACTTGAGGTCGGAAACGAGGGGAAAATCATCATCGGAGTGGTTCCGCAAAAAGCCGAGCAAATCTTGACTATGCTTAGAAAGACAAAAGAAGGTAAAAACGCCGAAATAATCGGTGAAGTTACAGGCGAGTTCAAAGCTGTGGCTCTCAAAACGATAGTTGGCGGGAAAAGAGTTCTTGCTCCTCCTATTGGGGACCCGGTGCCGAGAATATGTTAAATCGCTCCATCAGAGTTTCCATGGAGAAGATTCTATTGCCTTTCGTGATTGTGAGAGTATTGCAGTCTACGTGCATGTTGTAAGCACACGTACAGCTGGAAGACCGCAGCTTGGTTTAGTCAAACCCTAGGGTCTTTTCTTATTTGTTCTGCTATCTTCACAGGCACACATTCCGCCTCTAGCTGAACGACTGAACAAAAAGGAGTCACGAACTTCAGCAAGACTATTGTACAAGCTTCTTCTATCTCTCAATTGAAAACGACATGGTCAACGAAGCAAGCCAGTCTCTTCCTTTCTCTGTTAGATTGTGCTCAGATAAAGCGGCTTTTGAGGTTAGGATACATCGGAACATCTACGTTGACATAACTGACTTGGGAAGATTGCTCAAATCTGCGAAAGAAACTGAGATTATTGCAGACACCCCCCATATCATAATATTCAGAAGCAAGGGAGCCGAGGTGACGCTGTCCAGCAACGGGCGGATGCTAATCAAGAAGGTTGAAAACGAGAAAGAAGCTGCAGCTGTTGCAACTGAAATCTTGAGTGTTCTGTCCGAGCAACAATTGAAGCGCGCGAAGTGATAGTTTTAAATGCCCAAACGGGCGTTTTAATATGAAGGAAAGGTTAGAAAAAATTTTAGAAGACCTTTCTCTCTCTTCAGCCCTAGCCTTTCCTTCGCCTTCTGTAACCCGAATTGAGCAATATTAATGTTTACGAAAGAATCTTTCATCTTCTGCAGAGTTTTATGTGATAGAATATCTGTCCTTGAATCATAAATGCAACGATGAATGAAAATAATGCGTAACTCTTCACGACCTGCAAAACTAGTCGCAGCGCTGTTCTTCTTGGACGTTGAACAGTCCTCTCTGAAGCAAACTTGTGCACATGACGTCAAAAGCGTGCAAACATCAAGGAAGATGGCATGAAGTTATGAAAAGCCGATTCTTTCCTTCCCAACTTTTTTGTATGACTTGGAACAATACAGTGGGCAAGAGAGAGAACGGAGGTGAAAAGATGAAGCATACAAAATTGAAGGTCCTCATGGTTCTAGCTGCAGCTTTTATGGCTATTCCAATTGTCGCAGAGGTTCAAGCGAGGAGCGTTCACGTGAAAGTTGAGGTGACTCTCCTCGGCCAGCCTGTAAAGGGTGCGACGGTGCAGGTATATACTATGGTAAGTGGACTACCTCAATTGCTGAGGCAAGGAACAACGAACAAGCAAGGTATCGCGCGATTCCGCTGTCTTCCACTATGGTTAGTGATAGACGTTGAAGTCACATACATGGGGCTGATTACTTGGGCACGAGGCATCGAACTGTACGACTATAGAGTCTCATTACAGGTTCCTGTAGACTAGAGTAACTCAAAGCGATCACCATCACACGTCTTTCTCTTTTTCGGAAGTTCATGTCTTCACAAGGCGCGAGTGGCGACCTCGATGAAGTAAGAACTTGGGTCTTGGTTTTCTCGCTCATTGCCGAGCTATAGAGTGCGTGCTGCGTCAACAGCTTTGCTTTAAATTTCCAGTATAGTTGTGGCTTCTAGGTCTCGGTTGATCATTCGTTCTATATCGAGGCATTTCTCGGCCTCTTTGATTTCTTCGAGTCTAGCTCGAGTTCGGGGCTTTGGAGGTGGACCAGTGCAGCATGAAGCTGGTTTTGTCGATGTGTCGAAGGTTCGAATTTCCCTAGCGAGTTTTTCAACTTCTCTCTTGTTCATGCCTAGTAGCGGACGCAGTATGCTAACGTCACGGATGGCTTGGGTTTCAATACGAAGATTGACAAGTGTCTGACTTGCATGCTCACCAATAATCTCACCCGTTACAATGGCGTCCGCATCCTCTAGTCGGGCGATTCTCTCTGCTAATCTGTACATCATTCTTCGACAAAGGACGCACGTAAGATTTCTGGGACAACTTCTCAGAATGCTAGTGAGGTCTTCGCCGTGTGGAACCACATAGACTTTGAGCTTGCTCCCTTGAGTGTATTCGCTTAGTCTCTTGATAGCTTCCATGGCTCGTTGCTTGGTAGTTTCATCAGCATAAGGATAGTTATCAAAGAAAACAATAACGGGAAAACATCCTTTTCTCATCATTAACCAAGTCGCGACGGGAGAGTCAATCCCACCCGAGACAAGACAGATGACCTTGCTTTGAGAATTAAGCTTGGCGATTCTTCTGTTGATGTTGAACGCAGCTCGAGCCGTTGTCGCTTTTTTCAAGTGGTCTCACCGAAGATTCCCGAACTGTACGTTGCTTTTGTGTTCCTCGAAGAACTTTGCCAGCTCTGACTTGCTTGGCGAAGATTGGGCGCCTTCGCGTGTACATTTTATTGCACTGCAAGCAACTCCATAGACAACTGCATCTCGTAGGCTTTCTCCTTTGAGAAACTTTGCCAGAAAGCCAGCATTGAAAGCGTCACCAGCGCCTACGGTGTCTCTCACCTTTATCTTGAATGTGGAAACTGAGAATTCGGCAGTGGGCGAATAGGCGAGAATGTCTTCGACTCCGCCCTTGATGATGTAGATTTTGTCCTCTCCCATTTTAGTTCTCATTTTTTCCATGACATTTGAGATTGGTGTATCGGTTTCAACAGCTAGAAGAGCCCTAGCCTCTTTCCTGTTGGTGAACAAGATGTCAACGTTCTTTAACACTGGCTCCAATGCTTTGTATCCCAATTCCGATACCTTTCGTCCAGGGTCAAACGAAACTGTTCGATCAGAGTTTTTCGCGATTTCAGCGGCTTTTACAAGCGCCTCCAGGTTCAGTCCCGTCATATGGAGATGTCGAGCGGCTTCGACGTAGTTTGGACGCATCTCTTCAGGACATATAGGCTCCGACGCACCTAGCATCTGAACAAATTGAGGTATTCCCTTTCTGTTCACAGTGATGAGAGAGACTCCCGTGGGGTTATGAAAATCAACTAACGCGTGGTCAAGGTTCACATTCTGTGCGCGAAGACTCTGGATAACACTCCAGCCGTACTCGTCGAACCCAACTTTCCCAATCGTTCCGGTTTTCAGTTCGAGCTTGGACGCTGCAACTGCTGAGTTTGCGGCAGAACCACCAGCGCTGAATTTCAGGTGTCCCATGATCACCGCCAGCTTGTCGGGTAGGGGAAAATTGTTCACATAACATCTGATGTCGTATAGCAGATGCCCCATCCCGATAATATCAAGAGTCAAACGATGTTGCACTCCTAGACGCTTCTTCCCTACGTGTGCACGTATTTATAGGGATTTTTCTCAAATGCGTCCTTGCATCCAGCGGCGCAGAAGTAGTAGGTCTTTCCCATGTGCACTGTTTTGTGCTTTGCCGTCTTCTCGTCTACATCCATCTTGCAGACAGGATCCTTCGCCAAACATATTCACCTCCTCATCAACTTAAATGCATGCAATGCGGTTGCAAGGTTTACGTTTGCTTGTATGATCCCCTCGGTCTTTTCCAAGGCGTTCTTTAGGGTCTGGGCGCAGGAGGCACAGGTGTTTCCACCGATTCTTACTATGACCTTTTTCGTCTCCGGATGCGCATCGTAACCGGCAGCTCTGATGGTTTCGACGAGGGCCTTTTTTTGTTGATTGCCTGTGAATCGTAGTTCATGTAGGCTTTTTCTGAGGCAAAATTGACGTTAGCTTGCTCCACCCCGTCTTGTTCGGTTAGGGCTTTTCCTGTGGTTTGGGCGCAGCTGGCGCAAGTCATGCCGCTGATGTTAAGAACAGGCTTTCTCTTTTCGCGGGTCATCTTGTGTGCGTCCTATATTTTCATTTTCTCACAGGGAAACATATAAATATTTCTTTTAAAGATATATCTCCATGGTGTTAAACATGGAATCTGGAATGGACGAATTCGTTTCTGACTTTTCTCGGTTCTACATCCTGACTATTCTGTATGAGCGTCCGGCTCATGGCTACAGTATCATCAGCAAGTTCAGAAAGCGTCTTGGAAAAGAAATCAGCCCGAGTCTGGTCTATCCATTCCTGAAACAGCTCGAACAGAAAGGCATGGTAGAGCACACCATCAAACCTGTAGGCGAAAAAGAAAGAAAGATATTTGAACTCACTGAAGAAGGAAGAGAACTCTGCACAAGACTATTCAAGAGATTTAGCAAGCTAATTTCAATAGCCATTGAACCAAGTCTTGAGGTCTGCGCCCACTGTGGATGCAAGGTCTATGAAGGAGGCCACCATGAAATCATCGAAGGGAAAGAAAAAACCTTCTGCTGCAAACACTGTGCCCACTCCTACAAGCAAGAAAGAAATCACACGTAGACTACACTCAAGATTGACCAGATTTAGTTTTGGCAAGGGGCAACTGTGATCGCTGCCGTGAGAAACGCTTGTTGTGTGCGGGAAGATTCAGCCACAAATGGAATATGGGAAAGAAAAGCTGCTTGTCGGATCAATAGGAATATACCGGCAGAAAAGTGAGAAATTGATATAGAGATTATTGCTGTCAACATAAGATCCTCGATCAGATGGACGGAACACTGAGTTTGTCAATCTTATATTTCGTAATCGTTGGCATTGTTGGGGGTGTCATACTCGCTTCGACCGGAGTCATAGGTCCTGTTCTGGTTCCCTTACTGCTGCTGTTGGGAGTCTCCTCCAATGTTGTACGTGGCACTGCACTTGTAAGCGAGTTGTTTATGACCTCCATCTACACTCTGGGACATGCAAGAGAAAGAAACATCGACAAGCGCATCATCCTAGCCCTGTTTCCAGGCGCCATAACTGTTGTTTTTGGGGCAAATGTATCTCTTCAGGTTCCGGAATCATCTATGAACTTCGCGATAGGAATACTGGAAATGATCCTGGGAATTGTCTTGGTCTACACGTCCATAAAAAGGACAAATCAACGAGATGCGGAGGGTACTCCTGTTACCAGAATTTTAATGAGTAAACTGATGGTCGTGGCGATCGTTGCTGGTTTTGCCAAAGGGTTTTTCGGAATTGGCTGGGGACCATTTGTCATAGGATTACTCGTGCTTCTAGGCGTCAAGCCGCAGATAGCCGTTGGATCATCCTTGGTTGTTAGGCTATTGATAGATTGCCTTGGAGGAATTTCGTATGCAAGCATGAACCTAGTGGACATTGATATTGCCGTCGTGCTAACTGTTACGGGAGCAATTACAGCCGTCCCAGCAATTAAATTGACCACCAGAGCTTCCGAAAAGACTTCTCGAATGGTTTTGGGCGGTGTAATCACTCTTCTCGGGGCGTTTATCACCATCAACGCGTTGGGAGTAATTCTTTGATTCTGAGTTTACCCTACACTGAAAGTCAGCATGCGCGTAGCTGCGTTTAAGGCTTCGCTCGTAGACTATAAGATTTTAATGTGCATAGACCTCTTACATGCATTCTAAGGAGTAACTGGCTATCGAAGTGAGGAAAGATGGACTTTGCATTTAACGATGAACAAGAATTGTTCAGAAAGACCGTCAAGCAGTTTTGTACGAAAAACCTTGCATCGAGAATCAAGGAAATAGACGAAACAGCCGAGATTCCGAAAGAGCTCTTTTCGAGTATGGCTCAACTTGGACTGCTTGGACTCAACGTTTCACAGGAATATGGCGGTCTTGAGACTGGTTTTGTCAATACCGCGATTGCTGCTGAGGAAATGGGATACGCTGACATCAGTCTATCAACCGCTATTTTTCCATTTCTGATCGGAAACGCATTCGCCTACATTGTAGATGCGTACGGCACCCAACAACTGAAAGAAGAGATTCTACCCAGAATTGCAGGCGGCGAGATTTTTCTGGGGATCGCTGCAACAGAGCCTCAATGCGGCAATGATCTTGCCAACATCAAAACCAAGGCGAGAGTGGAGAGCAGCCAATACATAGTAACGGGAGAGAAAGCGTACGCCACTGGCGTAGCTGAAATCGAAGAACGGGGTGGAGGATTCCTGACGCTTGCCTACACCGCGCCTGAGAAAGGCTACAAGGGCATGACATTAGTTTACGTTCCCCTGAGTTGTCCAGGGATAGAAACCACTCTCTATGACGCAGTGGGCAAGAGAGGCTCATCGTATGGAGGTTTTTCACTCACCGACGTCAAGGTTCCGAAGCACTTCCTAATCGGAGAAGAGGGACGAGGCGTTCGTATGGCACTTGAAGGCGTTTCAAGAGCTAGAGTGCTGATGAGCATCGCAGCTGTTGGAGCGGCTAGACGATGCGTTGATCTCGCCATGGATTATGCAAAACAGCGGATAGTCTTTGGAAAACCAATCGCTACCTATCAGGGAATTCAGTTTCAACTTGCAGATGATTACACCAAACTGGAGGCCTCGAAGTTGCTCGCCTATAAAGCGGCATGGCTCATTGATAAGGCAGTCAAACGGGAGATTCCTACCGCTGCGGCCATGACCAAGTTGTGGGTTCCCCACGTTGCATATGATGTCATTAATCACGTATTGACGTGGTTTGGAGCTTACGGTTACACAAAAGCATGCAACGTCGAAATGGGTCTGAGAGGTGTATTGTCTCTCTTATCCGGAGCCGGTGGGACTGAAAACACCATGAGGATAACAATATCTCGAGGTTTGTTTGGTGAAGATTACGTTTGAACGTGGTTCATGTGGTTATTTTGTGATGTGTGAATGGGGAACTCAGCTAGCTGTCGTCCATTCGAGTGTGCAAATCACGATTGGCAGGTTCAAGATGCTTCTCTAGTTTCTCAATCTCGCTGCAGAAATAAGACGAACACAAAGTCTAAANNCGTAGTTTTTTATACGACTAGACAAATAACATCCCGGTGGAGAACGCATGTCATGTCCGAAGGAATTGTCAGCAACGATTGAAGAATACTTAGAAGCAATCTACAGACTGGAAGAAAGGAAAGGCTCAGCTAGAACTGGAGATATCGCCAAAGGGCTCAATGTGACACTTGGAACAATTACAAACACAATCGAAAGCATGGAGAAACAAAGACTTGTCACTCATAAACCCTACAGAGGAGTCAATCTAACAAGAAGAGGTCGACAAATCGCCCTAGACGTTATCAGACGACACCGTCTCTCCGAACGACTACTCACCGACATCCTAAGCTTGGAATGGAGCAAAGCACATGACGCTGCGTGCAAGCTGGAGCATGCCATCGCAGACAAAAACATAGTTGAGCCATTGGAAAAAGCCCTAGGAAAGCCTAAGACCTGTCCACATGGAAACCCCATTCCTTCAGCATCAGGAGAAGTAGTCGAGGAGCAGTCTAAGATTCTAGCCAATCTCAGTCTCGGCGAAGAAGGCATAATTGTCAAGGTAACCAACGAAAAACCAGAGTTGTTGCAGTATCTGACAACACTTGGCCTTGTGCCCGGTTCCAAGGTGCAAATTGAAGAAAAAGCTCCGTTTAACGGCCCTATAATGGTCAAAGTGATGGGCGCCAGCTACGCTCTGGGGCGAAATGTTGCGTCAATTATTTGGGTAAAGAGTAGTCAGTAGGTGACCCTGGTTGATCGGTCAATTTCTACTAGCTTTTAGAGAAGCGTTGGAGGCGGCACTCATAACCGCCATAATCTTATCGTATCTGAGACGCACGAAAAGAAGCTCGTTGACACGCTACGTTTGGTATGGCTTCTGGCTCGCAATTGCAGCAAATTTCGCTCTTGGCGCATCCATCTGGTTTGTATACGGTGGCCTATCTGGACCTGCTAAGGCATTATTTGAAGGTGCGGCCGCCCTCATTGCCGTTTTCGTTTTATCCTCTATGATCTACTGGATGGCCAGAAAGGGAAAGATGCTCAAGATCGAAGTGGAAAAGAAGATCGATGCCGTTGTAACTCGAGGCGCGACGCTTGCCTTGATCTCTTTCTCGTTCATCGTAGTATTCCGAGAAGGTCTCGAAACTGTGCTTTTCTTGACTCCCTTCCTATTCGAAGATGCTACAGGCACGCTCGTCGGAGCCTTTCTTGGCATAGCAGCTTCCTTGGGCCTAGCTTACATTGTGTTTATTGTCGGCATGAAGATCAGCATTCGCAAGTTCTTCTATTTCACAAGCATTTTGCTCGTGCTTCTGGCGGGAGGTTTGGCTGGCTATGGAGTACACGAGTTGGCTGAATATTCGGAAGCTGTCGAAATTGAACTTGGTTGGTTGGGTGAGAGCGCCTATGTTTTGGATATACCGGAAGACAGCGTGTTTCACCATAAGGGTGTCGTGGGTTCGATATTTGCGGTGATGTTCGGCTACACAACGAACGCTGAATGGGCTAGGGTAATAGTTCATCTTGCATATCTGGCAATCGCACTTCCCCTAACAATCTGGATATACCGAGAAAATAGGAATACAAGCATAGTCTGATGGAAAAGCTCATGCTGAAGGCTGGTTTGCTTGTCTTGCCACAAGATGCTGAGAGAAATAAAAGGAAAAACTGATTTAACAATCGCTTTAGCGGGCAATCCAAACGTTGGGAAGAGCTGCATCTTTAACCAGCTAACTGGGCTCAGCGTTGTAACAGCTAACTACCCAGGCAAGACTGTTGAGTTGAACATGGGCGTAACGACCCATAATAGTCTTAGAATAGGCATAGTCGACTTGCCGGGGACCTATGCTATTAGCGCTTTCTCAGACGACCAATTGGTTGCAAGGCGAGGTGTCTTGGAAGGACGCCCAGATTTGGTGGTAGTTGTTGTAGATGCTTCCAATCTTCAAAGAAACCTCTATATAGTGTTGCAGTTTCTCGAGCTAGGTTTCCCAGTTGCGGTTGACTTGAACTTAATCGACTACGCAGCCAAGATCGGCTTGAAAATAAACGACGACAAGCTTTCTGTGCTTCTTGGCGTTCCTGTTGTTGCAACAGTCGCCATCCGTGGACAAGGCGTTAAGCAGCTGGTTCAGACAGCCGTGGACGTTGCGCAAAGAAAAGTGAGAATTAAAGATTCAAAAATCGTGTATGGTCGAGACGTTGAACAGGCGGTTCAAAAACTTGAAGAAGCCATAAAAAAGCACATGACTGAGACACCCTTTAACCTGCCCGCCAGAGCATTGGCAATGTTGCTTCTGGAGGGTGATAGCGAATTCATCCAAATGATTCAGCGGGGTGAAAGTGAAGCAAGGCTAGGAGGGAGACATCGTTGGCGGTGGCATGGTGAAAAAGCGGACCGAGAGGATCTTCTCAAATTATCTGCCGGCTTGGCTAAGCAAATCGAACGGAAACATGGTGAACCAATCGGTGTGAGAATAGCACGTGAACGACATGGGCTGGCGGGAACCATAGCTGATGCTGTTCAGAAGAAGGTTGAGCAGCCAATGCTGCTTTCTGAAAGGTTGAAGCATTATTCAGTGGCTCCCTATACTGGAATACCTTTGATGATTTTAGCATTGTTTGGTGTGTTCTCAGTCATTTTCTACTTTGGAGGTTTGCTGGGCGGATCCCTTGACTATCTGTGGGGCACGTTTGTTTCGCCTTCCATGGAATGGTTTGTTCGCTCGCTCGTTCAAAATGAAATATTGGCCAATACGGTTCTTTGGGGCTTAGACAAGGGGATCCTGGCTTGGCTCAGCGTTGGTGTGCCCTACATTTTAACGTTTTACATTGTTTTGTCGTTGCTGGAAGATAGCGGTTATCTCAACAGCATGGCGTTCCTGACTGATAACATAATGCACAGACTTGGACTACACGGCAGAGCTATTATTCCACTGTTAACTGGTGCTGGCTGCAACGTTCCTGCCATTATGGGCACTCGAGTTCTGACGACGAAAAGGGAACGCATCCTAGCATGTACATTGATTGTATTAGTTCCCTGCAGCGCCAGAACAGCAGTGATCCTAGGTGCAGTTGCCAACTTTATTGGATTCCACTATGCAATTCTCATTTATGTCATTGAATTAGTGCTTATTGGCTTGGTCGGTTTGGGTTTGAACAAGCTCTTGCCCGGGGAACCATCAGGCTTGGTCATGGAGATGTTCCCCTTCAGAGTGCCTTCTGCCTCCGCGATTGCAAAAAAAACTTGGTACAGATTTAGTGATTTCGCTTCTGTGGCGCTTCCAATAGTTGCACTTGGAAGCCTTGTGCTAGGAGCATTTTTCGAGTTTGGCTATCTCGAGGTTCTTCTGAATCCTATTCAGCCTCTGTTTCATGGATTGCTTGGACTTCCGGCAGTGGCTGGAATTGTTCTAATCTTAGGTGTGCTCCGCAAAGAGTTGGCTCTCGAACTTTTGGTCGTGCTCGCCATTGCGCAGTATGGTCCAACTGCACAGAATCTGTTGATGTTTATGACACCCATTCAAATCTTCGTCTTTGCTCTGGTTGTTACCATTTATATCCCATGCGTAGCGGCAATAGCGGTTTTAGGGCGAGAATTGGGTTGGAAAACTGCTTTGCTTATCATGATCTTCACCATAATTCTTGCCCTACTGGTTGGAGCCCTCGTCTATCGCGTTATCCCCAGCACAGGGCTTTTGAGATGAGAGAACAATGTCTGACGAAGACCGAAAAACTATGGAGAGAGATTTCACTGTCCATTTTGTGGTGTGTGCGTCGAGGGCAAGAGAAAGCAGCAATGAGGCATGATGCTTGTATCTCCCGAAAACACCTGGTCCAATTGTATATCCTAAGGATCGTCGCGGATTAGTCCCAGATTGAAAGGAGATTGAGGAATTCTTAACGTTAAAGATATATCTCCCCGTGTGGTTAGGGTCTTTCTCAATGAAACACGGTGCGAATCAATGACTCTCACTGATGAAATCATGAAACTCAAACGGGAAAAGAAAGCTGTCATTTTGGCGCACAACTATCAGCGGCCAGAGGTCCAAGACATCGCCGATTATGTTGGAGACAGCATTGAACTCTCTAAGCGGGCAAGAGAAGAAAGAGATGCAGAAATCATTTTGTTCTCTGCCGTTGATTTCATGGCAGAGTCTGCGGTCATCCTTAATCCAGACAAGAAAGTTCTTCTTCCAAGTCAAGGGGCAAGATGCCCGATGGCTCAAATGCTACGTGCAGACGAAGTCAGAAGGTGGAAGAAAAAGTATCCCAAGGTACCAGTTCTGCTCTATGTGAACACGCTGGCAGAGGTCAAAGCTGAATGCGACATCTGCTGCACATCTGCCAACGCGGTTGCAGTCGCCAATGCTTTGGACTCGGACACAATACTTTTCGGTCCAGATCACAATTTAGCTCTATATCTTCAGAAGAAGACTAACAAGAAAATTATTCCCATACCTGAAAACGGTTTCTGCCCCACTCACGTGCTCTTTCAGAAAGGCGACATACTACTTCTGAAAGACGAACACCCAGACGCGGTGGCTATTGTCCATCCAGAATGCACGCCGGACGTTCAGGAGGTAGCTGACTACATCGGAAGCACTTCTCAGATGTGCACGTATGCAGAAGAGCTTCCAGCCAAGAAATTCATAATTGGAACTGAAAGCGGACTTGTCCACCGATTGAAAAAAGAAAATCCAAGCAAGGAGTTCATGCTTGCATACGACGGGGCAGTATGCCCCAACATGAAACTGAACACGTTAGAACGCATCCACTCTGCTCTGAAAGAAGAAAAACACCAAGTAAATGTGCCTGAGCCAATCGCCAATAAAGCGCGAAAAGCCCTAGAAAAGATGTTTACTATAACCTAATCTTCTGGACACTGTGATGGCTTTGGCTACGAAAAGGCAAGGTCCAAGCGAAGAACTGGAGAAAGCGGTTGAAAAAGCCGTGGATTTTCATGGACATCTTGGGCCCTTCTTGGTGATAGGCATCAGAATGGGATTCATAGGCTTGAGAGAGCTGGAGGTCAAAAAAGGTGACCCAAAACTTCGTGTTGCAATGATAACGAAGCCTTCTGTTCCCTTCTCGTGCACTATTGATGGAATACAAGCGACAACCAGATGCACAGTTGGGAACAGAAAACTGAGGCTGCAAGATTCATCAGGGAGCATCTCGGCGAAATTCGAACTTCCAGATGGAAAGACAGCAACGGTAACTCTTGATCCAGGCAAACAAGAAGAACTGGAGACGCTGATCTCAACGCACGTGAGCTCGCAAGAGATAGAAGGAATTGCCCGCAACATCATCTTGACATCTGAAAGAGAGCTGTTTAGAATAGAGTAATCTTTTCTTTGAATAAGTCAGGGAAACCAGATTGCCAACAAACGATCTAGACAATGCAACCGAAAGGTTGAAACAGAAGAACATAGCCCTGGCGATTGCCAAGAAAGGTGAGGTGGTGTTTGAAACTTCTGCTCATGGATTAGGTGGCCTGCTAAAAGCCATTGATGAGCTGGGTGAAGAGATGAGAGGCTCCTCCGTCGCTGACAATGTTGTTGGTCAAGCCGCGGCTTTCCTCTGTGTTCATGCGGGGGTAGTTGCAGTATTCGCCGTCACCGCAAGTGCGAAAGGGATTCAAACCCTGAGAGACAACGATATTTTCTGTCACTGCGAGAACATGGTTCAACACATTCTTGATTCCAAGAGGAAAGACGTCTGCCCCTTTGAAAAGCTGGTTGATAGCATCTCGAATCCGGAAGAAGCCTATGAGAAGTTGAAGTCTCTCGCGGCAGAAAGAATGTTAATGTGACGCTATTTTTCTATACAAGACAACGCTGAGCAAAACGGATGCCTTTATGTCCGTCTATGATTCTTGAGAGATGAAAAACTACATTCAAAAGCGCAGTACACTCGGAATCCGATGGAAATAGAGTGAAAGCCAAGGAGTTCCGAAGAGTCTGCAGGGCGTTCGGAAACTGGAATCCCTGAAACAGAGTGGTGATTGGAACGGTTCTTTCTGACACCAACTCAGGAGACATGAATTCTGTTATTAAAAAAGGGGGGAGATTGTCGTTCTGGTCAAGATGGTGTTACGGATACTCTCTTTTCCAGGCTAGATGACGCGTCACGGTCGATAGATCTCTCATATCTACAACAGCATCTGTGTTGAAATCCGCATCCGGGTCGTAGTTTGGTTCACCTTGGTAACTTCCATAGGCCAGGCTTACATAGACCAGGTCTACGACATTTATGATTCCATCTTTGTTATAGTCACCGGCTTCCCAGAACATATTGGCTTTTGAAGCTTGTACTTCCGTTGCTGTCATGAAGTAGTTCTGGTTCGCCCACAAATCGCCGAAATGGTTCACATCGTCGTACGATTGGAATATGAAGGGACCTGTTCCGAAGAGGTTTGTTGGAGTTGCGCCATTCCAACCTGACTCAGCAGCAAGGTTGCGCTCTAGAATCTGTTGTAGGGGAAGTCCGTTCCACGCCGCCCATACCTGCGGTGGGAGCAAAGTCGCACAAATAGCATAGTCATGATAGAAGAGGTTCGTGTCGGGTGGAATGCCTGGCCAGCCTGTTACGTTAGCATGCACCGTGAATGTATAGTCGTTGGTCACCTCCACATCTTCGATGAAATACCACGGGGGCGGTGGGTGCCATTCAACCCGGCCCAAGTCGTCTAAATATGGAATTTCGTTGTCTTTCATGAATTCCAAGCTGAACTGGGCGTCCCAAGCGGTGTACTGCAAGCCGTCCTGCCAGAACACGTCATCTCGCAAATGATAGGTGATATCAATGCCACCTGGAGGCGTCTCTACTACCTCCCAGTCTGTGGCAATCCACGGTATGTCATTCAGATTGTATGGGTTCACTGCCACAAGTGGGTCAAAAACTTGATTATGAAACTTCCACGCTGGCCAAGCCCGGCGGGTCAGGCTGCCGCTGTACAGTGGGTTGAACTTCCCAGGCCAATCCTTCAGGCACCAGATGACCACACTTCTTCCA
>JABAOE010008073.1_pt5 | contig 15752 bp, 17 predicted proteins | sample 7062141 | NCBI WGS metagenome assembly JABAOE01 (sample SAMN14538627, study PRJNA623070) | marine sediment metagenome | biome: marine biome [ENVO:00000428]; feature: marine pelagic biome [ENVO:01000023]; material: deep marine sediment [ENVO:00002113] | place: India: Gulf of Khambhat ... | reverse complement strand
TAGAATTCAGCTTGAAGATATATTCTTAGATACCGTCTGTGTATCGACGCGTAAAAAGATCATTGCTCCAAAAAGCCTCACCCAAAAACTCTATATAGAGTCGATTAGAAAACACGATATAGTTTTTGGACTAGGCCCCGCGGGTACTGGAAAGACTTATCTTGCTATGGCAATGGCTGTGTCGGCGTTTGTTAACAAAGAAGTTAACCGGATTATCCTAACAAGACCTGCTGTGGAAGCGGGTGAGAAATTAGGATTCCTGCCCGGGGATCTATCACAAAAAGTTGATCCGTACTTACGGCCGCTGCTCGATGCGCTCTACGATATGATGGACTATGATAGAGCCTCGAGGCTGATAGATAAAAACGCAATTGAGATTGCTCCTCTTGCGTTTATGAGAGGAAGGACTCTAAATGATGCATTTGTAGTACTCGATGAGGCTCAAAATACTACTCCAATGCAAATGAAAATGTTTTTGACCAGGCTGGGTTTTAATTCAAAGGCCGTGATTACGGGAGATACAACTCAGATAGACCTTGGCAGCGGCGAGAAGTCCGGTCTCCTTGAAGCCGAGAAGTTAATAAGGAAAATAGAAGGTATTTCTTTTGTATACTTTTCCAAGAACGATGTGGTAAGACACCCGCTTGTAAGGCAGATAATAGATGCGTATGAGCAAAACCCTTAACAATTATGTATAATTTGTGGGAGCTCAGTTTTCCACGGAGGTATTAATGAAGAGTTATTTATATTATTTTCTCACATTATTCGCAATATTAATAACAATCAGCTCATGCTCACGCAACTGGCAGGATCCTGATACTGCGATACCCTCACAAAGCATTAGCATTGCAGACCTCATAACCAATCGACAAGCCTATGATAGTGCAGGGGTATCCTTGATCGGTAAAGTTTGGAATCTAGAAATTGCTACTGTTCCTAGTAGTACACCGGAAGGAGTTGAAGAAACCTATACAACATTCATACTGGCCGACAGAATGGGTACGGGTGTAGACGTCTATGCTCCGGGAGAAGTGCCGATTCAAGAAGGTGATTTTGTAAGGGTAGTCGGCATATACAGAAAAGAGTTTCAACCGACGGGTGATTATTTTTCAAATACCGTGGATGCGGTCAGGATAGAAGACTGGAAACCCGGTTTTGTATACTGGCTCAGGGAATTGGAATTTGATTAAACGTCGGAACATTTTAGGAGAAAAGTTCATTTAGGAATATGATCTTTTCTCTAGACGGGCCCAAAGAGACTGTATAGATAGATACTCCGCATATTTCCTCTAGCTTTTCCAGATACTTTCTTGCCTGCTCCGGCAGTTCCGATACATCTTTTGCATTAGAAATATCCTCTTTCCATCCATCCATTTCTTCGTAAATAGGCTCTATTTCATCCAATATATGGCTGCTTGACGGGAATGTGGAAAGTTCATCACCCCTATATTTGTAACCCACGCAAACATTAATTTTGTCAAAACCTGACAGCACATCTAGTTTTGTCAGCGCAATTGATGATATGCCGTTTATTTGAGCTGCATATCTAAGGGCAAAGCCGTCAAACCAGCCGCATCTCCTCGGCCTGCCAGTTGTGGCTCCAAACTCTCCTCCCGCCTCTCTGAGCTTCTCTCCCAGCTCTCCCGATATCTCGGTGGGGAACGGCCCCTCTCCAACTCTCGTAGTATAGGCCTTAGCTATACCCAGCACCGTATCGATGCTCGTTGGGCTTACTCCGGTTCCGGGAGATGCACCTCCTGAGCCTGCGCTTGAGGACGTTACATAAGGATAGGTGCCAAAGTCTATATCGAGGAGCGCACCTTGAGCGCCTTCAAATAGTATATTTTTCCCGTTAGATATTGATTCATTTAGCAGCTTTGATGCATCGCAAGCGTATCTCTTTAGCTCCTCTCCGTACTTTGAGTATTCACTGAATATCTGATCAAACTCAATTGCATCTCCGCCGAGGACTTTGGTGAGATAGGAATTTCGTTCATCAAGCACATTTTTTAATCTTTCGCTGAGTGCGTCGGGGTCTATAAGATCCGCAAATTTTATGCCCCTCCTGGCAGCTTTATCTTCATAAACCGGACCTATCCCTCTGCCGGTGGTGCCGATTTTTCCTTTGCCGTTCGTTGCTTCCCTTGCAAGATCAATAGCTCGGTGATAGGGCATAATGACATGAGCTCTGTCGCTGATTTTAAGGTTGGTCTCATCAGCTGTGTAACCGGCCTGTGTTAATTCCTTTATCTCTTGAATTAAAACCTTAGGGTCTATTACAACGCCGTTCCCAATTACCGATATTTTTCCATCTCTTAGGATGCCTGAGGGCAGGTGGTGAAGAACTATTTTCTCTTCTCCGATAACAATGGTGTGTCCAGCGTTATTGCCGCCCTGGTACCGGACTACAATATCTACTTTTTCAGAGATAAGATCAACAATACGTCCCTTTCCCTCATCTCCCCATTGGGCGCCAATTACTACTACATTTGGCATTTCTAGATTCCTCCCTTGAGGAGTTCTTCCAGGTTGGAAAACTCCTTGCTTGAGCCTCTTCTGGACTCAATTAGTTTGAGCTTTCTTGAGGTTTCCAGAAGTATTACACCATAGAAGTTGGAGGTGCGGTTTTCCTTAATCCTGAGCTCTCTTTGCTTAGGGCTTAAGTTTAGATCAAGAATGACCTTAAACCCGCTGGACCTAAGCCACTCGGTCAGGTGTATGGCCTGCCGTCGTAAAGACGGTCTTTTAGGAATAACAACGAAGTGTATCTGGTTGTTATCTAAATTGTTTTTAGAATAGTCGAGTAGGGACTCTACATCTACGGCAAAGCCTGTAGCAGGCGAGTCATATCCGTATTTGCCCATAAGTTCATCGTATCTGCCGCCCTTAACTAGCGGAGAGGGAATTGAATGGGACAGTATTTCAAAAGTGACGCCGGTGTAGTAATTAAATCCTCTCAGCTCAGTTAAATCAATGTTAACCTCGCAATCTAGCTGATAATCATCAACCACATCTAAAACGCGCTCAAGCTCTTTTATGTATTTCCTTATGGATACTATCTTCTTTGCTTCTTCAAGCACATCCAGGCTGCCGTAGAGCATGGGCAAGCGTTTGATTGCATTTTTTACATTTTTTGACGCTTTGGACTTTCTTAAGGTCTTCTCAATAGCTTCCTGGTCTTTTTTCTTAAGCGCCTCTTCTAGCTGGGGTCTGACATCCTCGGTCTTGGAAAGCAAGTTCCGTAAAATTCCAGTGTGCCCGATATCAAGTATCAGCTTCTTTATACCGGATCGGCCCAATGATTTGATTCCTAGGGCGATAATTTCGGCGTCAGCTTCAGCTGAGTTTAGGCCTATAAGCTCGCATCCTACCTGAAATACCTCTCTTTCCTTGCCGCTTCCTTTTTCTTCGAATCTAACAACCCGACCGTTATAGCACAGTCTTAAAGGAGAGGTCGGATCAAGCATCTGCGTAGATACTATCCTTGCAACCTGAGGAGTTATATCCGGCCTGAGCGCTACAACTTCTCCGGTGGAGGGGTCAACAAATTTCATAACCTTGTTCTTCAGCTCGTCCCCTAGTCCTACAGAGAGAGGATCTAAGTATTCGAACAGAGGTGTTATAACTTTCCTGTATCCCCACCTGGAGAATTCTTCAAGCAGACCTTCTTCTATTCTCCTTAACTCTTCTGCTTTCTCCGGTATGTAATCTTTAACCCCTTGGGGAAGACTTAGTCGATCAACCATTAAAATTTAACCTGCTCAACCGAAATAATATCGGAGAGATTTGATATTTGCTCAATAACTTCTGCCGGCACCGGTGTGTCTACACTCGTAAATACAATGGCTCTTCCTCCAATGGATTCCCGTCCCAGATGCAGACGGCCTATATTCACTCCATTGTCTCCCAGTATTGAGCACATTGATCCTATAAAACCGGGCTTATCGTTGTTTTCGCTTACCAGCATATGCCCTTCCGGAACTAAATCTATACTAACACCATTTACGTTTACAATTCTAGGCTCTTCTTTTCCGAAAATAGTGCCGGAAACCCGGTTCTCGCCGTCTTCTGTCCTTACCCTCACGGTTATTAGGCTCGTGTAGTCTTTTGCCTCGGACGATTTTGCTTCTATAACCTTTATTCCCCTTTCTTTTGCAATAACAGGTGCGTTTACATGACTTACGACCACGTCCATCATCGGAGTCAGAAAGCCCTTAAGAGCAGACACTGTGATAGGAGAGATATCGAGCTCTGATACCTCGCCGTCATATTCGAGAATTACTTCTTTTATGCCGCCCTTGCATAGCTGTCCCTGCAGTACGCCGAGCTTCTCTGCAAGATTTAGATACGGCTTCATTACCGTAAGCGCCTCTAGGCTCACTGATGGCATATTGACTGCGTTGTTTACAACTCCGTTAACTAGAAAATCAACAATCTGCTCTGCTATGGCAAGACCAACTTTTGTCTGCGCCTCCGCAGTGGACGCTCCGAGGTGCGGGGTCATCACTACATTCTCATCAATAGACAATATCGGGTTATTTCCCTCAGGAGGCTCGGTAGTGTAAACATCAAAAGCGGCTCCGGCAATTTTTCCTTCTTTTACGGCCTCAGTAATATCCTTCTCGTTTATTACGCCACCCCTGGCACAGTTGATGATAATTACGCCGGGCTTTGTCTTCTCAAGTGACTTATCATTAATAAGGTTTTTAGTCTCAGCCGTGAGCGGAGTGTGGATAGTAATAACATCAGCCCTTGCGAGCAGATCGTCCAGTGATACTAGCTCTACACCCAATTTCTCAGCTGCTTCCTGGGTTAAAAACGGATCATAAGCTATGACGTTCATTTTTAGCCCTATGGCACGCTCAGCTACAAGTTTTCCTATGTTGCCAAGCCCTATACAGCCAAGGGTTTTTCCATAGATTTCAATGCCTTTGAATTTGCTTCTTTCCCACTTTCCCGCTTTTAAAGAGGCGTGAGCCTCAGGGATTCTTCTTGCCAGCGAGAGCATAAGAGTAATTGTGTGCTCAGCCGTTGTAATTGCGTTTGCCTCAGGTGTATTCATAACAACAATACCCTTTTTGGTCGCTGTCTCCACATCCACGTTATCCACACCAATACCTGCTCTGCCTATAGCTTTCAAATTTGTTCCGGCTTCGATCAAATCTTCAGTTAGAGTGGTGGCGCTTCTAATGATTACAGCGTCAAAATCGCCTATTATTTCTGCCAGTTCTTCTTTGGTAATCCCTTTTCTAACATCAAGTTCAATCTCACTGGCAGCCTCGAGAATCTCAAGGCCGTCCTTGGCCATACCGTCTGTTATTAATACTTTCAATTTATCCTCCAATATACATTACGGGGTGATATTTAACGGCATAACAATATATTCTAGCTATGAATTTTGTCAATTTGATGTTAGCAGATGCGTATAGTAGTAATTGGGGTATAGGATAAAAAATATAGAGACTTTGTATTCGTCCCTTACCAATTGAGAACCCTGAACTATTAAGTTAATCTTTTGCCCATTCTATGAACGAAGATAAAATGTCATTTCTCGATCACTTGAGCGAGCTTAGGATACGCATCCTTTGGTCGCTTCTTGCTGTAGCTGTATTGTTCGGCCCGGCTTATTATTTCTCTAATGAGATATTCGATTTTTTAATGAGGCCGCTTATAGAAAATTTGCCTGAGGGCAGCTCACTGATATTCACACGCCCTGCAGAGGGCTTCACGACTTACCTGAAGGTCTCATTCTTTGCAGCTCTGTTATTAGCTGTACCCTTTATTCTCTATCAAGCCTGGAAGTTCGTGGCGCCTGCGCTATATAGGGAAGAAAAACAGATTATTATTCCTTTTATATTTTTCGGGACACTGTTTTTTGCCGCCGGAGCAGCCTTTTGTTATTTCGTTGCAGCTCCTCCAGCGTTTAAATTTTTGCTCAACGAATACTCCTCGGACTATGTAAAGGCTTTTCCTACAATCAGGGAGGCATTGTCATTTTTTATGGCACTCATTTTTGGCTTCGGACTAATTTTCGAGTTTCCGCTTGTAATCTTCATATTGGCCCGAATAGGTGTTGTCACAAGCGCGTGGCTTATTAAGCAGACAAAGTATGCAATTATTGTAAGCGCTGTAGTTGCANNGTTGTCACAAGCGCTTGGCTTATAAGACAGATAAAATACGCAATTATCGTCAGCGCTGTGGTTGCGGCAATGCTTACTCCTACAACCGATGCCATATCCATGATGTTGATGTTCGTTCCTATACTTGTTTTCTATGGCCTAGGGATATTTGTAGCATGGGTTTTCGGGAAGAAAAAAAGCACAGAAGATCATGATGAGCAAACATTTGACTAATCCCAGGACTGACTCGGGCCGGATTAGAAAATTAGCCGTCCATCTGGTATAAATACTGCTACGATATATTGTTTTATGATCTAAAGAGGTGAGGTGACAGCAATGGCTCCAAAAGCGAAAAAGAAAAAAATCAGGGATCTAAGACACCCGATTACCTATAAAAGAGAGACCGGCAAGTTCGATGTTGAGTGGTACACAAAAAGTGACAAACCAAACTGGGTTCTACCCAAGGTATTAAAAGAACAAGCAAAAAAATTGGGAAAGAAGCCATTTCTTCAATTCGGATATAAAAAACCCCTTAGCTTTTATAAGACAAATCAGCTTGCAAACAAAATTGCAAACGGCCTTATTAAAATGGGCGTAAAAAAGGGAGATAAGGTCGCAGTGTACATGCCCAACTCTGACGACTATGTGATCACGTGGTTCGGGATTCTTAAAATGGGCGCTGTGATGGTGCCGATTAACACAGGATACAAAATGGATTTCCTTCAGTACATAATAGACAGCTCGGACTCAACCGTGCTCTTTATAGCTGAGGAGTATCTGGAGCGCATGCCTCCTATAGCAAAGAAGATTCCAAAGCTGAAAAATGTAATCGTATGGACAAGGGACGGGTCTGCTAAATTCAACAAACACGGATTTAACTTTAAGAAGATGACATCGTATTCTAAGTTCATAACACCTCAAAGAACCGCAGAGCCCGAGGTCGACATCACTTTTGTGGACCATGCGCGGCTAATGTATACATCGGGCACTACAGGCAGATCAAAGGGTGTGGTAAGACCGTGTGCTGCGGATTACTCGAGCGCAAACAACTATGCCCAGATAATGGACGTGGGTCCAAAGGACGTGTGCTTTACATGCTTACCGCTTTTCCATTCAAACGCGATGGTAATGACTGTATATCCTGCACTAATTAAAGGGGCTAAGGCTGTTGTTGAAGAGAAATACAGCGCAAGCCAGTTCTGGAAATGGATGGTAGACCACAAAGTAACCAAGTTTAATCTTGTGGGAACTATCTCTTATTTCATGTGGAACACTCCACCGGTGCCTGAGGAAAAGAAGCATAGGGTAAAGCTCGTTTTGGGCTCTCCCGCGCCTCACGACATAATCGAGGAATTTATGGAGAGGTTTAATATTAAGTTCATGGAAGGATATGGCCTGACTGAGATAGGCCAGTGTACTTGGATGCGCCCGGGTGAGGTGTTTAGGGTGGGGTCTTGCGGAAAAGAGGCTCCAGGGTATGAAATTAAAATCGGTGATCCGGAGACAGATGAGGAAGTCCCAAGAGGAGAGATAGGGGAGATCATAGTACGGCCTAGAACCCCAAACGTGATGCTTCATTATTACAACAAGATGCCTGAGAAAACGGTGGAAGACTTCCGCAACTTCTGGTTCCACACAGGGGACGCGGGAAGAATGGACAAGGACGGATATATTTATTTTGTAGACAGAGTTAAGGACTACCTGCGCTGCAAGGGGGAAAATATAAGCTCTTTTGAGGTAGAGAAGATAGTCGGCTCCCATCCCGATGTTGAAGAGTCCGGCGCAATAGGGGTTAAAGCTGATAACGGAAGATACGCTGAAGATGAGCTAATGATAGTGGTTGTGCCAAAAAAGGGTAAGAATATTGACCCGGTTAAGCTCATTAAGTTCCTTGAGCCAAAGATGCCGTACTTTATGATCCCAAGGTTTATCAGGTTTGAAAAATCTCTTCCCAAAACCGGAACCCTGAGAGTTCAGAAAAACAAACTCCGCGACAAGGGTATTACAAAAGACACATGGGATATGAAAAAAGCAGGATATAAAGTAAAAAGATAAGTATTAGCGGTTATAAAAATAGGTTAGAATTTAATAAAGATAGCTCTTTAAAGGAGGAGAAAATGTTTAGGATAGTACCAATAATTCTTTTGGCGGTTTTAATCACCCTTGCGTCGTCACTAGGCTCTTTTGCTGAAGATTCTCTGGGTATAGCTGAGTTCCGTAAACTGTATGATAGTTTGCTTGCAGGCAAGACCCTTGTTAACGAAACACAGCAGGACGGTATGGTTGTAAAAAAAGAGAAGATATACGGGGCTGCTGTAGATACAGGGGACGGGGATTTTGATATTCCTGTGACTCAAGTTGTTACATTTACTAAGGACGGAAAGCTTGAGCTAAAGGCGCAAGTTAGCATTATAGACAGAGTAAATGATCTTGGCGGCCAGGTAATTATACAGGAAGAGATCACCGGATTAAGCGTGCTTGAGGCCGGGGATAAAGTTCCTGAGGAAGCCCGAGGAACAGAGTTCGGGGGAATATACCGAGTTGGCAAAAATGCTCAAGGAGGCTTCAATGTTCACAATTTCTCATTAACCCCTTCACTGGTAATTGAGGGCCAAAACATTACCTTGGCGGGCTCAATGATCTCATATTCTTGCTCTTCCCAGGATTCAAAGACAATTTGCAGCTATACTGTCAGGGACTATGAGCTTGGAGATTATGAACCTTATAAAGGATACAAAGTAGGAAATCCGATCGGTGGTGATTTTACTGAGACTTTTGTAAGCAATTAGAACAAAATACGGAGGGCACTAATGAAAAAAACAATATATATACTGACACTATTAGTAGTTTCTACATCATTTGCGTTTGCTGAGCCTGTAATAGACCCTGCAAGCATTAAGAATCAAGATAAATATTATAGAGACAATGCCGAATGCCAGGCCCTGGCAAAAGACAATAAAGGTGGTGTCGGCAGTGTGGCTAAGGACACGGCCATTGGGGCAGGAGTTGGTGCCGGTACAGGAGCTCTGCTGGGTGCTATCAGTGGAAGCACCGCTAAAGGGCTCGGTATCGGAGCTGTAGTCGGTGGAGTTGCAGGCGGCGGGACCAGCATATACAAGAACCAAAAGACCTACGATGAAATCTATAAGAACTGTATGAGAGGAAGAGGGTATAGAGTCCTAAACTAGGTTGCTGTATCGAGTATTAATACAATTAAGAATCCTACAAAGAACATAGTAGTAGAGAAGATTGAGTCACCTTCTCCTCTATGGGCTTCGACAAGAAGCTCTTCAGTTACTAAATAAAGAAGAGCCGCTACGGCAAATGCGATAATACCTTCCAATATTGAGCTATGTATTCCCTGAAGCAGCGAGCCTCCTATTGCTGCACCTAATAATACTAACAACGAGAGAACTATGGTTGTGAGGATTATAGTTGTCTTGCTTTTTCCTGCTTTAACAAGTGATGATGCGACTGATAATGCAAGAAAAAGTAGCTCTATTGCAAGGGCTATAGTGATGACAATCCCTGCCTTTAACCCTACATCGAAGCTTACCCCGATGAGGAGACCGTCTATAAATACATCTACTCCGGACGCGATCACTAACCCGCTTGAGCCTTCTTTGCCATCTATCCTCTCTGTGATTTTCCTAACTGCAAGCATCAGGGCAACCCCTGCGGAGAAGCCGATAATTAGTGAGAAAAGCTTGAGGTTCGTAACTAGCTCGGGAAGCAGCTCAAGCGCAACGGCTGCGAAAACCACACCTGCAGCAAAGTGCTGAACTGTAATCCTTGTTCTGTCCCCTGGGGAGCGGTAAGCAGCTATTACCCCGCCAATAATAGTTACAATGACCGGGATCATAACATAAGCAAGAATGGTTTGTAGTGAAACTTGCATCGTATCTATCCTAGGACATAGAAATCTAAAAGTAAAGGCAGGTTAAATCGATTTTTATAGAAACTTTTTTTTAAGTTTGTGTATCTAAATTCTATATTTGAGAATCGCCTACGCATTCTTTAGATTTACCATAGAAAGTGTTAGTTTATTCCCGTGGAGTCGTTATGAGAAAAAGGCTGATAACAATTTTGCTGTTTTCATTACTCTTAGCATGCGGCGGAGCCGAGTATACTACACCCGATCTGGGAGGACTCTACACAGCAGCTGCCAGGAGATCACACGATCAAGGGAATGCGGTAATCGTAATACCCGGGATACTGGGGTCAAAGCTGAGGGACTCAGAGAGCGGACAGCTGGTTTGGGGCGCTTTTGAGAAATCTACTGCTGATCCTGAGAGTCCTGAAGGAGCGAGACTAGTAGCCCTGCCTATGAAGAAGGGTGTGCCGCTAAGCGAGCTCACCGATAACGTGTACTCAGACGGCGCGCTGGATAGAGTTAAGGTCAGCCTATTTGGACTTCCTATAGAGTTAAACGCATATATAAATATTCTTAGCACTTTGGGGGCAGGTGGCTATCTAGATGAGTCTATAGCATCAAACGGGCTAAACAATATCGACTACGGCGATGACCATTTTACCTGCTTTCAGTTCGACTATGACTGGCGACTAGATAATGTGGAGAACGCAAAGAGGCTGAATGATTTTATTGAGGAGAAAAGGGCATATATCCTGGAAGAATACAGAAAACGGGGCATGGCAAAGGAAGATGTAAAGTTCGATATTGTAGCTCACTCGATGGGCGGTCTGCTCACCAGGTACTTCCTAAGATACGGGGCAAGCGATCTGCCAGAGGACGGCTCGGTGCCGGAGGTCACTTGGGCAGGTGCTGAGCATGTAGATAAAGTAATTATTATCGGCACTCCCAATGCAGGGGCCGTGGGTGCGATAGAAAACCTATTTGAAGGAAGGGACTTTGGACCGCTGCTGCCTAAGTATGAGCCTGCAATAATTGGGACGATGCCGTCCTTGTATCAGCAGCTTCCCAGAACAAGACACCGCGCGATATTAGATGAGAACAGAGAGGCCGTGGACATAATGGATGCAGAGCTATGGGTTGAAAACGGCTGGGGGCTTGCGGATCCTAATCAGGCCTATGTGCTGGAGTGGCTTCTTCCTGAGGTCTCAGATCCACAGGAACGAAGAGAAATAGCTATCGATCACCTGAGAAAATCCATAAAACGCGGAAAACAGTTCCAGGAAGCCATAGATCAGCCCGCTACTCCTCCAGAGCGCTTAAAGCTTCACCTGCTTGCGGGGGATGCCATTCCGACAGGCTCGGCAGTTACAATAGATTCGAGCGAGAAACACTACAAAGTAACAGATTATGAGCCTGGTGACGGCACAGTTGCACGCTACAGCGCTCTGATGGATGAAAGGACCGGAGGCACATGGAGACCTTATTTGCAGTCACCCATTAAATGGTCTAATGTGATGTTTCTTTTCTCTGACCACCTGGGTCTTACTATGGACCCGGGCTTTAGCGATAATGTGCTCTACATATTACTTGAGCAACCCGTACAGTAGGACACTACTTTAATAAGCTCCACTTTTCAGTATCCTAAGAAATCAGTATCTCAGTATAAAAATTAAGTCTTTTGGTCAGGGGTAATAGCATTGCCAAAGAGTAAGTCCTTAAAAGAGATAATCAAAAACTCTAACAAAGCACTATTAATAGGAATAGGAGGAGGGGGAGATATAGTTGGCACTATTCCCACGGCTGATCTACTGGAGATGTTCGGGGTTGAATGTGTCTATGGCGGACTGTCATGGGAAAGGTCCGTATTTGACCCAGTGCCGGGACCGAGGGCATACGATGAGATCAAGAACGTACGAAAATGTAACGAAGTAGTCTGGTTTGCAAACAAAGAAAGCACTACAAAGGATGGTGTTAGGTTTGCAGAGTCCGGTTTCTCAGAAGTTTTGGGCGAGGAGACACTGCTTATTGGAATTCATTTGGGACCGGAGGCTATTGCGGAGGGCATTTTAGATGCAGCCCGGAAGCTGGGAGCAGATTTAGTGATAGGAGTGGACGTGGGAGGGGATGTTATTGCCAGGGGAGATGAGCCCGGGCTTATGAGTCCGCTTGCAGACTCTATAATGCTAGCTGCTTTTGCTATGCTTGAGGAGCGCATCACTTCTATTATAGGGCTTTTTGGCTTCGGAAGCGATGGTGAGCTGACCCAAGGGGAACTAGAGAGCTCAATGAGGCTTGTTCTAAGAGAAGGAGGTGTGTTGGGTAGCTGGGGAATCACACATGAGGCCTTAACTACGCTTGAAAAAGTTATTGCAGTTGTGCCCACAGAGGCAAGCAGGCTGCCTGTGCTCTATGCAAAAGGAGAATTTGAAGATACAGCAATTAGAAGCGGCACGCGCAATGTATCACTTTCTATGGCGTCAACAGAGACTTTTTATTTCTCACCAACTGTCTTGTATCAAAGCTCTAAATTAGCACAGTGTGTCTCGGGATGTAGGAGTCTAGAGGAAGCAAATGATTGTCTTCATTGTCTAAATATCCGGACGGAGCTGGATATAGAAAGAGACAAATTGAAATAAAACCGGATATTGCACCTATTTTTTATAACACAAAAACTCTTAATAACTGCTAAAGTGAAGGCTATTTTTACTCTATTTAGAAGTTATAAGGCGTATAAGTTTGACACTCACCTTGGATCGTGTTAAATACTTACGATTTTTAAATACTATCCTGAGGGAATTCACTCTTAAATGAGTATAGAAGAATCGGGACATTTCTCGATAGAACAGTTCTTTTTAGCACTAGTTTGCATACTAATATTCTCCAAAATTTTCGGCGAACTAGCTGAGCGTATAAAGCAGCCGTCAGTGCTTGGCGAGCTTCTTGCCGGTGTTATTCTCGGCGGAAGCGTGCTGGCAATTGTCCCTTCTGTATCAGGAATGCTCGGCTATGATACGTTCCATCTTCTTGCCGAAGTTGGTGTTGCCATACTCCTATTTGAAATCGGTTTGGAGACAGATCTTAAAGACTTAATAAAAGTTGGTTTTTCATCATCAATTGTAGCTATTGTAGGTGTTGTGGTTCCATTTGCTCTCGGTTTTGGAAGCATTATAGCTTTTGAGCATATGGGTCTGTTGGGCGGCTCTGACCCTAGTCTTAATTTGCTTATCGCCATTACAGCGGGTGCTACTTTGACTGCCACCAGCGTTGGCATTACAGCCAGAGTGCTTTCTGATATGAACAAACTCCAGAGCGGGGAGGCCAAGATTATTCTTGGAGCCGCAGTAATTGACGATATCTTGGGCCTGATAATACTAGGTGTAGTAAGCGGTTTAATAGAAGCATCAGGAAGCGGTGACGGAACCGGTGTTTCAGCACTTGGAGTAGGCATAATAATTTTAAAAGCTTTTGGCTTTCTAGTAGCAGCAATAATAGTCGGAAACCTAATATCCAAGAGGCTATTTAACATTATCGAGACTATGCGGGTCAGGGGTGTGCTTTTGCTTAGCGCACTTTCTTTCGCATTCATCTTTGCTTTTCTGGCAAGTCTGGTAGGCTTAGCACCTATTGTTGGTGCTTTTGCCGCAGGACTGGTGCTTGCGAACACCAATCAGTTTAAGTCGATTGAACACAATTTAAAGCCCGTATCGGACTTCTTTACGCCGATATTTTTTATAATGGTTGGAGCGGCTGTAGATGTATCTGTGTTTAATCCGTTTGTTAGTGAGAACATACCGATATTGCTGATTGCATTAATACTGTTTGTTGTTGCGGTAATTGGTAAATTTGTGAGTGGATTTGCAGTGTTTCAGAAGGGTATTAATAAAAGCGTCGTAGGTGTGGGTATGATACCCAGGGGCGAGGTTGGCCTTATTTTTGCCCAGGTTGGTCTGACATACGGCGTGTTTAACTCGCAGCTCTTCTCAGCAGTGACAGTTATGGTAATGCTAACAACGTTTATAGCTCCGCCGCTTTTAACTGCTATGTTTTCACAGGGCGAGGATACAGCAGAAGATTCTGCTTAGGATTATCGAAGGAGATAGGAAAATGTACTCATCAAAGTTAAGAAATCTTATTTTAAGTCTTACGATTCTTACTTTTACTTCCGGCAGCGCCTATGCTGCATCGGGTGATTTGCTCAGTGTTAACTACACGGTATTTATTCAGATTGTCATATTCCTTATTGCTATATACATACTAAACAAACTTGTTTTTAAGCCCTTTTTAAACCTTGTAGACAGAAGAGATAAGCTTACTAGAGGAGCTATCGATGAGGCTCATGAGCTTGAGGAAAAAGTTAAAGCTATTATAGAGGAATACGATTCAAAGCTAAGTGAGGCAAGAGCGCTTGCAGTAGAGGAGCGCAACAAGCTTGTACAAGAAGGACAAAGTGTTGCCCAAGAAATAATAGGCGAGGCAAGATCGGAAACCAGCGCACTATTGCATGAAGCCAAGATAAAGCTTGAGTCAGACACAAAAGAAATCAAAGAAAAAATTAAAGGCGATATAGACGGGCTTGCATCTGATATAGCCTCAAAAGTATTAGGTAAGGAGGTAAGAAACTGATGGACTATGAAATTATAAACCTACTTCTTACAAATGCTTCCGAAGGTGCGAATACCTTTAACTGGAGATATGTTTTCGAGCATACAGTAAATCTGGTCGTCCTGCTTGGGGTCTTAGTATATTTCCTTAAGGATTCGGTAAGGAACTTCTTGGTTGAACGCAAAGGCTCGATTAGCAGCGAGATAGATCATGCACAACATACTATAGCAGAGGCTAAGAGCAAGTATGAAGAATACGCACAGAGGCTAGCCGGCATTGAGGGTGAGATAAACAGCATTAAAGAAAGCATTGTTAAGCAGGGCCAGGCAGAGCGTGAAGAAATTCTAAGACAGGCTGGAATTGCATCTGAGAACATCAAAAAAGAGGCTCAGGAGACGATTAAATTTGAGTCTGAAAGAGCAAAGCAAGAGATTCAGTCAGAGGTTGTTACACTTGCGCTCGCAATTGCCGAGAAAGTTATAAAAGAAAACTTAAATGAATCAGACAAAAAAAGAATTGTAGAGGATTTTACAAACAATATAGAGGAAGATAAATGGCATCAATCGCAACACTAAGAGATCTGTCTGAGGCGCTTATAGAGAGTGCTAAACAAGAGAATAAACTTGATAAAACAACTTCGGATATTGAAGATTTTTTCTCTGTTCTCACCGAAACGCCTGAGTTAAAGAACGTTCTTTGGAGCTCTACTTATGAGTTGCCCGAGAGGCAGAGTATAGTAGTCGACATAGCACAGAAAAGAGGTTACGACAATCTGACTTCGAACTTTCTCAGCTTGGTTCTGGAGTTAGATAAATTCAAATCCCTTTTGAATTCAGAGCAGACATTTGTGCAAAAGCTAAGAAAGGCTTCAGGAAAAATTAAGGCTGAGATAGTAACGGCCCAAGCTCCCACAGAGGAAGATCTGAATAAGATAAAAGCCAAATTAACCCAAGTTATGGGACAGGAAATAGAGGTGACATCAAAGATCGATCCTGAGATAATCGGGGGGATTATAGCAAAGGTTGAAGATAAGGTGTTCGATGGTAGTATTAAGACCCAACTTGAGAGAATACGAGGTGTTCTCTCTCAATCCTAGGCAATAAAAATTGAAAAAGTACGAGTTTATAAAGTTATAAGGAGTCTATAAGATGCAGGAA
>JABAOE010003224.1_pt2 | contig 15754 bp, 11 predicted proteins | sample 7062141 | NCBI WGS metagenome assembly JABAOE01 (sample SAMN14538627, study PRJNA623070) | marine sediment metagenome | biome: marine biome [ENVO:00000428]; feature: marine pelagic biome [ENVO:01000023]; material: deep marine sediment [ENVO:00002113] | place: India: Gulf of Khambhat ... | reverse complement strand
GATCAGCGTGAGCTCGTTCTTCGCATCGGCATCGCTTTGGACAAGCCGAATGAATTTCAGATCTACGATGTGATTCACCGTCCCGGAGAAAGCACCACGCGTCCGGCACCCCCGCGTGAGGCTGCCCAACTCGCCAGCTAGCCGTTTCCATATCCGCCGCCGCCGGGTGTCTCGATGACGAGGCGGTCGCCGGCGTTCAACTCGATCTCTGCCGTACCTCCCAGCGTTTCGACATCTCCGTTCGCGCGAACGACGCGGTTGCGGCCAGGTAGACCATCGGCGCCGCCGGCGAGGCCGAATGGCGCCACACGCCGTCTGCTCGAGAGAATCGCAGCCTGCATCGCTTCCAGGAAAGTAATCTCGCGAACGACGCCGTCACCGCCGCGGTGCGTGCCGCCGCCACCGCTACCGTCTCTGAGCGCAAAACGCTCGATACGGATCGGGTAACGCCATTCGAGCACTTCAGGGTCCGTGAGTCTCGAGTTGGTCATGTGCGTGTGTACGGCGCTCGCACCATCGAATGTGGGTCCAGCACCTGCGCCGCCGCAGATCGTTTCATAGTACTGGTAGCGTGCGTTGCCGAACGTCAGATTGTTCATCGTGCCCTGACTGGCTGCACACGCGCCGAGCGCCGCCAATAGGGCATCCGTGATGCACTGAGATGTCTCGACGTTTCCTGCAACGACGCTGGCCGGGTACTCGGGGCTGACGAGACTTCGCTCGGGTAGCAGAATCTCGATCGGCTCGAGGCAGCCGTCATTGAGCGGAATGTTTTCCTTAACTAGGGTTCGAAACACGTACAGGACCGCGGCCCGTGCGATCGCGGCGGGCGCATTGAAGTTGCTCGTGCTCGTCGGTGACGTACCCGCGAAGTCGACGATAGCGCTACGTGCAGATGCGTCGACAGTGACGCTGATCTCGATACGCTCTCCGCTGTCGAGCTCGCCTGTCCAGCGTCCACTGCGGAGGTTTTCGATCGCGCTACGCACACATTGCTCCGCATTTTTCTTAATGTGGGTCATGTACGCCTGAACCACGTCGAGACCGAAACGATGAACGATGCGCTCGAGTTCTGCGATTCCTTTTGCCGTCGCGGCAATCTGAGCGGAGAGATCCGCAATGTTCTGCTCGACGTTGCGCGCGGGATAGGGTCCCGCCTCGAATAATTTTTCGATTTCCCGTACTCGAAACCGGCCATCTCGAACGAGCAGGACATTGTCGAGCAACACGCCTTCCTCGTGAATCGAGCTGCTTGTTGCAGGCATCGACCCAGGTGTGATGCCGCCAATATCTGCATGATGAGCGCGACAGGCGACTGTGAAGCTCAGGCGACGAGTCTCGCGATCGAACACGGGTGCGACGACGGTGATGTCTGGCAGGTGGGTGCCGCCGTTATACGGGGCATTGAGCATATAGATGTCTCCGGGCTTCAGCGTGGAGCAGTTCTGCTCGAGCACGGCCCGAACGCTCTCGCCCATCGATCCCAGATGAACAGGCATGTGGGGCGCATTGGCGATGAGGCCGCCGCCCGCGTCGAAGACGGCGCAAGAAAAATCCAGGCGCTCTTTGATATTCACGGAATGCGCCGTGTGCTGTAGGACGACGCCCATCTGCTCTGCGATATGCATGAAGAGATTATTGAAGACCTCAAGCATGATCGGATCGGCCTTCACGCCGACCGATTCACGATGTGGCGCCACTTCATGCCGCGTCAGGATTACGTCCCCACGTTCGTTGACTTCGCCCTGCCACTCCGGCTCGATCACGAGCGTTGCGTTCCGTTCGACGACGATGGCTGGGCCGCGAACGGTGACGCCCGCCGGTAGATCCTCTCGTGCATAGATCGGTGCTCTTATGCGCTTTTCGCCGAACCAAATCGACCGGTGACATAGCGGAGCGAGTTTTTTCTGCGGCAATGATGCTTTTGCCGCGGAGGGCTTTTCGACGACGCCAACGCCCTCGAGCTCGATCGAATCTACAATCAGGACACGTTCCGGGGTCTCAAAGCCGTACTGTTTCCTGTGTGAGTCGTGAAAGCGCGAGCGCAGTGTCGACTCTGCCCTGGACCACCGGACGCCCAACGGTGTATCGCTGCCCTCGATCTTGATCTTCAGGCGGCGCTCGAACTGCAGTTGGGTCTCGCTCACGCCTTGCGCCAGCAGGTCATCCCGCGTTTCTTTCTCTAGTTCTTTGAATGCGACTTCGATCTGCGAGCACGTGTCTGCGTTGAGCGGGGTTTCGATCGTTCTCGCGCGCAAAGAGCGCAGATCCGCAAGACCCATGCCGTAGGCGGACAGGACACCGGCAAGCGGGTGAATCATGACGGTCTGAATGCCGAGCGCATCGGCGACCTGGCAGGCATGCTGACCGCCTGCGCCCCCGAAGCAGCTCAGAACGAAATTCGTGACATCGTGGCCCCTTTGTATAGAGATCTGTTTGATCGCATTCGCCATACGCTCGACCGCGATGTGCAAAAAGCCGGCCGCGATCTGCTCGGGTGTCATCGAATCGCTTGCTTCGGCACTAACGGTCGCGGCCAAAGCGTCGAAACGCTCCGCAACGACCGTGGTGTCGATTGGTGCATCGCCCGATGGCCCGAACACAGCTGGAAAGAAGTCGGACTGGATTCGCCCAAGCAGAACGTTCGCATCGGTTATCGTCAGCGGGCCATCGCGGCCGTAGCAGGCAGGGCCCGGGTCCGCGCCTGCCGAGTCGGGACCAACTTGGAGACGCGCCTGGCGATACTTGAGAATAGACCCGCCTCCCGCGGCGACGGTGTGAATGTGCATCATGGGCGCGGTGATTCTGAACCCCGCAATCGTACTAACGTCAGTTCTCTCGAAATCGCCCTCGTATAGCGACACGTCAGTCGAGGTGCCGCCCATGTCGAAGCCGATGATTCGTGTGTAGCCGGCGGCCTTCGCCGTTTCCACCATGCCGACTACGCCGCCAGCCGGTCCCGACAAGATACTGTCCTTGCCGTGAAAGTAGTCGGCTCGAGCCAGACCGCCATGGCTTTGCATGAAAAGCAGTGGGGACGTGTCCAGCACACCCGCGAGTCCATCGCGCACCTGGGCGACGTATCGCTCGAGCACTGGAGAAAGATAGGCGTCAACGAGCGTCGTATCGCCGCGCGAGACGATCTTCATGAGCGGGCTGGTGGCGTGTGACACCGAGACCTGCTCGAATCCAACGCATCGCGCAATCTCCTCGGTGCGCTGCTCGTGTGCCGGATAACGATAGCTGTGCATGAGCACGATCGCGGCACTCGTGCAACCGGCTGCACGTGCTCGCTCGAGATCTTTCTCGAGACGTTCGGTGTTGAGCGGCTTGACGATTTCTCCGCTGGCAGATACGCGCTCCTCGACTTCGACGACGTGCGAGTAGAGCATCTCCGGCAGGCGAATATCGAGCGCGAAGATGTCCGGGCGATTCTGGTAGCCGATCCGAAGCGCATCGCCGAGGCCTTTGGTGATTACCAGGACCGTCTGTGCGCCCTTGCGCTCGAGCAGCGCATTCGTCGCGACCGTCGTTCCCATCTTGACGGCGGCAACGTCGGCAGTGTCGGCCTCGGCGAGCAGATCGAGAATACCGTGCACAGCCGCGTCCGCGTAGCGCCCGGGATTCTCCGATAGCAGTTTGACTGTCGTTACGTTGCCGTCCGGACGCAGCGCAACGATGTCGGTAAACGTACCGCCGCGATCGACCCAGAACTGCCAGGCGTTCGTGCTGTTTTCCTGATCAGCACCTCGCATGGTGGCGATCAGTCAGGAACGTCTCAGGCTCAGTCCTCCGCTGCCGGGCGGAACGCACTCTCGAGTTCCTTTTGCACGGGCGCCGGCGCCGTCTCGTAATGGTCGAACTCCATCGTGAATACGCCCTCGCCGCCGGTCAGCGATTTCAGCGTAGTTTGATAGTCGCCGAGCTCTGCGAGCGGTACCTGCGCCGTGATCCGAACGCGACCGCCACTTGCGGCATCGCTGCCAGCGATGCGTCCGCGAATGCCGGCCAAGTGCCCGGTGATGTCACCGACAGACTCGCTCGGTGTCGTAACCTCGACTTTGGCAATCGGCTCGAGGACGATCGGCTTGGCCTTCGCGATTGCATCGATGAACGCGCGCTTTCCAGCGGTAATGAATGCAACTTCCTTCGAATCAACCGGATGATGTTTGCCGTCGTAAACAGTCACGCGCACGTCGCTGAACGGATAGCCGGCAACGGCACCCTCTTGCAGCACTTGTTTGACGCCCTTTTCGACGGCCGGAATGAACTGCCCGGGAATCGAGCCGCCGACGACGGCGTTTTGAAATTCGAAGCCCTGGCCCCGCGGCAGCGGTTCGACGCGCAGGAAAACCTCGCCGAATTGGCCGGCGCCGCCCGTCTGCTTCTTGTGCCGGTGATGGCCTTCTGCAGGCTTCACGATCGTCTCGCGGTAAGCGATCTTGGGCGGATGCGTCGTCACCTCTACACCGAACTCGTCCTTCATGCGCTGCATGACGAGCCGCAGATGGAGCTCCCCCATGCCACGCAGAACGGTCTCGTTGGCCTGAGCATTGAACTCTATTGCGAGACTCGGATCCTCGGCCGAGAGCTTATGCAGGGCATCCGATAGTTTCTTCTCCTGGCCCCGCTGTTTGAGCTCCAGTGCGACGCCGTACATCGGTGGCGGGATCCGCATCTTACGCATGCGGATCTCGTCTTCGTCGTGGCTAGAATGCAGGACGTCATCGTAATGGATCTCCTCGATCTTCGAGACCGAGCAGATGTCGCCTGGCGTGGCCGCAGGCACCTCGACGAGCTCCTTGCCCTGGCTCCGGTAAATATGCGCGAGGCGTACGCCTTTGCGCTGATCGCCAACGTAGACCGAGCTGCCGGTCTTCGCCTCACCTTGATGCACGCGAAATGTCACGAGACGGCCAACGAATGGGTCGACGGTGACTTTGAAGGCGTGGCCGACGAAATGACCGTTGTCTTGAGCCGGACTGACCTCGAAGAGCGTCTCCTCTTCTGTGCCCGTGTAGAACTCGGGCGGGTTGCCTTCGAGCGGGCTCGGCATGAGCTGGGAGAATACGCGCAATAGCTGGCGTAGACCGGCGCCCGTCTCGGCCGATACGAAGCACACTGGGATTAGGTGTCCTCTGCGCAGCGCACGCTCGAAGGGATCGTGGAGCTGCTCCAACGAGATGTCTTCGCCCTGCTCGAGATACATTTCCATGAGCTCGTCATCGAGCTCGATGACCTGCTCGGTTATCTCCGTGTGGGCGGCTTCAACCGATGAAAAATCAGGATCCTCGTCGGCCGGCTCGAAGAAACAATCGGCGACTGCTTGTCCTCCGCGGGCGGGCAGATTCAAGGGCAGGCACTGATTGCCGAAGGTCTTGCGAATGCTGCTGACGATTGCTTCCAGGTCGGCGCCCTCGGCGTCGATCTTGTTAACGATGATTAGACGACACAGCTTGCGCGCGGCAGCGAAATCCATCATGCGTTGCGTCACGAGCTCGATGCCGGTCTGCGCGTTAATGACGATAGCCGTAGTTTCGACCGCCGGTAGCACGGCAAGCGCGCGTCCCATGAAATCGGGGTATCCCGGCGTGTCGATGAAATTGATGTGTCTGCCATCGTGTTCGAGATGGCAGATACTTGTATCCAGGGAGTGCTGTAGTCGCTTTTCCTGATCCGTGAAATCCGAAACGGTGGTCCCTTTTTCCACGCTACCGGGCGAGGCAATTGCGCCGGCCTTGTGAAGAAGGGTTTCGATAAGCGTGGTCTTTCCTGCGCCGGCATGCCCGACGAAGGCGATATTACGAATGAGACTGGTTGCGCTCGTGCCCGCCATTTGATCCTCCTTGGTTGCTTTGACCCAGGTTTGTTCTGTCGATCTATCTCAAGTACCCAAATCCGAGCGCCATGGCAAGTGTTGTGTGTCGTTTCGCGGCTATTAGCTACGCCAAACGCCAACCTTCTCTGTCGCGCCGAGCCGATCCGGCCAGCCAACGCGTCGGCAACAGATAGGAAGAAACAGAGAAATATCAATAGATTAAGGACCGCTTGAGGGCTCCGGGAACATCCTGGCGACGTCGACAGCGGTTCGCATGCGTCAGCTCTGCGGCGCACGCCGGTATACTGGCGCGTCAGCTCGGGCCGCCGAGCGGCCTCAGGAGAACAGCACAATGACGAACTGGGTTGCACGTACCTTGAATTTCAAGCAGGGAGAGCTGCCGCTCGCTGTGCTCTCGGCGCTGTTCTATTTTTGCGTGCTTTGCGGTTACTTTTTTTTGCGGCCAGTACGCGAAGCAATGGGCGTATCGCGCGGCATGGGCGATCTACGCTGGCTGTTCGTCGGAAGCTCGATCGCCTCGCTCGTGATCGTCTTATTGTTCGGCCAAGTCGTCAGCCAACTCGATCGGCGTCGGTTCATACCGATCGGCTATCTTTTCGTAATCGTCTGCCTAGTTGGGTTCGCGGGGTTGTTAGTCGCTGACGCGCTGGCGGGCGGTGGCCTCATCGGGACCGACGCGGGCACGAGTTTCTCTCTGACCGTTGGCTATACGTTCTTCATTTGGCTCAGCGTCATCAATCTCTTCGTCAACAGCCTTTTCTGGGCATTCATGGTCGACATATTCGACGTCGATCAAGGCAAGCGCATGTTCGCTTTCATCGGCATTGGCGGTACGCTCGGGGCGATCGTCGGTGGTTGGTCGACGAACTACGTAAGCGGCTTGACGGATTCCGTCTTCCTCGGTCCCGGCTTGATGCTGACGGGCGCGACGCTGTTCGGCTGTGCAATCGTGATCATGCTTGCGCTCGATCGGCATGCGCTTGCCTCAGAGCATTCGCGGCACACGCGTTTCGTCGCCCACGCGCCCGAAGATATCGAGCGGCACGAGGTCGGCGGCAATTTTTGGGACGGAGCGACGGCCGTCGCTTCGTCTCCGTACCTGCTCGGCATCGCCGGCTACATCGTGTTACTCGCGATCGGCAATACGATGATTTATTTCACGCAGGCCAATGTCATTCTCGACAACGCCGACACGTTCAGTCAGCGCGTCGGTAGCTTCGCGCAGTTCGACATGCTGGCGCAGGTCGCGACGTTATTGACACAGATGTTTATCACGACGCGCATCATCAAGCGGCTCGGTGTGGGCTGGACATTGAGCCTCCTGCCGCTCGTGACGATGATCGGCTTCGGCGTCTTGGCGGTCTGGCCCCTGTACGGCGTCATGGCCATTTTCCAGGCGGTCCAGCGCGCGGCCCGCTATGCGCTTTCACGCCCAGCGCGCGAAACGCTGTTCGCTGTCGTCTCGCCAGCCGAAAAGTACAAGGCCAAGCCGTTCATCGACGTATTCCTCTACCGCGGTGGCGATGTTGCCGGCGCAGCCATCGACGGCGCGATGCGCGCGATCGGCCTCACGCTCGTCGGTGTGGCGGCAGCGACCGTACCGCTCGTCGCGGTTTGGGGCGGCTTGTGTGTCGCGCTCGGGCGCGCGCAGCAGAAGCGGGTCGACGAGGCTGCCCCAGCTTCGGGCGCCGCCGCGCATCCCGCGTAGACGCCAGGTACCGTCAGCGGTAGCCGAGGACTTGTCTGAGTCCTATTAGTGCGGGAACGCTCGCCGTGATCACGTGCGTGGGAATAGCCGCGAGATAGGGCTGATAGCGGCCCTTGCCTTCAAAGCGCGCGCGAAACTCCGATGCCTCGAACGCAGTGAGCAAGCGCGGAACGATGCCGCCGGCAATGTAGATGCCGCCGCGGGCACCTACGGTCAGCGCGAGGTCACCGGCAAGACCGCCGAGCAAGGCGAAGAACATTGCCTGCGCCTCAACGGCCAACCGGTCGCCCTTTGCGGCAGCCGCGGAGATCGCCGCGGGCGTTAATCCCGGCGATTCTTGGCCGGCCCGCTCGCTGAGAAACTCGTGAATTCTCGCAAGACCGGGGCCGGACACGAGTGACTCGACCGCGCAATAGCCGCTGGCATCGCGCAGCGTGTCGGCGACAGCAGACTCGTCCGCCGTTGCTGTCGCAACCGAAACGTTGCCGCCTTCACCTGGCAGCACGACCCAGTTGCCTTCAACGGGTGCGAGTACGGCGACGCCGAGTCCCGAGCCGGGACCGAGCACGGCGAGCGGCTCGCGCGGCACGGCTTGACCGCCACCGATCGAATGCAAGTCCTTCGGGCCGAGCACGGGTAGGGCCCGGGCAACGGCCGCGAAGTCGTTGATGACGAGGAGCCGAGTCAGGCCTAGCGTTTCGCGAAGCTCTTGCTGAGAGATCCGCCACGAGAGATTTGTCATCGCAACCTCGTCGCCCGTCACCGGCCCTGCTATCGCAAGCGCCGCTTCGCTTGGCCGATCTCGCAAACGGCGGCGGCTCAGATAATGCTCGAGCACCTGGGCAACGCCATTGAACTCGTGGTTCTCGTAGGTCTCGGCCGCGATGAGTCGGCCCTTGTCGTCGATGAGCGCGCAGCGAGAGTGCGTACCGCCGATGTCAGCTATCAGGTCCATGCGTCCGTCCTTGACCGCGAGGATCTCGATGTTAAGTATTGCTCGCAGCGTTTGAAAGCACGGGGCGCACGAACAGCGGGGCTATACTGGCGCGAAGAGGAATCAACGATGACCGCCGCCGCATCTGCTCCGGACAAACCTTCGCTGGCCCGGCGTTTGTATAAGTTCGGCCAGCGCGCCGCTCTCGTTTTCGTGCGCTACTCCGCGCAGACTGGCTCAGCTGTGCCTATCGAGGGATCGGTGTGCTACGTGCTCGAGCGCGATCAGCTTTTCGATAAGCTTGTGCTGCGCGATCTTTGCCTGAAGGAGGGTTGGCCGAGAGCTGGAGCGAAGCTAGCAGACGGTGCTGGCGCGTTGTGGAGCGTGAGGACGTTTACGGGTTGGCTCGTGCGCCACCTCGTCCCCAGTGGAACCGATCGTTTGAGCCGCGCGATCGCTTGGCTCGAGGCGCACCCGGATAAGAATATCGAGCTCATTCCGATCGCCGTGTTCTGGGGGCGCTCGCCGACGCGGGAGCATTCCTGGCTCAAGCTGCTGCTCGCCGAGGACTGGGCTGCTTCGGGGCGTATTCGCCGCTTGTTCTCCATGCTCGTGCACGGTCGGCAAGTGCTCGTCAAAGTCTCCAGCCCCGTCTCGTTACGTCAACTCGTCGACGAGGGGCTCGGTGTCGAGCGCACGACGCGCAAGGCAGCGCGCCTCTTGCGCGTGCATTTTCGGCGCCAGCGAGCCGCGACGATTGGACCGGATCTGTCTCATCGGCGACTGCTGCTCGAGGAGGTGCTGGCGAGTCCGGGCGTGCGCGAGGCAGTGCAACGTGAGATTCAGAGTAGTCAGCGCAGCGAGCGCCGCGTGCACAAGCGCGCTCGCAAGATCGCGACTGAAATCGCGGCGCATTATTCCCATTCGGTCGTGCGGGTGCTCGAACGTCTCCTAGGGCGTCTTTGGAACCGCCTCTACGAGGGAATCGAGATTCAGCACTTCGAGAGCCTCGGTGAAATCGCGGTTGGCTCGGAAGTCGTTTACGTGCCCTGTCATCGCAGCCATATCGACTATCTGCTGCTCTCCTATGTCATTTACCGCCGCGGCTTGGTGCCACCGCACGTTGCCGCCGGCATCAATCTGAATATACCGCTCATCGGGCCGGTCTTGCGTCGCGGCGGCGCATTTTTCATGCGGCGCACGTTTCGTGGCGATGCTCTATATACGTCCATTTTTCGCAGCTACCTGAGCGCGATCCTGTTGCGGGGTTTTCCAGTGAAGTTCTTCATCGAAGGCACTCGGTCACGCACTGGGCGTCTGTTGAGCCCGAAGCTCGGACTGCTGGCGATGACGGTGGAAAGCTTCCTACGTAACCGGCAGCGACCCGTCGTGTTCGTGCCGGTCTACTTCGGCTACGAGAAGCTCATCGAGGGCGAGACCTTTATCGGGGAGCTCAGTGGACGGCGTAAGCAGCGCGAGACCCTCGGCGGCGCACTCCGCTCGCTGCGCGCGCTGCGTGAGCGCTTCGGCGTCGTACATGTGAGCTTCGGTGAGCCGCTCTGGTTAGACGGTATGCTCGATCAGATTCAGCCGGATTGGCGCCGACAGGCATTCGACGACTTCCTCACACCGGACTGGCTCGAGAACGCCGTCGAGTCGTTTGGGCGGACCATAATGACTGCAATCAACGAGGCGGCCGTCGTCAATCCCGTCAGCTTGGCGTCGTTGATTGTTCTCAGCATGCCGAAACGCGCGATCGTCGAGGCAGAGCTGCGCGCTCAGCTCGCGCTACTGCTCGACCTCGCCACGCGAGCACCGTATTCCCCGCGTGCGGGCGTTACCCCACTGGATCCCGATGAGATCGTTCGCTATTGCGAAGACATGCACTGGTTGCGGCGACGCGCGCATCCGCTTGGAGACGTACTCTACATGGACGAGCGCAAAGCGCTGCTCGCGAGCTACTATCGCAACAACATCGTGCACTTGTTTGCGCTGCCGTCTCTCGTGGCGGCGAGCTTGAACAATCGAGCTGAGATTAGCCTCGATGAGCTCACTGCCACGCTCCGGCGACTCTATCCGAGCTTCGAGGCGGAGCTGTTCTTGCGTTTCGATCCTGACGACCTCGACAGCGAAATCGCTCGGGTTACCGCTGCGATGGTCTCGGTCGGGTTGCTGGAGCGCGATGGCGAGGCGATCAAGCGCCCTTCGGAAGGCAGCGCGGCCGAGGCGCAGTTTCGCATCTGCGCTGAGATCGTCGAGCCTTTTCTCGAGCACTACTATCTCTGCATGATCTATTTGCTTGAGCACGGCCCCGGCGTGCTCGATAAGCCTGAGGTCGTGCAGCGCTGTGCCGATGCTGCCGAGCAGCTGGCGATGTTGTACACGCTGAGCTCGCCGGATTTGTTCGAAGCGGCGCTATTCGACAATCTCATCGAGGCGCTGCTGAGCCAGGGGCTCATCGAGGAGGATAGGGAAGGGAGACTGTGCTTCGGTGCGTCTCTCGGGATCGTCGCCGCGGATCTCGGTCTCGTACTGCGGCCCCGCGTGCGTCAGACGCTGCGCACATTTGCAGGCGCTGCAACGACGGCGCCGCTCGGTGCCGCCGGCGAGAACGGCACGCCGTAGATACGGTCCGCCGAGCGCGGTTAGGCGTTCAAGTCTGGGATCCGATCGCTCTCCAGCTGGGTAATCATGTCCTTGATCATGAGCTTGCGCTTTTTCAAACGGCGCAGCATGATCTGATCCACATGTGGATCCACAACTAACCGGGAGATGACCTGATCCAGGTCTTGGTGCTCTATCCGCAGCTCTTTGAGCCGCTCGACTGACTTAAAAGCTTCGATTTCTATCTTTTCTTCCACGTCTCACTTAGGAACCGCTGACAACCAATCGCGGCCACTGTCACCAACTGCCAGAAAGTGAGGATTGAGCAGAGACTCTTTTGTGTTGTACCTCAATTTCTGACCATCAAGACTTATCATATTTCCACCAGCACTTTCAAGGACGGCCTGTGCGGCGGCCGTGTCCCACTCCGACGTCGGGCCCAAGCGTGGGTAGATGTCTGCCTGGCCGTCTGCAACGAGGCAGATTTTCAATGAGCTTCCCATCGGTTTGAGCTCGTGCGGGCCCAAACGCGCGAGGTAGGTCGCGAGCGCGCCGCTCGGGTGGCTGCGGCTGCCGACGATGCGCAGTCGCCCGTCGGGCGCCGATGCCGTTGCGATGGCCTGCGGTCTGCCGTTGCCGCGCCGGACCCAGGCGCCGGCGGCCGTAGCACCTACGTACTCCAGATCCAGCGCCGGTGCGCGCACGATGCCTAGGACGGGCCGATGATTCTCAATCAGGGCGATATTGACTGTGAACTCACCGTTGCGCTTGACGAACTCTTTCGTGCCGTCGAGCGGATCAATGAGCCAGTAACGGCGCCAGCTCAGGCGCTCCGCGACTTCCTCCGGCGGCGACTCTTCGGACAATAGAGGCAGACGCGGCTCGAGCTTCGCCAGACCCGTGCAGATGATCTCGTGTGAGGCGCGATCAGCGGCCGTGAGCGGCGAGTTGTCTTGCTTGTGCTCGACCTCGAAAGGCGTCTCGTAGATTTCCATAATCGCCTCGCCGGCTTGCTCGGCGAGTGCTCTGAGCGGCTCGATGAATCGCTGTTGCGCAGCGCTGTCGGTGAAATCCATGCGTCGAGGGTCCTGCGTCAGTGGGGGGGGGGAGTATGATAGCGGTACTATGATGTCTAACTCGGATCGATCGAGCCGTGAAGAGCCGCTCGTTTCGTGGGACGAGATCGACACTGTCCTCGTCGATATGGACGGTACGCTGCTCGATCTCGCATTCGACAATTACTTCTGGCTCGAGCTCGTGCCGCAGCAGTACGCGGCTCGGCATCGGCTCTCGGAGTCAGATGCCAAAGCCGTGCTCCAACGCGCTTATCGGGCTATCGAGGGCAGGTTGGCCTGGTACTGCATCGACCACTGGACGGATACGCTCGATCTGGATCTGCGCGCGCTAAAATGGGCGCATCGCGAGCGCATCCGTTATTTGCCGGGCGCGACAGAGTTTCTCGCCACGGTCCGCGCTCGCGGGAAGAGGCTGACGCTCGTGACGAACGCCCACAGAGCCGTCCTAGCGGTAAAGACCGATCACACGGGCCTAGACCGCGAGGTGGACGAGCTCGTATCGTCGCACGACTACGACGCGCCGAAGGAGAGCGCGCAGTTCTGGCGGCGATTTTCCGACGAAGGCGGTTTCGATCCTGGGCGCACGCTACTGCTCGAGGACAGTCTCAGTGTTCTGGCGGCCGCACGCACCTTCGGTCTGGGCTTCACGTTCGCGATCCGGCGACCGGATTCGAGTCAACCTGCTCGGGACATTAAGGAATTTCCGTCTGTCGACGGCGTGCATGCGCTTGCGGATTAGCGCCTCGACCGTTGATCCCGGCGCCGGCGCGGCTTGCCGCTGCCCGATTTAGCGCCCCCGCCTTTCGCCCGAGGCCTGTGCTTCGGCGGGCGCCGTGGGGGTCGCTCGACCTGCGCCAGTGAATCGGGTTCGATCTGCTCGACGGGAATCCGCCGGCCGATAAACGCCTCAATGTCCGGCAACGACACGGCGTACTGCTCGCAGCCGAAGCTGATTGCATCGCCTGAGGCGCCGGCCCGGGCCGTTCGGCCGATCCGATGGACGTAGTCCTCGGCATCTTGGGGCAAGTCGTAGTTAATGACGTGGCTCACGTCAGGCACGTGCAGCCCGCGGGAGGCGACATCGGTACCTATGAGAACGGGTAGATCTCCGGATACGAATTCTTTGAGCATTCTCAAGCGCTTCTTCTGGGGAACATCGCCGGAGATTGCCTGCGCATGGATACCATTGTGTTCGAGATAGGCCTGCAGACGATCGGCCTCTCGCCGCGTGTTGACGAAGACCATGGTGCGGCGGGCATCCATTTCTCTCAGCAGCGAGACGAGTAGTGGAATCTTCTCTTCGTTCGACGGGAAGTAGATACTTTGACGCACGCGATCCACGGTCATCTTGTCGGGCTCGATGCGAATGAGCTCTGGGTCATTCATGTGCTCGTAGGCCAGCTCGAGAACGCGGTGCGAGAGTGTTGCCGAGAACAACAAATTGAGTCGTTTGCCCGCCTCCGGTAGGCGTCTCAGCACGTAGCGGATGTCCTTGATGAAGCCGAGGTCGAACATGCGATCGGCCTCATCGAGCACCATGACCTCGATGCGACGAAGCGTGAACACCTTCTGCTTTTGAAAGTCGATCGTTCGACCTGGTGTACCGATCAGAATATCGACCCCCGCGGCGAGATGCTGGCGTTGCTTCTCGTAATCGGTGCCGCCGAAGGCAAGGCCGAGCCGATAGGGAAGAAATTTGCCGAGCTCCAGCGCATCCGCATGAATCTGCACAGCGAGCTCTCGCGTAGGCGCGAGAATCAACGCTCTCGGCCCCGGCTTCTCCTTCGATTTCGGGCGGTTCCGTTCGAGTTGACAGAATAAGGCGATCAGGAAAGCGGCAGTTTTGCCCGTTCCGGTCTGGGCTTGCCCTGCGACGTCATGCCCTTCGAGCGCGATGGGCAGCGTCTTCGCTTGGATGGGGGTACAGCGGCTGAAGCCCGCAGCCTCAATGCCTTTGAGCAGCGCCTCGGGGAGCTCGAGGCGGCGAAACTCGAGGTCGCTCAGGTGGCCGTCATTTTCCGATCCGGTCTCAGGACTCGGCGTTAATACTTGCAAATTGCGTTCTCACGGGTTCAAAATAGGCCCAGCTAGGCGAAAAGTTTCGCCCCCCCTAGATTTCTATTGCGTTCCCACGAGTCTCGTAAGGAAGCATTCAGCAGCGGCATTGTGCCTGACCGGGCTCGCGGCGTCACTTTAACGACTGAGAACCGCACCGGTGCCAACCACCCACAGCGCCGGGTGCCGGCAACGTATAGAGAATGATTTTCGGAGGAGCTATTCGGTGAGTGATGACATCGTACACATTAGCGACGGAAGTTTTGAGGCGGACGTATTGAATGCGGATCGCCCGGTGCTTATCGACTTCTGGGCAGAATGGTGCGGACCGTGCAAGATGATCGCGCCGATCCTCGAGGGAATCGCCGAGGACTACAAGGATCGTCTACAGATTGCCAAGCTGAACGTCGATGACAATCCGCAGACGGCTATGCGTTTTGGTATCAGAAGCATTCCGACGCTTCTGCTCTTTAAAGAAGGCTCGGTTGCCGGACAGAAGGTAGGCGCTCTGTCGAAATCGCAGCTTGAAGCTTTTCTCGATCCGCTACTCGGCTCCACGGAGAGTTGAGAGCACCTTTATTCAGATCTAATGCTTGGTAAGCATCCGTGAGGGGATACTTGGGTAATTCAGCAAGAGTTCGGGCCAAGAACGGTTCGCAACGGCCGCGAGACGGCAACACAAAGAAGCGCTCTTCGCGGCGTAAACGACCGCCGCGCGAGGAGTTTCCAGACGACGAGGATCTTGAGCTGATCCCCGCGGAGGAGCTCGAGCAGACCAAGAGCGCGATGAACCTATCCGAGCTCAAGAACATGCCTGCGTCGGAGCTCGTTGATCTGGCCCAGTCGATGGGTCTCGAGAATCTTGCGCGCTCGCGCAAGCAGGACATCATCTTCTCGATCCTCAAGGCGCACGCCAAAGCTGGAGAGAACATCTTCGGTGAGGGCATTCTGGAGATTCTGCAGGATGGCTTCGGATTCTTACGCTCCCCAGACAGTTCTTATCTAGCCGGCCCGGATGACATTTATGTCTCGCCGAGCCAGATTCGGCGCTTCAGCTTGCGCACCGGTGACACGGTCTCAGGTCTGATTCGCCCACCGAAGGATGGTGAGCGCTATTTCGCGCTTCTCAAGGTCGGGCAGATCAACCACGACTCGCCGGAGGAAGCCAAGAGTAAGGTTCTCTTCGAGAACCTGACGCCGCTGTTTCCGCGTGAGCGCTTAACGCTCGAGCAGGGTAACGGCAGCACGGAAGACCTGACCGCCCGCATCATCGACATGGTCTCGCCGGTCGGCAAGGGCCAACGCGCGCTGATCGTCTCACCGCCCAAAGCGGGCAAGACGATGCTGCTGCAGAATATCGCCACGTCAATCGCGGCCAATCATCCTGAATGCATCCTCATCGTGTTGCTCATCGACGAGCGACCCGAGGAAGTGACGGAGATGGAGCGCACCGTGCGTGGCGAGGTCGTCTCGAGCACGTTCGACGAGCCGGCGACGCGCCACGTCCAGGTCGCCGAGATGGTCATCGAGAAGGCCAA
>JABAOE010002543.1_pt1 | contig 15772 bp, 11 predicted proteins | sample 7062141 | NCBI WGS metagenome assembly JABAOE01 (sample SAMN14538627, study PRJNA623070) | marine sediment metagenome | biome: marine biome [ENVO:00000428]; feature: marine pelagic biome [ENVO:01000023]; material: deep marine sediment [ENVO:00002113] | place: India: Gulf of Khambhat ... | reverse complement strand
ACTTTGGTGATGCCGGTCAGCTTTTTGACCAGCTCCTTGATCAGGAGCCAGGCAACCCCAGGGCCCTGGTCGGCAAAGGACTTTTGCTGGCCAACCAGGGTATGTACAGTGAGGCCAGGGCCTGCTGCGCCAGGGCGATCAAGGAAGATGACCTGATGCCCGAAGCCTACCTGTTGAGGGGTTTGATTCTCGACATGGAGGGCTTCCTCGAGCGCGCGTTGGTCGAATATCAGAAGGTCCTCTGGCTGGATCCGGGATTTGTAATGGCTTACTACCTTTCCGCCAAAATTCATGATCGCCTGAACGACAACGAGAAAAGGCAGCGCGCGCTGCGCAATACGGCGCGGGTACTGGAGCAGATGCGTGGCCAGGGGACCATTCCGTTCTCCGGCGGACTCTCCCGTGGAGTTTTCCTGGAAATCGTTCATCACGAGATAGCAGAAGTGACCCGTTAGAGATCTTTCTCGTCAGTTTTTTCCCCGGCGATCCATACTGTTCTTCCCTTTTTTAAAAAGTCGTTTGAATTCGGTTAAACAGTGTTTAATAGCCCGATCTTGTTACAAAGACACGGAGTGGTATTGTTGCCACAAAATCTTTAAAAATTGTTAACTTACGTATGTTTGACAAATATGAAACATCGTTATAATATTTTTTTTGGGAGTGAGGTATAATGTCCTCAATGGTTCGCCTGCCCCGAGTGGAGGAGCTGGTTGCTCATGAGTAAATATCAGAGACATGAAATTGACAAAATTCTGCAGGAAATGCGTTCTGATTACTGGCGCAACCTGGAGGAAGTCGAAGAGTCTGATGGTCACGTCGGAACGGAATACCTGACTGTGCGCGTACGCGGCACTCGTTACGGCTTGCCGGCGGCAGTTTGCCGAGAAGTCCTCAGGATGCCAACGCTCGTGCGTGTCCCAAGGTTGCCGGAACATCTGCGCGGGATATTTAACCTGCGCGGCGAAATTGTCGCCGTAACGGATATCGGGCCACTGCTCGGCCAGGGGGCGCAGGAGATTCNNCCACAATACCAAGTTCAGCCAGCCGCTGACCGGAGATTACGAAACCGATTTGGTCGGCAACCGCACCAAGCGAATTTTCGATCATGATGTTGGCATCAAGGCGGCGCGCAACCAGAAAGGGCTCTTAACTCAGCCGTACGAGCGCGATACGGGCGAGAAAATGCTAGATATCAGCGCCCCGGTTTTTGTGAAAGGGAAGCACTGGGGTGCTTTCCGTATCGGTTACTGGATCTAGTTGAGCAGACTGTAGGATACGGTCCTTTGCTGGCCGCGGAAATTGGAGAACCGAAATGATGAATCGAATCAACGTAAAGATCGTAATGGCCCTGATCGCGGTTCTGGCTGTGATCATGGTGATGTCGACGATCCTGATCGTCAACCAGCGCTCAGAGGTTCTGCGCGAGGACATGCTGGTCAAGGCAAGCACCCTGGCCAAGATCGGCGCCAAGGCGATCGAAGGGGTTCTCGAGCAATCCCTGTCGAGCGGCCAATTCTTCGAGGAGCAGCTGTTCGACACCGATTACCGGGAGATCGTCGACGGCGCCCTGGCCGGCTCGGCGATTCCGAAGTATCGCACGGCTTACGATCTTTACCTGGATATGACGATCAAGGATTTCCAGGATACGTTCTTGACCTCAGACGACGTCGTTTTCGCCGTGCTGGTAGATCGCAACGGCTACCTGCCGACCCACAACAGCAAGTATTCCAAGCCCCTGACCGGGGATCCAGAGCAAGACAAGGTCGGCAACCGGACGAAGCGGATTTTCAACGATCCGGTCGGGCTGGCTGCCGGGCAATATAACAACGAGGATGGCAAGGGCTACCTGCAGCAGGTCTACAAGCGCGATACGGGCGTGACCATGTGGGACGTCTCGGCACCGGTGTATGTGCGTGGCCAGCACTGGGGCGGCTTCCGGATCGGGTTCTCCATGGCGAAGATTGATGCGGCCATATCCGATTTGCGCAAGCAGGTCGCTTTCCACATGTTCCTGGTGTTGCTGTTTGCTTCGATCACCTGCCTGCTGGTGGTTGCGCGGTTCATGCAGCCGCTCAAGGAATTGACCAAGGCGGCTGAACGCATCACGGAAGGCAGCCTCGATGAGCAGATCAAGGTTCAGTCGAATGATGAGATCGGTCAACTGGCGGGTGCTTTCAACAAGATGACCCAGGTGATTGTGAAGAACCTGCAGGGCGAGATCGAGAAGAGCAACCGCATGGTGATCAGCGTCAAGGAGGCGATCCAGCAGCTCTCCACCAGCGCCAACGAGCTCATGGCGATTTCAGCGCAACAGGCTTCCGGTTCGGCCGAGCAGGCCACCGCGGTGCAGCAGGCAACGACCACCTCGGAGGAAATTGCCGCCACAGCCAAGCAGGTTTCGGATAATGCCGGCCGGGTTGAGTCTCTGGCCGAGAATGCGGCGGCTTCGAGCAGCGATGGCCAGGAGGCGGTGACGGCGGCCGTGGATGGCATGAGCCATTTGAAAGGCCAGGTTCAGTCGATCGCCGAGGCGATGCTGGAACTGGGTGAGAACTCGCAGAAGATCGGCGGGATTATCGACATTATCGATGAGATTTCCGACCAGACCAACCTGTTGTCGCTGAACGCCGCGATTGAAGCGGCGGGCGCCGGTGAAGCGGGCAAGCGCTTCTCGATCGTGGCCAATGAGGTCCGTCGGCTTGCCGACCGGACCGCTGATGCCACCAACCAGGTCAAGGCGTTGATCGTTCAGATTCAGGAGGCGACCAACAGCACGATCATGTTGACGGAAGAAGGTTCAAAAGGGGTGGATGCGGCCAGTGACCTGGTGGCGAACATATCCGAGGCCCTGGAGAAGATCACCGCCGCGGTGACGGAGACGACCAATGCCGCCAGCGAGATCAAGCTGATGACACAGCAGCAGACGACGGCCAGCGAACAGATGACTGAGACGATCGTCGAGGTTCGTGACGTTGCGGTACAGGTGGCGACGAGTTCCCAGGAGACGACACAGTCGATCTCCGAACTGACCTCGCTGGCCGAGCGTCTTCAGGACCTGGTGGAAGAGGATCTGCTGGCTCAGGCAAAGATGCGTGTACAATCAGGTTCCCGCGAGATGGAGCGGGTCCTGACGGCTGCCGTGGAGAGTGGCAGGTTCAGCCTTGACGACATCTTTGATGAAAACTACCGGTTGATTCCGAACACCGACCCCAAGAAGTATCACACCAAGTACGATACCTATCTCGATGAANNCCACAATACCAAGTTCAGCCAGCCGCTGACTGGGGATTACGAAGCCGACCAGGTTGGCAACCGCACCAAGCGAATCTTTGACGACCCGGTCGGTTTGGCTGCGGCCCATTACGACGGCCGCGACGGCAGAGGTTACCTGCAGCAGATTTATGAGCGTGACACCGGCGAAAAGATGTGGGATATCAGCGCCCCTGTTTATGTAAAGGGCAGACACTGGGGCGGCTTCCGCATTGGCTACCAGATGGATTAACCCCGTAAAACGATTGAAGGTCAGCATAATCGTGCAAAGACGATGAAAAAAAGCAAGTACGTCGACATATTTATCCGCGAAGCGGAAGAGCACCTCGAGACGTTGCGCAGGGGGATCCTGTCTCTGGAGAAAGATGGTGTGAGCGACGCTCTGCTCAATGAGCTGTTGCGCAGTGCGCACACCCTCAAGGGATCGGCCAATATGGTTGATTTGGTGGAGTTGTCCGGTGTTGCCCATCGCATGGAAGATTTGCTCAAGGGCTTGCAAGGCAATGAACAGGAATTCAGTTCCGACCTGATCGATGTCCTGTTGGTGGCCACAGATGCCATCGAGGCCTTGATGGCACAGGCACAATCCGGTGGCGGCATCAGTGTCAATGTCGACACGGTCGTCAAGGCTTTGGAGACGGGGGCCATAGCCGATGACCAGCCTGAGGCACAGCCGGCAGCGGCCTACCAGGGCGTCGAGCGGCGAACCTCGATTCGGGCCAGCGTTGAACGCCTAGATCAGCTGGTCAACCGTATGGGCGAAATTCTGCTCAGCCAGAAGGCCATGAATGAACGTCAGCTGCAAATGTCCGCTTTGCTGCAAGAGCTCGACGCCTCTATGAGCCGACTGCATGTTCATGAAGACGTTGCATTTAAAGGCCTGCGTAACAAAATGGTTGCCCTGATCAATGATTTCGAGCGTGACCGAATGCAGTTGGGCTACCAGGCCGAAGATGTTTACCAGCGGACCATGGAGCTGCGCCTGTTGCCCCTGGCGACCATTACCGACGAGTTTGAGCGCTCGTTACGCAATCTCGCCCGCAGCCTCAAAAAAGAGGTGAATTTTATGGTCCAGGGACAGGATGTTGAACTGGACCGCAATATGCTGGATGCCGTCAAGCCGATCCTCCTGCACATTCTGAATAATGCCATCGATCATGGCATTGAGGACCCGGAGACCCGGGTCCGGCTTGGCAAACCGAAAGCCGGGCAAATAACTCTGCACGCCCGATACGAAGGAAGCTTTATCCAGATCGCTATACGTGATGACGGTCAAGGGATGAATCCTGAGAAAATCCGCGAAACGGCGATCAAAAGGGGACTGCTGAGTGCAGAAGCTGTAGCGGCAATGCCCGATGAAGCTGTGCTCTACCTGGTTTTTGAACCGGGCTTCTCGACGCGCGAATTCATTACCGATGTTTCCGGCCGCGGTGTCGGCCTCGATGTGGTCAAGGCAAATCTCGACCAGGTCAAGGGCAACCTGTCCTTGAATTCTACGACCGGAACCGGGACCGAGCTGCTTTTGCAACTACCGTTGAGCATGGCCATTTTTACCGGCCTGCTGGTGGAAAGCGGCAACGACAAATATGTTTTGCCGCAGCATTACATTGCAGAGGTGCTGCGGGTTTCACCAAAGGACATTATCGAGGAAATGGGCCGGGAAGTGGTCCGGCTGCGCAACGAGTCGGTCCCCTTGTGCAGTCTGTCTCAATTCCTGGAAACAGATCGGGCCGCGCAGGTGTCGAGGCGATTGACGGTACTGGTTTTGAGCTTTCGGGAGCAGACCCTCGGCCTGCTGGTAGATCAAACCCTTGGCCTCCAGGAGGTCGTTGTCAAGGAGCTTGGCTGTCAGTTGAGGAGTCTGGACTATTTTTCCGGTGCGACCATTCTCAGCAATGGCAACCCGGCTTTGATCATCTCGGTCGCAGACCTCTTTGCTGCGGGTCAGCGACGTCAGTCGCTTGAACTGCGCAGTAGTTATGAAAAGGAACAGAAACGCAAAAAACGTGGCCGCGTACTGGTTGTGGATGATTCGATTACCACCCGCACCATGGAAAAGAATATCCTTGAGACCAATGACTATGAGGTCGTTGTTGCCGTGTCCGGATTTGATGCCCTTGACAAGCTCGATGCGGGTCGTTTTGACCTCATGGTCAGTGATGTTGAAATGCCGGGCATGACCGGTTTCGAATTAACCAAGAAAGTGAGACAGCGCGAAGATACACGCAACATGCCGGTAATTATTGTCACTTCGCTGGCCTCCGATGAACACCGGCGTTTAGGAATGGACGCCGGCGCCCAGGCCTACATCGTTAAAGGTAATTTTCAGCAGGGTGTTCTGCTGGAGACGGTAGAGACCCTGATCTCTTGATAACTCATGATTCGCATACTGATCGCTGATGATTCTGAATTAACCCGCGTTGTTCTCTGTGACCTGTTGTCAGAGGATGCAGAGATTAAAGTCGTCTGTGAAGTCAGCAATGGTCAGGCAGCGGTCGAGAAAACCGCAGAGCTGAGGCCAGATCTGGTGATCATGGATGTCATGATGCCGGTTATGGATGGGCTCGAGGCCGTTGCCGAGATCATGGCCAACACCCCGACCCCGATCCTGATGCTCTCGGCCAACGCCGACCCACAGGACAGTCGCAGCGCTTTTGGTGCGATTCGGCTGGGTGCACTCGACGTCATGGCAAAGCCTTCCGGAGTTGTAACCGAGGCGTTTTCGCAGATTGCGAACAAGTTGATCGCCAAGGTGAAAAGCCTCAGCCGGATCAAGGTCATCCATCACTATCGAGCCCAGCGACCTAAACTTGCTGAGCCGAAGATAAAGATTGACGCAGGCAAGCGTCGCATTCTTGCTGTCGGCGCTTCTACCGGGGGCCCCAAAGCGGTATTGCAGCTGCTGCAGGGCTTGCCGAAAAACTTTCCGGCGGCGGTTCTGGTTGTCCAGCATATCGCCGATGGGTTTGCCTCTGGTTTTGCTGCCTGGCTGGATCGTGAAACCAGGCTTCCGGTGCGCTTGGCTGTGGACGGACAGGAACTCAAAACTGGTGAAGTATTGGTTGCGCCCAACAATATTCACCTGACGGTCAAGGCTAACCGGGTTCTTCTTGACTCTTCGGCGCCTTTGAATAACTGTCGTCCGGCAGTCGATGCCCTCTATCAATCTCTGGCTCGCGAGGGGCTGGCTGGCGAGANNGGTTCGCGAGGGGCTGGCTGGCGAGACGGTGGCTGTGCTTTTAACCGGAATGGGTAGTGACGGGGCTTCCGGAATGGCCGAACTGCACAAGCTCGGTGCTTATACGATTGCCCAGGATGAAGACAGCTGCGTGGTGTTCGGTATGCCAAAATCTGCCATTGAACGGGGCGCGACGAACCAGGTTCTGCCCCTGGAGCAGATCTCGACGGTGGCCTGTCGTTTTTTTTCTCCGTAAGCAGAGACCTTTTCCTTTGTGCCGTTCTGTGATATGTAAGGCGGGCGTTGCAGCAGAGTAACCGAATCAGTTTCCCGGAGAGAGCAACATGGCTTTACGTGTTTACAATACATTAACAGGAAAAAAAGAAGCATTTCAGCCGCTTGTGCCTGGCAAGGTGGGGATGTATGTCTGTGGGGTAACGGTCTATGACTACTGCCATATCGGCCATGCCCGCGCCAACATTGTCTTTGACATCGTCTATCGTTACCTGCAATACAGCAAATATGACGTTACCTACGTACGCAATTACACGGACGTGGATGACAAGATCATAAACCGGGCCAATGAACGCGGCATCAGCAGCCAGCAGTTGTCGGAAGAATTTATCCGGGCTTTTGATGAAGACATGGCGGCATTGGGTTTACGTAAGCCGACCCATGAACCAAAGGCCACCGAGCATATCGCCCAGATCATCGCCCTGGTCGAGCAGCTGATTGCCAAGGGGATGGCCTACGAGGCCGCCGGCGATGTCTACTACAGCGTTGGCACCTTTTCGGCCTACCTGAAATTGTCGAAGCGCAACATGGACGAGATGCAGGCCGGAGCACGCATCGCTCCCGGCGAGCAAAAACGCAACCCAATGGATTTTGCACTCTGGAAGGCGGCCAAGCCGGGAGAGCCGAGCTGGGAGTCGCCCTGGGGTCCGGGACGCCCCGGCTGGCATATCGAATGTTCGGCAATGAGCTCAACCCTTCTGGGCGACACATTCGATATCCATGGCGGAGGCCGTGACCTGATCTTCCCGCATCACGAGAACGAGATTGCGCAGTCCGAGGGTGCTTCAGGCAAGCCGTTTGTCAAATATTGGATGCACAACGGTTTTGTGAATATCAACCAGGAGAAGATGAGCAAGTCTCTCGGCAACTTCTTCACGATCCGCGATATCCTGAAAACTTATGATCCGGAAGTGGTCCGTTTCTTCATCCTGACGGCGCACTATCGATCTCCCGTTGATTTTTCTGACCAGAATCTCAAAGATGCCCAGGCTGGCCTGAGCCGTTTCTATGATGCCTTGCACGCAGCCGTCGCTGCAGTCGAAGGTTGCCCGGAAGGTGATGTTGTGGCCACCGAAGGGGAGCAGCTGGAAGCCCAGTTCCGCGAGGCGATGGATGACGACTTCAATACGGCCCAGGCGATTGGGCACCTTTTTGAAGGCGTGCGAACGATCAACCGCCTGATCGCCGAGAAAAAGTTCAGGAAGAACGCTGACAAGGTTGCCTCGGTAAGAGCCTTAAGGAGCAAGATCGTTGAACTCGGCGACGTCCTGGGGCTGTTTGTGTCCGATCCGGCAAGCTGGTTAAAGAAGCAGAACCTCAAGAGATTGCATGAAATCGGCCTGACGGAAGCCGATGTTATGGCCGCCATTGAAGAACGGCTGGTTGCGAGGGGCAACAAGAATTTTGCCCGTGCGGATCAGATTCGTGATGAACTGGTGCAGCAGGGTGTTGAACTGCTTGATTCACCAGGGGGGACGACCTGGAAAGTCAAGTGACTCTGCATGTCATCCACTGGAGGTAGCTATGGCCAAAAAAATACTGATTGTTGATGATTCTCCATCTGTGCTGGCTGTTCTCGAAGACATGCTCGAGGATCTTGGTTATGCCGTTTCACCGGCAACCGATGGCAAGAAAGCCTGCCAGATGATCGAGCTTGAACGCTTTGACCTGATCATCACGGACCTGACCATGCCGGTGATGGACGGCATTGCTTTCGTGCAAACGGCGAAAAAAATGCCAAACTGCAAATTCGTGCCAATCGTTATGCTCTCTTCGGAAGAGGATGAAGAGAAGATTGCCGCGGCCAAACAGGTTGGCATTTCTACGTTCCTGCGCAAGCCGGTCAAGGAAGTCCAGCTGAAAACCATTTTACAGGTTGTCCTTGGCTCCTGATCGTTTCGAAACCAGCTTTTACGGTCTGAAGTATGGCCAAGTTTGATCTGAAGACCGACTACCACCCCCGGGGAGACCAGCCCCAGGCTATTGCGGAGCTGGCCGCAGGCCTCGAACGTGGTGATCAGCACCAGGTTCTGCTCGGTGTCACCGGCTCCGGCAAAACCTTCACGATGGCCAACGTCGTCAACCGGGTGCAACGCCCGACCCTGGTGCTGGCGCCGAACAAAACCCTGGCCGCGCAACTCTACGGCGAATTCAAAGATCTTTTCCCCGATAACGCGGTTGAGTATTTCGTTTCCTACTACGACTACTACCAACCGGAAGCCTATGTGCCCACCACCGATACTTTCATTGAGAAGGACTCCTCGATCAACGAGGAGATCGACAAGCTCCGACATAGCGCCACGCGCAGCCTGCTGACCCGACGTGATGTGCTGATCGTCGCTTCGGTTTCCTGTATCTACGGGCTCGGTTCCCCGGAGGCGTATCATGGGCTCTTGATCCGCCTGGAGCAGGGCATGGAGCTCGAACGAAATCAGCTGCTCAAACAGCTGGTTGACATTCAGTACACCCGCAATGACGTTGATTTCCATCGTGGGACCTTTCGTGTTCGTGGCGATACGGTAGAAGTTTTCCCCGCCTATGAAGAAGACCGCGCCTTGCGTATCGAGTTCTTCGGCGATGACATCGAAACGATCAGCGAGATTGATCCTCTGCGCGGCAAGGTTATCGATCGCCTGCCGGCAACGGCAATCTTCCCTGCCAGTCACTACGTGGCGACCAAGCCGACCCTTGATCGGGCGATTCGTGATATCCAGGATGAGCTTCGCGAACGCATCCAGTTTCTGCGTGACCAGAATAAGCTGGTGGAGGCGCAGCGGATCGAACAGCGCACCCTCTTTGACATCGAAATGATGGAGGAGATGGGCTTCTGCCAGGGAATCGAGAACTATTCACGTTACCTCGACGGCCGCAAGGCCGGCTCACCGCCGGCGACCCTGTTCGACTACTTTCCTGAGGACGCGCTGGTTTTTATCGATGAGAGCCATGTCACCGTGCCTCAGCTCGGCGGCATGTATCGTGGTGATCGCAGCCGCAAGGAAACGTTGGTAGAGTACGGCTTCCGGCTGCCATCGGCACTGGATAACCGTCCGCTGACCTTCGATGAGTTCAAGGAGAAGCAGCTGCAAACCATTTATGTCTCCGCAACTCCGGGGGATTACGAACTGAGTCAGGCGGCAGGCGTGGTCGTCGAGCAGATCGTGCGGCCGACGGGCTTGATTGACCCGCCTGTGGATGTGCGGCCGGCCGGTAACCAGGTCGATGACCTGATCGCTGAAATACGCCAGACGGTAGCTGCTCACGGCCGGGTCCTGGTGACCACTCTGACCAAGCGCATGGCTGAAGACCTCACCGGCTATCTCGACGAGATCGGCATCCGCGTGCGTTACCTGCATTCCGATATCGATACCGTAGAGCGCATTCGCATCATCCGCGCTCTGCGCCAGGGCGAGTTTGATGTCCTGGTCGGGATTAACCTGCTGCGCGAGGGCCTAGATATCCCCGAGGTTGCCCTGGTGGCGATTCTTGATGCCGACAAGGAAGGCTTCCTGCGCAGCACCCGCTCACTGATTCAGACCTGTGGCCGGGCGGCTCGCAACCTGGACGGTCGGGTTATCATGTATGCTGACCGGATCACGGGCTCGATGCAAAACTGCCTCGATGAAACCGAGCGCCGCCGTGTTGCCCAGCTCAGTTACAATAAGGCTCACGGCATTACCCCGGAGTCAGTGCGCAAGACGATGCGCTCCATTTTGGACGACCTGTCCCAGGCTCACTCGACCCCGGAAGCCCTGGCTGCAGAAGCCTTGGCCGCTTACGATTCCCGGGAGGACCTGACAGCGGAAATCGATCGCCTGCGCACCGAGATGCTGCAGGCGGCCGCAGCTCTCGAGTTCGAAAAGGCCGCGGAATTGCGGGATCGAATTCAGCTATTGGAAAAGCAGGAGCTTGCCCTGCGCAGCTGAACCCACTGCAACGGACCAGCCTTTGGTCATCAGGACACGGCGCAGGTTGTTCAGGTCGTGCTCCAAGGCAGGGAGGTTTCAATAGGGCATGGGCCTGCGCTCGTTGAGATAAACCCAGCCCTTGACAAGTCGGTAGATGAGCCAGAGCGAAACGGCGAGCAGAATGACCCAGCCGACGAGAAAGATCGTCGTCACGGCACCGATGACCATCCACAGCAGTGTGTACCAGAAGGTTTTGGTCTGCCAGCGAAAATGGCTTTCAATCCAGCTGCCCTGGACATCCTCCATCCGCACATAGTTGATAATGACGCCGGCAAACAGGGTCAGGCTGCCGGTGAAAAGACTGGCCGCCTGCAGCACATATACGATCATCGCCAGTCGTTGCAGGCCGGTTTCGGTAGGGCCGTTGATATGCTTTTGCCATTCATCGTTCATTACTCACCATTATAAGGGAAGATCATTTTTCTGCCAGCAAAGGCTGCCACAGAAAAATTTTGTCTTCGTTCAGGACTCCCGCTACAATAGCCAGGTTCATTGTCCGACGACTGCCACTTGATCGAGAAACGTTTTAATTATGGGCTATCGAAATTTACAGGAGACCGTTGCTGACCTGGAAAGAACGGGCCAGCTCAAGCGGATCGATATCGAAGTCGATCCCAATCTTGAGATGGGTGTCATCCAGCGCCGGGTGTACGCAAACAGCGGCCCTGCGCTGTTGTTTACCAATGTCAAAGATTGCCGCTTCCCGATGCTGGGAAACCTGTTCGGTACGCTGGAGCGCGCCCGTTATCTCTTCCGGGACACCTTGCCGGTTATCGAACGCCTGATCGCGTATAAGGTTGATCCGGGCTTGGCCTTTCGCAATATGGGGGCCTCCCTCGCCCTTGGGCGACATGTCTGGAATCTGCTGCCGAAAAAAATGCGGAACGGCCCTTTGCTCGAGCAGAGCACGGAGCTGGCCCAGCTGCCGCAGCTCGTCTCCTGGCCCGATGACGGTGGCGCGTTTATCACTCTGCCGCAGGTCTATACCGAAGCTCCCGGAGGCGAAGGCTGGAGAAGCTCCAACCTGGGAATGTACCGCGTGCAGATTTCCGGCAATCAATATGCCGGCAACGAAGCCGGCCTGCATTACCAGATTCATCGCGGTATCGGTGTTCATCATGCCGCGGCCCTGGAAAAGGGGCAGCCGCTGCCGGTCAACGTTTTTGTCGGCGGTCCGCCCAGCCTGAGCCTTGCTGCGGTCATGCCTTTGCCGGAAGGCATGCCGGAGCTGGCGTTTGCCGGCCTGCTTGGCGGCCATCGCCTGCAGGTGGTCAAGACCCCAAATGGTTTGCTGGCACCGGCGCAGGCTGATTTCTGTCTCAGCGGTCATATCCTTGTTGATGAGACAAGGCCGGAGGGTCCCTTTGGGGACCATCTTGGCTATTACAGCCTGGTCCATGACTTCCCTGTCATGCGGGTCTCCCATGTATATCACCGACCAGGAGCAATCTGGCCGTTTACTACCGTTGGCCGGCCGCCGCAGGAAGACACGACTTTCGGTGCCCTGATCCATGAAATGACCGGGGCGGCGATCCCGGACCTTGTCCCTGGAGTCAAGGCGGTTCATGCCGTGGATGTCGCAGGCGTGCACCCCTTGCTGTTGGCTATCGGCAGTGAGCGCTATACACCTTATGCGGAAAAGGCCGAGCCCCAGGAGCTGCTCACCCAGGCGAATGCCTTGCTTGGCCAGGGGCAATTGTCGTTGGCCAAGTATCTGCTGATTGTTAATGATGCGGACCAGCCGGGGCTGGATATTCACGATATCCGCAGTTTCCTGGAGGGCTTGCTGTCCAGGATCGACTGGCGAAGAGACCTGCACTTCCAGACCCGGACCACCATCGACACCCTTGATTACTCGGGAGAGGCATTGAATGCCGGCTCCAAGGTGGTGATGGCCGCCTCTGGCCCGGTCGTGCGCAAGCTGCCGACAGGCTTGCCCACGGACCTGCGGCTGCCTGCCGGCTTCTCGGAGCCAAAGATCGCCATGCCCGGTGTCCTCGTTCTTAAAGCTGAAGCATGGCAGGGCGAGCGAGGAACGCCGGCTGCCGACCTGCTGGCTTTCTGCCGCTCATACACACCGGATGATGACATCAATAGTTTCCCTTTGATCGTCTTAGCCGATGACGCCGAATTTGCCGCCCGAAGCCTGGATAACCTGCTCTGGGTAAGCTTTACCCGCTCGGCGCCTGCCAGCGACCTGGAAGGGATAGCCTCATTCACCCATGCCAAGCACTGGGGCTGCCGCGGCAGCCTGGTAATCGATGCCCGTTGCAAAAATTATCATGCACCACCCCTTGAAGAAGATCCGTCCGTAGAGGCTCGGGTTGATTCACTCGGTGCTGCTGGAGGACCATTGCATGGCCTTGTCTAATGTTGAACCTGTGAAAAATTTCAACGGCCTGCCGAACAACGATTTCAGCCTGATGGCTGCCATCGGCAATACGCCGCTGGTGGAGCTGCAGCATCTCAACCCGAACCCGAGGGTCAGGCTGTTGGCCAAGCTGGAAGGGAACAATCCGGGTGGCTCGGTGAAGGATCGTACGGCCTGGTGGATGATCCGACGAGCGGAAAACGAAGGTGTTTTGCAAACCGGTAAAACGATCCTTGAGCCGACCTCCGGCAATACCGGTATCGCCCTGGCAATGATCGCTGCCGCCAGGGGATACAAGATCAAGCTGGTCATGCCGGCCTGCGTCAGTACGGAACGGCGTGCCGTGCTGGAAGCCTACGGGGCGGAACTGGTCCTTTCGCCGGCTGACCAGGCGACCGACGGTGCCATTCGAATGGCCCACCAGATCCTGGCCGAAGACCCGGATCGCTACTTCATGCCGAACCAGTATGATAATGAAGCCAACCCGCAGGTCCATTACGAAACAACCGGCCCTGAAGTTTATTGCCAGACCGGTGGCGCCGTTGATGTGTTTGTTGCCGGCATGGGGACCTCCGGAACACTGATGGGCGTCGGCCGTTATCTGAAAGAGCGCAAGCCGGGGGTACAGATTGTTGGCGTAGAACCACGCCTCGGGCACAAGGTTCAGGGCCTGAAGAATATGCAGGAAGCGATTGTCCCGGGAATCTACCAGGAAGCAAGGCTTGACCGTAAGCTGATGGTCGACGACGATGATGCGTTCGAGATGACCCGGCAACTGGCTGCCAGGGAAGGCGTTTTCGCCGGCATGTCAAGCGGCGCGGCCGTCGCCGGTGCATGCCATATCGCTGCAGAGCTGGATGAAGGAGTGGTTGTGGTGCTGGTTCCCGATCGGGGGGACCGGTATCTGAGTACGTCTCTGTTCCGCTCGGTCTGTGCCAAGTGTCGTCCTTGAGAGCCTAGCGTATGTTTAAAGGGGACACGGTAAATATGTGTCCCCTTTTTTGTCGATCAATTCTGCCCGGACAAAGTCTTCAGTATGTTCGGGTCCTCTTCCTCGATCGCCAGCAGAACATGGCAGGTGCTGCAGTCTGCGGAGATGGTTTTGCCATCAGGGCTTTCGTGCATATCGTCGTGGCAACGGAAGCAACCGATATCAAAGTCAGGGCCGTGGCTGATGTGGTTGACATAGGTTCCCCAATCAACCTTCATCTCGGGGAAAACGTTGTTCGTGTAGGCTGCTACCACACCTTTGACCGCGTCTTCGAGGAGCTTTGGCCTGGATGCAACAAGTTCAGGATAATTCTCCTTGTACCAGCTGCTGATCCCATCACTAATTGCTTGTTTTGCCATTGCTGTCGTTTCGTAGCTTGCTGTGATCAGCTCCATAGCCTGGCGCTTGACGAAGGGCAGCTCCTGTGGAATCTCCCCCTCTGCCAGCATCCGGTCAAGGGCGTCATCCGGTGCAAGGTAGATGTGTGAAGGCCGATTGTGGCAGTCAATGCAATCCATTTCCCGTGTTTCTCCCTCTAGACCACTCCTCTGCAATTGTTGTTCAGCATCGGGTGTCCTGAATACGATCTGTGTGCCATCTGCCTGGGTGAGGGTGACTTCCGGGATGACCATGCGACTGTGGTCTGTAGAACGATAGGTGATCTTGTTCTCTGGAGCCACATGCCAGTGAATGCCGTGAGAACTCTGCACCCGGTCTCCTGCGCTGCCAATTTTCATCAAGAGGACATCTTGAACAGCACTGTTTTCTTCATCTGGAAGAAAGCGTTTGCGAACTGCGAGTTTGTCACCATGGAAAAGTTCAGGGCGGTGACATTCTTCACAGGTTTCCCTGGCCGGGCGCAGACCGTGCACCGGGGTGACAATCGGAGTTGGGTAGGTTGCTGCAGCGACTGCGAGGAGCTGACGGGCACCGGAGATTTTGGATTTCACAAACCAGTCTGCACCGGATCCGATGTGACATTCGACACATGACACCCTGGAGTGCGGCGAGTTTTCATAGGCCGTGTGCTCGGGATTCATGACCGTGTGACAGAACTGGCCACAGAACTGGGTAGATTCCATATAGTGGTAAGCCCGGTATAAAAACATGCTGAAGACAGCAAAGTTAACAGATGTCAGCAGCACAATCAGAAAGACGTTTTTACGTAAGCGGCCGAACATCTCCGGTTCGGTGAAGTATTTGCGAAGGTACTGAAGGGTAAAAAGGTGAACGTCGCGGTCGCCACGGAAAAAGAAAGCGCCGATAAAAATCATGGCCAATCCGCCGAGAAACAGTGGGCCGAGGGCCAGATAGACAGCTGCACCAAAATATGGGTTCTTGATGTGCCACACGGTGTCGGCAAGCATGTATCCGAACAGGAAGGGCGTGGTAGCCGTGACAATCATCCCTCCGATTAACGAGAGGCGGCTGCGGCTGATGCCAAGGAAGAAGTCCTTGACCATGTCAAATTGTCCCATAAAAGCTCCCGGTTTCCCCCAGATAAGCGGGTAAACGTTCATAGTGATGGGTTAGAAAAACCTAAAATTGACAAATCGGCAAATAATAAGCCGGGATTAATTTGTAAATTTTTATCAAAAAGATTTAAAAAAGACAAGAAAAAAGGCGGGGTTAGGTTGCCCTATAATAAACATGAAATTTTTTTAAGAAATATACTTGACATGAATATATTTTAATGTTAAAAG
>JABAOE010001854.1_pt1 | contig 15782 bp, 15 predicted proteins | sample 7062141 | NCBI WGS metagenome assembly JABAOE01 (sample SAMN14538627, study PRJNA623070) | marine sediment metagenome | biome: marine biome [ENVO:00000428]; feature: marine pelagic biome [ENVO:01000023]; material: deep marine sediment [ENVO:00002113] | place: India: Gulf of Khambhat ... | reverse complement strand
CCGGAACCGAGTCCCTTGGTAGTTCTTGTGCCAATCTGTAATTTTGTAGCAGCGAGGGATTTTCTAAGATCCTGAGCATCGGTGTTTGCAACTATAAATTCCACACCGTTTAACCCTCTTTCTATCATAGCGTTTACGGCATTACCGCCGGCGCCGCCAGCTCCTATGACTTTGATTTTTGCTCTTTGTTCTACGTTTGTATCTTCGAGTTCAAACTTGGCCATAACCTATCATCCTCCTGCAGGATATATTATTGCATTGTAACCTAATTTCATTGTAACCTAAAAAAACTCTTGAAACCAGTTTTTCATGCTATCAAATATTTTTTTAAAAACATTCTCGTCTCTTATACGGAGTTTTTTATCACCGGTATACCCCGCTCCGTATAGAACTAATCCTACTCCGGTTGAGTAAACAGGGTTTGCAATTATATCTGTTAAGCCACCAACTGCTGTCGGAATGCCCATCCTGACAGGCATCTCCAGAACTCTCTCAGCAAGCTCCACCGTACCATTCATAATAACACTACCACCGGTAATGACAACACCGGCCGGAACTAATTCGTTGTATCCGGATTTCAGGATTTCAGCTTTTGCCAGTGCAAATATCTCGTCCATCCTGGGTTCAATCACCATAGCCAGATCCCGTCTTGAGACTTTTCTGAAATGTTTGCCCCCAACACTGGGTACCTCGATTTCTTCTTCAGGTGACACAAGCTCCGCCAGTGCTGTGCCGTGCTTCTCTTTAATTTTTCTTGCCTCTGCAAGCGGGGTAGACAATCCAAGTGCAATGTCGCGGTCTATGTTATCCCCTCCAAGCGTTACATTCTCGGTATATCTTATGCTTCCGCCTACAAATACGGCAATATCGGTCGTTCCGCCCCCACAGTCAATTAAAACCACTCCAATTTCTTTCTCGTCATCAGTAAGCACAGCCTCGCTGGATGCCAGCTGTTCAAGTACAACATCCGCCACATCCATACCCGCTCCGTGAATACATTTGACTAGATTCTGAGCTGCCGTCACTTGGCCTGTAACGATATGAACTTTCGTCTCAAGCTTTACGCCGAATATCCCAACAGGGTCTTTTATCCCGGCCTGGCCGTCTACTATATACTCTTGAGGTATGACATGGATTATTTCTCTATCAGCAGGGATTAACACAGCGTTTGCCGACTCAATTACCCTCTCTAGGTCCCGTATTGCAACCTCCCGCTCCCTGATTGTTATCATACCGTGACCGCTTATGCCCTTGATATGACCGCCTGCAATACCCACAAACACCGTCCTGATCTCACACCCAGCCATATGCTCTGCTTCTTCAACAGCATTTTTAATAGACTGTATGGTGTTTTCAATATTTACTACAACCCCTCTTTTAAGACCAAAGGACGGGTACGTACCTACACCAATAATTTCTACTTCTTCTGTTTGTGGATTGAGTTCACCAACGATAGCACAAATCTTAGTTGTGCCAATATCTAAACCAATTATCAAATTTTGTTCTTTACCCATCTTCCTCAACGTCTGTCTTCATGACAGGCAAATCAAAATTAACTACGCCCATGCTGTCCGAGCTAACATTGATATATTTCTCATCTATACCCAGCATTTCTGCATGGGTAATGATTTTTTCAACCTTCCGCCACTTGCCTACAATGTTTTTAGTATCAAATTCAATACGCTTCTTATCCACTGTAAACAGGCTAATTCCGTATATAGAATCTAGATGGACTTCAGAAATCTGGTTCCAGCTAAGAACCTTACTTTCTGTGCTTAACTCCAATAACTGTATTGCCTCACTTATAAGATCCGGCTCGTTTATACCTTCGCCTATCAGAACAGGAAAATCAAGACCCAGCTCAAAATTAGATGGTCCCAGACGCTTGCCTTCTTTGCTCAAATATATGAGATCGCCATCTTCATTAACCATGAGACAGTATGCCTGTTCTTCCTCAATATTTATTAGTATCTTCTTCGGAAACTCTTTTATAACAGACACGCTCTTTACCCAGGGGTTTTTTGATATGTTTTGCTCAACAAAATACTCGAAGAAGAAGATACTGCTCTCCCCGGGTCTGAGACCTGATCTTTTGAGTATTTCTTTTTTCCCTATCTTTGTGCTGCCTCTAATGGCTATTTCCTGCACTGTAAACATCTCTAAGTGAATCGTAAAGTATGCCCCGACCCCCAATATGGCGATTATCAAAAACACTGAGATGATTTTCAGATATTTAAGATATGATGATTTACTCTCTTCTATATTTTCTTGTAGATTTTCCTCGTTCACTTGTCCTCATTCCCTATTACTCTTACCTCAGTCTCAAGTTCAATGCCCCTTTTGCTATGCGCCTCTTTTTTTGCAAGCTCAATCAGCTCTAATACATCTTTTGCTGTAGCTCCTCCTTCGTTTACTATGAAGTTTGCATGCAGATCCGAAAACTTAGCGCCCCCGATCTTATGACCCTTAAGCCCAAGCTCTTCTATTAACTGGCCCGCAGCTATCTCAGGCGGGTTTTTAAATATAGAGCCGGTATTCGACATCTTAATCGGTTGGGTTAAATTCCTTCTAGTCATATAATCCTTTACATTCTTCTCGCTACGCGCGCTGTCACCGCGCTTGAGTCTAAATAGCACTTTGGTGACCACACTTCCTTTAGGCAGGTTGCTCCGTCGGTACTCAAAATTAATATTCTCTCTTTTAATAGAGATCTCTTTCCCATCCAGCCATATCCACACAGTGTCGACTACGTCCTTTATCTCTCCCTCATTAGCCCCTGCGTTCATGAATATCCCGCCGCCCACAGTGCCCGGGATACCTGCCGCAAACTCAAAACCACTAAGGCCGGCTTTGATGGTCTTATTTAAGATCGTTCCCATAATAGCCCCCGACTCCGCGAGTACTTTTGTCTCATCCACAATCTCAATTTCCTTGAGCTTCTTAGTGGAGATTACAACACCCGAAATACCCTTATCGTAGACTATGGTATTAGAGCCCTCTCCAAGCACAACCCAGGGTATATCCGAAGAATATAGGAGATTTAGGAGCTCTATCAATTCGTTGACACTGTTAGGCTCAACCACATAATCCGCCTCGCCGCCAACCCTGAGCCATGTGTACTTTTTCATTGGATATGCACATATTACACTGCATCCGATGTCTTCAATCCGTGAGATCAACTCCTTCACCTAAGCTCCTCGACTATTTTCTCTCCAAATGCCCACACATTGCCCGCTCCTAGTGTTATTACCAGGTCATTTGGCTGAAGGCTGCCTACAACACTTTGGATCATATCGTCTCCCTGCAAGTGAGTAATATTATTTTGACCTTCTTTCTTAATTGATTCATATAGACTCTCGGTAGTGATTCCTTCGATAGGATCTTCTCCGGCAGAATATATATCCATTATATATAGCATATCTGTCTGAGCTAACACTTTGACAAACTCATCAAACAGTAATTTCGTTCTCGAGTAGCGGTGAGGCTGGAATATTACAACCACCCGCCCGTCGTGGGATTCTTTTAATGCGGAAAGCGTAACTTCTATCTCTCTTGGATGGTGAGCATAGTCGTCAATAACCACTATCCCCCCTGCCTCGCCTTTTACCTGAAGCCTTCTCTCGATTCCCCTAAACTCAGCCAACCCAAGTCTTACATCATCAAAACTCATACCAAGCTCCATTCCGACTGCAATTGCGGCAAGCGCATTCTGGGCGTTATGGCGGCCCGGGACATTAAGCGTTACGGTGCCGAGGGGAGAATCACGGAAGATCACTAGAAAATCAGTTTGAAAACCCGAAATCGTGACATTTTCCGCCCTTAATTCCGCTCCGTTATCAAATCCATACGTAATTGACCTCTTATTAAAATCTTTTGAGAGCGCCTCTACTCTCGGGCAGTCAACGCACAATACCGATAGTCCGTAAAAAGGAATTTTGTTCAAAAAGGACATAAACGCTCCCTCAAGCTCGGCCATGTCCTTATAGTAGTCCATATGCTCTTCGTCTATATTGGTAAGCACGGAAATAACTGGCGAGAGCCTAAGGAATGACCCGTCACTCTCGTCCGCCTCGACAACCATAAAATTACCGCTTCCCAGCCTCGCATTCGTTCCCATTGATTTCACTTTTCCGCCAACCACTATCGTAGGGTCCAGCTTGCCGTAAGAGAGCACTGCGGCAATCATAGATGTGGTTGTTGTTTTACCGTGGCTTCCGGCAACAGCTATGCCGTATCTAAGCCTCATAAGCTCGGCCAGCATCTCCGCTCTCGGAATAACAGGTATGTTAGTCTCAACTGCGCGTATAACCTCAGGATTGTCATCTCTTATAGCCGAGGATACTACAACCACTCCCGCGCCATCTACATTTTTAGCACTGTGGCCGATAGTAATATCTGCGCCAAGATCCTTCAGTCTCTTCACAGTGGATGACTGCCCAATATCCGAGCCGGTGATCTCATACCCCATATTCAGGAGCACCTCTGCTATGCCGCTCATCCCTATTCCGCCGATTCCTACAAAATGTATCCTCTTTATCTTTCCGTACACTATTTTTCTCCGGCCAGCTTGTACAGCTCGTCTACTATTTCTACGGCTGCACTTGGTCTTCCTAATTTTCGTGAATTGGCGCTCATGGTATTAAGTTTGTCTCTGTCCAGCAAATTGGTCAATGCGTAGGCTAATTTTTCCGGCGTAGCTTCAGCGTCCTCAATGAGCACTGCAGCCTCCTGGTCTTGCAGAACTTTTGCATTCTCGAGCTGATGATCGTGAGCAGCATATGGAAACGGGACGAGTATTGAGGGTTTTCCAAGAGCTGTTATCTCAGCAATAGTACCTGCACCCGCTCTTCCGACTACAAGATCTGCCTTACGGTATGCAGCAGCCATGTCGTCTATGAATTCAAGCACCTCTGCTTCGACCCTGTTATCACTATAGAGCTGTTTTACAAAATTATAATCCTTCTTCCCTGTCTGATGAACGATGGAAATGCTTTTATGATTAACTTTAGAAAATGCTGTGGGCAGAAATCTATTAAGGGAATATGCCCCCTGGCTGCCGCCAAAAATCAGAACCCCTATGGAGTCGGACTCTGAAGATGAATTTGAAGCATCAATGATCTCTTTTCTGATGGGGTTTCCCGTTATAAGAACCTTGCTGGAGGGAAAGTGCTGTACACTAGAGTCATAAGAGGCAAAAATAGTATCTACAAACTTTCCGAGAATGCGGTTTGTAACCCCCGGAATGGTGTTTTGCTCGCATATAGCTGTTGGAATTCTAGAAAATGAGGCAGCAAGCAATAATGGGCCTGAGACATATCCGCCCGCTCCGAGAACAACATCCGGCCTATATTTTCTAATAATTGATATTGAATCAAAGACGCCTTTTAAAGCATGAACAAATGCAACAGCAGTATTGAGAACTCCTCTTCCCACAATACCCCTTGAGCTAATATGATCTATTTGATAGCCGTTTTTTAAAACTAACTCGTTTTCCATGCCTGTCTTAGTACCTACAAAGAGTATTTCATCCCCCTTGTCTCTGCCCGAGATCTCCTGCGCTATTGAAATAGCCGGGAACACATGTCCCCCTGTTCCTCCGCCTGCAATTATTATCCTCATTTTATTCCCGATCTGGATACGTTTAGTATTACTCCTACTGCAGCCAAAGAAGTTATCAAAGAGGTACCCCCGTAGCTTATGAAGGGGAGCGTTAGACCCTTTGTTGGAAACAGCCCCACAGCAACTGCCATGTTCATTCCAGCCTGAAGGGCAATAAGCACAACACAGCCAAACACAAGATAACAGCCAAATAGGTCAGGCGCCCTGAGCGCTACTCTAAGACTTCTTACCAATAAAACTACAAATGCGAGTATTACAAGAACTACTCCTATGAATCCAAGCTCCTCTCCGATAATTGAGAAAATGAAATCGGTATGAGCCTGCGGGAGGAAAAACAGTTTTTGCGAGCTGTCGCCAAGCCCGGTGCCGTATACCCCTCCCAGCGCAAAGGCGATGAATGACTGAATAGACTGATAGCCTGCCCCCAGCGGGTCCTGCCACGGGTCAAGATAGGCTGTGATTCGTCTCATCCTGTAGCCTTTTGTCAATATAGCAAGAGCGAGCAATGCGACAGATATAAGCCCCAGAGGCACCATATACCTTATCCTTACCTCTCCTATGAACATCATAGCAAAAAGCACTACAATCATAGTGGTAGCTGTGCCGAAATCCGGCTCAAGCAGTACCAGAATTACATAAATACCGGCAATCATAATATGTGATGCAAAACCGACTATAAAGCTGTCAACTTTGTCTCTTTTTTTAGTTAGAGAATGCGCCAGATATAGAACTAGAATATATTTTGCGATCTCAGACGGCTGGAAGCTGAATGCGCCAAGGTCTATCCATCTTCTCGCTCCCCCGACATCCTTACCCACTACCAATACCGCAACGAGTAGAGCTATTCCCACTATATAGGCTGGATATACGAGCTTCCTAAACACCCTGTAGTCAACGCTGAGCACTGCGAACATAGTGACAAGTCCCAATACCAGGTATATAGCATGGCGCTTTAGATAGTAGTTTGGATCCCCGAAGTTCTCCATGGAGTACACCGAGCTTGTGCTGTATACCATCAGCACTCCCATGGCGGTCAGAAACAGTGCCGATAGGATAACTCCGATATCGTAATTCCTACCCTTTGCGGGTTCAAAGACTTTCAACAATTTCTTTAAACTTATCCCCCCTTTCTTCGTATGATGTGAACATGTCAAAACTTGAACACGCGGGGGAGAACAGAATAGTGTCCCCGGGCTGAATATTTTTCTTTGTTATCTCCAAGGCTTCCCTCAGGCTGTCCGCAAGCTCGCATCTTACCTCCCCTGCAAGCTCATCCCTCATCCTAAACCTCGTCTCTCCAATTAGAACCATCAGGCGGACCTTTTCTTTGACCAAATCCTTAAGCGGCTCAAAACTAACCCCCTTATCCTTGCCTCCGGCGATTAGAATTATGGGCTGAGGAAGGCTCTCCAAAGCCCTCTGTGTTGCAGCCGGGCTTGTGGATTTGGAATCGTTGTAGACCCTTGCACCACATATTTCCCCCACATACTCATTTCTGTGAGGAAGGGGCTCAAAATGATCTATCTCGCCCTGTATAGAGCCGGGACCGGCTCCCAATATAGCAGTCCCTGCTACGGCAGCCATCATATTCTCTATATTGTGCCGGCCTATAAGCTTACTTCCCTCTACATCATAGCTAACTCCCTGAAAATTTATCTTGCTTCCATCAAAACTCACCCCTTCAACAGTACTAGCTTTACCAAAGGGAACCCTCTGTGATGGCACACCGGGCAGATAGTCAGCAATTACTTCGTCATCTTGGTTATATATGAACCAGTTATCCTTGCCCTGGTTTGAGTAAATCTTCATCTTCGATTCCACATATTCTTCAAATGATTCGTGATGGTCTAAGTGATTGGGTGAGATATTAAGCACTACTGCAACATCGGGCCTGAAGGTATTAATGCCCTGAAGCTGAAAACTGCTCAGCTCAAGCACAAGTATATCGTACTCATCCGCACTGTCTGCAATCTGTATTAGAGGAGTACCGATATTGGCGCCCAGAAATACCTTTTTGCCATCTCTCTCCAGTATTTTTGCGATAAGAGTAGATGTGGTTGTTTTCCCATTTGAACCCGTAATTGCTATAATCGGCGTATCTATAAAGCGGCTTGCAAGCTCAACCTCACTTATAACCTCTATACCGTTAGAGCTTGCTTTTTTAACTTGAGGGATACTAAAGGGAACCCCGGGGCTAAGCACTATGGTGTCTGCCCATAGGAATGTTTCATCACTATGCGCACCCGCCTCTATTTCCACGCCTAGTTTGCTCAATTCTTTTGCCGTCTCCCCTAATTTCTCAATACTAGAGCTGTCGCTTACTCTGACAACAGCGTCTTTTCCAAGTAAGAACTTAGCAGTTTGCTCGCCTGTTTTACCGAGCCCGACAACTAGTATTTTTTTATGCTTAAGCTCCATATGTCTCTCTAATAGATCCCTATCTAAGTTTCAGTGTTGAAAGCGCAAATAGCGCAAGCACAAGTGAAATGATCCAAAATCTTATTACTACCTTGGATTCAGACCAGCCGCTTAGCTCAAAATGGTGATGCAGGGGAGCCATCTTAAATACCCTCTTGCCGGTTAGCTTAAATGATATGACCTGAATGATTACAGACAGAGCCTCTGCAACGAAAATCCCCCCTACCAGTATGAGAAGTAATTCCTGCTTTATTATTAATGCGACCGATCCGATAGCGGCGCCTAGCGCGAGGGAGCCCACATCACCCATAAACACTTCGGCAGGGTGCGAATTGTACCACAGGAACCCAAGACACGCCCCTCCGACAGCAGCCAGATATACGGCAAGCTCGCCCCCTTGGGGAATATAGGGAATTTGCAGATAGGTTGAGAATTCCTGGTGGCCTGATAGATAGGCAAATATAATGTATGTGGCAGTAGCAATTAGTATGGATCCAATAGCAAGACCATCCAGACCGTCAGTGAGATTAACAGAATTTGATGCCCCTACTACAACCAGCACGCCAAAGGGTATGTAGAACCAGCTTAAATCTAAGACAGCTTTCTTAAAGAATGGGAATAATACCGACGTATAGGAATATGTCTCCGCTTCACTCCCGCTGACAACCATATTAAACCCGCTTATTTCGGTTAATATCAAAGCTACAAACAGAGTCCCGAAAACAACCTGCAGCAAAAACTTCAACCTAGCGCTCATACCCCTGCCCTTGGTATACTTAAGCCAGTCATCAAGAAATCCGATAAGCCCATAGCTGAAAGTAAATAGAAGAACAGTCCACATAACCTGGCTGGATAGATCCACCCATAGAAGCGTTGAAACCGCTATCGCAACAACTATAAAGGCCCCGCCCATAGTAGGAGTGCCCGCTTTGGTTTTATGGCTTTCGGGCCCGTCGTCTCTGATATTTTCCCTAAGCTGACGATTGGCCAGAAATCTTATAAAAAACCCGCCGAGTATGATGCTGATCAGAAACGCGGTCACACCCGCTCCAAATGAACGGAATGTTATGTATCTAAACACATTGAAAATAATAAAATCATCCTTTAAGAGATAGAGAAGATGAAACATTTATTGCTCCTTAAGTAATTCTTTCATAACCAGCTCCATCCTCGATCCTCGGGAGCCTTTTAGCAGAACTAAATCCCCGGGACTAGCCAGATCAAGAAGCATACTAGCTGCCTCTTGATGTGTTGCTGCACTATGTCTATCTGCTGAATTTGCAAAGCCTTTTAAGAGATCAGGAGAAAATTTACCATAAGCTATAACTTTATGAACACCCTGAGCACAGAGGTATTCACCTATCTTTTCATGCTCAGACGAGCTTCCTTCCCCAAGCTCAAGCATATCGCCCAACACTGCTATGGTTTTACCCCCTGCGCATAGGCGCACAAGCTCGTCAATTGCACGCTTCATCGAATCTGGATTTGCGTTATAGGCATCGTTGATAACTTTAAATCCAAAGGGCGTATCAAGTACTTCAAGACGCATGTTTGTAGGTTCGTAATTGGCAAGTCCCTGCTGAATCTGGGAGCTGTCGCACCCAAACGAAAGAGCAATACCAGCGGCACAAAGAGAATTCATAACATTATGAAGCCCAATTCCCTTAATTTGTACAGGTATTTTCTCGCCGCCGATCAGCATTTCAAATTTGATATTCGAGAGATGGCTTGAATCAATTTCGACAGCTTTGATCATAGCACTGCTATTCTCAACACCGTATGTGATCTTTTGGCACTCAAGCGCGTTTGCTATTTTTTTCACTCTCGGGTCATCAAGGTTAACTACAAAGGTATTTTCAGCGGTAAAGTTCTCGACAAGCTCGCCCTTTGCCTTAGCCACACCGTCCAGACCTCCAAGTTTCTCAAGGTGAGCGTGTCCTATGTTAGTAATAGTTCCAATATCCGGCCGGGCGATCTCAGACAGCCTGCTCAGCTCGCCAAAGTCGTTCATTCCAACCTCCACAACAGCTGCGGTATAGGAATCATTTAATTCAAAAAGAGTAAGCGGAAGTCCGATTAGATTATTGAAATTACCAATGTTCTTAAGTGTGTTGTGCTTTAAGGACACTATGCTCCACGCCATCTCTTTAGTTGTGGTTTTTCCGTTTGACCCTGTGATGGCAGCGAGCCTTAGATTTGGGAAGCTCATCCTCCACCTTGATGCGAGATCACCCAAGGCCCTTAGGGTAGAGGGTACTTGAATCAGAACCTTGCCGTTTAAATCTGCAGATATTGGTCTCTCAACCACAGCTCCTGCGGCACCTTTGCTCATAGCTTCCTCTACAAAATTCTGTCCGTCAAAGTTCTCTCCTTTGAGGGCGAAAAATATCTCGTTAGTACCAATTTTTCTCGTATCCGTAGACACGCCGCTAAATACGGCATCAGTACTTCCTGAAAGAAGTTTCCCACCGGTAGTATTAAGTATGAAATCTAAATCCAGCATATTTGTATCTCACTAAAGCTCTTTTAACGCCTCCCTTGCAATTTCTCTGTCGTCGAACGGATACTTGGTCGTTCCGATTATCTGATAATCCTCGTGCCCTTTACCGGCAATAAGCACTGTGTCGTTTTTTTGCGCTGTTTTTATTGCCTGCTTAATTGCTAAAGTTCTATCGGCAAGTCTCGTATACGGTCTATTGCCTCCGGGGATCTCGTTAACCCCCTGCTCAATGTGGTCGAGAATAATCTCGGGGTCCTCGGTCCTTGGGTTATCAGAGGTGATGATAAGTACATCAGAGAGCTCTTTTCCTATCTTGCCCATCAGAGGTCTTTTTGCATTATCTCTGTCGCCGCCGCACCCGAACACAAGTATGAGGTTTCCTTTGGTAAGCGGCCTTACTGCGAGAAGCACGTTCTTTAGAGCATCAGGCGTATGAGCATAATCCACAACTACGTTAAAGCCGAACTGGTTGGGGATAGCCTCAAGCCTTCCGGGCACAGAATTTATGTTTGATAGACCCTTCTCAATTGATTCTATATCTGAGCCCAGGCAGATTGCAGTAGCAACTGCAGCCAATATATTTGATAAATTGTGCTCTCCAAAGAGTGTTGATTTTACCTCAACATCACCGATTGGTGTACTTATTATTGCCTCTATACCCTGATCTGTAATCTCAGATGTTTTGGCGTATACGCTGGCACTATCATTATTGATTGAATAGCTTATTATCTCCCCACCTGCATCGCCCAGCAGCCTTTCGCCGTAAGGATCGTCTATATTAATTATGGAGAATTTGTTTTTCTTAGGGCTTTCGGCTAAGTACTCTGTAAACAGCTTTTTCTTAACTTCAAAATAGCTCTCCATAGAGCCGTGGTAATCAAGGTGGTCTTGGGTAAGATTTGTAAAAACGGCCGCATCAAATTCACAGCCGCCCACCCTCTTCTTATCTAAAGCATGAGAGGATACTTCCATTGCAACCGCTTCTACTCCTTTGTCGCTCATCTCTTTGATCATCCTCATTAAATCCAAAGACTCAGGTGTTGTCATGGCCGCTTCTTTTACATTTCCTGCGTAGCGGTAATCAATCGTTCCAATAACTCCCGAGTTCCTATGCTCGCTGTTCCATATTGATTCAAGCAAATAGCTAACCGTGGTCTTGCCGTTAGTACCTGTTATACCAACAAGTGTGAGATCCCTTGCGGGATGGGAGTAAAAATTTGCAGAAACCCGGGCAAGTGCTTCTCTTGCATCACTCACTTGGGCTATTGATATTTCTTTGGTTCCAATGTCTTTTAGCTTCTCAACAATTAGTGCTTTGGCGCCCCTGCTAATTGCAGAGTCAATGTAGTTATGACCATCGGCTTTCTCGCCGCTTAGGGCTACGAACAAAAAATTCTCTTCTACTTTATTTGAATCAAAACTTATCCCGGAAATCTCTAATTCTTCATCTCCCTTGAAATTTGTAACATCCACTCCATCTAGTAGTTCTCTAAAGATCATATTTTTGTTTAAGCTCGATTGAGCAAACCATACCTTCTTTAATTATGTCTCCCGGCTGAGGTTTTTGACTAGCGACGTAACCGCTGCCCTTTACTTCTACCTTAATTCCTTCTTCCTCGGACCACTTGAGTATGTCCCTTGCGCTCATGCCGCTTAGATCGGGCATTACTTTCATACCCACTAGCTCTTTATTCGGACTAACTTCCATATGGAAAAGTACTTTTTCGGCTATTTGCTTGAATATCGGCGCGGCCACCGATCCCCCATGGGTTCTTTTCCTTGGGGCTTCAACTACGACTGCCATAACTATCTCTGGGTCTTCAACCGGAGTAAATCCGATAAATGATGCAATATACCTGTCGGGATGATATCCGCCGAATTTGGGATCAGGAATTTGCGCAGTGCCGGTTTTGCCCGCAACAGAGAACCCTGTAATTTGTGCTCTCTTTCCTGTTCCTTCTTCAACTACATTTTTTAACATCCGCTTCATCTGATCAGAAGTATCATAGGATATTACCCTTGTGATAACCTCGGGTTTATTTTTCTTAACTATATTCCCCTCAGGGTCCACAATCTTTTCAACTACATAGGGCTTCATTAGATAGCCGCCGTTAGCTATTGCCGAGAGCGCAGTCACAATCTGTAGTGATGTCACAGACACTCCTTGACCGAACGATATGGTGGCAAGCTCTATAGCGCCCCATTTCCTTGGGCTTGCGAGCTGACCCTTTGATTCCCCCGGGAGACCGATTCCGGTTTTATCTCCGAATCCAAATTTCTTTAGGTATGTATGATATTTATCCCTCCCCAAAAGCTCGCCGATTTTTGATGCCCCGATGTTGCTTGAGTATTTCACTATCTCCGCTACCGTGAGCGTGCCTCTAGCCTTTATGTCCTTGATAACTGCCGAGCCTATTTTTCTTCTGCCGTTCTCACAGTTGAACTTCGAGTGCGGGTTTACTTTGTTATCCTCTAATGCGGCTGCCGTCAGAAACACCTTCATGGTAGATCCGGGTTCATGTGCATACCATATTGGAAGGTTTCTCCTGTTTACCTCCGGGAATTTACTATAGCTATTGGGATCTACAAAAGGATAGGAAGCCATAGCAAGCACCTCACCGGTCTCAGGATCCATAATAATGACCATGCCCTTCTCAGCACCCATCTCCTCAATACCTTCTTTGAGCTCTCTCTCAACTATGTGCTGCACCTGAGAGTCGATAGTAAGATGAATGTCCTCTCCCGCCGTTGTATCGCGGTCTATATTCTGAATATCACTCGGGTCGCTGAGTATTTTATGCCCTCGGGCATCTCTCTTTAAGCTGATCTTTCTAGTCTTCCCAATCAGAGACCCGTCATACTTATACTCGATTCCTTCAATACCTATTGAGTCAACATCGGTAAATCCTATCACCTGTCCCATAAGTGATCCGTTTGGATATACTCTCTTAGGCTCAGGTATAAATCCTAGCCCCTCAAGCTCAGTGGCCTCGATTTCTTCAGTAGATTTCGGGTCCGCAAGCCTCTTTACCCATACAAAAGATTTATTAGAGGATAGGCGCTGCTGTATTTTCTTTTCCGGAAGATTGAACTTTTCAGATAGCAGCTTTGCAGTATCTTTGGGATTTTCTATATTCTTTGGGTTTGCATAAATGGATTTAACGTCGACATTAATTGCCAGTTCCCTTCCGTCTCTGTCGTATATTGTTCCTCTTCTGGGAAGAAGAGTTGAGGTTCCATGATGCTGCTTCCTTGCTAGCTTAAAGGCTCTTTCACGGTCCAGAACCTGAAGCTCAAGAGCTTTTACCCCCACCATTGCAAAAAGTGCGATTATGAGAGCCGCAATTATAAAAACCCTCCATCTGGGCTTATCTAGGTCCCTGGCTAAAGACATTCTTTTTGTATTTCTTTTTAGCCTAACCATCTAGTTACCTACTACTTTATTTTTCTCTATGTAGATTATGTCTTCCTGGGTAGGGAATTTAAAACCCAGCTCAGAAGCGGCCTCCTCAAGTTTCTCAGGGGCCTTCATTCTCATGAACTCCGACTGGAGCATTCTGTTTTCTTTCATAAGATCTTCGGTGATTTTTTTATTTCTGGAAATTTCATAGCCAAGGCTCACCTCTTCAACCTTGATTCTGACATAGACTAAAGAAAGTCCGATTGCAATCAATATTAAAATTATGATTCCAGTTGATAATATGGAACTTCCGGACTCTCTTATCTTCTTTTTTCTAGATGCAGCATGCTGTGCCATTTTAGAGTTTTTCTCCTACACGCATTTTAGCACTTCTAGACCTCGGGTTATTTATCGTCTCTGCATCCCCCGGTACCAACGGAGAGCGGGTTAATATTCTTAATTCGCTTCTTTTTCCACATCCGCATCTCGGCAAATCAGGAGGGCAAATACAAGGGGATGAAAAATGCTGAAATTGAGTTTTAACCAGCCTGTCTTCAAGGGAATGAAATGAGATGATCACTAATCTGCCGCCTGATTTTAAAAACGGTATAGCCTTCTCAATAAATTCCTCGATTCTTTCCAGTTCATGGTTAACAGCGATTCTAAACGCCTGAAAAGTTTTGGTTGCAGGGTGTATCTTTGCAGGATGAAATTTTTTTGGAACCGCCTCATATACCAGGTTAGCCAATTCTGCAGATGATGTGATAGGCTTCTCACTTCTTGCCTGCACGACACGTTTGGCGATCCTTTTTGACCATCTTTCCTCTCCGTATATTTTGAGAACCTTTGCGATTTCATCAGCGCTCATTTCATTTACTAAATCAAATGCTGTGAACCTGAGCCTTGAATCCATCCGCATATCTAGCTTCTCATCCCTGCTAAAGCTAAACCCCCGCTCACTCGAGTCCAATTGATAAGACGACATTCCGAGATCCGCGACTATGCCGTCCACTTCTGCTATCTCCAGATCCAAAAGCACCCTGTCAATCTCCGAAAAATTGCTGTTTCTGAAAATTACGCCGCTGTTGTACTTGGCTAGATTCTTGCGAGCTATGTCAATCGCCTCTTGATCAACATCCATACCAATTACCCGGGACTGTTTGTTCGTTGCATCCAGTATTGCTTTGGTATGCCCGCCTAAGCCAAGTGTAGCGTCTACATACAACCCGTCTCTTCGAGTAATTAAATACTCAAGAACCTCATTCGTCATTACCGGCACGTGTACTGCTGTCTTTTGTTCTAAGATTGCGTTTTCCATGGTCTTATAGTCCTTGTGCTGCTAGAATCTCCCTGCTCTTTTTAAATTCTTCATAAGCCCTGTCGGCCTCTTCCTGCTCCCAGACTTCTTTTGACCATATCTCAACCTTAGTCAGCATACCTATTAAAATCACTTCCTTATCAATTCGGGCATGGCTCCTGAGCGGCTGAGGTATTAGGATCCTACCTTGACCGTCCATAGGACAGTCAACAGCACTACCCATCAAGTACCGTAAGAACGAAATAACTTCTTGTCTAAACTGTGGCAGCTCTGACACCTTCCTCTCGATTTCGTTCCATTCCCTAAGAGGATATGCGGCAAGACACTTATCAAAATTGGTGACAATAAATATCTCACCTCCATACTTCTCCCTGCACACCTCTCTGAATTTTGAGGGTATGCTAATCCTTCCTTTCTCGGTCATAGTATGTTCGTATCTTCCTCTAAACATGCTGCGCCCCATTGTGCCACTTTATGCCACTTTGAACCACTATATAAAATTGTGTTAAGTTTGTCAAGTAAGGTTT
>JABAOE010002975.1_pt3 | contig 15784 bp, 14 predicted proteins | sample 7062141 | NCBI WGS metagenome assembly JABAOE01 (sample SAMN14538627, study PRJNA623070) | marine sediment metagenome | biome: marine biome [ENVO:00000428]; feature: marine pelagic biome [ENVO:01000023]; material: deep marine sediment [ENVO:00002113] | place: India: Gulf of Khambhat ... | reverse complement strand
CTAGATCGTCTTCTTTAAGATCAGGCCTTATTACGTAAAGCGTTTCATAATAGTTAGGCTTAACTGCCATTTTTACTACCTCCTGTCTCGGTCGTTTGGGCCCTGATGGTAGTATGACTATATTTATCAGAGCGACAGATTATTTTACTTTCCAAATATATTACCCGGAATTTCCGGATTGTTAACTGCAATTTATAGGATGCGGCTGCTTGCCGCATCCTATATTTATTTTCATCAAATAAGTAGTGGTGCAACCACTAGTGATACGATTGACATAAGTTTAATCAAAATGTTCATTGCAGGTCCTGAAGTATCCTTAAACGGATCACCAATTGTGTCTCCTACAACTGCTGCATGATGAGCATCAGATCCCTTTCCACCTAGGTTGCCTTCTTCAATGTATTTCTTAGCGTTGTCCCAAGCTCCGCCTGAGTTTGCCATCATTAATGCTAACATTACACCTGATACGATGGCTCCGGCAAGGAATCCGCCTAGTCCTTCAGCGCCAAGAATAAGCCCTATAGCTATAGGTGCTACGACAGCAACAACGCCAGGAATTATCATCTCTCTTAGTGAAGCATCCGTACTGATTGATACGCATCTAGCGTAATCAGGTTTTGCCTCACCTTCGAGAAGTCCTGTGATTTCTCTGAACTGTCTTCTAACCTCTTCTACCATTTTCTGTGCAGATCTTCCCACAGCTCCCATTGTAAGGGCGCCAAGCAAGAATGGTAATGTGCCGCCAAGCAGCAAACCAGTAACAACATTACTTCGGGTCAGGTCGATTGATTCTAGACCAACTGCTTTTGTGAAGGCTGCAAAAAGAGCAAGAGCTGCAAGAGCAGCAGACCCGATTGCAAAACCTTTTCCGATAGCCGCTGTCGTGTTTCCAAGTGAGTCTAGTTTGTCAGTAATTTTTCTCACGTCTGCTCCAAGCTCAGACATCTCGGCAATACCGCCAGCATTGTCTGCTACAGGGCCGTATGCGTCAACGGACATTGTGATTCCGATTGTTGCAAGCATGCTCACAGCCGCGATTCCTATTCCATAAAGTCCCGCAAACGCATATGATACGCCGATAGCAATAGCTATTACGACCACTGGGGCTGTGGTACTTACCATACCAACTGATAGTCCTTCAATAATGTTTGTAGCAACACCAGTCTGAGATGCTTCTGCAATTTTCCTAACAGGCGAGCCTGAGGTGTAGTATTCAGTTAAAAGCCCGATTGCAATACCGGCCAGCAGTCCTAAAACAGCTGCCAACCATATCCAGATTATATAGCCGCCTATTCCATCAACGAGGCCTACAATCAGGAGTACTATCAGGGAGAGTGCCAAATATATTCCACCCGCATAAAAAGTAGCTCTTCTCAATACAAGCTGTGGTTCAAGATTTTTCATCCACTCTACGCTCTTTGATCCTATTATCGAAGAGAAGCTTCCGACCGCAATTAAAATTATAGGTATGGACATAAGGGCTATTTCATTTCCGCCCATTCCAGCTGCAATAACCATTGTTGCGATAACAGCACCGACATATGATTCAAAAAGGTCAGCACCCATACCGGCAACGTCTCCTACGTTATCTCCAACGTTATCTGCAATTGTGGCAGGGTTACGCGGGTCATCCTCAGGTATACCTGCTTCCACTTTACCAACCAGGTCGGCTCCTACATCTGCGGCCTTGGTAAAAATACCGCCTCCGATTCTTGCAAATAGAGCCACTGTACTTGCGCCCATTGCGAATCCGCCGATTACTTCAGCAAAGTGCTGAGCAAACAGGGCCAGCGCAGAGGGGTCATCTGGATTGCTAGGAAGTCCGATACCGAAAGTAAAGGCTATTGATAGACCGAGAAGCCCGAGTCCCGCAACGGATAGTCCCATTACGTTTCCGCCCTTAAAGGCGACAGACAAGGCTTTTCCCTGTCCCTCAGAGGCTGCAGCCTGAGCGGTTCTAACATTTGCCTTAGTTGCGGATTTCATTCCAAAGAATCCTGCAAGAACTGAACAAATAGCACCGCCAATATATGCTACAGCAGCTTTCCATCCAATAAATATTCCAAGAAGTATAAAGACTATAACAACAAATATCCCTATTATCCTGTATTCTCTATTTAAGAAGACCATTGCTCCCTCGTGTATTGAGGAAGAAATTTCCTTCATCGTGTCATCACCCTCTGGAAGAGATTTGATTTCGCGGTATACGAGATACGCATATCCAAGGACAATCACGCCTAATATTAGCCCAAACAGGGCTGCTATCACTTCTCCCATTGTGTTAAACCTCCTTTAATTAATGAGAACTTGTTTGTTCTGTGTTTTCGTTATTTCCAGATTTAATATTGTACTTATTCATAGCGCTCTGAAGGCCGTTGTTTATAATCTCCAGTACTGCATCTGTAGCAGTTATTATGGAATCCTCCATTATTTCGCCCTCAGATTTACTAAACTCTGAAAGCACGTGGTTTGCACCTTCGTCTTTAGTGTTCGGCTTTCCAATCCCGATTCTAACTCTGATGAAGTCTTGGGTGCCTAAATTGGCAATAATCGATTTAATTCCGTTATTCCCTGCACTTCCCCCGCCTGGTTTAATCATTATTCTGCCTAGAGATATATCCATTTCATCGTGCACTACAATAATATTTTCTGGGGCAATTTTGTAAAAATTTGAAGCGCTCTGAACCGCATCCCCGCTACGGTTCATATAAGTTTGCGGCTTTTGGAGTAGCAATTTTTTATCATCAAAAAAACCCTCGCCGCATAAACTTTGAAATTTTTCTTTACCTATTTCAATTCCAACTTTCTTTCCCAGCTCATCTAAAACTAAAAAACCAACATTGTGTTTGGTTTGCGTATACTCTTTGCCAGGGTTTCCAAGTCCTACAACTAATATCATTAGGGTTAACTACCCTCTTCAGTACCTTCTTCTTTAGTTTCTTCTTGTTGTGTTTCTTCTTCTGCTGCTCCTTCTTCTCCCTCTTCTCCTTCAATTTCTTCCTCTTCAACTGGAACTTCCTCAATCTTAGGCGCAAGAATTGTGACAATAGTCTCTTCTGGCTCATGCAGAATGGTTACGCCTTCTTGTTCTTCTAAAGCGCTAACGTGTATTGAATGTCCCACGTCTAATTCAGTTACGTCTATGGTAAAGGAATTTGGAATATCAACAGGTAAGCAATCAACACTAATTTCTCTTAATATTTCCTCTAGTATTCCACCTTCTTTAACTCCTTTAGCCCTGCCTTCTATATGAACCGGTACGTCAACTGTAATTTTCTTGTTCATATCCAGAGCCTGAAAATCAAAGTGAATAGGTTTATTGGTCAGGTAATCGTACTGTATATCTCTTAGTAGAGACAATTTAGGAAGCTTTTCTTCACCTTCTTTTAACTTTATTTCCAGCAAAGTGTTTTCGCCAGCTTCTGTTGAGAGCGCTGTCTTTAGCTCCGAGGGATTAATCACAAGAGAAATAGTCTGTGTTCCTTTTCCGTATAATACGGCCGGAACATTTCCTTCTTTTCTTATCTCTCTTGCCCCGCTTTTACCCATCCTTTTTCTCTTTAAAACAGTTAATGTGCTCTGTGCCATTATTAAGCTCCTTCCATATACTCTAACTTACATAGTCAAAAAGACTGCTTATGGATACTCCTGTAGTTATTCTTTTTATTGATTCCCCAAGAAGATCGGCAATTGATAGAACAGTAAATTTCTCACAATCCAGTACTTCTTGTGAAGGGGGTATAGTATCTGTAATTATAACTTCCTCAAGTTCTGAGTCTTTAATTCTCTCAACAGCATTTCCTGATAGTACTCCGTGTGTGCAGCATAAGGATGCACTCTTTGCACCTTCTCTAAGCAGTGCCTGTGCAGCTTTTATTGCAGTACCGGCTGTGTCTACTAAATCGTCAAAGAGGACCACAGATTTACCTTCTACATCTCCAATCACATTCATTATCTCAGCTTGGTTAGCTTTAGGACGTCTTTTGTCGGTCATAGCAAGACCGGCATCGAGTGCCTTAGCAAAGGTTCTTGCCCTTTCCATACCTCCAGCATCCGGAGATACGATAACCAAATCTTTATTGTTTATGGTTTCTTTTATATGTTTAAGCAATACGGGGGCAGCGAACACGTGGTCCACGGGAATATTGAAAAACCCTTGGATTTGACCCGCGTGAAGATCAACTGTAACTATTCGACTTATGCCGGATGTAGTTATCAAATCTGCAACCAGTTTTGCAGATATTGGCGCTCTAGGCTTTACTTTTCTGTCTTGTCTTGCATATCCATAATAAGGAATCACTGCTGTGACAGATCCTGCAGAAGCTCTTTTTAGAGCATCAGTAAGGATTAGCAGCTCCATGATATGCTCGTTTGTAGGAGGGCATGTGGACTGAATTACAAACACATGGCATCCGCGTACGCTCTCTGAGATCTCAGTGGATAGCTCCCCGTCACTAAACCTTCTAATTTCGGCTTTGCCCAGAGGGAGGTCTAAATATTTACACACAGCCTTGGCTAGAGGCGTATTAGATGTCCCACAGAAAACTTTAGTGTTATCCATTTTATATCTTGTAAATCACCCTAAGTAAAAACAAGGTATTATAAAAGACATAATTCATAATTCAAGACATATAGAGGAGTTATTAAAAAATTAGTTCCTTGTCCGGAATTGAGAAAAACAGTATTAATTCTCACAGAATTGCCAGGCTGGCAACGGTGGACAAATCAGAGAAGCCCCTTGTGGTGCCGGTATGCTTTGTCTATGACGGTGAATTTATATATACGCCTATTGATAAAAAGCCAAAAGAGGTATCCGCAAGCAAGCTCAAGAGGATAAGAAACATACTCCACAATCCGAATGTGTCTGTGCTTATTGATGAATATTTTGAAGACTGGAGCAGGCTTTACTATGTAATAATCCACGGCAGGGCTGAGTTATTACATGAAGGAGATGAGTATCATAATTCACTTGCTCTACTTTGTTTAAAGTACAATCAATATGAAAAGATGGGATTAGAGCAGTTAGGATTGCCCGTAATCAAGATAACACCGCACAAAATAATATCCTGGGGCGATAATTAAGTGCTTTACTATTGTATTCATCGAACTAACCTGGAAAATAATCACCGTGATCGAAGCTGGCTCAGGATATTCCGAACAAGACAATAGCATCGAGGCTGCAAAATCGGCGTCACTGCAGGCAATGGAGAATGCCGGGATTAGCAAAGCCGACTGGGCTATGGTTTTCTGCACATTTCCTCATAGGGCAAATTATCAGGAAATATTGAGAATTGTCTGCCAGATAACTCAAACTGATAATGTATGCGGGTGCAGTGCTATAGGAGTGCTATCCAACCAAGGTGAAATAGAAGCAGAGCCCGGTGTTGTAGTCTTGGCAGTATCTTCTGAGTCTATACGCTGCAAGCCTTTTGTGATATATCAGCTAGGCTCCGGAGGTATGAAAGCGGGGGAAGAGATAGGCCAGCTTCTAAAAGACGATAAAAGCGATGACTCGCTTCTTACTTTGTTGCCCGACCCCTTTCATATTCATCCCGAGCTGCTATTTAAGGGTATTGAGTCCAAGCTTGGAAATATGCCGATAGTTGGAGCTACGGCTTCTGAGGATCCGAGGATAAACGATACATTTGAGTTTTGCGGTGACAGTGTTGCCTCTGGCGCAGTCTCCGGGCTGCTTTTAGACGGAGAATTTTCTTATAAAGTCGATATTACCCAAGGATGTCAGTTAATTGGCCCTCCTTGCGTTATTACAAAAGCACATAAGAACATTATCTCAGAATTGGATGGTGAAGTGGCCTATGAGGTTCTAAAAGAACGAATACCTAATGGAATTCTGGAGGATCCAATGGATATATTGCGCCTGCTTTTCGTAGCTTTTCCTCCTGATCCTGATCAAAATGAAATATCCGGAAGCAATTATCTTGTAAGAAACCTAATAGGAGTCGACCAAAGATCGGGATATGTAGCGGTTCCTCAAAATGTGAAGGAGGGTCAAATTGTCGGCTTCACACTTAGAAATCCTGAAATGGCAAGAGAAGACCTCAAGCAGATGCTGGAGAGAATTTCCGCTGATCAAAAATCGCAAAATAACTTTAAATTCGGCTTATATTTTAATTGCTGCGCAAGGGGATCTTCAATATATGGCCACCCGGGCATCGATACTGCATACCTAACAAACGTACTAGGAGATGTTCCGTTTATAGGTTTTTTCGGCAATTCAGAATTTGCTCCAATTCAAGATAAAAATCATCTTTTTACTTATACTGGCGTACTGGTTCTTTTCTCTGACAAGTAGTCTGTTCTCTCGAATCCATACCTTTCTTAATTAATTAAAAAATAGTACTGTATTCCACTAAAAATTTTTGTTATAATAACGGAAGTCTGGGTATTAACAAAAAAAATATACCAAATAAGCCGAAGTGGCGGAATTTGGTAGACGCGCTGGACTCAGAATCCAGTGAGCATTGTGCTCGTGGGGGTTCAAATCCCCCCTTCGGCACCAATGTGTTTTTAATTATGAAGTACATTGGATACTGATTTCGTGGGCTAGTAGAAGATAGGGGTCTACTATAAGGGGGTGTAGTAATGACTAAGTTAAAGCCACAACTCATAATTGCGGGTCCGAACAAGAAAAAAGGCGGCTTCGCAAGAGGAATGGGGTATTTTCTAGTTTTAGCTATTGTATTTGTGCTGGGTGTTTATGTTGGAATGGGGGTTAATAATTCCCAATTTGGAAGTGAACAGTTTATCGGCATGAGTCAGGGCGAGAATTCATCTAACTCAAATCAGGTAGAACGGGGAATAACACAAGATACGCAACAAAAAGTGGATACGAATAATGATGTCTTAGCTGAATCAGATACTGTTAAAGATATTGACAACCGTGTTGAGGCGCTTGATGATACAAATTCTGGACTGTCATTAGACGAAATAGAAGCTTCCGATAACACTACAGTTGTAAGCTCTTTAAGCGGATCAACAGCAAGCCGGAGCAGCACTGTAGGTTTAGATAGTGATTCTGCAAGCGACGATCTTATTGATAGGGATACTTATAGGCTTCAGGTCGCAGCATTTGGAAGTTTTGATCAAGCAAGCGAGGCTGTCAACGATCTTGTACTCAGGGGGTATGACGCTTATATTGTTACAACTGCCAATTCCAGAGGAGAGGTATGGAATTTGATTAAGGTAGGAAAGTTCAATACTGCACTGGAGGCTTGGAACTATTCTACAATATTTCGAAGCCAGGAAGGCGGGGAAGTTATTGTTGAGAGTATAAGCAAGGGCAGAGTTTATGATGTGTCTATGGAAGAAAATAACGACACCTTGTAAAATCTAACAATAAAAGGCGATATTATCTGTTAGCTGATGCGTAGAAAATATTTGTAACTAGCCTAAATTATTGTGTTTTTATATCCTAAAAACTTTTTTTGCAAATGCGAAGAAAAGTTCTTGACATTAATACCCAAAAGTCGTATAGTTGTACAGTTGTAGTAGCTCATATCCAGCTTACTACTGGGGCACGGGTTAAATATAGAAACAACATAAATTCAGTTAAGGGTGAAGTTATGAAATCGACAAAGTTCAGAGAAGTTGAGCAACAGGTCCCGACTCAAATAGAGGGACTAGAAGAGTTTAACCAAGAGGAAGAGCAGTCATATCAGCCTATCGATATATCTGATAGCACTATGACTGAAGATGAAGCTGAATTCAGCTTTGAAATTGAAGATAGACCTGCAGCTGCTGAAGAGCAGGAAGAGGATAAGTGGACTCCGGATGAGCAGTTCAGACTTCTTTATGTTTATTTCAAGGACATGGCTGTTGAATCGTTGCTTACTGCAAAGGAAGAGGTTGAGGTTTCAGCTCAGATTAAGAAGTGTGAAGCTAAAGCAATCGAACTTACAGTTAACATAGATAAACTTAGAAAGAAACAGGATAACCTCAAGAAAAAACAGGCTAAAACTACAGGCCAAGTATCCGAAAAAGAGTTAGAGAAAAGAATTCAGAGTCTAAGTGCTTTTGTCAGGGTTTTCTCAGAACGCGCGTTGGATATGAAAGAGAGGTTTGTTAAAGCTAACCTTAGGCTCGTAGTGAGCATTTCAAAAAGATATATGGGCAGGGGACTGCCGCTCACCGATTTAATTCAGGAAGGCAACGTTGGGTTAATGAGAGCGGTGGAGAGATTTGACCATACTAAAGGTTATAAATTCTCCACTTATGCGTCTTGGTGGATCCACCAGGCCATCTCTAGAGCGCTTTTGGATCAGACAAGAACCATCAGGGTTCCGGTCTATGTATTAGAGCAGGCAAGCAAGGTATACAGAATAAGCTCTATGCTTCATAAGGAAATGGGTAGAAAGCCGCTTCCGGAAGAAGTTGCAGAGATAGCAGGTATTTCTGTTGAGGGAGTAAAAAGAATTCTTGAGTCAACCAATGATGCAGCGCGCCTTGATACTCCTATCATGGATGGTGAGAAAACTACACTTCTGGACTTCATCTCTGATGATAAAGCACCTGCACCAGATTCTGTTATGGCAAGCACAGCTCTTACCCATGAGATAAGAGAGGCACTAAATGTTCTTACTCCAAGGGAAGAAGAGATCATAAGACTCCGCTTTGGAATAGATCAGGACGGCACTTATACGCTCGATGAGATCGGCAGAAGGTTTGATCTTACCAGAGAGCGTATCAGGCAGATTGAAAAGAGAGCGCTTGAAAAACTAGCTGAAGCAGACACCGGCGATGTTCTAAGAAGCTTTCTTGCAATCTAATTAGATCTATAGATCTGTATAACAAAGCATTGTCATCGCAACTCATTTAGTGTAATTTCACATACAGAATGTCTCCCATAATAATAATCGGAATGAGCCGTTCAGGGACTAGTATGCTCACTAGGATGTTGAGTGCACTTGGCTTGTTTGCAGGAAAGAAGCTAACAAGTAACCATGAAGCAGTTTTTTTTAGAGAAATTAATGACTGGCTGCTCACTCAGTCCAGCGGAGGGCTTGAGGACCCGGGGTCTATCAAATATCTTCTTCAGGATACCGAAGCCAGAGAGCTATTTGGAGAATTTATTAAGTTCTCAATGACCACACCTCATGTAATCTCTTTTCTTGGTTTTAGTAATTATTTGAAATACAGAACCCCGCAAAACCTGGATATACCCTGGGGCTGGAAGGATCCCAGAAACACCTTTACTTTACCCATGTGGCTGGATCTGTTTCCGGATGCAAAGATAATACATATCTACCGTCATCCTCTGGATATTGCCAGTAGTCTAATTGCTCGAAGGAAAAGGGGACTTTCCCGCTTGCAGGACAGACGCCGAACTATAAAGCCATTTTACTGGTACTATCTCATGCACAAATTCATCCTAAAAAACAGAGTGTTTGTCGATATTAGAGGCGGTACTTTAGATGAGGCATTTTCAATATGGGAAGAATATATGCACCAGGCCCGGTCCCATGTAAAAAACCTCTCAGACCGCGCAATTGAGATCAAATATGAAGATTTCTTAGAGCATCCGGTAGAGATTCTCTCATCATTATCTGACTTTTGCGGGCTGGGTGCTCAAGAGGGCAAGATAGAAGAAGTTGCATCGGATGTGAACAAGAGCCGTGCATATGCATTTCTAAATGACCCTGAAATAAAGGCATTCTCTGATAAAATAGCAGACCAACTAAAGGCTTACGGATATTAAACTCAGCCCTGCTTTACTCAAATACCAGCTCTCTTACCTCATCTGATTCAATAGAAAGATCAATTTTAATATTTGCGCCTATTTCCCTGATCCTGGAGATCATACTTTTATATATATTGACCCTGTGAAATTTTAAATATTTATACTTTCCGTCGCTTGAAGGAAAGAACTCTCCGAGTATAGTCGGGCTTTGCGGAAATCTCTGTTTAATGGTTTCAAGAAGAACCTTATTGTGTTTGGGGGTTCCAAGAGAGATATAGTCTATTTGGCGTGGGTTAAGTGTTGAGAGAAGCTCAGCTACCATATTATGGTACAGCTCTTCCCAATCAGGGGTCATAACAATCGGATCGATTCTAACACCAACCGTATATCCGGCCTCCTGGCAGCTTTTGGCAGCAGAAAGCCTCTGTTTAAACGAAGGGGTTTTATGCTCTATTAAATCAGCAATTTTTTGAGGACTAAATGTCCATGAGGGTATTAGGTTGGCCGGCGGTTCCTTTAGGGATATAAGGTTGTCGACATTTGCGCTTTTAGTTCTAAACTCGATTGAGCCGTTTGGATATTTACTAAAGAGCTCGGCTATATCAATTGAGAACTCAGTAAGGTGGTCAAATGCCAGCGCATCACATACCTCTCCTACATGAAAATACGGCTTATCGTAGCTTCTTAATAGCTCTTCGATCTTGCCGAGTACTTCGCTACGGTTTACAAAGATTACGGGTACTTTTGTCTGAAAGTAATATTGCAAGTAGCAGTACTCACAGTCATATTTGCAGTCTATTTCATGAAACAAATAGAACTGGCCCTCGTTCATGCGGCCTATGCTTTTTACAAGCTCACCCTTTTTGTTTGCTATGGCAATAGAGCTTTTATCTTCTTCGGCCCTTTGGTTAAAGGACTTTAGCTCTCCTATTTTTTTATAATCATCGACGAATGTAACGGGGGCGTCTATTTTGGATAATATTCGTTTTGTGAAGGGATGCTCAACAACATCTTCTTCTATATATATTCTCTCTGGTATATCAGTAGGGGTCATAATTATCTGCTTTTTAGAATTTGTCCGAGCTTCATAGCAAGACCGATATCACCCGACATTTTTATTTTGCCCGTTAGAAGGGCCCTCTCCGGCTTGAGTTTCCCGGTAAATAAATCGACAAAGTGCGTATCGCTGCCTTTAAATGTACATTGTGCATCCTCTTCTGCTTGTCTTACGCCTAGGGTTTCCTCTCTTAAGTCCACTATCCAGGTCCCCCCATCAGGACCTATAAGCTCAAACTTATAAACCGCTCTAAGCTCAGAGAACTCAGCCGATCTCTCTGCTATTTTTCTCTCTACTTTTTCGAATATTTCTATTATAGTCATCTATGTTGTCCTGATTATGGATCGAACGATTTTACCATTGATATATAATTATATCCAAGAAAACTATTTTAAGAATTGACGCTAGACACATAAGGATTTACAATTCCTTTGCATTTTAGTGAAGGAATATTTAGAAATGAGTATAAGTTATCCGAAAAATCACGACGTAATTGTAATTGGTGCGGGGCATGCAGGATGCGAGGCTGCGCTTGCTGCTGCGCGCATGGGCTGCCGTACGCTCGTACTGACTGCGAATGTCGACACCATAGGTCTAATGTCATGTAACCCTTCCATTGGGGGAGTAGGAAAAGGGCACCTTGTAAAAGAGATAGATGCGTTGGGCGGTGAAATGGGCCGAGCAGCAGATCATGCCGCTATTCAATTTAGAAGATTAAACACCAGAAAAGGGGCAGCAGTGCAGGCTACCAGAATCCAGGCCGACCGTCAGTCCTACAGGGCATATATGAAAAAGGCGCTTGAGTCCGAGCCGAATATGGATATCAAGCAGAGGATGGTAGAAGGATTTCTTGTAGAAGGGGAGAGGATAGCCGGAGTAAAAACAAACCTTGGAGAGCATTTCTATGCTGATGCTGTAGTAGTTACACCGGGGACTTTTCCTAACGGACTAATACATATAGGGGCTACAAAAATTTCCTCTGGCAGAGCGGGTGAGGCTGCGGCTACGGGTATTTCCGAATCCTTCGGCAGCATCGGCTTTAAAGTGGGAAGACTTAAAACAGGCACCCCTCCCAGGTTTGACGGCAGGACCATAAAGTGGGATATGCTTGAAGAGCAGCCCGGGGATGTAAATCCTAAGCCGTTTTCTTTCTCCAATACTATGGTAGACAGAGAGCAGCTGCCCTGTTATATAACATATACAAACAAGCGAACTCATGAAGTTATAAACAGCAACCTTCACAAATCTCCCCTTTATTCCGGTGAGATAAAGGGGGTTGGACCTAGATACTGTCCGTCGATTGAAGACAAGATTGTAAAATTTCCCGATAAAGACCGACACCAAGTATTTTTAGAGCCGGAAGGTCTGAACACATACGAAATTTATCCAAACGGCATCTCAACCAGTCTTCCACTTGAGGTTCAGTATGAACTAGTAAGAACCATAGACGGGTTGGATGAGGTTGAGATTATGAGACCCGGATATGCTGTAGAGTATGACTATGTAGATCCCACCCAGCTAAAGCCCTCATTAGAGACTAAGCTCATTGAGAATCTATATTTCGCAGGTCAAATAAACGGTACAACAGGATATGAGGAAGCAGGTAGTCAGGGACTGGTTGCCGGAATAAATGCTGCTCTCCGCGTAAAGGGCGAAGATCCATTTGTTCTCGATCGCTCTCAGGCGTACATTGGAATTATGGTCGATGACCTTGTAACAAAGGGAGTTGATGAACCCTATAGAATGTTTACCTCCCGGGCCGAGTACCGCTTGGTTCTAAGGGAAGACAATGCCGATATGAGGCTTGGCGAGATGGGCTACAGGATAGGACTACTAAAAGAAGAGGATTATGCAAAGTTTGAGGCCAGAAAGAGAGCGGTTACAGAGGAGCTAAACAGACTAGAGAGCATAAAAGTTGTTCCTAACACAAGCTCTAATGACATTCTACAGAGGCTTGGCGCCTCACCAATTAAGAAACCTCATAGCCTGAAGGAACTGCTCAGACGCCCTGAGATATCATACCGTGATCTTGAGTTCTTTGAATCAAACGGGCTGCATAATACTTCGTCTGACGATGTCATCTCTCAGATTGAGATGGAAGTTAAGTATGAGGGCTATATAAAAAGGCAGATGGAGCAGATCGATAAATTCAAAAAGCTGGAAGATTTTGTTATTCCCGAGAGTTTCTCATACAATGATATCCCGGGACTGTCTAAGGAAATTGTACAAAAACTCACACACGTACGCCCTAGCTCCTTAGGTCAAGCGACCAGAATCTCCGGGGTTACCCCCGCTGCTATTTCTGTTTTAATGGTTTATTTAAAACGGGAAGGTAGTGAAAAGGAAACTTATAATCACTCTATTTCTTCGTGATCTTCGAGCTCATCTTCCAATTCTGCCAACTCTTCTTCCATAAGCTCCATCATATCCTCGTAATCCCCGCCAATATATCCTGAATTGTCGGGATCTTCGAGCATTTCTACTAAGTCCTTAATTTTTCTCTTGGCTCTTCTAGGCATGTTCCTAGCCTCCATTGCTTTTGTGTAAAGCAATAAACCTCACTTTTCACCATATTATAAAATCATAGCACTCAAAATCAATACACTAATATTATATCGGAACTTTTTATAATTTCTTGAAATTCTTATATATATTCATAGACATATTGGTATATTTACTAAGGATTGAGCAGCTCTAGCATCTTGTCGACGTCATTCGTCGGAAGGTTGCATACATGATTCAGACATACATAAGCGGTTGCTTTCCCGTCTATACTCACATGACCTTTTGTGAATTCAGCAATTTCCGTGATTTGCGGGTTGTCTTCCTTTCCTTTAAGCAGTAGTATTTTATTCGGGCTGTATGTTTTTCTTATAGCCCCGATCATTTGCTTTGTATCTTCATCGCCGGAGTCGCCGACAACAACCACCTCAAAGGAAGGCCCTAGGCCAAAGTCCAGACCCGACATGAAAAGAGTATATGCCATTGGTGCACCCTCGACAGTTTCTGAGAAAGCCTTGTCCAGCATTGAGGCTTTCTTCTCATACTCTATCTCACCTGTAATTCTTGATAATTTTAGTAAATTAAGACCTGCAACAGAATTGCCTGAAGGGATAGCCCCGTCGTATATTTCCTTTTGTCTGGTTATCAACTCTTCTGCATAGTCGGAGGTGAAATAATATCCTCCGTGCTTTTCATCCCAAAACCCTTCATCCATTACACTTTGAAGCTTAAGCGCAGCTCTCAGATATTCAATGTCGAATGTGGTTTCATAAAGCTCGAGAAGGCCCCAGATCAAAAAGGCATAATCATCCAGGTGTGCCGTAATCCCGGCCTCTCCTTCTCTATATCTGTGAAGGAGCTTGCCATTATCATTCTTCAAATCTGTAAGTATGAAGTTGGCAGCCTTTTCAGCAGCTTCAGTATACTTGGGCTCGCCAAAGGCCCTCCCGGCCATGGAGAGCGCTGCTATCATGAGACCGTTCCAGTCGGTTAGGATTTTGTCGTCTTTGTAGGGATGGATCCTTTTTTCACGGACGTTAAAAAGAGTTATACGTGACTGCTCAATTTTTCCTAAAAATTCTTCACTGTCCTCATAAGATGCGGCTGTCTCATCAAGGGGTTGGTTGAGATGCAGTATATTTGCACCTGTCTTGTGACCGCCTGCCTCCTCGGTAAAATTGCCCGACGAGATGGTGTTATACGTTTTGATTATTATCTCTGCGTCCTTATCACCCAAAGACTCTTTTAACTCTTCCTCTGTCCAGACGTAGAATTTCCCCTCCTCTCCTTCACTGTCTGCATCCTCAGCAGAGTAGAATCCGCCTTCGGGGGAAGTCATATCTCTTAGTACATAACCTATAATCTCCCTGGCAGTGTTTTCATACTCCTTTTTCCCTGTTGCCAAATACCCCTCAGTGTAGGCCATAACGAGAAGGGCTTGGTCGTATAGCATTTTCTCAAAATGCGGCAGCAGCCAGTTCTGATCTGTTGAATATCTGTGAAAACCATAACCCACGTGGTCGTATATTCCCCCAAGCCTCATTTGCCGGAGCGTGTTTTCCACCATCTCGAGCGCCTGATCATCGCCGCTACGCTTCCAGTAGCGCAGCAAAAACAGAAGATTATGCGGGGTAGGGAACTTTGGAGCTCTGCCGAAGCCGCCCTTCTCTTCATCATAATTTCTTAAAAGCTGGTTGTATGCCTTATCGAGAGTGTTAGTTGAAAGGGCTACGCCTTGGGTGTTTTGCGAAACATCGGTTGCCTTCTTAACAGCATCAGTTACGGCGTCAGCAGATTTGAGTACGTTTTCTCTGTCATTTTCCCATAACTCTTTTACTTTAGGGACAAATTCCATCATCCCCGCTCTTCCATGGCGGCTCTCTTTGGGTATGTATGTGCCTGCGAAGAAGGGTTTTTTGTCCGGCGTCATAATAACATTCAGCGGCCACCCGCAGCCGCCCTTAGACATCATCTGGCACACTGTCATGTAAATGTTATCAATATCCGGCCTCTCTTCGCGGTCAACCTTGATGCACACAAATGTCTCATTCATCAATTTTGCCACTTCCTCGTCCTCAAAGGACTCGTGCTCCATAACATGGCACCAGTGGCATGTAGAATAGCCAATAGATAGAAGTATCGGTTTGTCTTCCTTTCTGGCTTTCTCAAACGCCTCTTCACCCCACGGGTACCAATCTACAGGGTTGTCGGCATGCTGCAGCAAATATGGGCTTTTTTCATTTTTTAGGCGGTTCGAATGTTTCATCTTTTTTGATTCCAAGCTATAGGCAGGATATGGATCCTTTATGATAATAAAGCAAGATAGTATCAGGAAAACGATTAATCCAACTGAGAAAGAATTATTCATATATCTAAAGAGCGCTCTTGCCAATCCCCCGTTTTCTCATCTGACACTTACTCAGTTTACTGCACCTTCCCTCATTTACAAGGATGATTATATTAATAGTATTGATACAGGGTTTCATACAGTACTCTTTATACTATTACTTGGTTATAATTGATTTAAC
>JABAOE010001375.1_pt6 | contig 15795 bp, 17 predicted proteins | sample 7062141 | NCBI WGS metagenome assembly JABAOE01 (sample SAMN14538627, study PRJNA623070) | marine sediment metagenome | biome: marine biome [ENVO:00000428]; feature: marine pelagic biome [ENVO:01000023]; material: deep marine sediment [ENVO:00002113] | place: India: Gulf of Khambhat ... | reverse complement strand
GTGTCCGTCGTGCACAACGGCCAGCTCACCAACTACTGGAACTCTCGCCGAGATCTGGAACGGCGGGGACACCGCTTCATGTCCAACTGTGACTCCGAGCTGATCGCCGTCTATCTGGCCGACCGCATGGCGCGGGGAGACGATCTGGAGGAGGCGATGCATCGCTCCATCGACGAGCTCGACGGGGTGTTCACCTATGTCGTCGCCACGGCCGACAAGCTGGGCATGGCCAAGGACGTCATGGCCGCGAAACCCATGGTGCTGTTCGAGTCCGACGCCTTCGTCGGACTCGCTTCGGAAGAGGTGGCGATCCGCAGCGTCTTCCCGCACGAAATCGACACTTTCGACCCCTACGAGGGGGAGGTCCGCGTATGGCAGAGCTGAAGCGAGGTGATTCCTTCGAAATGGGTATGCATACCGAGCAGCTCGCCGGCCGCACCCAGCAGACGTTCTTCCGACCGGAGGAGGAAGAATGCTTCACCTATCCGGGCGCGTTCCAGGTCGATTTCGACAGCGAGGCCGAGTTCGACGCGGCGAACATGCAGATCCAGGCGATCAACGCCAGGCTGCGCGAGCTCATGGCACAGGGCCACGGAACCATCACGGTGCGCAACCCGGGCGCAAAGCACTCGCTCGGGGTGGGGATCCTCAACCGGCTGAACCTCCACTTCGACGGCAGCCTCGGCTATTTCGGCTGCGGCCTCATAGACGGGCCCAACGTGCGTGTCAGCGGTCGCGTCGGCTGGTCCTGCGCCGAGAACATGATGAGCGGCACCGTCGTGGTCGAGAAGAACGCCGGTTCGACTTTCGGCGCCGCGCTGCGCGGCGGGGACCTGGTGTGCAAAGGGGACGTCGGCAGCCGTACGGGAATCGACATGAAGGGCGGCACCATCATCGTCGGCGGCCGCACGGGCGCGTTCAGCGGCTTCATGATGCAGCGCGGGCGCATCGTTGTTCTCGGCGACGCCGGGCCCAATCTGGGCGACTCCATGTATGACGGCACCATCTACGTCGGCGGCAAGATCGCAAGGCTCGGTGTGGATGCCGTCGAAGGAGAGATGACGCAAGTCGAGGCGCGGTGGCTGCAGCGTAAGCTCGCCCTGTACGGCCTCGAGGCGCCCGACGGCGTCGAGAACCTCACCAAGATCGTGGCCGGGAAGCAATTGTGGAACTACGACAATCTCGAGCCGAGCGAAAAGAAGCTCGTTCTGTAGCCAGCGGAGGATATGTCATGAGTGCCCATCCCAAACCGAAGACGACCACGCAGTCATCGCCTCCCAAGCGCAACAGGCATGTCCTCGGGCGCAGCTTCATTTTCCCCCCGGAGGTGGTCGACGACATCCACATCAAGTCCGAGCTCGGCCGCTACCGTATGCGGGGCTTCTCGCTGTTCAAGAAGATCCCCAGCTGGGACGACCTGACGTTCCTCCCGGGCACCCTGACCCGTTTCGTGATCGAAGGCTATCGCGAGAAATGCGAGACCAAGACCGTCATCGGTCCACGCGCGAAACGGCCGCTGGTGCTGGACATTCCGGTGTACATCACGGGGATGAGCTTCGGCGCTCTGTCCTACGAGGCGAAGACGGCCCTCGCGCGGGGCGCCACCATGGCCGGCACGGCAACCTGCTCGGGCGAGGGCGGCATGATTCCCGACGAGCGCCGCTACTCGGTGAAGTGGTTCTACCAGTGCATCCAGTCCCGCTACGGCTTCAACCCGCACCACCTGCGCCTTGCCGACGCGGTGGAGTTCTTCATCGGCCAGGGATGTAAGGTCGGCCTCGGCGGACATCTCATGGGCCAGAAGGTGACCGATCAGGTGGCGGAAATGCGCTCTCTGCCGGCGGGCATCGACCAGCGCTCGCCTGCGCGTCATCCCGACTGGCTGGGACCGGACGACCTGGCGCTCAAGATCCAGGAGATCCGTGAAGCCACGAACTGGGAAATTCCCATACAGCTGAAGCTCGGCGCGGCGCGTGTCTACGACGACGTGCGCATGGCGGCCAAGACCGATCCGGACAGCATCTATATCGACGGCATGGAGGGAGGCACCGGGGCGGGCCCGCACCTGGCCACCGAGGAGACCGGCGTGCCCGGCATCGCGGCGATCCGCCAGGCGCGCAAGGCGCTCGACGACGTCGGCAAGAGCGGCGAGATCTCGCTCGTCTACGCCGGCGGTATCCGCAACGGCGGCGATGTCGCCAAGGCGTTGGCGCTCGGCGCCGATGCCGTCGCCATCGGCCACGCGGCGTTGATGGCGTTGAACTGCAACAAGGACATTCCCGAGGCGGACTTCGAGTCCGAGATCGGCGTGGAAGCGGGCTATTGCTACCACTGCCACACCGGTCGCTGCCCGGTGGGCGTGGCGACACAGGACCCGGAGCTGCGCAAGCGCCTCGACCCCGATGCCGCCGCCGAGCGCGTTTACAATTTCCTGCACACACTGGCCATCGAATGCCAGATGCTCGCACGCGCTTGCGGCAAGACCAATGTCCACTCCCTGGAGCCGGAAGACCTGGCGGCGCTGACGATGGAGGCATCGGCGCTCGCGATGGTGCCGCTGGCGGGTTCGCAGTACACGGTGGGCCGCCCGGACATGACCCGATACTGAGGAGGCGCAGCATGGCGGAAGTGAAAGACATCGATCGGTATCTGAGGTCCGACGGTATCGACAGCGAGCGCGAGAAAGACATCGGTCAGCACATCGGCTATCGCTACGACGTCAATCTCGTGCCCGACGAGACGCGCATCACCCCTTTTCTGAAGCGCTACATCGAGGTCATGGGATGGCAGGATCTCAACTGGCTCGAAGACGTTCACATGGGCTACGAGGAGGGGCGCCCGGCGGTGTTCGATCGCAACATCAACGGCTGGGTCACGGTGCCGGAAGGCGTCGAGCTGCCCGACAATCAGCAGGACCGCGACATGATCGCGCGCGAGCTGCTGGTCAAATTCCAGATGTCCTCGCGCCATCCCATGGTGGATCTCAACAAGGCGTACGCCAAGTACTAGGGGGCGCCCGGGTCGGTCCGAGCGAGGCCATTCGGGCGCGCACGGTGACAGGCCGGATCTGAGGTTCTGCGAACCGGATGAAGTGCCCGCGGCGCCCGTCACGCGCGTTCGCGTGCGTGCCGGCGCCGGGCCGTGCCGGCGATGTCGGAAGTCGAACGATGGCCGAAGTGCGTGGGGTCCTGCTGGACCTCGAGGGAGTGCTGTACGAAGGCGACCGCGTCATCGACGGCGCCGTCGATGCCATCGCCGGCCTGCGGCGCGCGTCGCTGACGCTGCGCTTCCTCACGAACACCACCACACGCCCGCGGCGCCAGATCGTCGAGCGCATGCGACAGATGGGCTTCGAGGCGGAGGTGGAGCATGTCTTCACGCCGGCCATCGCCGCCGCCGTCATTCTGCGCGCGGCGGGGTCGCGGCGGCTGCAGCTGGCTGCGCCGCCGGGCCTGAAGGAGGACTTCGCCGATTTCGAGATCGCCGGGCGCGACGTCGACGCGGTGGTCATGGGCGATCTGTACGAAAAATTTACCTGGCGGCGGCTGAATTCGATCTTCCAGGCATGCCGCGACGGCGCGAGTCTGCTGGCGCTTCACAAGAATCGCTTCTGCCGCCGCGACGATGCCATCGGCTTGGACCTGGGACCCTTCGTTGCGGCCGTGGAGTATGCCGCCGATATCGAGGCGCAGATCGTCGGCAAGCCCGCGACCCGGTTCTTTGCCGCGGCGCTCGCCGACATGGGGCTCGAGCGAGACGAAGTGCTGATGGTCGGCGACGACGTCGATGCCGACATCGGCGGTGCGCGACGTGCCGGTCTCCGCGCCGTCCAGGTCAGGACCGGCAAGTATGACGCACGCCACAGCGGCCGCTACGAGCCGGACGCGCTGATCGGCTCGGTCGCCGATCTGGCCGAAACCATCGAGACGCTCTCGTGAGTCGCGCCGCGGGGTCGTGGTCACGGCGGCCTCGCCGCCCGGGCCCGCGGCTTGTGTGCAGCCGATCGAATGACTTAGGCTAGGCGCAAAGCCCGGGACGAACGCGAGATACGCCATGGACATTCTGGTTGCCGACAAATTTCCCGAGCCGTATCTTCGCGAGCTTCAGAGCAAGGGGCACAATGTCGTCTTCGAGCCCGACCTCGTGGCCGAGGAGCTGCCGGGAGCCATCGACGGCCACCAGGCTCTGGTGGTGCGCAGCACCCGGGTTACGGCGGCGACGCTCGAGGCGGCGAGCCGCCTCGAGCTGGTGGTGCGCGCCGGCGCCGGCACCAACACCATCGACACGCAGGGCGCTGCCGACAAGGGCATCTTCGTCTGCAACGTTCCCGGGCGCAACGCTGTCGCCGTCGCCGAGCTCACGCTGGGGCTGCTGCTCGCCCTCGATCGCCGTATTCCGGACAACGTCTTCGACCTGCGCAACGGCAGGTGGGACAAGAAACGTTACTCCCAGGCGCGCGGCCTCTATGGCCGTTGCATCGGCATCGTCGGTCTGGGCGCCATCGGCATGGCCGTGGCCGAACGCGCGGCCGCTTTCGGCATGAACATTCACGTCGTCGGCAAGACGGCGCGTCCGGTCGCGGTGGAGTCACGGCTGCGGGCGCTCGGCGCCGTCAGCGTCGAGAGCCTCGATCGGCTGGCCGAAACCTGTGACGTGCTGACGTTTCACGTTCCTGCGGCGGACGGGACGAAGCGCATGGTCAACGCGCGCCTGCTCGAGCGGCTGCAGCCGCACAGCATCATCATCAACACGTCGCGGGGAGACATCGTCGACGAGGACGCCCTCATCGCGGCCATGGACGCGAAGGGGATCCGGGCCGGTCTGGACGTCTATGCCGATGAGCCGGGCGGCGGCGAGGCCGAGTTCGATTCGGTGCTGGCGCGGCATCCCAACGTGTACGGAACGCACCACATCGGCGCCTCGACCGCGCAGGCCCAGGAGGCGGTGGCCCAGGGGGTGGTGGAGATACTCGAGGCTTACGCGCGGGGCGAGGTGCTCAACTGCGTCAACCGCGAAGCGTGAGGATTGCGCGCCGACGGCGCCGGCGCGACCGCGGCTCCGCGCACGTCGCACCCCGGCGGCTCGATGCGCACCCGCGCTGAGCCGGGAGAGCGCTGATCGATCGAGGGATCCGCGCGCGAGATGGGCGCGGCGTCGACGTCAGGCGCGCGCGGCGCTCGATTCGCCGATGTGGGCGCCCACGGTGTTTTCCGCTTTTCGAGCCCCGACGGTCTGCGGGCGGGAGCGATCGGGGCTTGTCTCGACGCAATGGAGAAGAGCATGACGAAGCGGGTCTACAATTTCTGTGCCGGGCCCTGCACTTTGCCCCTCGCGGTGCTCGAGGAGGCGCAGGCGGAGTTCGTGGACTACCACGGCTCGGGCATGTCGCTGATCGAGATGAGTCACCGCGGCAAGCACTACGACGAGGTGCATCGCGAGGCGATGACGCTCGCGCTGGAGGTGTTCGAGGTGCCCGCCGGGTTCTCGGCGCTGTTCATTCAGGGCGGCGCGACGCTGCAGTTTGCGATGGTGCCGATGAACCTGCTCGGAGCCGGGATCAAGGGAGCCTATGTCGACTCGGGGTCCTGGGCCCAGGGCGCCATCGCTGACGCGCGGCCCTACGGCGAGATCTACACCGCGTGGGACGGCGCCGCCTGCGGCTACACGCGCATGCCGTCTTCGGGCGAGATATCGCTGCAGGCCGGCACGCGCTATCTGCACATCACCTCCAACGAGACCATAGGCGGCATTCGCTATCACGAGTGGCCGGACGTCGACGTTCCGCTGGTCGCGGACGTCTCTTCGGAGTACATGTCGCGGCCGATGCCGTGGGACAAGCTGGACATCGTCTACGGCGGTGTGCAGAAGAACCTCGGCCCGGCGGGGCTGGCCGTGGTGTTCGTGCGGGACTCGATTCTCGAGCACAGCAATCGCAATATCGCTCGTTACCTGCGCTACGACATCCATCGCGACAAGGAGTCTCTGTTCAACACGCCGCCGGTGTTCGCCATCTACATTCTCGGCAAGGTGCTCAAATGGATGAAAGGCAAAGGCGGGCTGGCGGTCATCGAGAAGGAGGCGCGGGAGAAGGCGGACATTCTCTACGGGGCGATCGACGGCAGCGGCGGCTACTATCGCTGTCCGGTGAATGCCGCATGCCGCTCGGTGATGAACGTCGTGTTCCGGCTGCCGAACGAGAATCTGGAGAAGAAGTTTCTGGGCGAGGCTGTGGCGGCCGAATTGTTGAATCTCAAGGGACATCGCAGCGTCGGCGGCTGCCGCGCGAGCATCTACAACGCCATGCCGCGGGAGGGTGTCGAGGCACTGGCCGGCTTCATGAACTCGTTTCGCCGGGACAATCCGTCCTGAAAACGGCGGTCGGTCGATCCCGCACGCACATACCTACCCATGCCGCAGCTCAGGCCGTTCGAGGGCTACTTCGTCGATCGCCGGCGCGTGGGCGAGGTGGCGGCACCCGCTTACGATGCGTTGACACCCCAGCAGCGTCATCAGTTTGCCTCGAACCATCCGGACAATTACCTCAACGTGATGCGCTCGCTGGAAGAATTTCCGCCGGCGGAGCGACCCACGCAGGAAGAACTGCTGCACGCGAACGCCGCGAAGCTGAAACGGCTGCTCGACGACGGCGCATTCGTCTACGACGCCACCCCGTGTCTGTACCTCTACCGCCTCGCGAGCGCGGATCACGTCCAGATCGGCGTCGTCGCCGAAGTCTCCATCGACGAGTACGACAGCGGGCACGTCAAGAAGCACGAGCACACGCAGCCGCAGAAGGAAGAGGATCTCACGCGCTACATCGAGGTGGTGGGCGCCAACTCGAGCCCCGTCAGTCTTGCCTATCCCCAGGACGAGCGAATCGACCGGCTGGTGGCCGAGCTGACGCACGGCAAGCCTCACCTCGACTTCGTCGCCGAAGACGGCCTTGCGCAGACAATCTGGCGCATCGAGGACGAGCATGCCGTGCGGCAGCTGGTGGGGCTCTTCGAGAACGTCCCGGTAACCTATCTTACCGACGGGCATCATCGCTCGGCCGCCGGTTCGCGCTTCGCCGCGCATTGTCGCGACGCCAACCCCGGGCACCGCGGCGATGAGCCCTACAATTTCATGCTGGTCGCGCTGTTTCCCCACGATCAGCTGAAGATCCTGTCGTACAACCGTGTCGTCGAGGATCTGAACGGAAACAGTGCGACGCAGTTTGTGGCTGCACTGGAAGAGCAGTTCGACGTGCAGCGGATCGAAGCCGGCTGCGCCGAGCGGGCGCGGCCGCAACGCCACGGCGAGATGGGCATGTTTCTCGACGGGCAGTGGTACAGGCTAACAGCGCGCTCGCTGCCCGCGCTTCGCGACGACCCCGTCGGCGCGCTCGACGTGGTGATCCTGCAGCGGCGGGTGCTGGCGCCGATACTCGGCATCGAGGACATGCGCTCGGACCCTCGCCTCGACTACGTCGCCGGCGCATCGGGCATGAAGGGTCTGGAGGCACATTGCCGGCAGAGCGGCTGGCGTCTCGGCTTCGCCTGCTTTCCGGTATCGATCGAGCAATTGATGGCCGTCGCCGACGCCGGCGAGGTCATGCCGCCCAAGTCGACCTGGTTCGATCCGAAGGTGCGATCCGGGATCTTTCTGCGTCTGCGCAGCTAGGCGGCCCGCGAGCGGAGCCCGGAGCCGCGCGGGAGCGAGGTGCGCCGCCGCAAGAACGGCAACAGGCCCTCGTCGGGAATTCGCGGCCGCCTTACAGCAGCGAGTTCAGCCACAGAAAGATGGTGGCGAACTTCTCCCGCGTGATGTGGGCGATCTCCGGCCTGAAGACGTGCGCGTACTCGAGCAACATCCGTGCCGGCCGGCAGGGGTCGAACGGCTCGCTTTCCCGCACGGGGCGGCTCTCGAAGAAACGCCTCACGCGCGCACGCATGCAGGGTTCTGCGGCATCGAGCCAGTGCTCCGCGATCGGTTCCTCGAGCCGCCCCGGGTAGGCGGCACCGACCAGTTTCAGGTAGAACGCCGGCTCGAACATGTCCTCCAGGTCGGCCTCCTCGCGCCCCAGGAAATCGCCGAACGTGACAATGTGATTCTTTTGCAGGAGCTTGCGCGCGTAGACGGCATCGACGATGCGGCGTTCGTCGCCGTGAATACCGAGCAGAGCGGCCAGCGTCCCCGTGCCCGTGGATCCCGTCAGGGCGGCGAATTCGATGATGCGGCGGCTGCCGCCGATGGGCACGATTTTCCACTGCGGGCTCAGTCCGATACGTCGCTCCTGCTGGATCACCTCTGACATCACCTTCAGGTAGATCAGGTCGGAGACATCGTCGACCAGCAGGTTGGCCGGGTGGCTCAGCAGCGACTGAGCGATTTCGTAGCCGAGGCTGGCCTGCAGGGGTATGAGGCTCGCGCGGCTCGCTTCCATGAATTCGCTCAGCACGCGGGTGCCTCCGCGGTCGCTTTCCGGGATTTCTGCCCGGGACGGCCCCTTGTCCTCGACGATGCGCACGCGCTCGAGGTGGCCGGGCCGCACCATGAACGGAGAATGTGTGGTGTAGATGAGCTGGTGGTTCGCTTCCAGCTCTTCTTCGAAGTAGCGCAGCAGGTCGCGCTGGGCTTGTGCGTGCAGGGACAACCCCGGCTCGTCGAGCAGCAGAATGAGCGAGTCGCCCGCGCGGTGCAGCTGTGAGTACCAGGCCATGAACGAGAAGAACCACATGAACCCCCGTGATCGCTCGTTGAGTCCCGTCGTGACCATGCGGCGGCTGTCGTAGACCCACGCCCACAGGTTGGTGCCTTCCTGCATGCCCAACGGGTCCTCCGGCTGGGCGGGCCTGACGTCGAAACGAACGCGCAGGTCGGCGCTCTGGGACCAGTATCGGGACACGGTCCGGCTGAGCCGCCTGCCGGCGCTCTCGAGCTTGTTGACCAGCGTCTGCGTTCGGCGCAGGTTGAGCAGCTGGTCGATGTCCAGGTGCGCCTGTTCGATCAGGCCCAGCATGGGGTGGTCGGAAGGCCGCAGCCGTTGCTCGTCGCGGCGCCGCTTCAGCGCTTCCAGGTTCTCCTGCCCGCGCAGCTGGTAGAACTCGTCGAAATAGACAAAGCGCGGCACCTTCGGCAGCAGGTACCTGTGATAGACGTGACGCGCGAAGCCGGTCGCGCCCACGGACCCCGCGAGCTCGCGGAGTCGCCGGGCGGCGGGTGTCGGCGGCGGCTCCCCGATCCTATCGTGCAGCTCCGAGAAGCTCTGGCAGCCCGCCAGCGAAGTTGCCGCGTCGTCGCCGAGCGCGGCTCGGCGCAGCACGTGCCGCACGGCACTGCGCTCGTCGGCCTCGATACGGAACTTGCGTTGATTGTCGTAGCCTTTCCACAGGATCAGGTGGCGTCGTCGCAACGCACCGTCGCCGAAGTCCTCGTGCAGCGCCGCGACGTCGCTTTCGTCGAGCGCAAACATCGCCCGCACCACGATCGCCGGCTGACGTTCACCGCTCGCCACGGCATCTTGGTACGCGTCGACGTCAGCGCGCGGGTAGTCGGAGGCGACGCTGTAATCGGCGTCGCCCGGCACGACGGGGTTGAGGCGGTACAGTGCCTGCAGCAGCGCTGTCTTACCGGCCTCGTTGCTGCCCACGAGGCAGGTGATGTCGCCGACATCGAGGGGGTTGGATTCCCGTACGCTCTGAAAATTCGATATCTCGACGTGGGTCAGCTGCATGGCCGCGTGAGCCGGCGGTGTTGGCCTGGTGCGGCGGCGCGGCCGCGCCGGGCCTCTAGCGCTCGCCGGCCGCGGCCCGTTTGCCAGCGGCGGCGGCCGCAGGCGTGAAGCGGCGGTCGTGTTCGAGGGCCGGGATACGGCGCCGGGCGGTCTGCACCGCGGCCGGGTCGATCTCGGCGACGACGAAACCGCGATCCTCGCCGCCGTCGGCGAGCACCTCGCCCCAGGGATCCACGATCAGGGAATGCCCGTACGTCCTGGCGCGACCGTGGCGGCCGTATTGACAGGGTGCGAACACGTAGCAGCCGGTTTCAATGGCGCGAGCGCGCACGAGGACGTGCCAGTGAGCCTCGCCCGTGGTCTTGGTGAACGCGGCCGGGATGGTGAGAAAGCTCGCGCCCGCCTGGGCCAGGCTGCGATACAGATACGCGAAGCGCAGATCGTAGCAGACCGACAGTCCGAGCACGCCCCAAGGTAGCTGCGCCGTGACCGCCGCGGCGCCGGCCTCGAAGAGATCGGACTCGCGATAGCTCTCACCCTTGGCAAGATCGACATCGAACATGTGGATCTTGTCGTAACGGGCGACGACCTCGCCGTCGGCGTCGATGAGCAGGGAGCGGTTTCGCGTTCTGTTCGCGCCGACGCGCACCGCCAGCGAACCCAGCAGGATCCAGGCGCCGAGCTCACGGGCGAGCATACGGAATCGCGACAGTGCCGGGTGCTCGGTTTCGGCATGGGCGCCGACGTGCAGCCCTGCGTCATCGGCGTCCAGGCAGGCGAAGAATTCCGCGAGGCAGATGAAGTCCGCTCCCGCGCGTCGCGCGTCGCGGGTCAGTGCGACGGCATCGTCGAGATTGCGCTCCAGGTCCGCTCCGGCACAGTTCTGAACACACGCGGCTACGAATTTTCCGGTCATCGCTACGCTCCGGCTGCACCGCATCGCAGTCTACCGCCAGCAGCCCCGGGGTGCCAGGGCCGGGNNCGCACCGCGATGGGCTTCGTGCCGGTGTCCTGGCGGTCGCGCCCCCCTGTTGCCTGGTGTAAACTGCGCCGCGCGAGAGCCGCCGTCGGGCCGGCCGATCTCGGCGGCGCTCTCTGCGACGCGCGACCGATCCGCGGCTTCATCCGTCGTCCCGGTCGCGGCGCAAAGTCGACCGCCACCCCGCAAAACCGGTCCACAAGGAGGAGCTCATGGCCGTCAATCTGGCGAGAGTCGCCAAAGACAAGGGCATCAAGTACTTTCTCATCAGCTTCGTCGACCTCTTCGGCGTGCTGCGCTCCAAACTCGTGCCGGCGCGTGCCATCGCGGGCATGCAGAAGGACGGCGCCGGTTTTGCCGGGTTTGCGACGTGGCTGGACATGACGCCGGCGGACCCGGACATGTTCGCCATTCCCGATCCAGCCAGTCTCGTGCAGCTGCCGTGGAAGCCCGAGGTAGGCTGGCTTGCCGCCGACCTGTGGATGGACGGCAAGGAGGTGGAAGCTTCGCCGCGCGTGTCGCTCAAGCGGCAGATCGAAAAGGCCCACCGGCTGGGCTACCGCATGAAAAGCGGTGTGGAGTGTGAGTTTTTCCTGGTGCAGGCGGACGGTGCGGGGATCTTCGACGAGCGCGACACCCAGGAGAAACCCTGTTACGACCAGTCCGCGCTGATGCGACGCTACGACGTCATCAGTGAGATCTGCGACGCCATGATCGAGATGGGCTGGAATCCCTACCAGAACGATCACGAGGACGCCAACGGCCAGTTCGAGATGAACTGGGAGTACGACGATGCCCTGAAGACGGCAGACCGCCACGTGTTCTTCAAGTACATGGTCAAGTCCATCGCGGAGAAGCACGGACTGCGGGCCACCTTCATGCCGAAACCTTTTGCCCGCCTGACCGGCAACGGTTGCCACGCCCATGTGTCGCTGTGGGACCGAACCGGGAAACGGAACCTTTTTCTCAACGCCCGCGACGAGATGGGCCTCTCGAAGCTTGCCTATAACTTCCTCGGCGGTGTCATCCACAGCGCCGATGCGCTGGCGGCGGTGTTCAATCCGAGCGTGAACAGCTACAAGCGCATCGACGCCACAGTGACGCTCTCAGGCGCGACCTGGTCGCCGAACGCCATCAGTTATTCCGGCAACAACCGCACGCACATGGTAAGAATCCCCGAGCCGGGACGCTTCGAGCTGCGCCTCATGGACGGCGCCGCAAATCCCTACCTGCTGCAGGCCGGTGTGCTCGTCGCCGGGCTCGACGGTATCGAGAACAAGCGCGATCCCGGCAAGCGCCTGGACATCAACATGTACACCGAAGGCCACACCGTTCGTCGCATACGCCGGCTGCCTCTGAACCTGCTCGACGCCGTTCGCCTGTTCGACAAGAGCCGCGTGATGCGCGACGGTTTCGGCGCTGAGCTCATGGAGGCTTACGTGAAGCTCAAGCTTGCCGACTGGCGGAGCTTCGCCACCAGCATCACGCCCTGGGAGCGCGACCACACCCTGGACTGCTGAGGGCCACAGACGGCCTCCGCCGCCCCTGGCCGAGGCGGCGGTTGCCGCGGTGCCGGCGGCGCCGTGAGTTCAGCCGGGCGTCGCGGGCACGGCAATGCCGTGCTGGCGGCAGGCGGCGGTCAGGGCGTTGTGCAGGAGGCAGGCGATCGTCATGGGTCCCACGCCGCCCGGTACCGGAGTGATGGCGCCGGCGACGGCGCGCGCCGCCTCGAAGTCGACGTCGCCGACCAGCCGGGTCTTGCCGTCCCCGGCGTCGACGCGATTGATGCCGACGTCGATCACCGTGGCACCGGGTTTGACCCAGTCTCCCCTGACCATGTTCGCGCGGCCGACCGCGGCGACGAGAATGTCGGCGCGTCGGCACTCCTGGGCCAGATCGCGCGTGCGTGAATGGGCGATGGTTACCGTGCAATGCTCTTTCAGCAGCAGCGCCGCCATGGGCTTGCCGACGATGTTGGATCGGCCCAGGACCAGCGCCCTCATGCCGGACAGATCTCCAAGCCGATCCCGAAGCAGCATCAGGCAACCCAGCGGTGTGCACGGCACCATGCCCTCGCCCCCCGTGTTCAGTCGGCCGACGTTGACCACGTGAAAGCCGTCGACGTCCTTGTCGGGGTCGATGGCGTCGAGCACGGCGTCGGAGCGGATCTGCGACGGCAGGGGCAGCTGCACAAGGATGCCGTTCACCGCCGGGTCCCGATTGAGGCGGTCGATCAGCGACAGCAGCTCCGTTTCGGGCGTATCGGCCGCGAGGCGGTGGTCGAACGACACCATGCCCGCCTCCTGCGTCTGTCTCCCCTTATTGCGCACATAGACCTGGCTGGCCGGATCTTCGCCGACCAGCACCACGGCGAGTCCCGGTGTGATCCCGTGCTCGGCGCGCAGCTGCCCCACCCTCCGCCCGATATCGGCGCGCAGCTTGGCCGCGAACGCCTTGCCGTCGATGATGTCTCCCATGTGAACCCCCCTGGTGGTGCGGGCCGCGTGCTCGTGCCGAGGGATTATTGGCCGATGGCGCCGGGACGACTTTCCCAGATGCGCCACCGAGTTGCCTCGCTTCGCGGCGGCTTGGCCGGCGTGCGTGCTCAAGCGAGGCGCTCGGCGACGCCCGGGCGGCAAGAAACGCCCGGGCGCGCACGCTCGATGCGGTGTCGCGTTCCGGTAACCCCGCGTCGCGGCGACGTCAGCAGCACGGCGGGTCGCTGCCTACCCTTATCTTGAAGGGCCGCACGGGCGGGGGCTCTCGTACATTCCCGGGGGGATTCCATGGCCACTGTAGAACCCATCGACAACGGCGAAGACATCGATCTCGAGAGTCTTGCCGACGACGAGCTCGTCGAGCAGATGCACGACGATCTCTACGACGGCCTGAAAGAGGAGATCGAGCAGGGCACCCGTATTCTGCTTGATCGGGGCTGGGCCGCGGACAAGGTCCTCAACGACGCTCTCGTCGAAGGCATGCGCATCGTCGGCATCGACTTTCGCGATGGCATCCTATTCGTGCCGGAAGTGCTCATGGCGGCCAACGCCATGAAGGGCGGCATGGAGATCCTGCGCCCGCTGCTGGCAGAGACCGGCGCCGCCACCATCGGCAAGATGGTCATCGGTACGGTCAAGGGCGACATCCATGACATCGGCAAGAATCTCGTTGCCATGATGATGGAGGGCGCCGGCTTCGAGGTCATCGACATCGGCATCAACAATCCGGTGGAGAAATACCTCGAAGCGCTCGAAGAGCACAAGCCCGAAATTCTGGGCATGTCCGCGCTGCTCACCACGACGATGCCCTACATGAAGGTGGTGATCGACACTCTCTCGGAGCAGGGCGTGCGCGACGACTACATCGTTCTCGTCGGTGGAGCGCCGCTCAACGAGGAATTCGGTCAGGCCATCGGTGCGGATGCGTACTGCCGTGACGCGGCCGTCGCCGTGGAGACGGCCAAGGAACTCGTGGCAGCAGCGCGCCGCCGCGCGCTCACTGCCTGAATCGCCCGACGCACTCCCGCCGCTGGCTCGTCATGGCAAAGGCCCCATCATCGGTGCTGGTAATCGCCTGCGGCGCCCTTGCCCGCGAAATCACGGCGCTGGTGCGGGCGAACCGGTGGCAGGGCTTGGCGGTGCGGTGCCTTCCGGCCGAGCTGCACAACCGTCCGGAAAAGATTCCCGAGGCAGTAAGGGCCGAGATCCGCAGGGGGCGTTCGCGCTTCGCGTCCGTCTTCGTGGCTTACGGCGATTGCGGCACCGCGGGCCGACTGGACCGGGTGCTGGCCGAGGAGGGGGTCGAGCGCATCGCCGGGGCGGACTGCTACGAGTTCTACGCAGGCCGCGAGCAAATGCAGCAGCTCGCCGAGCGCGAGCCGGGCACTTTCTATCTCACCGATTTTCTCGCCAGGCACTTCGAGCGCCTGGTCGTCGTGGGCCTCGGACTCGATCGGCATCCGGAACTCGAGTCGGCCTATTTCGGCAACTACCGCAGGCTGGTTTATTTGTCGCAGAGCTGCGACAACGACTTGCTCGCCAGGGCGCGGCGGGCGGCCGAACGCCTGCACCTCGAGTTCGAGCACTGCCACACGGGATACGGCGGCCTCGAGCAGGCGCTGCGCCGGGCACAGGAGTCACGGGGTCATGGCGAGGTTGATCACGGTTTACTGGCGTGACATCCCGGCCCAGGTGATCGCCAAGCGGGGGCGGCACACGGCCAAGGTGCAGCTGTCGGAACGTTTCCTAAAAGCCATCGACAGAGCCGCCATGCGCGCGGGCAAGGGAAGCAGTGCCGCGTATCTCGATCAGTGGCGGCGGGAACCGCGGACATGCGGAGACGACCTCGAGGCGGAGGTCAGCGCCGAGGCGCAACGCCTCGAAAGCGAGTACCCGGACGAGCGTCTTTCGCAGCTCATCCGCGGCAAGGGCGCCGAAGGAGGCTGACCCGTGCGAGCGCTGCGCTCATGGTCCGTGCGGCATGCCCGTTTCCTCGAGACGGTCTACCGCATAGCGGAGCCGATCATGCTGAGGCTCGACCCTGTGTGCCGCCGCATCGGGTATTCCCGTCTGGAGCGCCCGGTGAAGGCCGTGGAAAAAATCTTCAAGGGCGCTCTGTTCGACTGCCGCATGTGCGGTCAGTGCGTGCTGACCTCGACCGGCATGGCGTGTCCCATGAACTGCCCCAAGAGCCTGCGCAACGGCCCCTGCGGGGGTGTACGCGCCGACGGCACTTGCGAGGTCGAGCCGCGAATGCGCTGCGTGTGGCTGCTGGCGGTGGAGGGAGCCGGGCGCATGCGCGGCCCCGGCGGTATGGCGCACGTGCAGCCGGCCGTCGATCAGCGACTGACGGGAAGCTCGTCGTGGTTGCGGGTGGTTCGCCGGCAGAGCACGGCTGCGCCGCCGCAGAGCAGCTGCCCATGAACAGGAAGCAGGAGGGCGGCACGCCCGCCGACTACACCTCTGCGGGGCGCCTGGAACGTGTCCTGCGGGCCGGGGAGTTCGCCGTCACCACCGAGATCTCGCCGCCGGATTCCGCCGATGCAGAGGAGGTCTACCTGCGCGCGCGAATCTTCGACGGCTACGTCGACGCCATCAATGCC
>JABAOE010007579.1_pt2 | contig 15800 bp, 4 predicted proteins | sample 7062141 | NCBI WGS metagenome assembly JABAOE01 (sample SAMN14538627, study PRJNA623070) | marine sediment metagenome | biome: marine biome [ENVO:00000428]; feature: marine pelagic biome [ENVO:01000023]; material: deep marine sediment [ENVO:00002113] | place: India: Gulf of Khambhat ... | reverse complement strand
ATGTTGATCGCCGAGGCCGTGATCCGCACGCCGATCTTCTTCTTGATCTTGGTCATCGCGCGCATCGCCAGCAGCGAGTGGCCACCGATGTCGAGGAAGTTGTCGTGAACGCTGACCCGGTCCAGCCCCAGCAGCTCCTGCCAGACCTCGGCGATGACCGACTCGGTGTCGTTGCGCGGGGCCACGTAGTCGTCCACGGGCGCGAACGGATCCTCGAGCCGTGACTTGTCGATCGATCCGTCGGAGTTGCGGGGTGGGTCCTCCACCTCGAGGAAGTGCTGCGGCACGAGCTCCTCGGGAAGGCGGTCACGCAGATAGCGGCGCAGCTCGCTCACCGTCACGTCCGCGTCGACATCGTGCACGACGTGCGCGACGATGCGGACGTCGTCGCCGCGCCCGTACGCGTTGACGGCGGCGTCGTCCACCGCCTCGTGCGTCCGAAGGGCGTCTTCGATGGCCGCCACGTCCACCGGTGGCTCGCGGCCCGGAGCAGCGGTGGCCGCGTCCTCCTCCGGGGGTGCGTCCAGCGCTCGGATCCAGGCGTTCAGATCCTGCGGAGACACGACGACCTGAGGCGGCACCCGGCCCGCGAGGATCCTCCGGAACACCTCGATCCCCTCCTCGGGCGACGTTGCTTCGTCGAGATCGATCGCCAACGGCGCAGCGGGCGCCGCTGCGCCGGCGGACGACGTGCGCTCGCGGTTCATCAGGCCGCGGTCCTGGACGCGGACCATGGTGAACTCTTCCGCCCCGACGAGCTCCCGGCCCTCCTCGTCGAGGATCGAGATGTCGAAGGTCGCGAAGTCCTCGACTTCGGCGTCTCCCCGGTAGCGGATGTGGCTGAAGAGCCGGGGGGTGAGCGCCGCGCGAATCCAGACCGTGCCGTAGGAGGCCGGCACGAAGAAATCCCGGGCCGGGTCGTAGCCGGGGATCAGAGTTTGCGCGCCCGCGGTCGCCACGTCGAGGAGCGCCGGGTGCAGGAGATACTCGTCCATGTCGCCGAGATAGGCTTCGGGCAGCTCGATTTCGACGACGGCCTCCCCACGCCCGACGTATGAACGGCGCTTGTTGCTCCACCTTGGTCCGAGCTGCAGGAACGTCTCCTCGCTCCGGTCGCGCGCCTCCTCGACGTCCGGACACCGGGAGAGGATCTCCTGGAGCGGACGCACGGGCGGCGGCTCGACGGTCTCCGAGCGCACCGTCCCGCGCGCATGCTCCTCCCAGGATTCCGGGTCCTCCCCCGTGGGAGAGCCCTCGATCACCACCTCGGCCTCGTCGCCGGTCTGGGTGAGCGAGACCCGCAGGTGGCGGCTCGCGTCGTCGTGCACCACGAAGGGCGCGATGAACATGACGTCTTGGAGGACGAGCATCCGCCCGTTGGCGCCGTCGGCCTGGGCGGCGGCGCGGACCAGCTCGAGATACCCCGTTCCGGGGATCAAGGCCTCGCCGCCCTTGATCCTGTGCTCGCCGACCAGCCAGTGATCGCGCGTATTGATCTCACCCAGGAACTCACGCCCGTGCGCACCCTCGTGGCACCGCTCGAAGAGCGGGTAGGAGACCGGGGTCTCGACGCGCTCGGCCGGGATCTCTCGAAGTCGGCCGGCGAGCTCGGCCGCCATGCCCACGTCACGCCACGCGCTCCAGTTGAGCGACACCACGAAGGGACCACCGGCGGCGCTCCAGGCGAAGGCTTGCGAGTCCAGTACCGCGTTGGCGGCCGCGTAGTCGACCTGGCCGGCGATGCCGGTGATCGCGCTCCTCGAGGAGAACAGCACGGCGAAGGCGAGCGGCTCGTCCGCCAGAGCCTCACGGAGCACGGCCGTCCCCCGGACCTTCGGAGCCAGCACGGCCGCGGCGGCATCCGGCTCCTTGCCGAGGATCAGGCCGTCGTCGAGCGTGCCGGCCGCGTGCAGGGCCCCGTCGATCGGCCCGAAGCGGACGTGGACGTCGTCGACCAGCGCCCGCATGCCCTCCGTGTCCGTCACGTCGACGGCCGCGACCATCACCTGGCCGCCCAGACCCTCGAGCCGCCGCACGAGGCGAATCCGTCGGCTCGTGCGGTCCGCATCGTCGTGCCCCGCGACCCAGCGATCCCACTCCTCACGCGGGGGAAGCTCGGTGCGGGCCGTGAGAACCAGGCGCGCCTTCCAGCGTTCCGCCAGATGCTCGGCCAGCGCGAGCCCGATGCCCCCGAGGCCTCCGGTGATGAGGTAGGTGCCGCCCTCCCGCAGGAGGGACGCACCGCCGATCGGGGGCTCGACGCGGATGCGCTCCCAACCGCGCGCGAGACGCCGGTCGCCCCGGAAGGAGACGATCTCCGACTCCGACGCATCGAGCTCCCGCACGAGTCGAGCCGCCTGCGCCGAAGGGGCAGCGGTCGGGTCCAGGTCGACGGAGCGTGCCTCCACGGCCTCCAGCTCTCTGCTCATGACCTTGCAGGGGCCGGCGACCGCCGCGCGCTCCGGATGGGTGACCGGCGTGCCCGACGTCGGCTGCGCTCCGGTGGTCGCGACGACCAACCTGACCTCGGAGCCGTCCTCTTCGCCGAGCGCCTGCGCGAGGGCGAGGAGGTCGTGGAAGCCGCGCGTGAGGTCTACGTCCGGGGAGGCGGGGCCGGTCGTCGTGCTCCAGAGGTGGAGCACGCGGGCAGGAACCGAGCCGAGGGCGTTGATCAGGGAGCCGTAGTCCTCCCGACGCCCGGGCCGAATCGTGTACGAGCCGTCGCCTCCGTCCTCGAACCCGTCTCCGGCGCTCACGGTGGCGGCCGCGCGGCCAGCGTTGCGAAGGTCCTCGACGACGGCCCGGCCGACGTCGGTCTCGGCCCCGATCACCAGGACCGGGCCTTCGGACGGGCCGCCCGTCCGCAGCGGCGCGGGTCTCCAGACGGGCTGGTAGAGCCAGTCGCCGACATCGTCCGCCCTCGACAGGTCGTCCTCTGGAGCCGCATGGGTCTTGCCCGGCTCGATGTAGTGGCGCTCCCGCTCGAAGGGGTACGTGGGCAGGGGCACCCTCCGCCTCCGTTCCCCGTGGAGCCGGGGCCAGTCGACGTCGAGTCCCGCCTCCCACATTCGTGCGAGCGAAGAGAGCATGACCTGGAGGTCCTCGCCTTCCTCTCCCGGGTGCCGCAGGGATTGCAGCGTCGGCTGGGATGCCCGGCGCACCGGGTGCATGCGGGCCAGCGTGCTCAGGGTCCGACCGGGTCCGACCTCGAGGCAGATCCGTGACTCGTCCTCGAGCAGCTTCTGCACACCGTCGGCGAAGCGCACCGTGTGGCGCAGGTGTCTGACCCAGTACTCGGGGCTGGTCGCCTCCTCCGCGGTGATCCACGTGCCCGACAGGTTCGACACGAAGGGCATCCGAGGGGCGCTGAGCGTCACTCTCTGGAAGTGGCGGCCGAACTCGTCGAGGATCGGCGTGAGCATCGAGGAGTGGGCCGCCACCGAGATGTGGATCCGCTGGGACTCCACGTCTTCCGCTGCGAGCCTGCGCGCGAGGTCGTCGATCGCGTGCACGGGTCCCGACGCCACGCACAGCTCGGGTCCGTTGACCGCGGCCACCGAGAGCTCGTCGCCCATGTGGGCCCTCAGCTCGTCCTCGCCGAGCGGGACGCTCAGCATTCCGCCTTCGGGAAGCGTCTCGAAGAGGCGCCCGCGCATCGCCACGAGATCGAGCGCGTCTTCCAGGGAGAAGACGCCGGCCAGGCACGCGGCCGTGTACTCGCCCATGCTGTGGCCGATCATCGCCGATGGCTCGATGCCCCATGCGATCCACTGCTGAGCCTGAGCGTACTGCGTCGAGAAGAGCAGGGGCAGGGCTATGCTCGGCTTCTCGATCTCGGCTCGCGCCCGGCCCTCCCCGTCCCCGGGCGGGTCCAGCACGGCGCGCAGGTCCGCGTCGACGTGCTGCTCGAGCAGCGTCAGACAGCGCTCCAACGCCTCGCGGTACACCGGCTCGGCCTCGTGCAGCTGCATGCCCATGCGGGGGTACTGCGCGCCCCCGCCGGCGAAGAGGAACGCGACCGACCGGCCCTCGGCGGGGACGGCCCCCGGCCGGCCCCGCAGCGCCTCGAGGCCGGACGCGAGATCCCCGGCTTCGCGCCCCACGACGGCTGCGCGCCGTCCGAACGGCTCCCGCCCGACCTGCAGGGTGTAGGCCGTGTCGTCGAGGTCGACGTCGGGATGCTCGCGCAGGTGCCGAGCCAGGTTCTCCACGACCCGGTCGAGCGCCAGGTCGGTCTTCGCCGAGACCGGGACGAGCCTCCAAGGCCGCCTCGCCTCCGCAGGCGAAGGCGCCGGCGGCTGCTGCAGAATGACGTGCGCGTTCGTGCCCCCGACGCCCAGCGAGCTTACGCCCGCCCGGCGGGGATACCCGGCGGGTGGCGCCCACGCGCGCCGTTCGGCGTTGACGAAGAAGGGGCTGCTTTGGAAGTCGATCTCCGGGTTGGGCGCGCGGTAGTGGAGGCTGGCCGGCAGCTCCCCGTGCTCGAGCGCCAGCGCCGTCTTGATGAGGCCGGCGACTCCCGCCGCGCAGTCGAGGTGACCCACGTTCGACTTGACGGAGCCGATGGCGCAGAACTGCGTGCGGTCCGTGTCGCCCCGGAAGGCCTGCGTGAGAGCGGCGAGCTCGATCGGGTCGCCGACGGGCGTCCCGGTCCCGTGCGTCTCGATGTAGGAGACGCTCTCGGCGGGCACGTCGGCGACCGCGAGCGCCTCGGCGACGGACATCGCCTGTCCGCCCACGCTCGGCGCCAGGTAGCCGACCTTCATCGCTCCGTCGTTGTTGACGGCCGAGCCCTTGATGATCGCGTGGATCGTGTCGCCGTCGGCGACCGCGTCGGCGGCCCGGCGGAGGATCACGGCGCCCGCCCCGCTCCCGAAGACCGTGCCCTCCGAGTCGGCGTCGAAGGGCCGGCACAGGCCGTCGGGTGACAGGATCTCGCCCTCCCGGTACAGGTACCCGGTATGGTGCGGCTGGCGGACCGTGGCGCCACCGGCGATGGCCATGTCGCACTCGTTCCCGAGCAGGCTCTGGCAGGCCAGGTGAATGGCCACGAGGGACGTCGAGCAGGCCGTCTGCACCGTGAGGCTGGGACCTCGGAGATCGAGGAGGTACGACACCCTCGTCGCGAAGAAGTCCTTGTCGTTGCCGTCGTGCCGCAGGAGGAAATGGCCGACCTCCTCGACCAGCTTCGGATTCGTGAGGAGGTTGAGGGCGAAGTAGTAGTTCATGCCGGTGCCCGCGAAGACGCCGATGTTGCCGTCGAAGCGGGCGGGCGTGTGTCCCGCGGACTCGAGCGCCTCCCAGCACACCTCGAGGAAGTGCCGGTGCTGGGGGTCCATGATCGACGCGTCCAGCGGGCTGATGCCGAAGAACTCCGCGTCGAAGGCATCCATGTCGGGGATCGTGTAGGCAGCCTTCACGTAGTCCGGGTCGGCGATCAGCTCCTCCGGCACCCCCGACGTGCGCAGCTGATCGTCCGGGAGCGTCGTGAGCGAGGTGACGCCCGCGCGGAGGTTGGACCAGAATTCCGCCACGGAGCGAGCTCCGGGGCAGCGCAGCGCCATGCCCACGATGGCGATGTCGGTGTCGGCGACCTGATCCGTTCCGTCTATCTTCACGTGACAACCCGGGGGAGATTCGCTTCGAGGGCCAGGAGACCCCCTCGAGATTACAATATCTGTGCCCCGCGAGCGGGCCGTCCAGAAAGTCGTGATCGGGCTCCGACCGGTCTGCTCCGGGTCTCGGGGTCCCCGGAGTCGGGCCGCACGGGGCCGGCGAGGCGGGTTGGCCGGCCGCCGTGGCCGGCCGACTCGACGTGCGTGGCTGGCCCGATGTCGTGTCTTGTCGGAGCAACGGTCTCGCGCGCGTGCGATGGCCCGGGTCCCACACCTCGTCCTGCCCTCCTCCCGCGCGAGGGCGCAGGGAAGCCCTGGGCCCGTCCACGTTCGGGCCGGGCCGGGCTTCGGCGCGCGGAAGCGCGCACGGAGGGGCCCTGGCGGACCGAACCTTGCTGAAAAGAGTTGTCCCTCCCGTGCAAGCTCCGTGGTACATTCGTCAAGGGCCCGTTCGACCGCCACAAGGAGCCGAATTCCGGGGAAATGAGTACGGTGCGAGAGGACCGAGCCATGGGGTCGGACGAGCGTCGGCGCGTTCTGGAGGAATGGAACGACGAGACGTTCCCGTTTCCCGAGGACGCCTGTCTGCACGAGCTTTTCGAGAGCGTGGTCCGGGAATCGCCGCGGTCCGAGGCGGTCGTCGCCTTCGACGAGCGGCTGACGTACGAGGAGCTCGATCGCAGAGCCAACCGCGTCGCCGGGCGACTCAGGTCGCTCGGTGTGGCGCCGGGCGATCGAGTCGGCCTCTGGATGGACCGATCGGCGGACCTGCTGGTCGCGATCTTCGGCACGCTCAAGGCGGGCGGGGCGTACGTGCCGCTCGACCCCGACTTCCCGGCCGACCGCATCGTCCTGATGCTCACCGACTGCGGCGCGCGAGTCGTGGTCACGCGATCCGCGCTGCGGGCGTCCCTCCCCGACACGGGAGCGGACGTCGTCGTGCTCGACGACGGAAGCCTCGAGGGCGAGCGCGACGAGACGGTCGAGACGCGGGTCCGGCCCCACGACCTGGCATACGTGATCTATACCTCGGGATCGACGGGTCGACCCAAGGGCGTCGCGGTGGAGCACCGCAGCGCGGTGGCCCTCGTCAGCTGGCTCCGCACCCTGTTCTCCGAGGAGGAGCTCGGAGGATTGCTCTTCTCCACGTCGATGAGCTTCGACGTCTCGGTCTTCGAGATGTTCACGCCGCTCACCTCGGGTGGCCGGATCATCCTCGCCGAGAACGCCCTGTCGATCCGGGAGCTGCCGGCGGCGTCCGAGATCAAGGTCATCTCGACCGTGCCCTCGGCCATGGTCGAGCTGCTGGCGCAAGGAGGACTTCCTCCTACGGTGAGCAGCGTGGTCCTGGCCGGGGAGCCGCTGAAGAACTCCCTCGTCGAGGACTTGTACCAGCACGCCTCGATCGAGCGCGTGCTCGACCTCTACGGCCCCACCGAGTGCACGGTCTTCGCGACGTGGGCGCACCGCACGGCTCAGGGTCCGAACACCATCGGGCGGCCGATCCCCAACTATCGGAGCTACATCCTCGACGAGGAGCTCGAGCCGGTTCCCGTAGGGGAAGTGGGTGAGCTCTATCTCGCCGGCTCCGGTGTCGCCCGGGAGTACCTGAACCGTCCGGGCCTCTCTGCGGAGCGCTTCCTGCCCGATCCGTTCGACGCCGTTCCGGGACGCCGGATGTATCGCACGGGCGACCTCGCCCGGTACTTCCCCGACGGCAACATCGAGTTCCTCGGCCGGATCGACAACCAGGTCAAGGTGCGCGGCTACCGCATCGAGCTCGGGGAGATCGAGACCGTGCTCGAGAGGCATCCCGCGGTGCGACAGGCGGTGGTGCTCGCCCGAGAGGATGAGCCCGGCGAAAAGCGCCTCGTAGCCTATTGCGTCACCGACTCCGAGGTCCGGCCGGCCGAGCTCAAGGCTCATCTCGGCGGTCAGGTGCCCGCCTACATGGTCCCGCCGATCTTCGTGTACCTGGAGGCGCTGCCGAGAACGCCGAACGGGAAGGTCGACCGGAAGGCCCTTCCGGCCCCGAGCGCCGACCGCCGCGACGTCGAGCAGGACTTCGTCGAGCCGCGGGGCGACCTCGAGCGGTTCGTCGCCGACTGCTGGCACGACATCCTGAAGATCGAGCAGGTGGGCGCGGACGACGACTTCTTCGAGCTGGGCGGGGACTCGCTCCAGGCCGCGCAGTTCATCAATCGCATGCAGCGGGAGCTGGGTGAGGCCGTCTTCATCGTCTCGGTCTTCGACGCGCCGACGGTCGCGGAGTATGCCGAGTTCCTCTCGCGCGAGTACGCGGCGCCGGTCGCGCGCCGCTTCGGTCTCGAGACCGAGTCCGGGTCGCAGCAGGCCCGCGTCGACGAGGGCGCCTTGGAGCGCTTCCGGGCCTGCGTCCCGAGGCTTTCGACGAGGGAGGGCGTGGTCACCGAGGACGGGCCACCGAACGCTCCGGCGATCTTCGTCCTGGCTCCCCCGCGCTCGGGGACCAGCCTCTTCCGCGTCATGCTCGCCGGCCACCCGGGCTTGTTCGCGGCCGCCGAGCTCCAGCTGCTGGGCTTTCACACCCTCCGCGAGCGCTCCGCCGCCTACTCCGGGCGCTTCAGCTTGTGGCTGGAGGGGACGGTCCGCGCCCTCATGGAGCTCCGCGGCTGCGACGCCGACGAAGCGAAGGGTGTCATGTTGGAGTGCGAGCGCCGGGGACTGTCGACGAAAGGCTTCTACGGGCGGCTGCAGGAGTGGATCGGCGACCGAGTGCTCGTCGACAAGTCTCCCTCGTACGCTCTGGATCCGGCCGCCTTGGCGAAGGCGGAAGCGGACTTCAGGGAGCCGATGTACGTGCATTTGGTTCGGCACCCGTACGCGGTGGTGAAGTCGTTCGAGCAGCACCACCTGGACCAGGTGCTCTACCTGGAGCCTCACGACTTCAGCCCAAGCTCCCTCGCCGAGCTCGTCTGGCTCGAGAGCCACAGGACCATCCTCGACTTCCTGGAGACCGTTCCGGCGCACAGGCAGGCCCGGGTTTCGTTCGAGCGGCTGGTGCGTGAGCCCCGCACGGTCATGGAGGCCATGTGCGGCGCGCTCGGGCTGCAGTTCCACGAGGGGCTGCTGACGCCCTACGAGGATATCGAGACGAAGATGACCGACGGCATCTACCCGGAGTCGATGCCCATGGGCGACACGAAGCTGCGTGCCCGCAGGCGCATCGATCCGACGGTCGCCGACAGCTGGAAGGGCGTCCTGGACGACGACTTCCTGGGCGACCCGACCTGGGAAGTGGCTGCACGCCTCGGCTACGAGCGTCCTCGCTGAGCCAGACGCCGCACGGCCCCGCGACCCCCACCGATCTTGCTCCGACCGAAGAGAACATGACCGCCGACACGACCTTGGAAATCCAGCCGCGTGCCGACACGGGCCATCCCCCGCTCTCCTTCGCGCAGCAACGGCTGTGGTACCTCGACAAGCTCGAGCCCGGAAATCCGGCGTACAACACGCCGTCCGCGTTCCAGCTCTCCGGCCCGCTGGACGCTGAGGCGCTTCGTGCGAGCCTTCGCGGGATCCTGTCGCGCCACGAGGTGCTGAGAGCGACGTTCGAGACGCGCGACGAGCGCGAGGTCCAGGTCATCGCTCCGGTGCTCGACCTGACGCTTCCGGTGGTCGACCTCTCCGACCGACCCGAAGGAGAGCGCGAGACCGCGCTCGAGGCGTACCTCGCGGAGGAGACGGCCCGGTCCTTCGATCTGGAGCGCGGGCCGCTCGTCCGCGCGTCGCTCGTCCGGCTGGAAGACGAGGAGCACGTGCTCTTCTTCATGACCCACCACTCCGTCTTCGACGGGTGGTCCTTCCGGGTCTTCCTGCGCGAGCTGGCGGCAGGCTACGAGGCTGCGACGGCGGGTGGTCGAGAGCCCGCGCCACCGCCGATCCAGTACTCGGACTACGCGGTCTGGCAGCACGAGAACGCGGGCAGCGAGGCGATGGCCCGACAGCTCGCGCACTGGACGGAGCACCTCTCCGGCGAGCTCCCGATCCTGCAGCTTCCCACCGACCGGCCCCGCCCCGGCACCCAGACCTACCACGGGGCGTGGGAGACGAGGACGCTGCCCGAGCAGCTGACCGAGCGACTCGTCGCGTTCCACCGCAAGGAGCGCGTGACGCTGTTCATGCTGCTGCTGGCTGCCTTCGAGATCCTGCTGCACCGCTATTCGGGGCAGGAGGACATCGTGATCGGCACGCCGGTCTCGGGACGCACGCGCCCGGAGCTCGAGGAGCTGATGGGCTTCTTCGTGAACACGCTCGCGCTTCGAGCCGACCTGTCGGGCGATCCGACCGTCCGCGAGCTGGTGCGCAAGGTGCGCAACGTCGTTCTGGGCGGCCTGTCCAACCAGGACCTGCCCTTCGAGCGCCTGGTGGACGAGCTCCAGGTCGATCGCGACCTGAGCCGCTCCCCGGTGTTCCAGGTGATGTTCGACATGATGCCCGCCACGCCCTGCCCGGGTCTGGGGCCCGTGCGGATGCGGCGTCTGAACATCGAGCGCAGGACGTCTCACTTCGACCTGACGCTGGTCGCCCGCGACGAAGGCGAGGGGCTGGAGCTGTCCTTCAACTACAACACCGACCTCTTCGAGCGCGGCACGGTGAGCCGGATGCTCGCGAACCTCGAGACGCTCCTGGGCGAGATCGTCGAGGACGCCGACCGCCGGATCTCCCGAATCCCTCTGATCGATCGGGCCGAGCGGGTGCGCATGCTGCGCGACTGGAACCAGACGAAGATCGGGTTCCGCGAGGATGCCTGCGTGCATCAGCTGTTCGAGGAGCAGGCCCACCGGACGCCCGAGGCGCCCGCGGTCGCGTTCGAGGACGAGGAGCTGACCTACGCGGAGCTGAACTCCCGCGTGAACCGCCTGGCTCGCCACCTGCAGGGACTCGGGGTCGGTCCCGATGCGCTCGTGGGCGTGTTCATGGAGCGCTCCGTGGACATGCTCGTGACGCTGCTCGGCATCATGAAGGCCGGCGGTGCGTACGTGCCGCTCGACCCTTCCTATCCGAAGAGCCGCATCGAGTTCATGCTCGAGGACAGCGACGTGCAAGTCCTCGTGACCCAGGAGAAGCTGCGGCCCCTGCTTCCCTCGCTGTCGGCGTCGATCGTCGACGTCGACCGCGACGCCCCCGAGATCGCGGCCCGGCCGGACGCCGACCCCGAGAGCGAGGTCGCCCCGGACAACCTGGCGTACGTGATCTACACCTCGGGCTCGACCGGCAAGCCCAAGGGGGTGATGGTCGAGCACCGCAACGTCGTCAACTTCTTCACCGGGATGGACTACCGCCTCGGAGCGGACAAGCCGGGGGTCTGGCTCGCCGTGACGAGCATCTCCTTCGACATCTCGGTCCTGGAGCTCTTCTGGACGCTGGCGCGCGGCTTCAAGGTCGTCATCCAGCCGGACGCCGAGGCCGCCGACGGCTTCGGCGAGGGCCGGACGCGTCTGCCGGACAAGACCGTCTCCTACAGCCTCTTCTACTTCGCTGCCGACGAGGAGTCGGACACGCAGGAGCATCTGCGGCTCCTGATGGAGGGGGCGCGCTACGCGGACCAGAACGGCTTCGAGGCGGTGTGGACGCCCGAGAGGCACTTCCACTCCTTCGGGGGCGTGTACCCGAACCCGTCGGTCACCGGGGCGGCGATCGCGGCCGTCACCCAGAACGTCAAGATCCGCGCGGGAAGCGTCGTCCTCCCCCTGCACGATCCCATCAGGGTGGCCGAGGAGTGGTCCTGGGTCGACAACCTCTCCAACGGCAGGGTCGGGGCCGCGATCGCCTCGGGATGGCACGACCGCGACTTCGTGTTCGCCCCCGATCGCTTCTCGGAGCGCCGCGACATCATGTTCGAGGCCGTCGAGACCGTTCAGAAGCTCTGGCGTGGGGAGTCGATCAAGAGGATCGGCGGGAGCGGCAAGGAGATCGAGATCTCGACCCTCCCCCGCCCGGTTCAGGACTCGTTTCCCGTGTGGGTCACGGCGGCGGGCACGCCACGCACGTTCGAGCGGGCGGGCGAGGCGGGCTACAACCTGCTGACGCACCTGCTCGGCCAGAGCGTCGATCAGCTCGCGGAAAAGGTCGCGATCTATCGCGAGGCGTGGTCGAAGGCGGGACACGCCGGCCGCGGCCAGGTCACGCTCATGCTGCACTGCTTCGTCGGCGACGACGTGGAGGCGGTGCGCGAGACGGTGCGGGAGCCCTTCACGGCCTACCTTCGTACCGCCGTCGACCTGATCGGCAGGCTGGCCGAGAGCCGGGGTCAGGACATCCGCGCGACCGACTTCTCCGACGAGGACATGGACGCGCTCCTCGAGCACGCCTTCGACCGCTACTTCGAGACCAGCGCGCTCTTCGGAACGCCTGCGAGCTGCCTGGAGATCGTCGACCACCTCAAGGAGGTCGGCATCGACGAGATCGCCTGCCTGATCGATTTCGGCGTGTCGGCTCGGGACGTCATCGAGAGCCTGGGGCGTCTGAAGGAGCTCATGGAGCGCAGCAACGCCTCAGGGGGCGGGGCAGGCCGGTACTCGGTCGCCGAGCAGATCCGTCGGCACGGCGTGTCCCACCTCCAGTGCACGCCCTCGATGGCCGGGCTGCTCGTCGAGACCGAGGACGATCGCGAAGCTCTCGGCGACCTGAAGAAGCTGATGATCGGGGGTGAGGCGTTCCCCGTGAGCCTGGCGACCCGGCTGCGGTCGATCACGGACTGCGACATCGTCAACATGTACGGGCCCACGGAAACCACGATCTGGTCGTCGACGCACCAGCTCGACGGCGCGGAAGGCCCGATTCCCATCGGCCGCCCGATCGCGAACACCCAGCTCTACGTCCTCGACGCGGGGGGCGAGCCGGTTCCCCAGGGCGTCCCGGGTGAGCTGTGCATCGGGGGTGACGGCGTCGTGCGGGGCTATCTCGACCGGCCCGAGCTGACCGCGGAGCGGTTCATCCCCGACCCCTTCGCGACGCGGGAGGGCGCCCGCCTCTACAGGACGGGAGACCTCGTGCGCTACCGGGGTGACGGAACCCTCGAGTTCCTCGGACGGCTCGACCACCAGGTCAAGATCCGCGGATACCGCATCGAGCTCGGTGAGATCGAGGCGGTCCTCTCCGAGCACCCCTCGGTTCGCGAGGCGGTCGTCGTTGCTCAGGACGACGGTGCGGGTGACAGGCGCCTGGTGGGGTACGTGATCGGAGACGGCCAGGAGGTGGCCGCGTCCGAGCTTCGGCGCCACCTGCTCGAGCGCCTGCCCGAGTACATGGTGCCGACCCACTTCGTGGAGCTGGACGCGTTCCCGCTCACGCCGAACGGCAAGGTCGACCGGAAGGCCCTGCCCGCGGCCGACCCGGCCCAGCGCGCCGTCGAGGTAGAGTACGTCGCGCCCACGAGCGACCTCGAGGAGCGAATCGCGGCGATCTGGCAGGACGTGCTCAACGTGGAGCAGGTCGGGGTGGACGACAACTTCTTCGACGTCGGGGGCAACTCGATCCTGACGGTCCGGGTCCACAATCGGCTGCGCGCCGCCGTCGACCACCCCTTCGTGCTGACCGACCTCTTCCGGTATCCGACGATCCGCGTCCTGGCGGCCCACATCGGGCAGGGCGAGGCAGGCCACTCGATGGAGCAGCGCGAGGTCGAGGAGAGCCAGGACCGGGGCGCCGCTCGCCGGCAGGCGCTGGGTCGGCGTCGGCGACGCGCCTGACGGGTCGCGGGAGCCGGTCCGGGGGTTGTGATACCGCCGCGCGGGGAGGCGAGGGCGGCGTGGGGCGAGCCGCGCCGGAGCGTTGCGTCCGGCGCGGGCTCCGTGCGGTCAGACGGCGCCGGCTTCCACCGGGACTTCACCCTTCCAACGGCTCGCGACCCAAGCCGCTGCACGTTCCGTCACGTGAGCCTGATCGTCGAGGTTGGCGAAGATGTGATCCGCCTGGGGCATGAACTCGATGTCGAGGAGGTCGCCGAAGTCGACTCGGGGAAAGCTGTCCCGGTACTGTGACTCGTAGTTGTAGAAGGCGTCGAGCCCGCCGGTCATGACGTTCAAGATCGCGACGTCGCGGGCGCAGAGCACCTGAAGGGTCTCCTCGACCTGCTCCCGCGGCGGGAACTTCCGCCGGTACTCGGGCGCCTGGAACTCGAGCTCCATCGACTCGTCGCCGCCCTCCTCCCTGACGGGACGGGGGGCAGCGGCGGCGAGGCCACGCCTCAAGAAGCTCAGCCAGGCGGCCGGACGCAGCAGCCGCGGCGCGTAGTGCCGCACGTAATACTGCCAGGTGCGGTACGCGTAGGGGTCCATCTGGAGGATCCCCACCACGCGCTCGTCCCTTCGAGCGACCGCGAAGCCCATGTCCGCGCCCGAGCAGAGGCCGATCAGCACGAATTGCTCGAAGCCTCGGCGCTTCGTCAGGTAGTCCATGGCCTCCTGTACCTCGAGCGGCGCGCTCTCCACGAAGGGCAGCACGTCCTTGCGCGCTTCGCTGTCTCCCACCCCGGAGTGGTCGAATCGCAGCGAGGTGACGCCGTCCCGAGCGAGTCGCCGCGCGATCTGCACGTAGAGCCGGCACGCCCCGACGTGGTGCAGGATGCCGGAATTCAGGAGGATGACGCCCGGCCGGCCGGGCACCGCCCGGTCCGAGAGCGGCTCGGTGAGGACGCCGACGAGCGTTGCCGAGGTTCCGAAGCGAATCGCCTTCTCCTTCACGTCCCGACCTCCGCGAGGCACTCGACGATGTCCTTGATCACCCCGTGGGGCAGAAGCATGGACCCGAACTCGTCGACCTCGCTCCAGTTGTTCGGGCTCTCGACGTACCGGTAGGTCACCGGAGCCCCGACGGCGTCGAGATGACGGACGAGCTCGTGGAACTCCGGAGCCTCCTCCGACACGGTGACGAACACGTTCTGCGCTCCGGGACGGGCGAGGTGCAGGAGGTCGAGCTCGGCAAGCCTGCCGCGCATGCGCGACGTCAACGGAAAGCCTCTCACGTTGACGACATCGGCTCGCTCCGAGCGGGCTCCGTTGTTGTGGACCGCCCCGCTGTCCCGCAGGAGCTCGTCGAGATAGGTGCGTCCGTCGACGACCGCGTCCCATACGACCAGCGCGCTCAGGTCGATCCGGCGGCTGGCGGCCTCTGCCGCGAGGCTCGCCCCCAGCCGCAGGCCGACGAGGGAGAGCTTCGATACGGAGGCCGTGTCGCGGAGCTCTTCCAGCGCGACACCGACGTCCTCGACCCACTGTTCGAGGCTCCCTTCGACACCCTCGCCATAGGAGTCCCCCGTGCCGAAGTAGTCGAAGCGCATGACGTGGTGGCCGTCCTTGGTGAGCATGGTCGCCAGCTGTCGGAAGGCGCGATGCGACCGCATGTACTCCTGGCCGAACGGCGCGCACAGGACGACGCCGCTGTCCCTCGGGCTCGCGGCTCTGGGGGGATGGTAGACGCCGTAGAGCTTCGTTTCCGAGGATCCGAAGAAGAATGGGTTCATCGAGTTCGGGGGGGACGTTGTCGCCAGGGCGCCCGCACGCGGCGCGCCTGGAGCGGCGCAGGACTCGAGGGGGTGTCAATGAAAGATGCGAGGGAACGAGCGACGACGACAATGCTTTCGCTCGAGCGCGGCGCACTCGCCCGAGGGACGCAACGGGCTATCGGGCTCCGCCGCCGCCGCTCCAGCCCGCCCGCAGCGACTCCCGGTCGATCGCGACGCCTCCCCGGTACACCGCGTCGATCCGACGCGTATTCGCGATGTCCTCGAGCGGATCGGCGCCCAGCACGATGAAGTCGGCTCGCTTCGAGGGTGCGAGCGTTCCGCGATCCGTCAGCCCCAGCACCTCCGCGCCGGCGGCCGTGGCGGCCCGGATCGCCTCGAGGGGCGGTAGGCCCGCCTGCACCAGCGCCTCGAGCTCGCGGTGCTCCGTGAAGCCCGGGGCCTGACTGGAGAGGCCCGTATCGCCGCACAGGACGAGCCGGACGCCGCCCGCGTGCAGGCGTCGCAGGCTGCGTTCGAGCCGCTCGTACGCGGTGCGCGACCGCTCCACCGCCTCCGGTGTCGCACCCTCGATCGCCGCCCGCCACTCCGCGATCACGTCGGGCGTGACGGTCTCGGCCAGCGCGGGGTCGTCGACCCAAGTCGGAGGATCGACCAGGCGCTTCTGGATGGTCATGGTC
>JABAOE010003084.1_pt1 | contig 15815 bp, 13 predicted proteins | sample 7062141 | NCBI WGS metagenome assembly JABAOE01 (sample SAMN14538627, study PRJNA623070) | marine sediment metagenome | biome: marine biome [ENVO:00000428]; feature: marine pelagic biome [ENVO:01000023]; material: deep marine sediment [ENVO:00002113] | place: India: Gulf of Khambhat ... | reverse complement strand
ATCTCGAAGCTCTCCGAGCTGCCGAAGCCGCGTCCCCCAGACAGCACGACGTTTGCGACCTGCAGATCCGGACGGTCGCCACCCTCGATTTGCAGTTTGACGAAGCGCGTGTGCCCCGGCAGCTCGGCGTCGACCGCGATGTCTTGTACGGTCGCGGCCCCGCCATCGCCGGCCGCCTGGAAAGAAGCGACACGCACGGTCCCGACGACCGGCCGGTCACTCGGTGCCTCGACCGTGACGATGGCATTACCGGCATAGATCGGCCGCCTGAAAGTGTAGGGCCCATCGACGCTCATGATGTCGCTGATTTGCCCGACGCCGAGTAATGCCGCGACCCGCGGGAGCAGGTCCTTGCCGAACGTCGTCGACGGGCCCAGCACATATTGGTAATCCCCCGCGAGCTCCGCGATCTGCGGTGCCAGGATGGCCGCGACCGGGTCGGCATTCTCGACGCGTTCGCTCACGAGCACTCGGCCGACACCCTCGATGCTTGCCGCGGCGGCGGCGATCGAGCCGCACGCGTTGCCCAGGACGACGATGTCAAGGTCGGCCGCGTTCAGCGCTCGCGCGCACGCGACCGTCTTGGCCGTGCTTGGGTTCAGGCTCGAACCATCGTGCTCGGCGACGATCAGGACTTTGCTCATAGCGAGAATCCTTTTTCCTTAAGCGCTCCGACTAGTGCCGCGACATCGTCGACCATGACGCCCTTCTGCCGGGCGGGGGGCGGCTGATAGTCGCGCGTCCCGAACTGCGGCGTCACGTCGACGCCGAGCTCGGCGACCGGAAGCGTCTCCAGCGGCTTCTTTTTCGCCTTCATGATATCTGGCAGCTTGACATAGCGAGGCTCGTTCAGGCGCAGGTCCGCGCTGACGACGGCGGGCAGGTCGACCTCGATGATCTCGAGCCCCGCATCGACCTCGCGCGTCACTGTCGCCGTGCCCTCGGCGAGTTCCAACTTCGACGCGAACGTCGCCTGCGGTCGCCCCCAAAGCGTCGCGAGCATTTGTGCCGTCTGGTTACTGTCATCGTCGATCGCCTGCTTGCCGAGTATCACGAGGTCGGGCTGTTCCTTTTCGATCAGTTTCAGGAACACGCGGGCGGCGGCCAGCGGCTCGATCTCTGCGTCGGCCTCTATGAGTATCGCGCGATCCGCCCCCATCGCCAGTCCCGTGCGGAGCTGCTGCTGGCAGTCCGACGGCCCGATAGAGACGACGAAGATCTCACTGGCCTTGCCCTGTTCGCGGATCCGCAGTGCTTCTTCGAGCGCGATTTCGTCGAACGGGTTGATGCTCATCTTGACGCCTTCGGTCACGACGCCCGAGTTATCCGGCTTGACGCGGATGCGGACGTTGTAGTCGACCACGCGCTTCAGGCACACCATCACTTTGTCCATCTACTACCCCTGGATGCATGTTCCCGGTCGCGGACGCACTGGCGACCGGATGGAGTTGCGATCGGTGCGCGGGCGGATGCTGCCCACGCTCGCTCGGTGAAACATGATATTTTCCCTTATAGGTCGTAAGGCTGACAAGCGGCGGATATGGCAGGAGCGGAAACGGACTTGACCAGACGATACGCACTCGCGGCGCTCGTGCCGGTCAATGAACTCGCCGCGCATCTCGACGATCCCGACTGGATCGTCGTCGACTGTCGCTTCGACCTGGCGGATCCCGGCGCCGGTCGAGCCGCCTGGCGCCGCGGTCACGTGCCCGGCGCCGCGTACGCCGATCTCGATCGCGACCTCGCGGCACCGGCGCGGGCGGACGGCACCGGCGGGCGACACCCGTTGCCGGATCCCGACGAGCTGAATCGGCGTCTCCGGTCGTGGGGCATCCGTGCGACTTCGCGCGTGGTGGCGTACGACGATGCAGGCAACGCCATTGCAGCCCGGCTGTGGTGGCTGCTGCGGTGGCTTGGGCACGAGCGCGCGGCGGTCCTCGACGGTGGCCTGACTGCGTGGCAAGCGGCCGGGCGGCCGCTGTCGACCGACGAGTCCGCGCCGCCGGCGGGCAACTTCGAAGGAACGCCGGGCGCGATGCCGATCAGTGATGCCGACGCCGTCGCGGAGGGCTTGGCGTCGGGGCGGATCGCGCTGCTGGACGCCCGGGCGGCCGAGCGATTCGCGGGTTTCGTCGAGCCACTGGACACGCGTGCCGGCCACGTCCCCGGCGCGGTGAGCACGCCGTTTCAAGACAACCTCCGGGCCGATAAATGCTTACGCGCGCCGGAGGAATTGCGGGCATACTACTCGGCCGCGATCGGCGACGCCCGCGATGTGGTGGCGATGTGCGGCTCGGGCGTCACCGCCTGTCACACGCTGCTGGCGCTGGAGGTCGCCGGCATGCCCGTCGCATCGCTATACGCCGGGTCGTGGAGTGACTGGATCAGTAGCGCCGAGCGCCCGATCGCCCGATCGAGCGACTTACCCGAATAAAGAGACACTGCAAAAGAAGGACCAGGCATGAATGACGACATCCTGCAGCGCGACCATCGCAGCATCCGCGGCAAGATTCTGTACACGAGCAAGAAGCCCGAGCGCCTGGATCAGGAACGCGGACGCGAGTTCTTTCATATCGACGTACACAGCGACGGCAAGCGCACAATCACGGCCCACTGCGAGATCGATGATCGGCCGAGCGTCATGCGCGACATCACCTACAGCATAGACGAGGATTGGTATCCGATGGATTGTTTCGTCCGCTTGTCCGTAGACGACCGATTCATGGGGTCGGGATGGTTTCGCTTCGGTCCCGACTTTGCCGAGTGCGAGACGCACACCGCGCTCGACGGGCGGGTGACGCAGCGCATGCAGACGGACGGCCGCCTGAAGACGTTTCAGAATCATGCTATCGCCTGCGACTCCTGGCATATGCGTTTGTTCGACCTGTCGAAGCCGCCGACGGAAGTGCAGAGCATCGATGAGATGCTGTTGTCGTCGCCGGATCACCGCGGCGCGACAGGCCCGATGCTGTTCCGGATCGGCTTCGGCGTCGAATATGTCGGCGAGGAGGCCATCGAAGTCGGCGCCGGCAAGTTCGATGCTCTGCATTTCCGGTTCGTATCGTCGCCGGGACTGCCGGAGGCCCACCCGCCGTATGACATCTGGTGCACGAATGACGGTGACTTCTTGTTCCTGCGGGGGGACATTGGCGGTTACATGCAGACTTACTACGAACTCGTGGAGCTCGAGCATGTAGACTGATCGGAAGGGGGAGTCATGAGCAGGCTTAAACGCTGGTGGACTTACGACCGCGAGGCCGAACGGCGCAGCGCGGATAATCCGGTTGCTCCGCTGAGCGAGTCGCAGAGGCGCCCGGCCGGGCCGCTGCTGACGCTGGCATTCGGGTGGGGATTCCTGGTGACCGGACTGTTCGTCGGCGGCATGCTCGGGAGCGGCCAGGTCTTCTGGCCGGACATCATCGCGGCCTCGTTTGCCGGCAATTTCGCGNNATCGAACAGCCTGCAACAGCGGCCTGCTGTACCAGTACGTGTATGGCAAGGTCGGGGCCTACGTGCCGGTGCTGATCATCGCAGTCCTGCTGATCGGGTGGCAGGGTATCGTGGTCGGGGCGTTCGGCGCGGCGTGGGCGGGGAATTCGAGCAGCCCGATGTTTTACGCCGTCGCGATCTTCGCCGGGCTGCTGTTCACCGCGACGACCTACTACGGCGTCAGAGGACTCGAATACGTGAGCATGCCGTCCGTAGCGGTCCTGGTGCTCGTGGGCCTGTACGCTGCCTGGTTGAACGTCGACCAGGCGGGCGGCTGGCCGGGTTTCCAGGCCTTGTCGGAGGAGCGCGCGGCGGAATCCGAGGCGCCCCTGACCATGCTCAAGGCGGTCAATATCGTGATCGGCTCGTGGATCGTCGGCGCGATCGTCATGGCGGAGTATGCGCGGTTCGCGCGCAAGGCATGGGTCGCGCTCGCGATTCCGTTCATCGTGCTGATCATCGCGCAGTGGTTCCTGCAGATCGTCGGGGCCCTGGGCGGCGTCGTGTCAGGCACGTTCGACTTCACGCAGTACCTGCGGGCCGAGGGCACGTTGATCATGTATGTCGGCATCGTCGGCATGAGCCTCGCATTGTGGACGACCGGTGACGCGAACCTTTACCTGCCCGTCATTCAGACCTCGAGTGTGTTCAAGCGGCCGCAGCATGTCATGACGGTCATCTGCGGGCTGCTGGGGACGATCGTCGGGCTGGGCATCTATGCGCGCTTCATGGCGTGGATCGATCTGCTGGCCAGCATCGTGCCGCCACTGATCGGCCCCGTGATCGCCCATTACTACGTCATCAGGCGCACCCGCTTCGCGGCCACCGATCTCGACAGCACCCCGGCCTGGAACCCGGCTGCGGTGATTGCCTATCTCGTCGGCGCGGTCGCCGCCGTGATGAATTCCCGGGGCATCGTGTTCGATCCGGAGGTGACCGTGCCCGCGCTCCTGGGGCTCGTCGTGTCGGTCATCGTCTACCTGCTGGCGGTCTTCGCGGGGCTCGGGCCGAAGCGAGCCTGACTGCGGCGCAGGCGTACGTATTTCCTCGCATATACAGCAAATTCGGCGATCTGTTATCCGTATACGCTGATCACCGGGGAAAAGAACATGCATATAGACATCATCATGGAGCCTCACGAGTCACCCGAACGCTGGTCGGAGCTGGCCCAACTTGCCGAGAGTTACGGCGTGAACGCCGTATGGGTATCCAACATGCACGACGGGCGCGATCCTTTCGTCAATTTCGTCGATACCGCGCGTGCGACGAGCAAGATCAAGATGGGCCCGGTCGCGGTGTCGCCGTACGAGCTGCACCCGCTGAAGATGGGCAATGCGCTGCTGACCCTGAACGAGATTTCGAAGGGCAGGGCGCAGATCGGCATTTCCGCCGGGGACGGCGGCACGGCGTATGCGATGGGGCAGAAGGCGGAGCGGCGGCTGCGGGCCGTCAAGGAGTGCATCGAGATCATCGACCAGATGGCGACCGGCGAGATGGTCCGCTATTTCGGCGAGATGTACATGGTCCGCTGGTACCATTCGTCATGGGTCACGCAGCAGAAGCCGGGCGTATTCGTCTGCGCGGGCGGGCCCCAGATGCTGAGGTCCAGCGCCAAGTACTCGGAAGGGATTTTCCTCGGTGACCATCCGCCCGACCACGTCGCCGAAGTGCGGGCGTTGATCGATCCGATCATCGAGGAACACAATCCGCACAAGGAGACGTTCTGCCTGCGGAATTTCTGGGCCTGGCACGTCAAGGAGGATCCGGAGGAGGCCCTGGCCGAATGTCGCATGTGGCTCGCCGCACGGGTGACACCGTGGCCCGCGTACCACGAATACCACAAGGGTATCCTGCCGGACGAGGAGATGAAGATCATCTGGGACAATATCGATGCGCTCAACCGAGCATTTTACTCACAGGATCCCAATGTCCCGGAGATCCCGCGCGATCTGCTCGACAAGCTCTCTCGGCGCTGCACCGCCGCCTCATCGCTGGACGAGCTCGACTACGAGATCGACCGCCTGAAGCAGTTTCGCGACGCGGGTCTGACGGACATCTGCCTGCGCGTCTATCAGAACCCGGAGTGGGCGATCAAGATCATCGGTGAGCGGGTGATACCGGCGCTGAATTAGTCTGGCGTCGGACGCCGGGCGGCCGCGATTTCGCTACGAATGCGACTCTTGCGACTCTTTACGCCACGGCGCGAACTGCCACACCAGCAGCGCTATGCCTGCGATGATCAGCACCAGTGGAGCAAGCGGCATCTGGATATCGAAAAACTCCCATAGCCCACCGATGCCGAGCGCCACGCCCGCGACGACCCAGAAGATCTCGACTTTCAGGCCCCGACGCTTGCGCAGCAGCTGCATGGCCAGCGTGATCGCTGCGACGCCGAGGAGGGCGATGCCGATTCCGACTTCCGCGATCCAGGCGACGCCGATCCAGATGAAGAACAGAGCCCAGCCGACCGCGTCGAGCCTGGCGCCGTGATCATGGCCCCGCATGAATTCCTTCATCTTTCCGAATTCGGGCTCGCCGGATTTGCCACAGCATTCTTTCATCATTTCCTGGAACATGACTCGATCCTCTCGTGAGCACACCAGGTCTCTCCAGTTGATGCTGCACCCAATCCCGCAGCAAGAACAATTCGGAATTGTCCGTAGCGGCGACAGAGGATCGTCTGCACAGGGCATGGCGCGTATACTCGTTTCATGGCACGTCGTAAGAAAGCGCCGAGGCCACCCGATATTCTCCGCAAGGGCGGGCCGATTAAAGATCGCAGCAAGTATGACCGGAAGCGCGATAAGCGGCGGCGCGAGACGTCTGACGACGTGCCCGAAGATTGACTTGCTCTGGTCGGGCGCCGCGCCTAATTCTTTTCCTTGTCGACCAGCCGATTGGCCGTGATCCACGGCATCATCTCGCGCAACTCCGCGCCGACCCGCTCGATCGGGTGCGCCGCATTGAGCCGACGGTAGGCCGTCATGGACGGATAGTTTGCGGCGCCCTCGGCGATGAAGCGCTTGGCGTATTCGCCGGTCTGGATGTCATGCAGGGCCGCGCGCATGGCCGCCCGGGATTCTTCGTTGATGACCTTCGGCCCGGTGACGTATTCACCGTACTCGGCGTTGTTCGAGATCGAGTAGTTCATATTTGCGATCCCGCCCTCGTACATCAGGTCGACGATCAGCTTGAGCTCGTGGAGGCACTCGAAGTAGGCCATCTCCGGCGCGTAGCCGGCCTCGACGAGCGTCTCGAAGCCCGCCTTCACGAGCTCGACTGCGCCGCCGCAGAGAACCGTCTGCTCGCCAAACAGATCGGTTTCGCATTCGTCCTTGAACGTCGTTTCGAGGATGCCGGTGCGACCGCCACCAATACCGGACGCATAGGAGAGCGCGACGGCCTTGGCATCGCCGGACGCGTCCTGGAAGACCGCGACGAGATCCGGAATACCGCCGCCGTTAACGAACTCGGAACGGACCGTGTGACCGGGCGCCTTCGGCGCGATCATGATCACGTCGAGGTCGGGTCGCGGAACGATCTGGTTGTAATGGATCGCGAAACCGTGCGCGAACGCGAGCGTCGCATGCTGCCGAATGTTGGGCTGGATCTCCTCGCGATAGAGCTGCTTTTGGAATTCGTCGGGCGTCAGGATCATCACCACGTCGGCCCAGGCGACCGCCTCGGGGACGTCGGCGACCCGCAGACCGGCTTTCTCGGCCTTGATGCGCGATCCGGAATCCGGTCGCAGTCCGACCGTCACGTCGACGCCCGAGTCATGAAGGTTGCAGGCGTGTGCATGCCCCTGCGATCCATAGCCGATGATGGCGACCTTCTTGCTCTGGATGATCGGGAGATCGCAATCCTTGTCGTAATAAACCTGCATGTTTTCGCTCCTGCCGCAAAAGAACCGTGGGTACTGTCCGACCCCGCTATTGCGTTGATTCCCCGACAATACTGCATTCATTTACTTGCGTAAAACGCAATAAATGCAATAAGGTATCCCGGCAGACGCAACGTTAGTCAGTATGGATACCCGAACCCTCAAGCAATTTGTCACGGTCGCCGAAACGCTGCATTTCGGGCGCGCCAGCGATGCCTGTCACGTCAGCGCCTCTGCGCTGAGCCGCAGCATCCGGCAGCTCGAAGACGCCGTCGGCGCGCGCCTGTTCGATCGGGACAATCGAAGCGTGGGACTGACGCGGCAGGGCGAGCTGTTTCTCGACTACGCGCGAGAATCGCTGACGCAATGGGATGCGGTGCGTAACCGGTTGATGGAAGAAAGCGGCGAGCTCAGCGGCGAGCTCAGCGTGTACTGCTCGGTGACGGCCAGCTACAGCTTCCTGTTCGAGCTACTCAGCGACCTGCGCCGCGAGCACCCGCGGATCGAAATCAAGCTGCATACCGGGGATCCGGAAGACGCCGTGCGCCGCGTGACGGCAGGCCGTGAGGGCGTTGCCATCGGCGCGCGCCCCGATCGCCTGCCGACCGGGCTGGCGTTCAAGCCGATTGCGCGCACGCCGCTCGTCTTTATTTCTGCCCGTGACTATCCGGCGGCTGGCGACCTGGCAGGCGGCAAAGCGAAGCGAACCGCCTGGGCCGGCGTGCCGATGATCCTGTCGGAGACCGGCCTCGCGCGGCAGCGCGTCGACGACTGGTTCAGGTCATTGCGCGCGCAGCCACAGATCTACGCGCAGGTCGCCGGCAACGAGGCGATCGTGAGCATGGTGAGTCTCGGTTTCGGCGTCGGCGTTGTGCCTAAGATCGTGCTCGACAACAGTCCTCTCAAGAAACAGATACGGTTGCTGGACGTCGATCCCCGGCTCGAACCATACGACGTCGGGTTATTCGCGCTCGAGAAGAACCTCAAGAGTCCTTTGATCGCAGCAATCTGGGCGCAAATCCGTTAAATTGCACGCTCTCCCGACGCCACCGCAACAGGAAGCACCTTGATGCCAGGCAGCACACCCGACATCCGTACTTGCCGGTGGGTCATCTGCGCCATGTCCTTCTTCATCATGTTCGTGGGGCAGGGCATGTTTTTCGGTGGCATCAGCGTCTTCGACGTGCAATTGATCAATGCACTGTCGGAATCGACGGGCCAGGAGATCGCCAAGGCGGACATCAAACTGCGCGACACTTTGATGCTGCTGATGGCCGCCGTGTGTGGTCTCGGCTCCGGCTGGCTCGCCGATCGCGTCGGCGTCAAGCCGCTGCTCATCGTGGGCATGACGATGTTGGCACTCGGCAACTACCTGCTGGCCCAGGTGAATTCGCTGACGGACATGTACCTGATCGGCGTCGGGCTCGGCCTCGCGCTGGCGTTGTGCGGACTGATGATCAATGTCTACCTGATCTCGAGCTGGTTCGACCGCAACCGCGGGCTCGCGATCGGCATCGTACTCGCCGGTACCAGTCTGGGTAATGCCTTTTTCCCGAAGCTGAACGTATGGTTGATTCAGACCGGTGGCTGGCGAAGCGCGTTTGAATGGCTGGCCTGGATCGCGCTGCTGCTGGTACCGCTGACGTTCTTCCTGATTCGTAACGGGCCGATGAGCGCCGGCAAGCAGAGCGGCACAGAGCACGCTGCCCCGGTGCAACTGAGCGGCTATTCCTTGCGCGAGGCGCTGACCAGCCGGAATTTCTGGATGTTGGCCACCATTGCGATGTGTACCTTCTATTCGATCCTCGGCATGCAGGCGAACGTATTCCTGTACATGCGGGACTCCGCCTACGAGCCTCAGGTGTCCGCGACCGCGGTTTCCATCCTGTTCTTCGGCGGTTTCGTCGGCAAGTTGATCGCCGGCTACCTGGCCGAGACCTTCGGGCGCAAACTGACACTGTTGACGGCACTCGGCCTGATGTTGCTGGGTGCGGTGCTGCTGCTGTTCGCCATCAAACTGACGAGCGCCGAGGCGTTGTGGGGCGGCCTGGTGTTCTTCGGCTTCGGGTGGGGCGGAATCTATACGCTGATTCAATTACTGTCGGCGGATCTGTTCGGCATGCGGGCGCTCGGCAAGATACTCGGCGTCATCAATGTGCTCGACGCATTCGGCGGCGCCATGGGGCCGTTCGTCACCGCGAAGCTCGCCGATGTCACCGGCTCATACTTTCTTTCCTTCGCGGTCATGACGGGCTTGCTGTGCGTCGCGATTATCGCCGCGTCGCTGCTGAACATGCGTCAGGCTGCGGTCCACGAAAGCCAACCCGTTCGCGAGCCGCATCCGGCCTGAGAGGCGCCTAGACATGTCCAGGAATTTCCAGCCCAGCCGCGCGTTGCGTGACGTGCGTTATGAAATCCGCGGCAAGCTGGCCAATCGGGCGCTCGACCTCGAACGGCGCGGCTACGAAATCATCTCGCTGAATATCGGCAACCCGGGGGCGTTCGGTTTCCGAACCCCGGAAACCATGCGCCTCGCGATGATCGAAAACCTGCACAGCAGCGAAGGCTACTGTCATCAGAAGGGCATCTTCCCGGCGCGCGAAGCGGTCGTCATGCAGCAGCAGGACCGGGGCGTGCCGGGTGTCACGGCGGAGCATGTCTTCATCGGCAATGGCGTCAGTGAGCTCATCGATCTGACGCTGCGCGCACTGCTCAATCCAGGCGACGAGGTGCTGGTGCCGAGCCCCGACTATCCGCTGTGGACCGCGGGCGTGACGCTCAACCAGGGTCGGCCGATCCATTACCCGTGTCCGCCGGCGACCGGGCACGAACCCGACCTCGACGCGCTGCGCGCGCTGATCACGCCCAAGACCAAAGCCATCGTCGTCATCAACCCCAACAACCCCACCGGCGCCGTGTACTCCCGCGGGACGCTGGAAACCATCGCCGCGCTCGCGGAACAGCACGAGCTGGTCGTGCTAAGCGACGAAATTTACGACGAGATGGTCTACGACGACACCGAGTTCGTGCCGATGGCGACGCTGGTGGAGGGTTCGCTGTGCGCGACCTTCAGCGGCCTGTCCAAGGTGTATCGCGCGTGCGGTTATCGGGTCGGATGGGCCGTGCTGAGCGGCGATATGGATCATGCGCAGGATTACCTGCATGCCCTGGAGCTCCTCGCTTCGCTGCGTTTGTGCAGCAACGTCCCGGGACAGTGGGCAGTGCAGACCGCGCTCGGCGGATACCAGAGCATCCTCGAACTGGTTGCCCCCGGGGGGCGCCTGTACGAGTCGCGCCGGGCGATTCTGGACAACGTCGCGGCGAGCCGGTACCTGCAGCTGGTCGAGCCGCGCGGTTCGATGTACGCGTTCGTCGGCGTCGATCAGGCGGTATTGCCGGGTTTTGACGACAACGGTTTCGCGCTCGACCTGCTCGAGCAGAAGCACGTGCTGGTCGCGCCTGGCATCAGCTTCAACGTGCCCTATAACAACTATCTTCGAATCACGATGCTGCCGGACGTCACGCAGCTTAACGAGGTGTTTCGGCGCATGGGTGAACTGCTCGACGCCTACGCGATGGAATGAGCTAAATNNAACTGCTCGACGCCTACGCGATGGAATAACTTAAATTATAAATTAAAAAGTATTTATAAGCTACTGAAAAAAATCTGAAAAAAGTAAGCCTCAACCAAGCATTGTCGGCGGGCGGCATCGTGGTGGCGTCGACGACCCGTCTTGCCCAGCACCTGCAATTGCGTTGCCATCGCGACCGCCGGCGCGCGGGCGAAACCGCGTGGAATGCCCCGGCGGTCAGCGCCCTGCGTCCATGGCTCGAGGGATTGTGGGAGCAGGCCGTCATCACCGGCGCGCCGTCCGGCAGTCGCAATCTGCTCAGTGCGCGCCAGTCGCGTTACGTCGCCGAGTCGGTGCTGCGCGATCTCGATCCGGAGGGAGGACTGGCCGGCCGCCCGGTGATCGCCCGCCTGCTGCTGCGTGGCTGGGAACTCTGCCGGCAGTGGCACATCCCGGTCCACGATCTGGCAGTCTCCGCGTCGAACCGCGACAGTCGGTTGTTTGCCGAATGGGCGCAGCGCTTCGAGACCAGCCTGAGTGAAGGGCGGTGGATCGATGCCGCATCCGTGACGTCCCCGCTCTGCGTGGATCTGGCAGCCGGAGTCGTCGAGTTGCCGGCTCCGGTCTATCTTGCAGGTTTCGATGCACCGACGGCCGCTGAGCGGCGACTGATCGCCACGCTGGGCGAGCGGGGCGCGCTCGGCGGCAGTATCGCGCCGGCCGCGACGACGTCGGCGCGGGCCAGCAGGGTCGGTTGCCTGGATCGGCGCCGGGAACTCGACCGCGCCGCGCGCTGGGCCCACGCGCGACTAAGTCGACAACCGGACGGACTGGTCGGCGTCGTCGTTCCCGATCTACCGAAGTGGGCGAGTGAAGTCCGGCGGCGTTTCCTCGACACCTTCGACGCTCGCTGGCGGGCCCACGACGGCGCGCTGCATCCGGTCAACGTCGACGACGGTGCGCCACTGACCGAGGCCGGGCTCGTCCATACGGCGCTGCGGATCCTGAGACTTCCGGATTCGGCGCCCGACTATCGCGAATTCGGTCAGCTGCTGCGGTCACCTTATATCGCGGGGGCCGATGTCGAGGCGACCGATCGAGCGCTGCTGGACCTGTGGCTACGGGACCGCAAGTTCCAGCGCATTCAGCCCCGCATCGTCGCCCGCCAACAGCGTGCGCCGATATTCGCAAGGCGCCTCGGCGAGGCGCTCGACCTGCGCGATCGGTTTCGGGAGCGCCGGGAACCGGCGGAGTGGGTTGCGCTGATCGACATATTACTCAGGTGTCTCGGCTGGCCCAGGGGGCGCGAGTTGGGGCTGGTTGAGCAGCAGCAACTGGCAGCCTGGCAGAGCGTCCTGCAGCAGTTCGCGCGTCTCGGCGAGGTGACCGGCGCGATCGGCTATCGCCGCGCGCGCCGGCTGCTCGAGGACATGCTGCAGGACGAACCGCTGCGTCCGCCTCACGCGACGGCCGCGGTGCAGATACTGTCACCTCGAGATGCCGCCGGCCATCAGTTCGACGCCCTGTGGATCGCCGGCCTGAGCAGCGCGACGTGGCCCGCCGCGCCGCGTGTCGACCCCCTCGTGCCGATCACGCTGCAGCGGGACCGCGGCGTCCCGGAGTCACAGCCGCGAGCATACCGCCAACACGCGGTGGCCGCGCTGCGCCGGCTGATCGAAGCCAGTTCCGTCGCGGTCTGCAGCTGGCCGGAGCGCGACGGGGAGGAGGAACAGGTGCCCAGCCCGCTGCTGGACGACATGCCCGAGCTGGCCATGGAGCAGCTGGCCGCGCTGGATGCCGAGCCCGATGCGAGGGCTTTCGTCCTGGCGAGCGCGACGCAGGAAATCCTGCCGCTCGATGCGCCTCCCCCGGTTGACGAGTTTGAGCGCTCGCGCGGCGGCAGCCGCGTGCTGAGTCTGCAGTCCAGTTGCCCGGCCCGCGCATTCTTCGAACTGCGCCTCGGCGCGCGCGAGATGCCGGCGCCGCCATTCGCGCTCGACGCGGCGTGGCGTGGCACCCTGACACACGACGCACTCGAGTCGCTATACGGCGGGTTCGTCGAAGTCCTCGATACCTTCGCTGCGCCGGCCGCCAGCTTCGAGGCAGCGATTGCGGTGGCGGTCGACGAGTCGCTAGAACGGCACATACCGGCATCTCATCCTCTGGCACGGACGCTGCGCGCAACGGAGAGACTTCGTCTGGTCCGGTTGCTGCGCGAGATGGTCGCACTCGACCGCGCCCGCGGCGCCTTTGTCGTCGCGGAGCTCGAAGCAGAGCACGAGGCGAGCATCGGGCCGTTAACGCTCAGGCTCCGCTTCGACCGGGTCGACCGCCTCGCCGACGGACGCAAGATCGTATTCGACTACAAGACCGGCCGTGAGCAGCCTTTGTCGGTCTGGCGCGGGGAACGACCGCAGGAACCGCAGCTGCCCTTGTATGCGGCGGGCGGGCATGCGGACGGGGTCGGATTCATCTGGCTGCAGGCCGCGGAGGTGAAGATCTCGGGGCTCGGGGCGCTGGACCTCGGCATGGACCAGCTGCGCGGCGCGCGCGGTTTCACGGCAGAGCAGTGGCCGGGCATCGTCTGCGAGTGGAGGCGCGTCCTCGGCGAACTTGCCGAGGAATATGCGCGCGGGGACTGCCGCATCGACCTGGAGCGGGATCGGCAGGCGACCGGCGAATATGCCATGCTGACCCGGCGCTACGAGCTGCAATGGCGCGGCGCGGAGTGACTGCCGGGGCACCGAGCGATGCAGGCGTTCGCGAGCGCGCGATCGACCCGTCTGGCTCCTTCCTCGTGCAGGCGCCGGCTGGCTCGGGGAAGACCGAGCTGCTCATCCAGCGCTACCTCCGGCTGCTGGCCGTCGTCGACGAGCCGGAGGAGATCCTCGCAATCACCTTTACGCGCAAAGCGGCCGGCGAGATGCGCGCGCGCGTCGAGCGCGCCCTGCGTGCGGCGCGACTCGGCGAAGAGCCGACGGAGCCGCACCTGCTGCTGGGTTACCGATTTGCGCGCGCTGCAGTCGCACGCGACCGCGAGCGCGAGTGGGGCCTCCACGAGCAGCCCGCGCGCCTGCGCATAGGCACGATCGACTCGGTCAATTCCCACCTCAGTCGGCATTCGCCCTTGACCGCCGGCTTGACGTCGGGGCACTCGATCGTCGAGAAGACGGACCCGATCTTTCGCGAGGCCGCGCGCCGTGCCATCGCGCTGGCGGAAGACGGCGACGAGTACGGCGCGGCGCTGACCAGCTTGCTCGCCCATGTCGACAACCGTGCCGATCGCCTGGAATCCCTGTTCACGGCGATGCTCGAGCGCCGCGATCACTGGATGCGCCTGATCCGCGGCGGTCAGATCGAGGACGAGCCAGGATTCCGCGCGGCGATGACCCGGGCCTTGCGCGATTTGATCGAGAGCATCATGCAGGCGGCCGCCGTCGGGCTCCCGGCGCACCTCACGGCCGAAGTCGTCGCGACGATGCGCGAGGCGGGGGAGACGATCGCGGCGAGCGAGCCCGGGTCGCCGCTGGCCGAATGGCGCGATCAGGAGGACCTGCCACCGCCGGACATCGAGCAGCTGTCGAAGTGGCGGGCACTCGGCGGCTTGTTCCTGATCGACGGCGGCAGAAAGTGGCGCAGCGGCTTCGGGCTCGCGCAGGGATTCCTGAACGGCCAGAAGCGGCGCAAGGCGGAGGCGAAGAAACTCACGCACAGATTGGCGGCCGTGACGGGCCTCCGGGACGCATGGACTGCGTTACTCGCGCTGCCGGATCCGCAGTACTCCGATCCGCAGTGGCGCGCGTTGACCGCTTTGATCAGGGTCTTGCCGATCACGATCGTCAAGCTGCGCGAGGTCTTCGCCGAGCGCGGCGAGACCGATTTCGCCGAGATCGCTCAGGAGGCGCTGTGGGCGCTAGGGCCCGAGGACGAGCCGACCGACCTGCGCCTGATGATGGATTACCAGCTCAAGCACATCCTGCTGGACGAGTTCCAGGATACGTCGCGCTCGCAGTACGAGCTGATTCGCGCGTTGACCGCCGGATGGGAAACCGAGTCCGATCGCAGCCTGTTCCTCGTCGGCGACCCGATGCAGTCCATCTATCGTTTCCGCGAGGCGGAAGTCGGTTTGTTTCTCGACACGAAGCGTCGCGGCATCGGCGGTCTTCGGCCGGAATTCCTGCGTCTCGAGACGAACTTTCGTTCGGATCCGGCAATCGTCGAGTGGTTTAACCGCGTTTTCGAAAGGCTGTTGCCCGGCACCGAAGATCCCTATGCCGGCGCCGTTTCCTTTGCGCCGAGCATCCCCTTCGTGCCGCCGCAGGACGACGCCGGCGTGGTTTGGCACGTCGTGACCAGGGGAGACCGCGAAACGGAAGCGAGACGCATCGTCGAGCTGGTGCGAGATACGGTCGAATGCGCGCCGCAGGACACGATCGGCATCCTGGTCCGCAGCCGCGACCATGCGGCGGAGATCGTGCGCCGACTGCACGCTGCCGACATCGGTTTCGTCGCTCCGGATCTCGAGGAGCTCGTCGAACAGAGTGTCGTTCAGGACCTTCTCGCGTTGACGCGCGCGCTGACGCACCTCGGCGACCGGCTCGCGTGGCTGGCGTGCCTCCGCGCGCCATGGTGCGGCCTGACGCTGAAGGACCTGCATGCGCTGGCCTCGCCTGACCTGGAGGCGTGCATCTGGCAACGGATCATCGACCCGGACGTCGTCTCGTCGCTGGCGCCCGACGCCCGCCAACGCCTGCATCGCTTTACTCGGGTCATGCAACTCGGTTTGTCGCGGCGTGGCGCCGAATCGCTGCGGGATCTTGTCGAGCACACCTGGCTCGAGCTCGGGGGGCCGGCCACCGTGCTGGCCGAGG
>JABAOE010012921.1_pt2 | contig 15834 bp, 17 predicted proteins | sample 7062141 | NCBI WGS metagenome assembly JABAOE01 (sample SAMN14538627, study PRJNA623070) | marine sediment metagenome | biome: marine biome [ENVO:00000428]; feature: marine pelagic biome [ENVO:01000023]; material: deep marine sediment [ENVO:00002113] | place: India: Gulf of Khambhat ... | reverse complement strand
AGGATGTAGACCTCCGGGTGGCCGAAGAGCCAGAACATGTGCTGCCAGAGCAGCGGGTTGCCGCCCTCTTCGGCGTTGAAGAAGTTGGCATCGAAGAGGCGGTCGAACATCAGCTCGAAGAGCGCCACGGCGATCACCGGCATCGCGAAGATGATCAGGAACGAGGTGACGAGCGTCATCCAGACGAAGACCGGCATGCGGAACAGCGTCATGCCCGGCGCGCGCATGTTGAGAATGGTAACGATGAAGTTGAAGCCGCCGGCTAGCGAGGCGATGCCGAACATCTGCAGCCCCAGCATCCAGAAGTCCATCCCATGCCCCGTCGAGTACTCCGTCAAGCTCAGCGGCGCGTACCCGAACCAGCCGCCCTCCGGGGCACCCAGGTCGCCGTTCAGGATGTCGCCGGTGAAGAAGCTGGCGTTGAGGAAGATTGCCCCCGCCAGGAACGTCCAGTAGCTGAAGGCGTTGAGGCGCGGGAACGCGACGTCGCGCGCGCCGATCATCAGCGGCACCAGCAGGTTGAAGAAGGCCGCGCTCAGCGGCATGACGACGAGGAAGACCATCGTCGTGCCGTGCATCGTGAAGAGGCGGTTGAAGGAGTCCGGGTCCAGGACGTTGGCGTCGGGCTGCGCCAGCTGCAGGCGCAGGAGGAGCGCCTCCACACCGCCGACGATGAAGAAGATGAACGCGCTGACACCGTAGAGGATGCCGATCCGCTTGTGATCGACGGTAGCGATCCAGCTCCAGATGCTGCTGTGGTCCTCGGCAGCGTGGCGCGCGCCCTTCAGCGCCTCCGAGAGGGGACTTCGCTTCGGTACGGCTATCGATGACATCAGAGGGTTCCCACTACTCCAGCATCTCCGCCGCCCAGGCGTCCAGCTCTTCCTGCGGCTGGGCGATGACGGTCATGGTCATGTTGGCATGATCCAGGCCGCAATACTCGGCACACTGGCCGGAGAACGTTCCCGGCTCGTCGGCCTTGAGCCAGAGCACGTTCGTCTGGCCCGGAATGATATCCAGCTTGCCGCCGAGCTTCGGCAGCCAGAAGCTGTGGATCACGTCCTTCGAGTCCAGGTAGAATGCCACCTCTCGTCCCGCCGGGATGTGCGCCGGGGCCAGCTTGGACAGGGTAAACAGGGGGTTCCCCTGATCGTCGGTGTACTCCGGGTATTCGAACGTCCATTGGAACTGCTCGGCAGTCACGTTGACCCGAAAGGCGTCCGCTGATGGCTCGCGGCCGAGGTCGTAGATCGTGGCCACCATCGGGATGCCGATTGCGAGCAGGAGGACGGCCGGCGCGATCGTCCAGGCCAGCTCCAGGCCGGTGTTGCCGTGGACCTGCGCCGGCACGTGGCTGGGGTCGCGCTCGCGGAAGCGCAGTACGATGACGAGAAGTCCGCCGAGGACGAGGATCATGATGGCGATCGCCGGCCACATCGACCAGTAGAAGACGTCGGCCTGCTTGTCAGCTACTTCGCCCTTGGGGTCGAACGTGTTCTGCGGCGTGTCGGCGTCGCAGCCGCTGAGGAAGAGGGCAAGCAGCCCGAGCAGGGCAAGGACGGGGATGAGACGCCTCAGCCGCGCCAGACGGGACCGCGTCACTACAGCAACCCTTCCACAGCGATGGCGCCGAAGAGCAGCGCCAGGTAGAGGAGCGAGTAGCGGAAGAGGTCGGAGGCACGGCGAGCCGAACCATCGCGCCACAGCCGCACCGCCAACACCAGGAAGGCGCCGCCGAGCAGGCCGGCCGCTGCGAAGTAGAAAGCGCTGGCGCCGGCGACGATGGCCAACGCGACCGTGCTGGCGACCATCGCCAGCGAGTGCAGAAGTATCTGTCGCTTCGTCTCGTCTGGCCCGGAGACGACCGGCAGCATGGGCACGCCGGCGCGCTTGTAGTCGCTGCTGTAGTTGAGCGACAGCGCCCAGAAGTGCGGCGGCGTCCAGAAGGTGACGATGGCGAACATGAGCAGCGCCTCGGCGCCGATGGCGTTGGTCACCGCCGCCCAGCCGATCACAGGAGGCAGAGCGCCGGCGGCGCCGCCAATGACGATGTTCATCGGCGTGCTGCGCTTGAGCAGCAGCGTGTAGACGACAACGTAGAACGCCAGGGCGCCGATAGTCAGGAAGGCGGCCAGCGCGTTGACGAACATCTGCATGAACAGGAACCCGCCCGCACCGAGCGCAAGCCCGAAGAGAGCAGCCCTCTCCGGCTCCACCTGGCCGGAAGGCACGGGGCGGCCCTGAGTGCGTAGCATCAGCTCGTCGATGTCGCGGTCGAAGTACATGTTGAGGGCGTTGGCGCCGCCGGCGACGACCGAGCCGCCCAGCACCGTGGCCAGGATCAGCCAGAGCGACGGCATGCCACCCTCAGCAAGGATCATCGCCGGGATAGTGGTGACGACGAGCAGCCCGATGATGCGCGGCTTCGTCAGCCGCAGATAGGCAGCGAACGTCTCGCGCGCGTCGCGTGCGACGCGTCCCGTCGTGGTTACCGTACTCGCCAAAATCAGGATTCTCCGTAAGCTTGTTCAGGGCGGGTCAGCGCCCATACAAGTGAGAACACTAGCACGGCCCACACGGCAGACGCCAGCGCCAGGTGAACGATGCGTGCCCAGGTCGCCAAATCGAGCCAGATGTTGGCCGCGCCGAAGAGCGACTGGGCGACGTAGACGGCGAAGGCCGCTACCAGCCCCCAGACGATGGGCGACGCGGCGCGGCGGCGCAGCTCGACAACTAGCGCACCGGCGACAACGACGCCGACGAGACCAGCGATGACGCGATGCACGTAGTGCAGGTAGCCCGCCTGGCTGTCCGCCGGGACGAGCTTGCCATCGAAGAGGGGCCAGTCGGGATAGGCCAGGCCGGCGTCGGTCTGAGAGACGAAGGCGCCGAGGATGATCACGGCGTAGACGCCGGCGAGGCCGATCACAGCCAGAGGTGCCAACGCCGAGAGCGACGGCCGGTCATCGGTCCAGGCGCTGGCGGCGATGAAGATCAGCAACGAAATCAGGACGAGAGCGATCGAAAGGTGGATGGCGACAACGCCGGCGGCGGTCTCAGTGCCAACGGTGATGCCGCCGACGATTACCTGGGCGGCGAGCAAGATCACGGTCGCGACAGCCGCCCACTTCATCGCCGCGCGCTGCCTGTAGAGCCGCCACACCTGCAGCACGACGCCGAGGATCATGAACCCGACGAGCGAGGCGACCAGCCGGTGAGTGAACTCGATCCACACCTTCGTGTCCGCCGGAGGAATGACCTGCCCGTGGCAGAGCGGCCAGTCCGGACAGGCGGTGCCGGAGTCGGTGGCGCGGACGACGCCGCCCAGGACGATCAGGCCGTAAGTCGCGACCACAGTGATCAGACCGAGAATGCGCAGGTCGAGCAGAGCCGATCCGAATTGCCGCAGGCTGGACCGTTCGAGGGTGCGACCGCGCACGGCCGTCGAGCTCTCCATGGAGCTACTCCGTGGGGCTCCCGCGCCGCGTGGAACGGCCGGTGGTCATCCTTCTTGAGATCATTGTGTGGAATATCACAAAGGCTGGCCGCCCTTGTCAAGACAACAGCTTACACCCTTGCTCTTACGCACCGTCCCCACGATACTTCCACCTGAACCAAACCTACCAGGAGCTGACGATGACCGACGAGCAAGAGAAGACCGCGGGCAGCGCAGGCGAGGTCGACGAGGCCACGGCCGGGATCAGAGAGAACCTGCCGAAGAGCCTCTTGCTCTCGGACGTCGTCGGCGAGCCACCCGCCCCGGGACAGCCCGCCGCCTACGTCCCGCCGACGATGCCCTTGCGTACGGAGTCGCGCCAGCTGATCCACGACCGCGCTCTCAAGGACATCGCGCGCCTTCGCTTCGGGTTTCCGACGGAGAAGTACCCGGACTACAAGACGTACGTGAACCACCCGGTCCGGACGATGGGCGTGGCGTTCGACAGCGGCCTCGTCGCCTACCCGGACATCGTCGTTGTGCAGCATCCTGAGAACAACTGCAAGGTCGTGGCCGAGGTGGAGACAAACGAGACCGTGCGCGAGGCGGTGGCGCGGTTCGAGTGGCTGCCGTACGCGGACCTGGCGCCGCTGTACCTCTACGTGCCGGTTGGCAAGGGAGACGAGGCGCTGGCGCTCTGCCGCCAGCTGGATATCGCGGTCGTCGGCATTCGAACCTGGCGCTACATCGCCGGCTACGACGAACCGGAGATCAACGACCACTTCGAAGTCCCCAGCGGGCCCGAAGACCTGCTACCGCGCGCGCTGCGCAGGTAGCCCAGCCCGACATCTTTGCGGTCGAAAAGAACCGGCCGCAGACGGGCTGGTTCGCCAGCCACATCGCCCGTTACTGGGAGCGCCCATCCACTGCCGGTTTGTGCAACGATCAGCGATCGTTGCACCAGTAATACGCTGGCTGAGCGGGCGCGGGATCCGTGGGGCCGGTCAGTCCTTGATGGACTCGACGCGCAGCCTCGTCACGCCGGCGGGCGCGTCGACTTCAACTTCGTCGCCCGCCACGCAGCCGATGAGGGCCTTGCCTACCGGTGAAACGCTGGAGATCTTGCCGTCCGCGGCGTTGGCCTCAGTCGGACCGACGATCGAGTACTGAGTCTGGCGCCCGCTGCCGAGGTTGGTCACGGTAACGGTGCAACCGACTCGCACGTGCCCGGTGCCGCCGGCGCCGACGGTGACCGCCCGCTTTAGCGTCTCTTCAATCTCCAGAATGCGCGCCTCAATGTGGCCCTGCTTGTCCTTGGCCGCGTCCAGCGGAGCGTTCTCACGAAAGTCCTTGTCGAGCATCGCCTTGCGGATATCCTCGCGCACGGCAATTCGCTGCTCCAGCAGCGACTGCAGCTCGGCCTTGAGCGCGTCCACACCCTCCTGCGTGAGCTCGACGTCAGAGGCCGCGGCAGCGGCACCCGTCGCCTTCCTCGCCTTCGTCGCCTTCTTGAGCCGCAGGTGAGGCCCGAGATTCTGGTCCAGCACGCCCTGCTTCTTCAGGTAGACGAAGAACCCCCGCACCTGAGCGGCGCGCCGGGACGTCTCCGGAGTTGAGGGACCCATCGCTTCGGCGTACGTCGCGACGTCGTGGCCGCGTATGGAAGTGAGGGGCTTATCGGATCCATACCAGCGGCTGAGGCGATCAAGTTCGGCAAGCGCCGCCTGCCGGGCAGAGCCCTTCACCGTTTCGATGTAGGAGGCAACGGCCTCACCAAGGGTAATTTCGGACACGGCTTCGCATTCTAGGAACGGGCGCGCCGAAATGTCAACGCGGCGACGGCTTAGGGGAGGAACCCGGGCGGTGCTCGGTTGTCGGCCGTGGACGTCGGCGTGGGCGCCGGCGTCGAGGGCGGCTTCGTTGGCGGCGCCGGGGTGCCGCCGCCATCACCGGGAACGGGCGTCGGCTTAACGGGGACAGGCGTCGCCTCGGCCGGCGTCTCGGTCGGCGCCGGGGTGGCGTCGCCCGCGTCGACCGGGCCGGGAAGGTCAAGCTTGATCACCGCGGCGATGTCGCGCGTGGCGTCGATGGCATCCATGACGACCGGGTCGTCCGGAGCGATGCCGGAACCGCCCTCCAGCAGCGCGAGCGTATCGGGCAGCGTCGCTTCGAGCTCGGCCGCGCTGGCCTGCAACTCGTCCTGGGGCGCGTCCTTCAGCCGGGCGAGCAGGGCTGAGATCTCTGCAAGATCGGCACTCTCGATCTGCCCGCCGCTATCGATCCTCTCGCTGATGGAGTTGACCCGGCTACCGAGATCGGCGACGACGCCAGAACTCACCGTGACGCTTACCGAGGCACCGCCGTCATCGCCACCGCGGCCGAGATCGACGCCCGCCACGGTGACCGTTATTACGGCGACGGCGACGGCGGCGGCAGCCGCGGCGAAGCCACCGAAGACGGGCTTGCCGAAGAGGCCGGCCAGCCAGCCGCGCCTCTCGAAGCTACTTTCGAGGTGGCGGAGGTTGCGCCGCGCCGCAGCGTCTGCGAGGAAACGGTCGCGGATGCGCTGCTGGACGGCGGCAGGCGGCGCGTAGGACTGGAAGCTATCTGAGACGCTGAGAGCGGTGCGCAGAAGCGGCTCGAGCTCCGCGGCCTGTGCCGGGTAGAGCGCGAGCGACTCCTCAAGGCTCCGGCGGCCTGCGATGCCGGCCTCGATGCACTCCTCTAGTATCTCGCTTAGCCTTTTCACTTCTCACTTAGACCTTTGCTCTGGGCCGCTTCTTGGGCTGGCCCATCATTTCCCTTAGCTTTGCTATCGCCTTGTGTTGTATGACCTTTACGTTGCCTTCTCCCTTGCCCATTGCACGAGCAGTTTCCGCCACCGTAAGACCTGCCGCGAACCGCAGGGAGATCACCTGCCGCTGAGCGTCGGGCAGTTTCTTGGCCGCCTGCATCACCTCACTCAGGGCCACGCGGCTCTCGACGAGCTCTTCGGGTCCTGCTGAGTCGATCGGCATGCCGTCGTTCAGCTGGCTGGAGCGGCCCCTGGCGGTTTCCTTGCGGCGCTGACTGATGACCGCGTTGTGCGCGATCCGGAACAGCCAGGCCGAGAAGGGTGCTTCGCGGTGCTGGAAGCGCTTGATCGCCTCCAGCACGCGCATGAAGACTTCTTCCGTCAGGTCCTCGGCGTCGTATGTGTTGCCCGTGCGGGCAAGTATGTAACGGTACAGCCGAGGGAAATAAGTCTGATACAGCTCTGACAGCGCGGCTTCGTCGCCGGCCTTGGCCGCGTCTACTACGAGACGTTCGGCCTGAGCATCGCTATTAGGGCTCACTGGGCAATCCTCCCATTAAGCCCCCCAAATTGGCTTGGTTGGCGGTTGCCCGTGTATCTTACCCTATTTTCCCCGTCACTCGATAGAACGCGGCCTAATGTGGAAAAGTTACCTCGATAGCGCGTCAAATCTGAGTCCCGGCCGCATCGGCGCTCGTATTCACGTTGTGTTGACCGAGATTCAATTGCTATCCTTTGCCCGTGAAGGCTACTCGCGTGCTCAATCGTAGGGGCGGCCTGTTGCTGGGCGCCAGCATCGGCGTGGCGTCTGCCGCCGCGCTTGTGGTCGCTATTGCCGTCATCATCTCTGGCGCTATCGGCGACGACCTCGACCTCCCTAACGACGGCTCGCTGGAGGAAATCCTGGAGGGAGACTCGCCCGCCGGTAACGAAGTCGCGGTCGGCGATGACGAGCCCGAGATCGTTTCTGTTCCCCAGGGTCCCCTCCCTGTCCGCGTTGACATACCTGACATCTACATCGACGCCCCGGTCATCGCGCTTGGCGTCGGCGGCGACGCCATTCCGGAGGTGCCTCAGCGGCCCGACCAGATCGCCTGGTACAACTTTAGCGCAACTCCGGGCCAAAACAACAACGCCGTCTTTAGCGGACATGTTGATTGGCAGACGCAACGTGGCGATCCGATTCCCGGCGTCTTCTACCGCCTCCGTGAGCTCCGCATCGGTGACGCGATCAGCGTGACTCTGGAGAACGAAGTCGTGCTGGAGTACCGCGTGACCGGAAACGTGGCCACCTCTTACGATGACCCCAACGTTATCCGCTCCATGGAGCCAACGATTCGCGACGTCATCACGCTGATAACCTGCGGCGGCTCCTGGGAGTACGACCCCACAAAGGACACCGGTGGGAACTACACCCATCGCGTAATCGTGCGGGCTGAGCTCGTTCAGCCGGCGGCCGCGGCGGCGCCGACCGCCGACTAGCCGGCGCCAAAGACGCGCGACAGGCCTCGGACGGCGCTGACGAACGTCCGGCGCCCGCCGTCAGCGGCATCCCATCTGTCGCTGACCGTCTTTAGCGAGCGCCACCACGAAGCCGAGGAGTCCAGCGGCGCCGTGGCCTTGATTTCAGGCGTCGGCGTCTTCACCGGCGTCTTCCGCGGCGTCTTCACCGGCTCATCTTCCGGGGTTTCGTCCACGATCTTGACGGGCGTCGGCGCTGGAGTCTTGGTCGGCGCGGGCGGCGGCGGCTTGACCGGGTCCTGAACCTGCGGTGCAGCGGTGGGGGTCGGCTGCGGCTTGGCCGTGGGTGGTGGTGCTGGCGGCGGCGGCAGCGTCGCGGTCTGACCGCCGAACTCCGTCGCCCAGTACCAGCCGAAGGATGAGTTCTGGTTGAACTTGCGCCCGATGCCGATGACCGTGTAGTGCTCGCCCAGCATGTTGGCGTTGTGACCCGGCGACCCGGCCCACATCTCGAACGATGCCTGCGCGCCCTCTGTTCCGGCGACGAGGTTCTCTCCACGCCAGGTGTTGTACGTGTAGCCCATCTGGTCCATGCGCTGGAACGGGTCGCGGCCGAGCGAGTCAGTGTGGCTGAAGTAGTCGTTGGTGGCCATGTCGTTGGCCATCCAGAGCGCGACATCGTTGAGCTGAGGGTCGATGGCCAGTGTCCCGAGGCCGTTGGCCGCGCGATAATCGTTGATGATGCTCAGGAACGCCTGCTCTTCGGAATCGAGCGCTTTCGCCGCGCGCGTATCGACGGTAAACAGCGCCGCGAAGGCCAGCGCCGCGAGGAGCGGTATCACTGCGAAAAAGCGAGCAATCATGAGCCATTGGCGGCTCGATATGCTCTCCGGGGGTCGGGTATCGCCTTTGAGCAGGGCTTCCTTCTTGTGCAGCGCGCCTGGCACCGTGCGCCCGTCACTACAGTTCGTCATTCAAAGGTCAAGATGACCCCTATCTGGAGCCGTTACCGATGGACGCTCTGAGCGACGTTTTGAAGGGGTTAAGCCTTCGTTTGGCCCCGGATAAGGCGGCCGCCCTGGCACGCTACGCCGCAATGATCCGCGCTGAACGCGAGCGGGCCGCGCTGGTCTCCCGGGGAAGCCTGGAAGCGATCGAGAGACGGCACTTTGGGGAATCGCTGGCGCTCCTCGCTGCACTGGAGCAGCGGGGGCTGCTCCGGTCGCCGGCGCTCGACATCGGCAGCGGCGCCGGGTTCCCGGGGCTGCCGATCAAGATCGCCCGGCCCGGACTGCGGCTGACGCTGCTGGAGTCGAACGAGAAGAAAGCCGCGTTCATCGCGCAGGTGATTGCCGAGCTGTCGCTGGAGGGTGCGACCGTCGTCACGGCGCGCGCCGAAGAGGCGGCGAGGCTCCCGGAGCACCGCGCGGCTTACGCGCTGGTGCTGGCGCGGGCGGTGGCGCCGCTGCGGGTGTTGGTGGAGCTCGCGCTGCCGTTCCTGGCGACCGGCGGAGTGCTGGCTGCGCCGAAAGGCAGCAGCGCGCCGAGGGAGGTGCGCGAGGCGCAGGCGGCGCTGGAGGAGCTGGGTGGCACGGTCGAGGAGACGGCGCGCCTGGTGGTGCCGGTGGCGGGACGAGCGCCAACGCTGGTGATTGTGCGAAAGGCCGGCGATACGCCGTCGCGCTACCCGCGACGGCCCGGTATTCCGCGCAAACGCCCGTTATAGCGCTCTGTGGGCGATTCAGGCGCCCGTCGGTGATACAATAAACCGCGATCTACGGCTTATGACGCGACTTACCAGGCGCTCCCCGACCGGAAGCGATGGCGCGCAGACGATGGGCTGGCTCGGCCGCCTCATCCGGCTCGACTACACCGTTTTCGACGAGCTACGCACCGATCGCTCGGCGACTCCAACCGCCCTCGGAATCGTCCTCGCTGCGGGCGTAATCGCAGGCCTCGGTACGTGGCTGTGGTCTCTGCAGCACGACGACTTCACCGGCGTTGACGTGATGGAGGTCCTGCTCAAGGCGGTCATCATCGGCGCCATTGTGCAGACGGCGGTCTGGTTCGCCTGGGTCTACATCACCTACATGCTGGCGGCGCGCGTCTTCGGCTCTGTCGTGCTCTTTGGTGAGCTGACGCGGGTCATGGGCTTCGCCTTCGCCCCGGTCGCGTTGAGCGTGCTGATCGCGATCGCGCCGCTCGCCGTGCCTTTCGGCCTGCTGTCGTTCGGCATCACGCTGATGCTGACGTCGGTGGCGGTGGAGAGAGTGGCGGAGATCGAACCGCGGCAGGCTATGCTCTCTACGCTGGGCGGGTTCGCCGTCTTCCTCATCTTCATGGGCGCGTTCGCCAACGTGATGGAGGTCGCCACGTTCGGCGGTCTGGCGCCCGGCATCCTCTTCTTCTCGCTCGACCTCTAGGTCAGGACGGCCCGGCTGCGATAAGCTGGCCCCGGTCAGCCGCGCTAACCCCGGCTGACCGAGGAGAGGAGATTCGCCCCATGAAGATCGGCCTGCAGATCCCGATTTTCACCTGGCCCGGAGGCGCACCGGAGATCGGGGGAAGGCTGGCGGACATCGCCCGCACCGCTGAGGACTCCGGGTTCGATTCCTGCTGGGTGATGGACCACTACTTCCAGATCCCGATGGTTGGCCCCGCCGAAAACGACATGCTGGAGGCCTACACCACGCTCGGTTATCTCGCCGGACAGACGAAGCGGCTGACGCTTGGGACGATGGTCACCGGCGTCACCTACCGCCACCCCGGTGTCCTGGTCAAGCAGGTCTCGACCCTCGACGTGCTCTCCGGCGGGCGCGCCTGGCTGGGGATCGGCGCCGCCTGGTTCGAGCGCGAGCACGACGGGCTGGGCGTAACCTTCCCGCCGCTTAAGGAGCGCTTCGAGCGCCTGGAAGAGGCGCTGCAGATCGCCGACCAGATGTGGGACGCGGACAACAACGGCCCGTTCGAAGGCAAGCACTACCAGCTCAAGGAAACTCTGAACGTGCCGGCTCCGCTCTCGAAGCCACGCCCGCGAGTCCTCATCGGCGGCACCGGCGAGAAGAAGACGCTGCGCTTCGTCGCGAAGTACGCCGATGCCTGCAACATCCCGAGCATGCAGGGCGTCGAATTCGTCCGCCAGAAGCTCGACGTCCTGCGCGGCCACTGCGAACGCGAGGGCCGCAACTACGACGAGATCGAGAAGACTTCGCTGGTGGTCATGAACCCGGGCCCGGACGGCGAGAACGCCGGCCAGCTGGTCGACCAGTTCGGGAAGCTGTCGGAGGCCGGCGTGCAGACGGTCATCGGCGCAGTCCTGGGCGCCGAAAGCCTCAAGCCACTGGAGGCGATCGGCAGGGACGTTATCCCTCAGGTGGCGGGTCTCTAGAGGAACGGTGCAATGAAGCTCGGGCCGCTGGAATACAAGTGGATCGTCGGCGGCGTCTTCGTCTTCGGGCTCTTCATGGAGCTCCTGGACATGACGATCGTCAACGTCGCCCTGCCAGAGCTCGCGCGCTCGCTGGAAGTCGACCCGGAGTCCGCGGCGACGGACATCCAGTGGGTCGTCACGGGCTACCTGCTCAGCCTCGCCGTCTTCATCCCGGTCTCCGGCTGGCTGGGCGACCGCTTCGGGACAAAGGCGATCTTCATGACCGCGCTCACGTTGTTCACCGGCGCCTCGCTGGCCTGCGGGCTGGCCTGGAACATCGAATCCCTGATCGCCTTCCGGGTGCTGCAGGGCGTCGGCGGCGGCATGCTGACGCCGGTGGGCACTGCGATGCTCTTCCGCGCCTTCCCGCCGCACGAACGCGCGAAGGCGGCCTCGATCCTGATGATCCCCATGGTCGTCGCACCGGCCAGCGGACCGGTGCTGGGCGGCTACCTGGTGGAGTACCACACCTGGCGGCTGATCTTCCTGATCAACATCCCGGTCGGCGTTCTCGGCCTGATCTTCGCCGGGCTCTTCCTTAAGGAGGAGCGGCAGGATGCGCCCGGACGGCTGGACCTGCCGGGTCTTCTCCTGGCCGGCGCCGGGCTGGCGGCGCTCCTCTACGCGCTCGCCGAGGCCGGACAGAACGGCATCGACGACCCACAGGTGCTTGTCATCGGCGGCATCGGTCTCGTCGTGCTGGCGGTCTTCACGGTCGTCGAGTACTTCACGGAAGAGCCGATGATCGACGTGCGGCTCTTCTCCAACAAGCTCTTCTCGGCTGCCAACACGGTGCAGCTCGTCGGCTTTGCGGCTCTGATGGGCGGGCTCTTCCTCCTTCCGCTCCTCCTGCAGGCGGAGATGGGGCTCTCGCCGTTCGAGTCCGGCCTGACGACGTTCCCGCAGGCGATCGGCATCGTGCTCATGGTGCAGATCGGCAGCCGGATGTACGGCCGCGTCGGCCCGCGGCGGCTGATGATGGCCGGTCTCGGAGGCATCACGGCGACGACGCTGGCCTTCCTCTGGGTCGACCTGGAGACGAGCCAGTGGACGATCCGCGGCATCATGTTCGTCCGCGGCTGCTTCTTCTCGTTCCTCATCATCTCGCTGCAGACGGCGACGTTCGCCACGATCAGCCCGGAGATGATGGGCCGCGCCAGCGCGATCTCCAGCGCCGGGCGGCAGGTGGGAGCGAGCTTCGGTGTGGCGCTCCTGGCGACGGTGCTGACGAGCCGGCTGTCGGCCCACGACACGGCGCTCGGGCCTCTGGCTGACACGGGCGCGGCGCTCGACGCCTTCCACGAGGCGTTCGTCGTCGCGGCAGTGCTGGCGGCGGTCGGCGTAATCGCGGCGCTGCTCGTCAACGACGAAGACGCCGCGGTCTCGATGAACCTTGTCGAGGAGCCGGTCGGCGAACCGCCGGACGCCGAGGGCGCGGGCGCGCCGGTCAGCGCCGGCCGCTAGAGCGCGGCGGGCTCTGCTGGCCGCTGCTTGCCAATCTGGGAGGCAAGGCCGATAACGAAGCCGATGAAAGGCGCCATGGCGGTGTAGAAGACGATGGCGAGTGCGAGCCCGAAACCATCCCCCTGGTCGATGCCGCTCACGTCTCGAATGTCCAGCCCCTGCCACGCGATCTCGTAGGCTAGCATCGCCGACCAGCCGGCACCCCAGGTTAGGGCCAGCACCACGAGGACCGAGGCACCGATGGCCAGCCCCGGTGAGAGGGTGCGCGCCATGAGGAAGACCCCCGCGATGGTGGGTATGACCATCGCCCAGAGCATCAGATCGCCGAGGATGCCGGGAAATATCGGGGCGACCCACGGCGCCGCCGCGAGAAGCGCCACAGCGCCAAACGCAAGCACGGCGACTCGTCGCTGATCCGGGCGAGGCCGGGTTGCGACGCCTCTGAGGACGACAACAAGCAAGAAGAGCGCAAGTACAAGCACAAGGGCCCATGCGAATAGACGGGACGCCGCTTCTGGCGAAGATATCCCCGTCACCAACGCGAAACCGAATATGGCGAGAGCTATTGAGATGAGGACGTATTTCACATTGCTCCTCCGTTGGCAGCGGAGGCCGGCGCTACGCCGGCGTCTTCGCCTCCTCGTCGGTGGCTTCCCAGCGCTCCGCCCAGCCGGAGACGGCGCCGATGACGGACTCCAGGTCGCGACCCTTGTCCGTCAGCGCGTACTCCACGCGCACGGGCGTTTCCGGGACGACCGTGCGCGAGATGATGCCCTCCGCCTCCAGCTCCCTGAGCCGCTCGGCGAGCATGCGGTCGCTGAGGCCCGGGACCGTCCCGCAGATCTCGCTGAACCTCGAGACGTCGCTCATCAGCGCGCGCAGGACGGCGCCGGTCCAGCGCCGGCCGATCAGCTCGACCGCGCGATGATACTTGGGGCAGAAGGCGCCCATCTCGCTGTCCATCGCTTCCATTCTTATCGTTCGTAATAGGCTTGACAAGCGTAAGATAACGCTCGTACAGTAGCTTACTCGAAGTAAGTGCGGCAAGGCGAATCGAAATGCGAAGACCAATCGTAAAGCCAATAGATACACCAACGAAAGGAGGGCACGTGAACCTCAAAGCTTGCGGCCGCTGCGGCGGCGACCTGATCAGCGAAGAACTGCTGGACGAGACGGAGTTGGTCTGCCTTCAGTGCGGACACAGGGAGTTCGCACCACCTGACGCCCTTCCCAGCTACATCACTTTGGCCCGACAGCGGGCCCGGCGCGCCCGCCTCGCGGCCTAAGACAGGTCATCTCAGCCGAACCGGACTCCGGCGGTAGGGCCGGAGTCCGGTTCTTATCGTTTCGCGGCTGCTTGACCGGCCCCTTAGCATGTGCTCAACTAGGCGCGCAAACCTTCGCCCCAGCACGATCGGAGAAAGCCCTTGAAAGCCTGTATCAAGCCTGAAAACGGCAAAGTCGAGATAATGGACGTCCCGATCCCGGAACCCGGACCCGGCGAGATCGTCGTCAAGATGACGATGTGCACCGTCTGCGGCAGCGACATGCACTTCCTCGACGAGTTCGCCAACGAGATGCTCGGCTTCGCCTTCCCCGGCATCCTGCGACCCGAGGGGTTGGGGATGGGACACGAAGGCGTCGGCACCGTTCACGCCATCGGCGATGGCGTGACGAAGTTCGCCGAAGGCGAGCGCGTGGTGTCCTCCTGCCTGTTCGGCTGCGGCGTCTGCCACGAGTGCCTCGCGGTGGACCACGGCCAGTGCACCGGTGGCGGGCGCGTGCTCGCCGGCTGCCAGGCGGAGTACTACACGATCCCCTTCGCGGAACAGAACACGGCGAAAGTACCGGATGCCGTGAGCGACGAGCAAGCGGTCCTCGCCTCCGACATCCTGTCGACCGGCCTCGGCGCGATCGAACGCGCGGAGGCCAGCACCGGCTCGTCGGTGGCGGTCTTCGCGCAGGGCCCGGTCGGCCTGATGGCAACGGCGGCGGCCCGGGCGCTTGGCTGCGGCCTGGTCATCGGCGTCGACACGATGGACGACCGGCTGGAGCAGTCGAAGAAGTTCGGCGCCAACGTGACGATCAACGCCAAGGAGGAGGACGCGGTCGCGAAGATCATGGAGCTCACGGGCGGCTCCGGCGTCGACGTCGCGGTAGAGGCCGTCGGCACACAGGCGACGTTCGAAGCGGCGACGCGCGCGGTCAGGCGCGGCGGCGTCGTCTCGTCGGTCGGCGTATACGGGCTGACCCCGCAGCTGTCGATGCCGACGCTGACGCCTTCGTTCTTCCACCGCAAGATCGTGACGACCTTCTGCCCGTCCGGAGCCGACCGCATGGAGTACCTGATGAACCTACTGCAGTACGGCAACGTCAACGTGGATGGCATATTCACGCACAGGATGAAGCTGGACGACATGGCGAAGGCGTACAACCTCTTCCGCGACAAGACGGAGGGTGTTCTCAAGATCGCGATCACCCCTTAAGAAGGACTCGGACTCAACAGGGGGCGGCCAGGCGGCCGCCCCCATTGTTATGTCCGGCGCCCCGCCTGCCGCGCATCAGTAACGGGCCGCGTCGGATTAGCGTCTCTAGCTCCGGAACCGTACACCCCGAAATCGGAGACAGAAGATGCTTCAACGGCTCGCGTTCGGCAGCCTGGCGGCGCCGATGATTCTTTTCGTAGCGCTGCTCGCCATCCCCGGCTTCGACGAGCCGTGGGGCTCCTTTTCGTTCCACTTCTACATCGTTTCCGCCGCCTCACTGCTCGCGGCCTTCACCTGCCTGGTCCTCGTCCTCTCCGCCCGCTCCTTGCGCGAGACGCGGATCCTCTTCCTGGCGCTTTCGTTCTTCGCGCTGGGGATGATCTTCTCGATCCACGGGCTGCAGACGCCGGGCATCGTCTACGACGAAGCCAGCGCCGGGCTGGGGCGCTCGCCCTGGCTGGCGACGCTGGCCGCCGGTGTCTTCGCCACGCTCAGCGTCGTCTCCATTCCCCAGATCACCAACCGGGTCAACCTCCGGGTCCCCGAGGCCATCTTCATCTGGGGCGTCGGCGGCATCACGCTCTATTTCGTGGTCAGCATGGCGGCGCCAAACTGGCTCACGGAGTTCCCGACAACTAAGGAGTGGTTCCAGCACCTGCTGACCGTCGTCACCGTCGGCCTGCTCGTCTTTGCCGGCGTTCGGTACTATCAGTCGTACCTCTTCGCGCGGCTGCCGGCGCAGCTCTCTGTCGCCGTTGGCCTG
>JABAOE010015005.1_pt1 | contig 15839 bp, 14 predicted proteins | sample 7062141 | NCBI WGS metagenome assembly JABAOE01 (sample SAMN14538627, study PRJNA623070) | marine sediment metagenome | biome: marine biome [ENVO:00000428]; feature: marine pelagic biome [ENVO:01000023]; material: deep marine sediment [ENVO:00002113] | place: India: Gulf of Khambhat ... | reverse complement strand
TACGCCGGCGTTGATATGCACCACCGAGCCACCGGCGAAATCCCGGAACCCCAGGTCCCCCAGCCAGCCGCCGCCCCATACCCAGTGGGCCACTGGAATGTAGACCACCACCAGCCAGAGGGCTGAAAACCACAACATCGCGGAGAACCGCATGCGCTCGGCGAACGCGCCGACGATCAGCGCCGGGGTGATGATCGCGAAGGTGAGCTGGAACATCACGAACACGGTCTCGGGTATGGTGCCGACAACGCTGTCTGCACCGACGCCGCTCAACCAGGCCTTGCCGAACCCACCCACGAGCGCGCCGACGGCACCGCTTTCAAAGGTCATGCTGTAGCCAAAGGCAATCCACAGCACAGTCACCACACAGCAGATGGCAAAGCATTGCATCAGGATCGACAGCGCGTTGCGGCTCCGTACCAAGCCGCCATAGAACAGCGCCAGACCGGGCAAGGTCATGAACAACACCAGCGCGGTAGACGTGAGCAGCCACGCTGTATCACCCTTATCGATGCCGGCTTCCTGAGCGACCGCCCCCGCGGGCAGGCAGGCCAGCGTCAACGCTGGCAGATACGCCTTTTTCACGGATTTCCCCTTGCTTGTTCTTAGAATCGTCTGTTGTGCTCTATATCGCCTGGTCGCCGGTCTCACCGGTTCTGATGCGGTGCACCTGCTCCAGCGGCGTGACAAAAATCTTGCCGTCACCCACCTTGCCCGTCTTGGCAGACTCCACAATGGCTTCTATGGCGCGGTCCACCAGATCGTCGCTCAGCGCCACCTCCAGCTTCACCTTGGGCAGAAAATCCACCACGTACTCGGCACCCCGGTACAGCTCCGTATGACCGCGCTGGCGGCCGAATCCCTTGACCTCAGTGACGGTCATGCCCTGCACGCCCACTTCGCCCAACGCGTTGCGAACGTCATCGAGGCGGAAGGGTTTTATTATTGCTGTTACGAGCTTCATAGGATCTCCAGGAGAACTGCGCGCCGCGGCCCATCCCGCCGGCGGAGCGCCATTTTAGCGCCTTTGGCTTCAGATGCGAGGGTCGCCCAGGCCTCCCGAGCGGTCCAGTTCGCGAAAAGCCCGCGCCAGCTGCTCGTCCGTCAAGGACGCAGACTCCATGCCCAGCTCCGCCAGCAACTGCCGAGCCGCCGCGGTCACGCTCAGCCATTCCGCCCGATGGTTGAGCCACTGGCGCACCTTCAGGCCGTCAAACCAGGCGAAGAAGCGTTGGCAGTATGTGGCGGGCGAAGCCGTGTTGGCGCGAATCTCCGCCAGGCGCGCGGCGCAGCGCTTGCTGATTAGAAACTCCCGCAGCCTGGGGTCGACACCGGCCAGCAGCCCGGCGGTGGAATCGCCGATCCGGATACCCTCAAACAGAGGTTTGAGCAGCTGGAACCCGGACAGGCCGGGAGCCCGCAGCGTTGCACGGTGGACGTGGGCCCTGAGCGCCCGCCCGGTGCCGAAGGGGGTGCGGGTCGATAGCCGCCCATCCGGCCGCACCGTCGTAGCCGTCATGTCGTGGAATTCGCCCAGCAGCATCAGCTTCTTGAGGAAATAGAAATCCTCGCCCGCCTGCCGCCGGTTCATGCCGCCAACCGCGCAATAGGCCCGACTGGTGGTGGCCATGGCGGAACCGATAGTGTGGTAGGCATGGGGATGACCGATGGCGCGCAGCGCGTTCCGGCAATAGCGCATATAAAGCTCGTACCGGCCAATTGGCGTGGCCGCCGTGTGGGCGTCGTCATGCTCGAAATAGATACTGGCACCCACGCTGCGAGGGTGATCGCGAAAGTGGCTGGTCAGCGCGCGCCAGTAAGATGGGTCGACGCGACAATCCGCATCCAGCGCGCAGATCAAGCCGCCGCCGGCGCGGCTGCGGGCCAGGCGCCGGACAGCCTCGTCCATCGCCAGCTTGCGGGCCAGGCCTACGCCCGCCTGACGATTGGCCAGATTGGTCAGAATTCCGTGCACCCGCCGCCCCCCATCACCGCACGCCGCGTCAAAATCCCGGGCCTGATCCAGCAGCTGCTGGTTCCGCTCGTGGACGGCGCGAGGGTCGCTGGCGCGGGCGTTGATCAGCAACAGCACCTCAAACGCACCGGCGGGGGGCGCAGCGCGCCACAGGCTTTCCAACAAGGGCAGGATGGTGGGCTCGTCGTGGCAGGGCACCGTGGCCACGACCGTGAGATCGCCCGGTACCGGCGCCTGCACCAGAGCGTCGCCGCACGCTTGCTTGGTCAGGTAGCGGCGGGCCTGGTACCTTAGCGGCCCCGCGACAGCAACGTTGGACGCTTGCAGCATGGCGCGCTTATCCATCCAACTCAGCACAGCCACGGAGCGAGCCTGGGGCGATTTCATCGCGGCACGCTTCGATGAGTTTCTGGTTGATCATGCCAACTGTGAGCGCAAAGCCTCGGCTTTCGCCATGGGGTTGATTGTCAAGTATCCGGATCGGCCCACCCTGACAGATACCCTGATCAGCATCGCCCGCGAGGAGTTGGAGCACTTCCATCAGGTCTTTAAGCTCATGTCCGCGCGCAGTCTGACGGTCGGCCCCGACCAGCCCGATCCCTATGTGACCACGCTGAACGGGCTCGCGCGCCATGGGCGCGACGAGCGGCTCATGGACCGTCTGTTGCTGGCCGGGATTATCGAGGCCCGCGGCGCAGAGCGCTTTGCCATCGTGGCCGAGGCGCTCAAGGACGCGGACCTGCAGCAGTTCTATCATCAGCTCGCCAAGTCCGAGAAGAAACACGCGCAGCAGTTCATCTTAATGCTCCGGCCGCTGTTTGCTGAATCCACGCTGGCTGTCCGGCTCGAACAGTTGCTTGCGGCCGAGGGCACCATAGCGGCTGGGCTGCCGTGGCGGGCGGCTCTGCACTAGCGCAGCGAAATATATGTGGCCCACGCCCGGTCTACGGAACCAGACGCGACAGATGTGAAGGCCAGAAATGAACCGACGAATGCTATTGACCGCCCTGCTGGGCACACCCGCTCTGGCGTTGCCGCGAACGCTTCGCGCCGCGCAGCGGCCCCGAACCATGGCTGACATTACGATGCTGCAAAACAGCTGGCGGGATTTTGTTGCTGCCGATCTGGAATTGCCCTCGAACGCGGAGCGTCTCGAGCTCAGCCCAAACGAATGGCGTGGGCGGCTGGACGAGATGCAGTATCGGGTGCTGCGTGAAGAAGCCACGGAGCGCGCCTTCACGAGCCCGCTGAACGACGAGAAACGGGATGGCCTCTATCTGTGCGCCGGCTGCGATTTGCCCCTGTTTACGTCGGCCATGAAATTCGACAGTGGCACGGGCTGGCCCAGCTTCTTTACGACCGTCCCCGGCGCCTTCGGCACTAAGAAGGATTTTAAGCTGATCCTGCCCCGCACCGAGTACCACTGCGCGCGCTGCGGCGGCCACCAGGGCCATGTGTTTAAAGATGGCCCCAGACCCACAGGGCAGCGCTGGTGCAATAACGGACTCGCATTGAAATTCNNCACCACGGTCATGTGTTCAACGACGGCCCTGCGCCCACCAATGAACGCTGGTGTAATAACGGGGTGGCGCTGCGGTTCGCCCCCCTGGCGTAAATCCAAGAGGGGTGTGGCGTACTTAATAGACGCGGAAACCACCGTGGCGCCGACGGCTCAAATAATCCAGCCACCACAACCCGGCTAAAAATCCGCCCACCAGCGCAACCAGAACTGCCAGACCGACCCAGGTCAGGGGCATACTGCCCCGATAGCTGGCAAGCCGTTTCTGGAAAGTGGCGTTCTCATTCTGCAGCCGCTCAAGGGTTTCTTGGGCAGCTGCTTGGGAATTCACTGTGCTGGACAGGGTTGCCTCCAGCTGGCTGGCCCGCTCTTCGGCCTGGCGCTGGGCATCACGTGCTTCGTCCAGCTGGCCCTGAAAGTCGCCGTAATCGGCCTCCATCTCCGCAACCCGCAGCCGGGCAGGCTTTTCGCTGACCAGATAGGCAGCTTTGACCCAGCCTTGCCGGCCGTCGTCCAGACGGACCAGGGCATAGTTGGTGGCGCGCTCGATAACCTCCACCTGGGTGCCGCTCATCAGCGTTCGAAACGGCCGGTCGCTGGTATCAGGCGCCTGGTGAATACCCAGGCGCAACAGGTCCGTGACATACATGGTTTCCGCCCACGCCCATGGGGACTGGGTCGATCCCAGAACAATCAGCAGGCAGGTCAGCGGTCTCATGGCTATTGTTGCCCCTGGCGAGCGGTGCTATTTAACACAATAGGAATTATAGGCCCAGCAGGCAGGCCAGGCCGCGAACTGTGCATGATTCATAACCCGCTGTTTTATATGACCAAAGTTTTGCCTCCGTCGCCCACAGGACCCGGTCGTGGCGGCTGAGCAACCCGGGGTCCTCTTCCTGTGCACCGGCAACTCCGCCCGGAGCATCCTGGCGGAGGCCTTGCTGCGACATCTGGGGCGTGATCGGTTCTTTGCCTACAGCGCCGGCAGCCAACCGCTCGGCACGGTGAACCCGTTGGCGCTTGAGCTTTTGGCAGCGCGCAAGATAGACACCGCCGGCCTGCACTCCAAATCCTGGAATGAATTCGCCGGATCGCAAGCACCGCGGCTGGACTTTGTCTTCACCGTCTGCGGCAACGCTGCGCGGGAGGTTTGTCCCGTCTGGCACGGCACGCCGTTGCGCGCCCACTGGGGCATGCCGGATCCCGCTGCAGTGCGCGGCAGTGACGCGGCCAAGCGCATGGCATTCACCACGGCCTATGAGGTGTTGGCACAACGAATTGAGGCGTTTGTCAGGCTACCGTTGGCGGCCATGAGCCGCCCTGAGGCCCAACGGGCAGTGTCCCACATCGCCTGCTAAAGGGCGTGGGCCCAGCGCAGGAGCGCGTTCTGCAATTCCTCGCCGGGGCCCCGATGCGCATCCCGGGCATTGATCAGCGCAACCACGACGTAGGTTGGACCCGCAGGGCTATGCACGTAGCCTGCTACCGCGGCCACGTGATCGAGCCGACCGGTCTTGATGTGCAGGCGACCGGCCTCGGGTCGGCCCCGGAAACGACGCCGCGTGGTACCGTCCAGGCCGGCGAGAGACAGGGAGGCGAGAAACTCCGGCATGTGGGGGCTGCCGTAAGCGGTCAGCAAGACGTCGGCCAGCAGGCGCGCCGAGATCCGCGTCTCCCTGGACAAGCCGGCGCCGTTGGCCATACGCAGGCTATCCGCCGACAGACCATGAAAATCAAGGCGCGATATCACCGCCTGGATACCCGCGCTGTCGGTACCCGGCGATCCGCCATACTCGGCGCCCAGCGTGTATAGAAGCTGCCGGGTCATCACGTTGTTACTGAACTTGTTGACGCTGCGAATCACTTCCGCCAGAGGTTTTGAGGTCCAGGTGAAGAGCGGCTCGACGTCTCCGGGTGCCAGATCTTTGCGCACCTGGCCATCGAAAATCCCACCCAGCTGGTGCCACAGAGCGCGGAACAGACCGTACAGATACGTGTGATGCTCGAGCACGGTCCGGCTCATGGCGTAACGTTGGCAACCGCTGGGGAAGTTACCTGAGAATGTGGGCATAGCGCCGGTCTGCCGATCCGGAATGCTGAAGCTGATACCAGCCTGATAGCCGCGGCAACGGCCAGTCGCCAGGCGCAAGCGGTTGCGAATCTCAAGATTCGCAAGCTCCGGGTCTGCGGCAATGCGCACCTTGCCGCCCGCTGCTGGGAAGAATTGAAAGCGCACCGCTTTGAAATTGGTCAGCAACGCATTGGGGACCACGTTATAGGTGCGAAAAGGTTGACCATCGAACGCCCCGGGATCCTCCAAGGGCACGGCAAAATAGCTGTCATCGATGAGCAGATCGCCGGTGATCTCAGCCAGACCGACCCGGCGCAATTCGGCCAGGAGCTTCCAGAATTCCTCGGCCACCAGATAGGGATCGCCGTAGCCTTTCAGCAGCAGATCACCATCCAGCACGCCATTCTTGATCTCCCCCAGGGCGTAAACCTCCGTCTTCCAGGTATAGGCAGGACCAAGATAATCAAGCGCGGCCCACGTGGTCAGAAGCTTGACGGTTGAAGCAGGGTTACGGGACTGGTCAGGATGAAACGCCAGAACGGGCTTGTCAGCACCGACGGCTTGAACAATGAAGCTCACCTGATCCGTCGCGATGCCGTGACCATCGATCACTCGCTGCACGGCCGCGGGTAGCTCCGCGGCGCCGCAGGTTATGCTGTAGGCGATGAGCGCAACAAGTGAAATCAGTCCCGCGGTCTTCATGGGGCGGCATTGTGCCCAAGCCCTGATGGCCACACAAACGGCACCCTGGCACGGCCCGGTGCGAGATGTTCCTGAGCATTGATCAGGGCGGGCACGCCAGTCGTGCGATTCTCTACGATCGGCGTGGCGACGTCGTCGCAGAGGCCATGCGACCCGTGGCGACGATGCGCAGCGCCGGCCTTAGAGTCGAGCAGGACCCCGGCGAAATGCTGGCGTCCGTGCGGGACGCGGTGGACGAGGTCATTCGCCGTGCAAATGTCCCGGCAGCAGAGATTGACGCGGCCGGTCTCGCCACCCAGCGTTCCAGTCTGATCTGCATGGATCGCACCACAGACGAGACGCTCACGCCGGTGATCAGCTGGCAGGACCGGCGCGCCGCTGACTGGCTGGCCGCCTTCGCCGAATCCGCCGACCTGGTCAAGGCACGCACCGGGCTGCCGCTATCGCCTCACTACGGGGTCAGCAAGCTGGCTTGGTGTCTGGAACACGTTCCCCGGGCCCGCGACGCATCTCGGCAGGCGCGACTGATTGCAGCCCCGTTGGCCACGTTTCTGATACACGGCCTGGTGAAGGAACGGCCCTGGCTGGTCGACCCTGCCAACGCCTCCCGCACTCTGCTGATGAACCTGAGCACCCTGGACTGGGATCCCCATCTGCTCGCCCTGTTTGGTGTGGCTGCAGCTGACCTGCCCCGGATTACGGACACCTGCGATACCTTCGGCGAGCTGCGCAGTGCACCTGTTCCCTTGCGGGTGGTAAACGGCGATCAGGCCGCCGCCATTTTCGCCTGGGGCGACCCGACTCCCGGCAGCGCCTTTATCAACATGGGCACGGGCGCCTTTATCCAGGCCATAGCTGGCGACCAACCTATCCCGGATCCGGCGCTACTGACGAGTATCGTGCAGGTCGTGGATGATCAGCGTCTGTATGTCCTGGAGGGCACCGTGAACGGGGCGGGCAGCGCTGTGGATCAAGTTGGGCGGGAGCTGGGTCTGTCCGATAGCCGGTTGCGCGCAGCCGCGGCTGATTGGTTAAACGGACCGCAGCCGGAGCTCGTGTACCTGAACGGCATCGGTGGCTTGGGATCCCCGGACTGGGTGCCCGATCTCCCCAGCCGCTTTGTGGGCAGGGGGCCACCAGCTGAGCGCATGGTGGCCGTCTACGAGAGCATCGTCTTTCTATTGCTGCGCAATCTGGATCGGATGCGCCAGCGGCTGGCTATCAGCCGCCTTGTTGTCAGCGGTGGCCTGGCCACGTTGGATGGACTGTGCCAGCGCCTGGCAGACCTGTCCGGGAATCCGGTGACGCGGCCGGAGAGTCAAGAGGCCACGGCCCTGGGCACCGCCCGACTATTGGGTTTGCGCCCGCAGCAGCCACCCGCCGCCCAGGTATTCCACCCCGCCGAAAATCCTGACCTCAAACAGCGATATCAGCGCTGGTCGGCAGCACTGCAGCGCCATATCAACGACTGGTGCGGTTAGGCCCGCTTAGACAAAACCCGCGAAGCGCGCAACCGCCGCAACCATGCAGGCGGCAACCACCAAACCGAGCACGACGACGCTCGCTTCCAGATCCATTGGCTCCCGCTCTTGGTTCATGGGTCGATGATTCGGTGGTGGCAGCCGTCCGGCTAGCCGGCCACGACGACCTCCCGGGGGCTGCTGGCCGCCAGATCGGCCAGAACGTCATTGAGGGGCTGAGGTCGGCCCAGATGGAACCCCTGACCGTAGTCCACGTCGATCTCGCGCATCTTGGCGGCGACGTCTTCGGATTCCACGTACTCGGCGATGGTCCTCAACCCCATGACCTTCGCGACCTGGGCAATAGCCACCACCATCGACTCGGAAATTTGATTGGCCGCGGCCTCGCGGACGAAGCTGCCGTCAATTTTCAAAGTCTGAACCGGCAGGTTTCTCAGGTAGGCAAAGGAACTCAGCCCGCTGCCGAAATCATCCAACGCAAACTGGCAGCCCAGATCGGTCATGGCCCTGATGAATTGCTCGGCCTGCTCTAAATTGGCAACGGCGCCGCTTTCGCTGATCTCCAGGCACAGGTGGTTTGGCGGCACTCCGCTGCTGCGCACGTGGCTGACCAGAAACTGCAGGAAGCCGTCACTGCCCAGGGACTGGCCGGAAATATTGATGGCAAAGCTGAGGGCACGGTCGCTCAGGATAGGCACGTAGTCCCGGAGGGCGCCCAGCGTGTTGCAGAATACCCAGCGATCGATAGCGGGCATGAGCTGATAGCGAACCGCCGCCGACAGAAATCTGTCCGGTGCTACCAGCTTGCCGCTTCCATCCTGGAGCCGCACGAGCACCTCGAAAGCCACCGGATCCAGACCGGCCGTCCGCAGATCGCAGATCGGCTGTGCATACAGCCCGAACTGATTCTCGCGCAAGGCGTCCTGCAGGCGAGTGAACCAGTACATGTCATTGTGCCGGTTGACAATGGACACATCGTCATCTTCGTACACCTCGACACGATTGCGGCCCCGGTCTTTAGCCGCTTTACAGGCCACCTCCGCCACCGCCAACGCATGAGAAAACTGCTGCCCTCCGCAAGCACAGGGCGCCAGGCCGATGCTGACCGAGATCGGCACAGTGCGATCTCCCTTGAGGTAACGCAGGCTGCCCACAGCCTCGCGCAGACTCTCAGCGAGACCCCGACTTTCCTCAAGGTCTCGATCGACCAGCAAGAGGGCGAAACGATCGCCGGCAATCCGACCAATCAGGTCTTGGTCGCCGAGCTGATCGCGCAGCACATCGGCGAAGCGCCTGATGACGTCGTCCCCGGCCTCAAAGCCAAAGGCATTGTTCACCACGTGCAGCTTATCGATGTCGATGTAAAGCAGGCAGTGCGCGACGCGGGTCGGGTTCTCATCCAGCAGAGCCTGCACCTGTCGCTCGAAGGCAAGCCGATTCAACAAGCCCGTGAAACGATCGTAACTGCTATCCAGCAAGCTGATCGCCTTGCGACTCAGCAACTGCAGGATGCGCTCGTCCCGCCGCTGGAAGTCGGCGGCCAGTGGACTGCGAAACATGCCCAGGATGCCCGTTACCCGTTTGTCGAGATCGTGAATCGGGCAGCACAGAATCTTATAGGCGGGCGCAGCAGCTCCGGGCTGCTCCAGGACCCGATTCACGACCATGGGCCGGTCGTGGAGCCGCGCCCAGGCCAGCAGGTGCCGGTAGGTTCGGGTCAGGACAGTTTCCGAGACATCCCGGCTGACCCCGGCGCCATGATGGCCGCAGACGGTTAGTTTCTGCTCGGGAAGAACCAGGCCACCCATCTCGCAGTCCAGGTGCTCCACGCAACCCTGAACCAGCTGCTGCAGAGCGTTGTGGGTGCACACGGCGTGGTCGTCAACGGCCAGCAACAACTCCAGATCAGCGCTGTCGCTGGCGGTCGCAGTCGCCTGCGGCGCGCTCAGGCTGCGCACGTTGCGTTCCAGATTCATACGGCTTTCTATGCAGACCACCACCGGCTGCAGCAGGCTTGGGACCAGAGTGTTTGGGGTCGCCCCGTCGCCCAGCTCGACTGCCAGCACGCCCAGCAGGGTCTCGTCAGCGCCGCCGCAGAGGCGAAACAGGCAGACCCGCTCGCCGCCCTGGGTCGCCATGACCCGACCAGTGCGCGGAATCTGCTCGGGACTCTCCTCCAGCAACTGCGCCACCAGCGCGTGCGCGTCCAGTCCCTCGCACCCGTAGAACATCCAGATCGGCACTGCGTCAGGGCCGTACAGGCCCACGTTACCGGCCCGCGGCAGCAGCATCTTGATGAGTTGGCCGAAGGGGCCGAAGGCGTCGATGTCAGGGCCGGCGGCGGTCAAAACCACCACCCAGGCTGGCCGTGGGGCATGTGTGCTGATCCAGATTAATTCAAATCCGGACTATGCCCAGCGGGCCTCAGGTAATCTTTGATGAATGTCGCAAAGCCGGGAGATAGTTGGGCTTCAGCGCCCCTGCTCGGCCAGGAAACGGGGCAGGTTGACCGCACCGCCGTTAACCACAGTGAGCCGCTCAGCGGGCCCGCCGCCGTCGCGAACCAGCTCTGCATAGATACGCACGATGCTGGCGGCGTAACCGTCTGCCTGCTCAATAGACATTTTGCGCACTGTCGCGCGCACACAGGGCTCGCCGCCTAAGGGCTCTACCCGGTGCAGAGCCATGCGCAGGTCCGCGAAGCTGTCGCGCACCGATTCGGGCAGTTCGCTGTCTGCCAAGTCATCCAGATGTTCGGTATATGCAGCCGCAAGTCTCTGTTTTACTGGCCCTTCACTCACCAGTCTGAGTACTGCGGATTCGAATCGCTTTGCCAAGTAGGACATTGGAGCGCCTCTGTTGTTATTATTTTTGCGCCGCATGACCAGGGCTTACTTATTTGGATCAACGCCCTATGTGCATTAGGTATACCAAATTATGGGAAGGCGGTGCAACTTATGGACGCGTTTGTCAAGACTCTGCCAAGCCTGGGTGACGGGCGAACCACGCAAGCACGTAGGCCACTTTCGTCATAATCTGGCTGGGCCGCGCGCTGATGCCGTGGGACGCTCCGGGAAAGCGCACCAGCACGCTGTCCACACCTCGTAGCCGGAGCGCCTGATAGTACTGCTCCGCCTCCGCGATGGGCGTGCGGTAGTCGGCCTCGCCGGTCAACAGCATGGTCGGGGTTCGGACCGCGTCCACCAGCGCCAGCGGCGAGCGCCTCCAGTAATGCTCGGGAACCCGCCATGGCAGGTCAGGAAACCAGTATTTGGCAAAGAAGTTTGGATTGTCCGTGGTCAACACAAAGCTGGTCCAGTTCACCACCGGCTCTTGTACCGCCGCGGCTTGAAACCGATCGCTCCTGCCGAGGATCCAACTCGCAATCGTGCCGCCGCCGCTGCTGCCCGTGATGAATAAACGCCTGGAGTCAACAAAACCCAACTCGATGGCAGCGTCCACTCCCGAGAGCAGATCATCCGCGTCCTGGCCGGGATAGTTATGGTGAATCAGGTCCGCAAACCCCTCACCGTAGCCGGTGCTGCCGCGGGGGTTGGCAAACAACACGACGTAGCCCGCAGCAGCGTAAAGCTGCAGTTCCACGGCGAAACGTGGTTCATAGTGCTGAAAGGGGCCACCGTGGACCTCGAGTATCAATGGGTAACGGCGCTTCGGGTCAAAGTCCGGTGGCAGCAAAAGCCAGCCCTGAATGGCCCGCTGGTCGACGCTGGATTCCCAAGTCAGCGCCTGCAAGTCTGCCAGATCGCGATGAGCTAGCAGATCCTCATTCAAGCTGGTGACCGTGAGGGTCTCAGCGCCGCGCAACACGGCCACATCCGCCGGTCGATCGGCCGCCGCCCGCACGTAGGCGATCGTGCCGTCGCGGGCGACGCTGAAAGACCCGCCGCCATAGGGTCGGGCCAGGCTGGTGCCTCCCAGGTCCTGCACCCGCGGCACCACGCCACCGTGCAATGCTGCGCGGCCCACCATGCCGCGGCCGTGATCCTGATACTGCAAGAACAGATGCTGACCGCGGCTGTCCCACACGTGGCCGCCAATACTGCGATCCAAGCCGGTTTCAATCATGCGCGAACGGCCGCTGCCGCGATCCAGCAGGTACAGATTCAGCCTCTGATAACTTCGCAATCGATCATCAAATCCCAGATAAGCCACCCGCGTGCCATCCGGGGACACGACGGGCGCCACGTCCGGGCCCGGCCGATCGGTCAAGGCGGTGATCCGACCCGAGTCCAGGTCCACCTCGTACAACTCAGAGTTCAGCGGCTCCCGTTCCCAGTCGTCGCGGCGGTTTCCCGCCACTACCAGGGCGCTGCCATCGGGCAACCAGGCGGGCGCGCCGCTCAGGTTGTAATCACCCGCGGTCAGCTGACGAGGGTTACCGCCCGCAGCGGAAACCACGAACAGGTGATGGTAACCGTCGCGCAGGTAACCTCGACCGTCGGCACGATAAACCAGCCCATCAATCACCCGGGGTGGCGGCGCCCATGCCGCGCCTTCCGGTTTCGCAGGTAGTGTCGTCAACGGCGCCTTGCTTACGGGCACGAACTTCAGAAAAGCGATCTGGCGGCTGTCCGGTGACCAGACCAGGTTGCGGGGCGGATTGCGCAGCCGCGTCACCTTATTGGCCTCGGCGGCGTCCAGCGCTCGAACGAACAGTTGCGCCACACCGCCTTCGCCGCCCAGGTAGGCCAGTCGCGAACCGTCCGGCGAGAACCGTGGCCCGCGATAACTGCCCTCACCGCTGGTCAGGGGCCGGTGATTGCCGCCGTCGCTATCAACGATCCACAAGTGGGAGCGCCGCCGATCGGCCAGCCGGTCCATGAAGTTGCGCACGTAAACGATGCGATCGCCAGCGGGTGCAATCTGGGGGTCCGTTGCCCATTCCAACTCGAAGAGATCGGACAAACTCAGGGCGTCGGCAGCGAGAGGTCCGGCCAGGACCGCCCACAGACCGAACAAAGCAAGGCGCGACACGCTAATCGTTCTCCAGAATAATTTTGCCGAAGTGTTGCCGGTCATCCACCATCTGATGGGCGCGGGCAAGCTCCGCCATGGGCAACACGACAGAGACCGGGGCTTTGAAGGTGCCCTCTGCAAACAGGGCTATCGCGATTTCGCGAAACTGGGGCATCGTGTGCGTGAGGAAGCGCCGGCTCGTGGAGATGCTCATGCTCAGCAGCGCCAGATTGCGACTGCCGATGGCCAGATCGAAGCACACCTGACGGCCACCGGTACTGCCGTACATCACCACTTTGCCGTCCATTCCCATGGCGGCGAGCAAGCTGGCCGCAGTTTCCTCGCCGATGGTCATCAGGCCCACATCCACGCCCGCACCGCCGGTATCCCGCTGGACCGCTGCCAGGAGGTCATCGGCCTTGTAGTTGTAGACCGCATCAGCGCCCCATTCCCGGGCAACGGCCAGCTTCGCGTCCTGACTCGCCGTGCCCGCCACCCAGCAGCCGCGCCACTTGGCGATCTGCAACGCCGCGCTACCCACGCTGGAGGCAACCGCCTCAATCAACACCCGCTGGCCTTTGGCTACAGCAGCGACCGTCTCCAACGCATGCCATGCGGTCAGCCAGCCCACGGGAATGGCCGCACCCTCAACGAAAGACAGCTGGTCCGGCAGCGGCATGAGATGATCCGCATCGAACAGCGCGGCTTGCGCATGGGAGCCCCGGGCACGACCGAAGACCCGTTGCCCCTCGCTGAACTCGGTCACGTCACTGCCGCAGCGCACCACGACGCCGGCGGATTCCATCCCCATCACAAAAGGCAATTGCTGTCCGCCGTAGGTTCCAGCGCGCATCCGGGTTTCGGCAAAATTGATTCCCGAGGCGCGCACCTGCACCAGAACCTGGCGCGGCCCCGGGATGAGCTCACCCAACTCACGCCACCCCATGACCTCGGGCCCGCCGAATGCCTCAACCCGGTAACCGTACATAGGCAATCCCCTTATCTGAATCGTCCGCTAAGGACGCTGTCCGGCCAGGCGACGCTCCACTTCCTCGACCTCCAGACCGGAGGGCAAGGGCTCCAGGAGCAGGTAGAACAGTCCCGCCAATACCAATGGCACCGCCACGAACAGCGAGAACGCCTGGTTCCAACCCAGCCGTTCCACGGCGGTCAGCACGAGCACCGGGCCGATAGCCGTTCCAAAAGTTACGGCCAGGGAACTTGAGAAGGCAAGGCCAGTGGCACGCAGACGCGTGGGAAACACCTCAGCCACGAAGGCAAACTTTACGGCGGCGGCCCCGTAAAAGAACATGGACATCACCGCGAAAGCGACGATGCTGGATGCGAAGCCGGTGGTTCCCCAGATCAACCACATGAAAGCCGCCGCGCCCGCCAGGGTCCAGATCACGACCGTACTGCGCCGGGTGAGCACAAACTCGCCCACCAGGGCGGCCAGCAAATAACCGAACACGGACAGGCCGTTGCCTAAACCCACCAGATACGCCGAAGAGCCTATCGCGTAGCCGCGTGCCTCCACAAAATAGGTGGGGAACAGCAGCGCTGATCCGCCGTAAGCGATGACGAACAGGAACTGGGCGATGAACAAGGTCACGGTGCGGCGCCGCATCACCGGCGTGAACAATTCCTTGAAACGGCCGCGTTCAGCGGGCTCCGAAGCGCTCTTAAAGCGGTCGCTTTCCTGTAGATAGCGGTGAATCACCCAAACGTACGGAATACTGATCAGACCCACCAGAAACAGCGCCCGCCAACCCACGATCACCAGCAAGGGCGCAGCGAACAGAGAGGCGGCGAACCAGCCCATGGGATAGCCCGTTTGCAGCATCCCAGTAAAAATCCCGCGATAGCGAGCGGGCGCCTGCTCTGCCACTAATGCGCCGCTCACGGGGTAGGAGAGACCGCCCGTGGCGATGGACAGCCCACGCAGCAGCGTCAATGTGATGGGACCTGTCGCCAGAGCGTGCGCGGTGATAAACATGGAGGAACTGAGAATGGATACTTCCAGCATCCGCCGCCGCCCGTGGCGGTCGCTGAGCAGCCCGAACCAGACCAGCAGCACACCGCCCAGCGCAAACGAGAAGAACAGTACCCAGCGCAAGTCGCCCAGGCTCAAACCCCATTCCGCACGGATAACCGGCAGCGCGTAGCCGAACAGCGCCAGATCCATCTGGCTGAACGCGTAAGCCGCCCATAGAATCCCGAACGTCCTGGATGTGACGCGGATGGAAGCTTTGTCAGTCAGGGTCTTGCCGTCCCATGGTGGCTGGTTGGTTTATAGGGCACAAAGCCCGCTGTCATTAAGGTCCGGGCCAACAGCAGTGCCAACCAGAATACGGCAAGGGTGAGCTTGGCCGCCATCTGTTCTTGGACAACCGCCCGGCGCCCAATAACAGCCAGGCCTGCGGCACCCGGACAGGCGCGTTGGGTGATCGGTTTAAGGCTCAGCGCGCAGCAACGTGCCGACCTGCTGGCGTTTCCGAATGGGCCGTCTGATCCCGGCTTGATCCGCAATCCGACGTGGCTCGATCCCTTTGCCGGGCCGCCGGCTGCGTCCTCACGCGTCCATTGCCTCCCGGAACGGTCGCAAGGCGCTGAACAGAATGAGGGCGGCTAGGGGTGCAGCGAGGCCTGAGACAATCGCGATCGAATACCCCACTGCCATGTCGTCCTTGAACACATAGTCGGTGAACAGGGCCGCGATCGTAGGGCCCCAGGCAATCCCACAGAGATTGACGGCAAACAGGTACAAGGCTGAGACCTGACCGCGCATCTGGTTGGGCGTTACCAGCTGCATGGCGGCAGCAGCCGGGCCGAAGGGAAAGCTGGAAAAAAACAGCAGTGGACACAGCAGCACCAGGGACCAGACCGGATCAGGCATAAGCGTGGCGGTGGCAGCGAACGGGGCGAGGGCTACAGTACCAATGGCGGCAGCACGCAGCGGCGCATCCCGATAGCCGCGCTCGCTGAGGTAGTCGCTGAACCAGCCGCCGCAGACGATGCCGGCGCTGCCGAAAACGAACACTAACAGCCCGAGGGAAATGCCGATCTCCGGCGCCGTGTACCCGAACTTGCGAATAAAGAAGGCCGGCGTCCAGG
>JABAOE010006224.1_pt2 | contig 15842 bp, 12 predicted proteins | sample 7062141 | NCBI WGS metagenome assembly JABAOE01 (sample SAMN14538627, study PRJNA623070) | marine sediment metagenome | biome: marine biome [ENVO:00000428]; feature: marine pelagic biome [ENVO:01000023]; material: deep marine sediment [ENVO:00002113] | place: India: Gulf of Khambhat ... | reverse complement strand
AATGAAAGATGAAAAAGAGAATTAATATCAATATAGGAGTATGATTTGTAGAAATTATTTGTAAAGTGTCTTCATATAAGAAATCTAAAAAGATGAATTTTTGCATGGCATAGATAAATCCATCATAATCAGAAACACGAAATGGTATCCAAGCCAGAAAAACAAAATATTGTGTGATAAGAATTGAAGATATTTTTCCAATTCTTGTTTTAAAGAAATAAAGTTCTTTTAATTTTGGAAATCTATCCAAAATTAATTTGTGAATAGCAAGATATGAACCATGTAATAATCCCCAGATTACAAAATTCCAAGATGCCCCATGCCATAAACCTCCAAAAAACATCACAGTAGCTAAATTAAGATAAGTTCTGCTTGGAGATTTGCGATTTCCCCCTAATGGAATATAAAAATAATCTCTCAGCCAACTTGAAAGAGAAATATGCCATCTTCTCCAAAAATCTGAAGGCGAAGTAGCAAAGTATGGTTTATTGAAATTGATAGGAATCTTGAATCCTAAAATTAATGCAGCGCCAATAGCAATATCAGAATATCCTGAAAAATCACCATAAATTTGAATTCCAAACGCAATGGTTCCTAAAATAATCGTAAATGATTCTGAGCCTATTGGATTCGATAAAATAGAATCAACTAAAGGAGAAATATTGTCGGCAAAAAACATTTTTTTCAAAAAGCCAAATGCAATTAAGGTTATACCAAATTTGAGATTTGATCTATGAATTACTATTTGACGGAGTCTATTAGATGTTTGAGAATTTTCAATTTTTTCTCGTAGTTGTGGTAAAAATTCTTTTGCTCTAAGTATTGGACCTGCAACAAGTTGTGGGAAAAATGATACGAATAAAGCAAATTCCCAAAATGATTTACTAGGAGATAAAACACCACGATAGATATCTACTACATAGCTAATGGTTTGAAAAGTATAGAAGGAAATTCCTATTGGTAATATTAAATTCAAATACGGAATGTTTGTTCCAAGATCAAAATAATTTCCCAATATATTGAATTGAGTTACTGCAAAATCAGAATATTTGAAAAAACCAAGTAAACCTAGATTTCCTGCTAAACTAACACTAAGTAAAATTTTCTTTTTAGAATGATCTTTTGTTTTCCAAATATGTTTTCCTATATGATAATCTAATATGGTTGATATAATTAAAAGAGAAATTAAGTAATTGCTTGTATAATAAAAAAAGAAATAACTACAACCTAGTATGAATAAATGTTGAAATCTTCGATTTTTAATTACTCCAATTATTAATAATACAAAAACAAAAAAAACTATAAAATCTAAAGTATTGAAAAGCATTATGTTAAATTCTCCATTAAAATATCACTAATATCGTGACTAAAAATTGAAGCAGATTGATTTGTTGCAATATGATTAAAATGATTCCATACTTGCATGTTCTGATATTTATCAGTTAAAGAAAAAATTACAGGAATTGAATATTTGTTTGATAATTCAGTTAAAGCTAATTTAAAATTAATTTTTTCTTCATCTGATAACATTTCAAGGAAAAATTTGTCATGAGGAGTAACGAATAAAATTGTATTAATTTTATTTTCATTTAATTTATGAAGAATTTTTTCAATTCCAATTATCTGAATTTTACCTAATTCAGAATTTGGATAAAAACAAAAATCATTTATGATGTTTTTTAATTCATTTTCAGATACAATTTCTGTAGATATAGGAGATATAGTGTAAAAAGGAGCATATGGATCACTACTAAATTTTGTTTCTACATTAATTCCCAAAAAATTTCTTATAGTTTCTAACGTAGTTTGTTTAGGTTGTCCAAGAGGAGAAAGTTCTTCATAATAATTTTCAAAAATTAATTCTAATGGAAGAGCGTCTTTAGGTGAAGGTAATGGATAATTTGTAGACAGTTGTTCGCATGTTACTGACCTTACTGAAGATTCAATATTTGATTTGAGTTGTGAACTATATCCAAAATCTCGAAAACCAATTCCATATAAAACAAGTTCTGGTTTTGATTCAATTAAAGATTCAATTACTTTTAGTCGATCAGTTGGAAGATCTCTTGGCTTACCTAAATTATAGACTTTGTAATTTACATTATTTTCTGTTAAAATTTGATTAACATATGTAGCGTTTATTCTTGCTACTTGACTAGAACCAACTATGAAAATATTTTTTTCGTCTAAAGAAATTTTTTCTTTATAAAATTTCATTTCTAACCTAAGATTATCATCAAATTGGGATTCGTTAGTATTTACAAAAGTCCAAACAAAAATTAGTGCGATAAGAAAGCTTGCTGAAGATAATAATGCGATATGTTTGCTCGACGTCAATATTTAAAAAAACAGCTAAAAACTACTGATAAACTGCTTGCAAAAAAATAGTATTAATTTACCTAAATTTTATCACACAATTATATTAAGCCAGACTAAATCTGTGAAAAATCAATATCAGAAAGCTCTCTTTCAAAGTAACTCTATCATTAAATATGGATTAATTTTGAAAAAATTATGACTAATAAATTTTTATTAAAACATCCTAAAATTAACCCTTTTAATTATTCGTTAGAAAAAATTGTACGATTAAGTACTGCATCATTACGAGGAAAACCCACATTCTTAATAGTTGGTGTTCAAAAATCGGGTACATCGATTTTATATGAATACATCTGTCAGCACCCTAAAGTTAAAAGAGCGTACACAAAAAAAATCGAACGAATTTTTGGAAAATATACTGTAGAAATGGGACACCATTCTTCAAATTATCCAATTCTGAAAAATGATGAAATAACTGGAGATGCACGACAAGATTATTCTTTTCAACCAAATGCAGCAAAGAATTTAAAAAAAATTCTTCCAGACGTAAAACCTATTTTTATTTTAAGAAATCCAGTTCAAAGAACTATTTCTCAATATAATATGAATAAACGTATGAACAATGAGAGTTTATCATTAGATGAGGCATTAGAAAAGGAAGAAGAAAGAATTAGAGATGAATGGGAAAATATAATAAAAAATCCAAATCATGACAGACGTAAATTATGGAATTATTCTTACAAGGCTAAGAGTATTTATGTAAATTATATTCCAGAATGGTTGGAAGTTTTTCCCGAAGTATTAATAATAAAATTAGAAGCTTTGTTAGAAGATCCTCAAAGAGTTATATCTAAAGTTTTTAAATTTTTGAAATTGGACGATTGTAAAATTGAAGAAAAACTATACAAATACAAAACTCATAAAAATCAAAAATTAGAAGAGTTTTTTTCACCGTTTAATAAAAAATTTAACGAAGTTTTAGGCACTGATTTTTACTAATTCCAAATTCTACTAACACCAATTGGAATATCAGAATTAATTTTTTTAATTTTTGGATTTTTATCTAAAAATTTAATAATTTTATTCAGTTTTATTGGAAATGTATGTTTTCCTAAAGAAGAATAAATTAGTCTTGCAACCCAAAGATCTTGTGGAGAGTCAACGGTTAATCTTATTTCAGGTCTTTGAATATCTTTTTTAGGCGATATTTGATTTATTTTGAATTTTTTCTGATTTTCATTAATGTATAATGTACATAATTCACTTCTATGACGCTTAGATCCTTTTTTATGTGATAATTCAAGTGAATCAAGATTAATTATTTCAAAAAAGGCCCCAAGTGGCAATGGATTGTAAAAAGACAGATCATATTTTCCCGATAGATGACTTTTGATTAAGTCATCTATTCCTTCCCAAAAAATATAGGGATTTTCAGAAGTGATTCTAAAGACAATTTTTGCATGTACAGCTTTTGCTCCAAGAATTAATCTATTTAGAACATCTCTGTCATTACCTGTTACATAATTTAGATTATGTTTTTTTGCAAATTCAATAAATGGTTCATTTCCAACATTTTTACTTATAGCAAGAACAACATCATCAATTAATGACGATTTTTTAATTTGTTTAATTAATAGTTCTAGAATTGTAAATTTATCTATTAGCTGTAGAGGTTTTGCATAAAGTCTTGAAGAATCAACTCTACAAGCAATTACAGCAGCTATTTTTGGTTTTGTATCATATAGTAGATTCAAATTAATTTTTTTATTTTTATCAATTTTTTGTTTAGTTAATTTATTATTTATTTCATAAAATGAAATTAATTTTTTATCTTTGGTTCTTTTAAAATCTAATAGATTTTTTTCAATTCTTTTTCCTTTTCGAATAGTTTTTTTTGCTATTGGATTTTTTTTGTGAATATTTCTATAATTTAATTCATTTTTTGAAAACGATACTTCAGATTTTCCTAAAGATGTTATTGATTTTTTTAATAATTTTACCATTTCAGTAAATTGTTTAGGATTTAATGCAGAATAGTAATCCAAACCTTTTTTTTGTCGATCTAAAGTGATATGTTTTTCAATCACTTTTGCACCTTTAGAAACTCCAATAATTGGAATAATATTTGCCATTTCTGAATTTCCTGCAACATGATCCATTAGACCTACAGGTAATCCAAATTTTTTATTTAGATATTCAATTCGATTTAGATTTAGATCATTGATTTGAGTTGGATAACCTTGATAACCATGCATTAAGATTATTGGTTTTTTTGTATGATTTAGGATAGAAATTGCTTTTGATATTTCAAATTCAGTACAACCTGCCGCTGAAACTAAAATAGGAATTTTTTTTTTCGAGAGCAAATCTAACAAATTGGGATTAGAAACATCTGCAGAATGAATTTTTATTCCATCTATTCCAAGTTCAAGAACTTTATTTGCGCTTTTTTTTCCAAAAACATCAAAAAATACCGAAAGTTTGAGTTTTTTAGAATATTGTACTAATTTTTTCCATTCATTTTGTGTCATTTGTAATTTCTGATATAATTTGTAATTTTCATGAGATGGTTCTGCTAATTCATCTGGGAAAAATCGTTGAAATTTAATTGCGTCTGCTCCGGTTTTTGATACTGCAGAAATGATTTTTTTAGCAGTTTCAAAATTCCCTTCATGACTATTTGCCATTTCAGCAATTATAAACAGATTTTTTTTTTCTAAAATATTCATAGATTGATTGAAAAATATTTAGTATTAAAACTCTTTAGAGAAAAGCAAACATTATCAATAAATGGTAAAGTGAGTATTATAGATGAAAATTAGTTTAAAACCAGTTAGAAAAACAGATTGCCCTTTTCTTTATGAAATGTTATTAGAAAGAGATGATAGAGTAAATATTTCACATAGAAAAATGCCTACTTATTCTCAACATGTAAAATTTGTAATGTCTAAACCATATTCCAAATGGTATATAATAAATTATGACAATGAAAAATTAGGTTCTATCTATTTGTCTAAACAAGATGAAATTGGAATATTCATTAAAAGTACTAATCAACGAGGAGGAGTTGGTCAAAAAGCTCTTAAATTGTTAATGCAGAAAAACCCAAGAAATCGTTATCTAGCAAATGTTAATCCTAGAAATTCTAAATCAATTAAATTTTTTAAAAAAAATAAATTTAAAATTCTTCAACATACTTATGAATTAATTCCAAAAAAAAGGCGATAAAAGCATAATGAAAAAATGGATTAAACTTTTTGATCCTTCTATAGATAAAAATGAAGAACGGGCTCTTAAGAGGGTTTTACATAGTGGGTTCTGGGCATCTGGTGCAGGAACTGGCAAAGTTCAAGAGTTTGAAAATAAGTTCAACAAATACATTGGTTCTAAAAAATGTGTAGCAGTAAATAATGGAACTGCAGCTTTACATCTTGCGTTATCATTGTTAAATATAAAAAATAAAGAAGTAATTCTTCCTTCATTATCTTTTGTATCAACTGCACATGCAGTAATTTACAACGGAGGAATTCCAGTTTTTGTTGATGTAGAACCTAAGAATTTATGTATTGATCCTAAATTGATTAAAAAAGCAATAACAAAAAAAACACAAGTAATTTTACCTGTACATTTTGCAGGAATGCCATGTAATTTATCCGAAATACAAAAAATTTGTAAAAAAAATAATCTAAATTTAGTTGAAGATGCTGCTCATGCTGCTGGAGCCTCTTATAAAAACAAAAAAATTGGAACTCATGGTAATTTAGTTTGTTTTAGTTTTCATCCGGTGAAAAATTTAGCAATGCCAACAGGAGGAGCAATTACATTAAACGGAAAAGATTATTCAAAAAATCAAGATATTCTTAATATCAAAAGATGGTGTGGGATTTCAAACAGGAAAGAGTCGAAATATGATGTAACAAGTTTAGGCTGGAATTTCTATATGAATGAATTTTCGGCAGTAATAGGTATTGAACAATTAAAGAAATTAGAAAAAATGAATAGTATAAGGAAAAAAATTGCAAAAAGATATTCTAAAGAAATTCAAATAGATAAAAAAATGCCTTTTGAAAATGAATGCTCATACCATCTTTACTGGATTCAAGTAAGAAATAGAGAAGAATTTATGAAAAAGATGAAAAAAAATGGAATTGAGACAGGCATACATTATTTTCCTATACATAAAATGAAATTTTATAAAATTAAAAATAAACTAGTTAACACTGAAGATATATCTAAAAAAATTGTTTCTCTTCCAATTCATCCAAATTTAGATGAATCAGATATTGATAAAATTATTGAATTAACCAATAATCTTCATTAACAATACTAGCTGATAGCTCAAAAAATTCAAACAGGTTTCTAAATAGTAAAAAATTTGAGTATTTCATGAATTAATCGATGGATTCATTAAAAATTTTTCTTGCTGATTTTGTACATGATTATCTGCCAGGAAATTATGTTGTACCATTAAACATCGGATTGTTAAAAGCATATCTTGTTACAAATTTTCCAAAAAATGTTGAAATTAGACTTTTTAAATCTCCACAAAAATTCCTAGATGCATTATCTGAAGGTTCTAAACCCGATATTGTAGGATTTTCAAATTATAGTTGGAATCAGGAATTAAATCGACATATGATTCATGAAACAGTACACTTACTACCCAATACTGTAATCTGTGTTGGAGGCCCCCATATTCGAACTGATCCTCAAGGCATTACAGATTATTTGAAAAAAAATTCTGAAATTGACTATTATTGTATGTTTGAAGGCGAAATCCCATTAGGAAATATTGTAAAATATTTTCTTGAAAATGGAAAACCAGTTAAAAAGAACTCATGTAAAAAACCACTAGATGGTGTAGCTTATTTATCAAATGGAAAATTAATTTATCCTCCAATTGTTAATTCTGGTAAAACAATTTCCAACATACCTTCACCATATCTAACAGGGATTTTAGATGAATTTCTTAAATCCAAACAATGGGTGCCTCTACTTGAAACCAATCGTGGGTGTCCTTTTGGATGTACTTTTTGCGTTTGGGGAATTTCCGCACTTGACAAAGTAAGAGTTTTTCCTCTTGACAGAGTTTTTGATGAGATTGAATATGTAGCAAAGCATTCTACTTCTCCACGTTGGATCTTTGCTGATGCTAATTTTGGTATGTTAAAGAGAGATTTAGAAATTGCAAAAAAAATCAGAGCAGTGTCTGAAAGGTATGGTAAAATGGAAAATGCAGAAGTTTGGTGGGCTAAAAACTCATCAAAAAATACATTAGAAATTTCCCGTATTTTTGGTCATTTAGTTGAACCTTTGGCTGCAGTGCAATCTATGGACAAAGATGTTCTCAAAATAATCAAACGAGATAATATTAAATTTTCAACAATGACTGATTTGCTTGATAAATGGAAAAAAGAACATAGGACAACTATTACTGATGTATTAGTAGGACTTCCGGGAGAATCACTACAAAGTCATCTTGAAACAATCAGAAAGGTATTTGATTTAGGTTTTGATATAATAGCAGCAGGTAATATTCGTCTACTTCCTGGCAGTGAAATGGAAGCAGATGAATGTAGAAATGCATTTAAACTTAAAACAAAATACCGATTAATCTCTGGTGGTTATGGGAAATATGGAAATATTCCTATTTTTGATTATGAAGAATCTGTCCGATCTTCAAAGGATATTTCAGAAGAAGAAATGCTTTCTCTTAGGATTGTACATTTTCTTATCTGGTCTTTATGGAATTTTGGAATTGGAAAACCAATTTTAAAATATCTTCAGAAAAAGCATAACCAAAATCCTTTAGATGTGATACTTAATTTAATAAAATTTTCAAAAAATAAACAATTCAAAGAATTTCTTGAAAAATTTGATAAACAATCTAGAGAAGAATGGTTCGATACTCCAGAAGAAATAACAGAATATTATACAAAGAATTTTGATAAACTAATTAAAGAAGGATTTTTAAAATTAAATTATAGATATCTTGCTGAGATTTTTTCTAATCCCTCTTTTGCAAAAACTTTGATTGATAGTTTAGCGGGAGAATCTAATGATTTAACAGTTAAAAAATTAGCAAATTTCTGTTATGAGAGAATTTATTTCCCTAGATCATCTGAACTAATCAAAAATGTACATGTTGATGATGATGTGATTTTGGCTCTAAAATCTATATATCCAGATCTAATTTTTGATTCCAATGTTTGTAAATTTGAACAATCCACAAAAGATAATGAAATTATTGAATATGAATTAAAAAAATACAATTATGAAAAAGATCCTGTTAGGGCATTAGCAATAACATTTGAATCATATAGTAGTAAATTTCTTTATGATTTTCAATTTAGTGAAAAAAATAAAGAAATCTCTGCTGAATATACAGATTCTTTTGATTATCATGCTCAATTAGGACCTCTTGAGTCTTCGTAAGATCATATTTCTAAATTATCAATAAAGCTAATTTTGAAGAAAATTAATTAAATTATTTTCTAAGAAACAAATTGAAAATTATTTAAAATCTGTAATTCCATCTCCTTTTTGTATATCTTTTGTAGCTTTTTTACCATTAACACTTAAAAGAAATCTTGCTTCTAAACCCCTACTTCTATTTCCAGGACGTAATACATCAAAATTTATGCCTTCTTTTAATATTTCACCTTTTTTTACATTTTTAATTGATTGTAATGCACGCGTAGCAAAATTTCTTAATTCAGTCTCTACAGGCAAGATTTCTTTTTTTCCACTACCCAAAGCAAGCTTTTCATTCTTTGTATATTGATGTTCTTTGTTTAGTTTTAATTCCTTTTTTCTAATTTCCTTAACCATTAATTTTAATTCTTTTGGAATCAATGCAAAAGAATGATCTGGACCAGGAAGATTTCGATCAATTGTAAAGTGTTTTTCTATGATTGTTCCTCCCATCTTAACCGATAATGTAGGAGCAAGAATTGGATCAAGACTATGATCAGATAATCCTACTGGTATGTTGTATCTAGTTTTAATTTTTGAAATAACTGAAAGATTCAATGCGTTAATTGGACATGGATATTTTGAGGTACATTGTAATAAGCCAATTCCAGAAGTTCCTGTTTTTTTAAGTAGATTTACAGCAAAATCAATTTCAGTAAAAGTAGACGCTCCAGTTGATAAGATAATTGGTTTACGTGTTTTTGCTAAAAATTCGAGAAGTCTGATATGATTTATTTCAAATGAAGCAATTTTATGAATTTCTACATAAGGATCTATAGCTTTCGCATCTTCTACTGAAAAAGGTGTAGACATGAACAAAATTTTTTTTTCTTTGCAATATTTTGCAAGTTTTGGGATCATTTCATAGGGCATAGAGAGATTTTCAAAAATTTCATTGATGTTTGTGTTTAAACCTTGTTCAGATAGATAGGTGCTATTTCCAGCATCTGAAACATAAGTTGTTTCAGGTTTGTAAGTTTGAAATTTCACAGCGTCTGCTCCTGAATCTACAGCTACATCAATGAGTTTTTTTGCTTGTTCTAAATCATCATCAAAACTTCCACATTTCCAGTTCGAGCCTGCTTCGGCTATAACAAAAATGTGATTAGGATCGCCAAAAAATTGTTCTTTACTCATAAGGTATCACCATAAATATAATCAATAAAGATTTAATTTTTTTATTAATTGTAATTGATGTTTAAATTTCATAATTATTTTTCTAGTAAATATGCAATATCACAGATATTTTCATCTTTATATTGAAACTTTTCCTCTTTAATAGTTTTGAATGAAGGATTTGATTGTTTTATTAGTTCTGGGAAATTTTGTTTCCAACATGTTTTCAAATTATTTCTATATTTAATTTCAACTAGATTTTCTGAAAAATATTCAAAACCGAAAATAAATTTTTTTGAAAGATTATCCATTTTTTTAATTATTAAAGGTAAAGTATCTGGATGTATGTGGATTAAAACACCAGCAGTATATACAAGGTCATAGGTATTTGTAGAGTTAAAATCTTCAATACTTGAATTAATGAAATTTACATTAGGGTTATTTTCCTTTGCAATTGAATATGCAGTTTCATTTATCTCAATACCAGTGAGATTCTTAAACCCCATTTTACTAAGGACTGATAGATTTAATCCAACATTGCAACCAAGCTCAATAATTGTAGAGTTCCTATCAATTTGGTCAAAGAATTTTTTAAAAATATTTTCGACAGTAGTTCCAGTTTGTTTTTCATATAATTCATTAACGGTTTCTATAGTTTTATTTCGATTGATATAATCAATTCCAAAATCACCCTTCCAGAACTCACGTTGTTCAGTGTTTTTTTCAGCTAAATTATCCATTTGGAATGATACTAAATTAGATGTAAAAAACTATTCGGCTTTTCAAAAACTTACTAGTTTCCGTAATGTTGATGACCNNTTACTATAAAATGGTTATAATTGAAAATTTGTAAAAAATGTATTCAACCTGATACAAGACCAGGAATTTATTTTAATTCTGAAGGAATATGCGGAGCTTGTCTTTGGGAAGAAGAAAAAAAACAGATTGATTGGACTAATAGAGAAAAAGAATTGCAAGATATTGCTAATTGGGCCAAAAAAAATAGTAAAAAGGATTATGATTGTGTTATAGGAGTTAGCGGTGGCAAAGATAGTACTTTTCAATCATTAACAGCAAGAGATCGATTAGGATTACGTTGTCTTTTAGTCAATGGAGAGCCTGAAGGAATTACAGAAATCGGAAGTCATAATATTGAGAATCTAAAACAGTTAGGCTTCGATGTAATATCTTTGAGGCCTAATCCAAAGATTATGAAAAAATTAATCAAATATGATTTTTACAAGCACGGAAATCCCTTCAAAATAACTGAATTTGCACTATGGGCATCTGCATATATTATAGCAGAACGATTTGATATTCCTCTAATTATCCAAGGGGAAAATGCTGCTTTAACCCTTGGAGTATCAAAAGGGGGACTTGGCAAAGGATATGATGCTTTAGAAGCAAATAAGCAAAATACTCAAGCATTAGGATGGAAGGAATATCTTGCAGTCGAGGATGTTCATGAAAAGGATCTTTTTATGTTTCATTACGATGATGAAAATTTGAGAAAAAAAGGAATTAGAGGAATTTGGTTACAATATTTTTTAAAAGAATGGTCTATGAACAATAATGCAGAATTTGGAAAGAAACATGGTTTAAGATATAGGCCTGAAGGGTTTGATCCAGCATCTATAGGAACCTATGTACCTTATGCACAATTAGATGAAGACCTGATTCATGTAGCTCAATTATTAAAATATGTAAAATTTGGATTCGGGCAGTGTATGGATTATGCATGTTATGATATTAGAGAGGGAAAAATTACTAGAGAAGAAGGAATAGAACTAGTAAGAAAATATGATGGAAAATGTGCAGAGCATTATATCAAACTATTTTGTGATTATATTGGAATATCAATTGAAGAATTTTGGAATGTTACAAACAAATTTAGGGGTCCAATGTGGGTAAAAGATGAAAAAGATAGATGGCATAATACCTATTGGGATGTTCTTGAAGGAAAAAAGTGATAATAATATTGTTCGATGGTAAAAAAATCCTTATTACAGGCGGTACTGGCTCGTTAGGAAAAGCCCTTACTAAGAGACTACTTGAAACAAATGTAGAAACTATTCGAATTTTTAGTAGAGAAGAATTTAAGCAGGTTCAAATGCAGTCTGAACTAAATGACGGAAGATTAAGATTTTTGATTGGTGATGTAAGGGATAAAGATAGACTTAGTAGAGCACTTGAGGATATTAATATTGTAATTCATGCAGCAGCTTTAAAACACGTACCAGTTGCAGAATACAATCCATTTGAAGCAGTTAAAACAAATGTTTATGGTTCACAGAATTTAGTTGAAGCATGTTTAGATAATGAAGTTGAATTAGCTTTAGCAGTTGGAACTGATAAAGCAGTTGCGCCCTTTAACACATATGGAGCAACTAAATTACTTATGGAAAGATTATTTATTTCAGCAAATAATTACAAAGGAAAACATAAGATAAAATTTGCATGTGTTAGATACGGAAATGTTTTGGGAAGTAGAGGTTCCATTGTACCTATTTTTGCAGATATGATTCGTAATGGAAATAAAATAACTATTACAGATCCAAATATGACCAGATTTAACATTACAATGAACCAAGCACTTGATTTCATCTTTAGAGCACTAAAAAATGCATTAGGGGGAGAGGTTTTTGTGCCTAAATTAAAGGCATACAAAACTGGAGACATGAAAGATGTAATTGTAGAATTGATGAAAGCAAATAATGAAGTAGAACAGATTTCTGTTAGACAAGGTGAAAAATACCACGAATCATTGATTAGTAATGATGAGTTAAGAAATACTTTTGAAAATGAGCAAGATTATCTAATTATTGATCAACAAACACAAGATAATCCAGAGCGTTCAAAAAATCAAAATCTCAAAAAAACAACACTTAAAGAACAATATTCATCAGACAAAGTAAAATTACTTTCTAAAGATGAAATTAAAGAAATTCTTATTAAAGAAAACCTAATTCAAGTTTAGAAAAAATTATTCAAGAATTTTTTTTAGAATTAACTCAGGGTTTTCATTAGGAATATTGTTTTGTTCATTAAGAAATTGAGGTAAATTTTTCTTAAGATTTTTTCTATAATCTTCATTATTAATAATTTTATGAATTTCAGCGACCATACCATCAAGGTTTGTTGAAACAAGAACTCCAAATTTATCATATGGAACAGTGTGTTCAATATTATCAAATTTTACTCGAATAACAGGTTTTTCAAAACATAGCGCATCAGTCATTACATTTGAGAAAACTGCTATTACTACTGATGAAATTGTTATTAATTCAAATAAATCTCCTTGGATAATTCTTGCATTATCTACATCTATTTCTTTAAGAATTGCTTCATATGAAGCTGTATTTTCATTTGGATGAGGTTTTAAGATTATAACAAAATCATTATTATTTCCAAAATTTTCAAGTAATTTTCTCCACATTTGTGAATTATAATTATACTTACCATAACTTGGATGATTTTCAGTTAAGTATTCACTTGCCAACATTATTACTTTTTGATTTGCATCAATGTTGAATTTTTCTATTAGTTTTTTTGGTGATAAAGTATTTTTTATTTCGTTTAAATTAAAATAAACAGGATTTCCAAGAATTTCAAATTTATCTTCTGGATATCCTTGTTTAACTAACGTATTTTTGGAAAAAGATCCATGAACTAATGTGACATCAGGTATTGGAAAACCATAGGGTTCGTTAGAATTTTTTAGCACATTAAATGAATACATTGGATTATGTTCATCAATTGTTGCATGAGCAACACCAATAGTTTTAATCCCAAATTTTGCAGAATTTAAAATAAACGATAATGCTAACGGTCCAGTTTCATAAAAAAGAAAAATAGCATTAGGTTTGTTATTTTTTAAAAATTGATGGATAGAGTCTAGTAAAAGTAAATAATAAGGCAGATATGGGTAAAAATGCATTTTTTTAAAGGTAAATTCTAATGAAGTCCATAATGAAATTTGCTTGAACTGAAATAGTTTTTGAAAAGTTACGGTTGAAATAATTTGTTTATATTTATTTATGAAATCATTTCTATTTTGTTCTTTACTTGTTTCGTTCATAATTAATTCAATAGGAAACCAAGGGAAGTTAGAATTTAGACGATTAAGTAAAATTTCAGATTTTCCTTTGAAAGTATAATCTAAATCTATACCAACTAGATTTTTTTTATCAATTAAATTAATAATATCATCTAAAAGAAATTCTTTCTCTTCTGTTACACCAGTTTTATAATTTTTCACAGTTCGTCTATAAGCATTTGGAACTGCAAAAAGAATTTGATCAGTAATTAATGGAATTGATTTAAATTTTTGATTAAAAATTTTTTTTCTTTTTTGTATTTTTGATTTAGAAATTTTTTTAAATCTAGATGGTTGAATGCTTTCAGTAATTTTTAATTTAATTTTATATTTAATATAATCTTGTGATGAATAATTAAATTTAATTTTATGCTGAATACAAATTTGTTTAATAATATCAAATTTTTCAAAATCATTTTTAATGATTATTTGATTTGGTTTTTCTTTTTCAACAAAATCAAGAAATTGTTCTGTGAAATTAATCAGTTTTTTAAATTCAGGATAAATACTAGGTTGAATAAACCACCATAAAGATGAATCGTTATAAGAAAATAATTCATACAAAGTTTTACCATTAATTTTTTCTTTTTCAATTTTAGATAATTCAATTAATGGAATTCCAAATGATTCTTTACCAAACCCAATTTGGAAATCTTCTTCAGTAACAAAAATTTTATTATTTTCATTCTTAGATTTCTTTCCATAAATAATAATTTTATTTATCATAATAGTTCTAATTTAATTAGCCAATGCTTTTAAGATATGAGGTTTTCTTAAAAATTTGTAGACAAGTTTAGTTAAAGAATTTTTCTTTAGTACAAAGATAATGACAACTAGAAATTTAAATTATATTCAATCAATCCAATTCTAATAAATGACTATTTCCATAGAACAAGATGTAAATCCTGATAAAGATTGGAATCAAAGGTTGATCAAATCTGGTTTAGGAACGATTTATCAAACAAAAGAAATGAGTTCATATTTTCTAAATTCAAATCTAAATCCAAAATGTCTCAAATTTCTAGATAATAGTGGTAAAATTGTTGGTCAATTGTTAATTCAAGAGTTTTCTAGGTTTAAAAATAAAGGAAAAAAGGAAATTATTCTTAAAAAAATTCCAGGTTTAAAAAAATTTTTGTGTAAGTGGGTATATGGTCCAGTGATTTTTGATAATAAATATGCAACAGAGATATACAATGAATTAGGAAAATTCCTAAAAAATAATAATTATGTTGTTAAGGGTTCACAACATCCTCTTTCAACAGAAGGAATTTTTTCTTTAAAAAATAAATTTAATTTGGTTAAATGGAATACAGCATTAATAGATCTTAAAAAAAGTGAAGAAGAACTTTATCAAAAAATTGATAAACATAGCGGGAGGAAAAATATTGAACGAGCTGTTAGAAGAGATGTAATAATAGAAGAAGCAAATGAAAAAAATATTTTTGAATTTATAGATCTTTATTATTTGAATAAACAAAATCGTAATGCAACCCAAAATGAATTAGAAGATATGAAAACTTGGTGGAATTGTTTAAAACCTGCGGGATATTCTGGTTTTTTAGCAAAAAAAGATGATTCGCCAATTGGTGGAATAATGTTTTCTTCATTTAATGGTTACATTATAGAAGGAGGAGTTGCTCGTTCGGAAAAAGATACCAAGATGAAATTATATTCACAAGACTTGATTAAATGGAAAATAATTCAATGGGGAATAAAAAATAACATGAGGTATTATGATTTAGCAGGATATAATCCTGATCCACAATCAGAAAAAGAGAAAGGAATCATGAGATACAAAAAAAAATGGGGTGGAAAAAATTTTGAATATTGGAAA
>JABAOE010001142.1_pt4 | contig 15856 bp, 17 predicted proteins | sample 7062141 | NCBI WGS metagenome assembly JABAOE01 (sample SAMN14538627, study PRJNA623070) | marine sediment metagenome | biome: marine biome [ENVO:00000428]; feature: marine pelagic biome [ENVO:01000023]; material: deep marine sediment [ENVO:00002113] | place: India: Gulf of Khambhat ... | reverse complement strand
CACCATCAGTGTCAGGGAATTGATAGCCTGTCAAAGACTCACTAACAGAGTCAGGACAGCCGTCTTCATCTTCAAATAGATTGTAGGTTTCGCTTACTGTTGGACATTGGTCATCTGCATTTGGAATTCCATCTTTATCAGAATCATGTGGAAATAGATAATCATCAGGACAACCGTCTTGATCCATTATACCGTTGTAAGTTTCAGCTTTAATTGGACAAATATCTAGAAAGTCATTAATTCCATCACCATCAGAATCAGGTGTAACTTTATCTTCACCAAGATAGTCAGGACAACCATCATCATCTAAGAATTTGTTGTATGTTTCTCTACTGTACGGACATTGATCTACATTGTCTGGAACACCATCAAAGTCTGCATCTCCAGTTGATGTCAGTGTTATAGTATCAGGACAACCATCATCATCTTCAAACTTGTTAAAGTTTTCACGTTCTGTTGGACATTGATCAACTGAATCTGGAATTGAATCATAATCAGCATCAGCTAATCCAGTTGATGTGTATCCGGGAGTATCAGGGCAACCATCCCAATCAAGATAATTGTTAAAGTTTTCAGCTACATCAATACATGCATCCCATCTGTCTTCTATTCCATCACCATCAGTGTCAGGGAATTGATAGCCTGGAGTTGTTGAAACTGCACTGTCAGGACATCCGTCTCTGTCTTGATACATGTTATAGATTTCTTGCTCATAAACACAAGCATCAACAGTGTCAGGAATTCCATCTTGATCAGAATCTCTTAGTGGAAGGTAATCATCAGGGCAACCATCTTGGTCTAAAAATCCATTAAAGGTTTCAGGCTGATTAGGACAAGAATCTACACCGTCAATAAAACCATCTCCATCTGAATCAGTAGCACCTCCCGTTCCACTTTCAGGAGAAGTATCAGGACAACCATCAGTGTCTTCAAATTTATTGTAATTTTCTTTTACAGTAGGACAAAGATCCAAATGATCTTGAATTCCATCATAATCGGCATCATACCATGGAACAAAGTTTGATGGACAGCCGTCGATATCTCCCTCAAAATCTTCCTTTACAAAGGGGCAATCATCTACTTCATCAGAAACACCATCATCATCAATATCTGTGGCTTCTGCAGCAAAACTGAGACCGGGAACGGTACTCATAGTAGAAACTAGCAGGAAAAGAAATCCCAGTATGTAATATTTTCTCATTCTCCCCGACGGAATTGTTTAGACGTCTTTATTAAACGTCACGGTAAAATTTAGCTAGAAAAGTAGAATTTGCCAAACATTTTGGACACATCAAACTTTGAGAATTTTATGAAAATGGCTTTTTTAAAAATTAGTGATTATGGATCAGGACAGCCATCTTGGTCTCTGTCGCCATCATAATCTTCTGGGGAATCAGGACATAGATCTTCATCATCTATGACACCATCCAGGTCTGCATCATGTTTGTATCGTGATTGTTCTGGAACAATATCAGGACATCCGTCTTTGTCTTCAAATTTATTCCAAGTTTCTGGTTCAGCAGGACAAAGGTCATCTTGGTCACCTATTCCGTCACCATCAGAATCAACAATTGTTGCTTCAACAGTTGGAACTTGATCAGGGCAACCATCATAATCTATGTATCTATTCCAAGTTTCAGCTTCAGTAGGACACATGTCCATAGCATCAGAAACACCATCACCATCTGCATCAGGTACTGGTGTAGAGTCTGGACAACCATCTGAATCTAGAATACCATTGAAAGTTTCTGGTTCAAATGGACATACATCAAATGCATCTGTTATTCCATCGTTATCAGAGTCAGTTGCTTTAGATGAATCAACAGAGTCAGGACAGCCATCATCATCTTGGAATCTGTTGTAGGTTTCAGCAACAAGTGGACATGCGTCTATAGCATCAGGTAAACCGTCCAAGTCTGCATCTTTAAGTGGAATGTAATCATCAGGGCAACCATCTCTATCTAGAATTCCATTAAATGTTTCTGGCTGATTAGGACAAATATCTACAAAGTCATTAATTCCATCACCATCAGAATCTGGAACACCTTTACTATCTCCTACAAAGTCTGGACAACCATCGTCATCTTGGAATTTATTGTAACGTTCAGGTTGTAATGGACATGAATCAAGTGAATCAATAATTCCATCAAAATCAGAATCTCTATCAGTCAAATATGGTGGTATATCTGGACATCCATCCTCATCTTGATATCCATTGTATCTTTCTGGTTGTAATGGACATGAATCCATAGAGTCAGGAATGTTATCAAGATCTGCATCAAATTCCATTACTTCGTCAGGACATCCATCTCCATCAAGATATCTATTCCAAGTTTCTGCAGATGTTGGACACATATCTTTAATGTCTGCAACACCATCGCCATCTGCATCGGGTAATGGTGTAGAGTCTGGACAACCATCTGTGTCTTTGTATCCATTAAATGATTCTGGCTCTAATGCACATTGATCAGAAATGTCATCAATACCATCACCATCTGCATCAAAGAATGATGTTATTGTAACAGAGTCAGGGCAACCATCTGAATCTTGGAATCTATTGTAAGTTTCTGCAACAGATGGACATGAATCAAAATGATTTGCTATCCCGTCTCTATCAGAATCTCTGGAAATGTCACTGTCAGGACAACCGTCTCTATCTAAAACACCATTGTATGTTTCAGGTTGATTAGGACAAGAGTCCTGATTATCTATTATTCCGTCTGCATCAGTGTCAGGTGCACCTGCACCATCAGTTATCAGGTCAGGACAACCATCGTTGTCTTCATACATGTTGTAAGTTTCTCTAACGTTAGGACATTGATCTTGACTATCTAGGATACCATCTCTATCAGAATCAATTTCAGAAGAATATGGCGGGATGTCTGGACAGCCATCATTGTCTTGATAACCATTGTATCTTTCTGGCTCTAGAGGACAAGCATCCATGTTATCAGTAATATAATCAGAGTCTGCATCTATTCCTTCAGGAGTATCAGGACAACCATCGTTGTCTTGATATCGATTCCATGTTTCTGGTTCTGATGGACACATATCGTTTCCATCAGGAACTCCATCAGCATCCAAGTCTGGGAACGGAGTAGAGTCAGGACAACCATCCTCATCCAAAATTCCATTAAATGTTTCTGCTTGTAGTGCACATTTATCTAAAATATCAGAAATGCCATCACCATCTGCATCAAAGAAACCTGTTGTTGCTACAGAATCAGGACAGCCATCAGTGTCTTGGAATTTGTTGTAGGTTTCAGCTTGAGTTATACATGAATCAAACTCGTTTGCGATTCCATCTCTATCAGAATCTCTAGATGTCTCACTGTCAGGACAGCCATCTCTATCTAGAATTCCATTAAATGTTTCTGGCTGATTAGGACAAATATCTACAAAGTCATTAATTCCATCACCGTCAGTGTCTGGAGTGCCTTTTGCATCGGTTACATAATCTGGACAGCCATCATTGTCTTGGAATCTATTGTAATTTTCTTTTGAATTAATACATTGATCTATACTATCAGGAATTCCATCTTGATCAGAATCTTTGTCTGATGTATATGGTGGAATGTCTGGACATCCATCTTCATCTTGATATCCATTATATCTTTCTGGTTCTAAAGGACATGCATCGTCAATATCTTTTATAGTATCATCATCAGCATCATCTAAACTTCCTGCAAAGTAAGGTAAAGAATCAGGACAGCCATCGTAATCTGCAAATCTGTTAAATGTTTCTGGTTCATTTGGACATGTATCAAACTTGTCTGCTATTCCATCTCCATCAGTATCTACAAATGTTGTATCTGTTGGAAAGTCTGGGCATCCATCGGAATCATTATAACCATTAAAAGTCTCAGGTTCGAAAATACAAAAGTCAAATCTATCTTCAATAGAATCATTATCAGCATCAGTAAAAGCTACATCGTCAACAGTATCAGGACAACCATCGCTGTCTTGAAATTTGTTGTATATTTCAGCACTAAGTGGACAGGAATCTGCAGCATCTGGAATTCCATCTAGATCAATATCAGATGTAAATCTTAAATCGTCGGGACATCCGTCTCTATCGAAAAGGCCATTAAATGTTTCAGGTTGTGTGGGACACAAATCTGCTATATCAGCAAAACCATCACCATCAGAATCTGGTAGTCCGCCTTCCCCAGTAGAAGGTGGGTTATCTGGGCAGCCATCTTCATCTTGGAATTTGTTATAATTTTCTCTAATGTTTGGACAAGCATCAATATGATCTTCTATTCCATCAAAGTCTTCGTCATACCATGGAACAAAGTTTGATGGACAGCCATCAATTGCTCCCTCATAATCTTCTTGAAGATTTGGACAGCTATCTAGTTCATCAGTGACGCCATCATTATCCAAGTCTGATTCAGCATGTGCTGTCATAGCAGGAATGCTTGACAGGGTCGAAATAAGCAAAAAGATGAAACCTAAAGTATATTTTATATTCAATGCTCAAAAATACCTTCACGATCCTGTTATTAAACCTCACTCTGAAAATTTTCCAACAAAACGGATTTTTGATAAAATCTCATTGACATGATAATTTTGTGCGATCAGTTTAAGTAAATCATTCAGAAATTTACCGCATGAGTTGTTCTGGAGAAACTATTGAAGAAGATAATGAACTCATCCAGATTAAACCAGGAGTTTTACAGCAACTAAAAAAAGCAAAGTATGGAGTTGCTGATCATTCGACAGTAGAGCTTTGCCATTGGACAAAAAAATCTTTCAAAAATGAAGGTGTGTGTTACAAACATCAGTTTTATGGAATCTCAACTCATAGATGTATGGAATTTTCTCCTGCCGGAATGCATTGTGAAAATCGGTGCGTCTATTGTTGGAGACCAATGGAATTTTATGATTCATTGAAGATGGAACCAGAAAAAGTTGCAGAACCTGAAGAAATTCTAACAAAACTAATGGAAGAGAGAAGAAAGTTGATCATGGGTTACTATGGTGATCCTAATAATGATAAGAAAAAACTTGACGAGTCACTGCTTCCAAGTCATTATGCGATTTCATTGTCAGGAGAACCAACAATGTATCCTAAATTACCAGAGCTGATAAAATATCTAAAAAAATTAGAAGCCACAAAATCTATTTTTCTAGTAACTAATGGGCAGGAGCCAGACATGATTCAAAGACTAAAAGATGAAGATGCACTTCCAACTCAACTATATCTTTCTACAAATGCCGCAGATTATGAATCATTTATGAGAATTAACAGACCAAAATATGATGATTCATGGGAAAGGTGGAATAAAACATTACATATGTTAAAAGAATTAGAAACTCGAACAGTACTTAGAATTACTTTAATTCGTGATTATAACACTCAAGAAGAAATGATTCCAGCTTTTGCAGCTATGATAAAAGATTCAAGTGCAAATTTCATTGAAATCAAGTCGTATATGCATATTGGTCGCTCAACAAACAGGTTAGAAAGAGAAAATATGTTAGAATTAGATGAAGTTCAGCACATTGCAAGTGAAATAGCAAAGCAAAGTGAAATTTTCTCAATAATGGATGAGAGTTATATTTCTAGAATTGTTGTTTTACAAAACAATGAAAGATATATTGATCGTTTTATTCCCGCTTATTCTCAAACCAATTAGCAAATTTTTTCAAAGCTTTGTATCTATGTGAAATTTTATTTTTGTCAGTTAGTTCTGCAAATGTTTCTTTTTTATCATTTGGAATAAAAATTGGATCATATCCCCATCCTTTTCCTTTAGATGATTTTGAAATTTTCCCAAAAACATTTGCCTTAAACAAAATAGTTTTTTTCTTTTTATCACGATATGCAATTACTGATTGAAAACTAGCTTTTCGATTAGATTTTACAAGTTTTAGAATTCCATCATTTCCAATTGTTTTGAAAACATATGATGAATAAGGTCCTGGAAATCCTTTCAATGAATCTATAAAAATTCCATCATCTTCAATCATTACAGGCTTTTTGCATTGTTTGAACGCATCATCAACTTTTTTGCGAGCTATAAGACTTGTAGAATCAGATTGTATCTCTTCTAACTCACATTTAAAAAATCCCAACCTAATTTCAAAATCTTCTAAAATTTTTTTTGCTTCTTGGTATTTCTGAAAATTTGAAGATGCAAAAAAAAGATCATACGACTGTGGCATATCTACCTCTACTTTCAATTAATAATACAAGATTTTTAATTTTAGAAAATTGTTTTTCACCTACCTCTACTTTGTAACCTGATAAGAAATTCTTCCAACACTTTTCCATAATAGAAGCATGTGCACTATTCAAAATTTCTTTGAATAGTCGTAAATCTACTGCATGATCCTCTGGTTTTTTGGTTCTAAGGGCAAGGCCAAAATCTATTACAAAGATTTTTTCTTTAACTTGAATAAAATTTGACGTTGTCAAGTCACCATGCATTATTCCATTTTTATGCATCAATCCAACAATATGCCCAATTTCTCTGCATTTTTTGATCAATTGACTTTCAGTAAGTTGACTAGCAATAGTGCCATGAAGGTATTGCATCAAAATTGTACATTGACTAGTATTTACAAGATAAACTATTGGCGATGGAACTCCAAATGCTTTGACTTCTGATATTATTTCTGATTCGCGAATAGTTCTTTGTTTGCGAATTCGATTATCTAATTGAGAATTTCTATAATCTTTTTTCTTCCTTTCTTTAAGAATGGCTTTTTGTTTATTCCATTCTGATAAAAAGACGTCTGCTTCAGCTCCTTTTTTTATCAATTTCATTAAAATTATAACCAGAGTAAAACGGATTAAAATCTAATCATGGAAGAGGGTGAAAAAAGGCTAAAACAAGAAGATTGTCATGAGGATTCACTAGGACCAGGCATTCTTACTCTAACAAACAGAAGATTAGCATTTGATAAAACTAAGGCAAGGATTGCAGATTTTACAAAATATTTTGGCGATACAATTGTTGATGTTCCTCTAAATGATGTTCTTAAAGTGTGGAAGGAAGGAATCCTTATGAAAAAAATTTGTTTTACTGGAAAAACAAAAGATGGTGAAAAGACATTCAAGTTTGGAGTCTTTGGAACAGGTGGATGGTTAGATGCTATTCAAGATGCAATAGAGGATTTAAAGTCTCAATAAAGAATGTCAACAGTATCTAATCGCCAAGACTGTCTAACAAAAGTTTCTTCTAAATTAGCACCCTTTTTTACATTATAATCAAGCATTCCTAAACAAGCAATTTGTGAGCCACAATCACCTGCAAATTTTTGTGGCGCTACAAAAAATTTGCATTTTTGTCGATTACAAACGCTTTGAAGCATTTCAGAAAGTCTCTTGTTTGCTGCAACACCACCAACTATAAGCAGTTCTTTTTTGTTAGTAAAGGCCAATGCTCTTTCAACTGCCTCACTGATCATTGCAAAGGCAGTTTCTTGTAGTGAATGACATGCATTTTCTTTTCCTTGAGGAATAATTGATTTTGTAGCAGAGAGCAATCCTGAGAAAGATACATCATTTCCTTTTACAGAATATGGCAAAGATATGTAATTTGTTGATTGGTTCGCAAGCTCTTCAATTTGTTTTCCGCAAGGGGATGCAAAACCAAGTGATCTTCCAAATTGATCTAATAGCTGTCCAAGTGTGATATCTAATGTTTCTCCAAAAACTCTCCATCGTCCGTTTGTAAAAGCAAGTAACATTGTATGTCCTCCAGAAACAAGAAGGACCAAAGGGTTTTTTGCTCCTGTCAAAAGTTTTCCTAATTCGATATGTCCTATTGCATGATTGACTGGATAAATTGGAATGTCATAATACGAAGCTAATGATCTTGCGACAACTGCACCAACTCTTAAACAAGGACCCAGTCCTGGTCCAGCAGCGTATGCAACCAAATCTAGATCATTTATCTGTACATTTGCTGTATCCAAACTTTCCGTGAGAATTTCAGAGCTATTTTCAATATGATGTCTTGAAGCTTCTCTAGGGTGAATTCCTTCTCCTTCTGGTGGACGATAAATCCTCCTTATATCAGAAAGTATCTTAGTATTCTTTCCTTTTTTTTCTAAAACAGCGCATGAAAATGTATGTGCTGTACTTTCTACTCCCAAACACAGCATTTTATCCCCTACTCATACTTGAAACAATTTTGATAACATCACCATTTTTTAGTTTGTGATCTGCGCCTATCCTCTGTTTTGTCTTACAATCGATTGCGTGTAAGAATCCTTTTGCAATATCAGCGTGAATGGTTTCAGCAAGATCTTTTGCCGTAGAATCTTCAGTCAATAGTCTTGCGTCTGGAAAGACTTCACCATCCTTGTTAGAGAATTTTGTTTCATCTTCTACAGGATAAACTACGATTAGTTTTAAAACATCAAAAACAACTGAATTTAACGCGGTTTGAATACCAGTAGTGTTTATTTTTGAGAAAACTGAATTCACAAGTTCCAGTGCTTTTTTTTGCTGTGGAGAGATTTCTGAATCTTTTTTTATAATAAAAGAATCACTTCCGGGAACATAGTCTACAATCCCAGATTTTGATGCTTTTCTCAAAAGCAGTTCAGTCTCTGCACTACATGGAATAACTCTAGTATCTTGAATTTTGCTAATAATTTCCAAATCCTGACATAGATCTGCCTTATTGGCTGCAATTAGAATGGGTTTTGTTTGTTTTCGAAGTTCTTTAACAAATTTTTCAATATCTGAGTTTTCCCATTCATTAGGTTTTTTTGTAAGAAGATCTAATTTTTGTAAAACCTGTTGTACTTCAAAATCTTTTACACCCAAACCGCTAAAACGTTTTGCAATACCATCAACAAGTTTGACAGTTTTTTGTTCAATCTCTCTTGTTAATTTTTGCCATTCACGTTTTAAGATTTGTTCAAACCATTTGTCAAATTCTTCTTGAACGAATTCAACATCTTCCAATGGATTATGAGTTCCTATTGGAACAGGTTGACCCTGAATGTCTGTAGAGCCAGCAATATCTACAACATGTATTAGTACTTCAGCTTGTCTTGCATCATCTAAGAATTGGTTTCCGAGACCTTTTCCTTCATGTGCACCTGGAACTAAACCAGCAATATCAATTAATTTGACTGGAATGAATCTTGTTCCATTTACACATAGTTGGTTTTGGTGTGTTACTCCAAAGTGTTTGCAAGCACAATCAGTTTTCACATAAGCAACTCCAACATTTGGTTCAATTGTTGTAAATGGAAAATTTCCAATTTGGACAGGAGTTTCAGTAGCAGCAGAGAAAAAAGTTGATTTCCCTACATTTGCTTTTCCTAACAATCCAATTTGCATGCTCAGCTGGAGCGTAATTCTACATATTAGTATTGCAGAAATCATTTAATTCAATTCATTTTGAAACAAAATGTGTCAATAGTTATTACAGGAAATCCTGGAGTTGGAAAGCATACACTCACAAAAGCAATTTCTAAAGTCAGAGAGTTCCAAGTTTTAGATATCAACAAAATTGCCTTAGATTCAGGAATTTATGAAAAAAAAGACAATACTTTAGATGTTGATGTAACAAAATTAAAAAAAATTCTAAAAAACAAGATTACAAAAAAATCTCTTATTGTAGGCCATCTAGCCCCATACGTTTTGACAAAATCTCAAGTGACCAGGGCAATAATCCTAAGAAAAAATCCTTACAAGCTACTTGCCGTCTATAAAAAAAGGAAATACCCTGCAAAGAAAATCAAAGAGAATTTGGAAAGTGAGATTCTAGGCATTATTGCACATGATGCTATCAAAAAATTTGGCGAGTCAAAGATTTATCAATTAGATACTTCTTCGGAGGCAATTTCTAAAACCACTAAAAGGATTCTCAATGTTCTAGATGGAAAAATTGAAAATGATGAGATTGATTGGCTTTCATTAATTTCAAAAAAGAATGATCTAAGGAAATTCTTTTCCTACTGATTTAATAATGCACTACATGATGGTATTCTAAAATGTTTCAAATTATCAAAACTGATCTTGCTGGCCGTATAGGAATTTTGCACACTAATCATGGAAAAGTGGAAACTCCAGCTTACGTTCCAGTGATTCATCCAGTAAAACAAACAATTCCTTCAAAAAAAATTCAAAATATTGGTTTTGATTTAGTAATCACTAATGCATACATTACAAGAAATTCTTATGGAAGTGAAGCGATTGAACGAGGAATACACAATATTATAGATTTTGATGGTGCAATAATGACAGATTCTGGAGGTTATCAAGTTCTAGAGTATGGTGATGTAAGAGTTTCACCACCAGAGATGGCAGATTTTGAAACAAAGATCAAAACTGATTTTGCCATTCCTTTGGATAAACCAACTGGATTTGGATTACCAAAAAAGAAAGCCAAGACATATGTTGATCATACCTTAAAGGTTTCAAAACAAACACTACAACAAAGTAAATCTAATGGACAGATTTGGTTGGGTCCAATTCAAGGTGGAGAACATGATGAATTAGTTAGAAGATCAACAAAATCATTACTTGGTTATGGATTTCAAATGTTAGCTCTTGGAAGCCCTGTAGAATTTATGGAATCATACGAGTACAGACTACTTGCAAAAATGATTATTAATGCAAAAAGTCAGATGCCACCTTCTGTTCCCTTACATCTATTTGGTGCGGGTCATCCCTTAACAATTCCATTTGCAGTTGCTTTAGGTTGTGATACCTTTGATTCAGCATCCTACATGCTTTATGCAAAACAAGGAAGATATATCACAGAAGATAGGACTAGACATCTTTCCGAAATATCATATTTTTCTTGCAATTGTGAAGTCTGCTCAAAATTTACTCCAAAAGAAATTCATGGAATGAAAAATGAAGAGAAAATCAATAGTATTGCTCTCCACAATCTCTTTGCTATCAAGTCAGAAGTTGACAGAGTAAAAGAAGCAATCCTAGAAGGAAGGCTTTGGGAATATGTCATGAAAAAACTAAGAGCACATCCAAAGCTCTACGAGGTCAAAGACGTCTTTGTGGCTAATTCTGAAAGTTTTATCAAATATACTCCTAAATTTAAGGAAAAAGCGATTTTTCTATTTTCATCAGATGACCAATTCAGACCTGAAATAGTGGCATTTCATAATATGGTAAGAAAATTCAGGACTAGGAAAAAATCTGTAGTTATTTCAAAAGAAACATCACTCAAACCACCTTACTTATCAATTGAGCATTCTCAGATTAGAGATAAATTCAAAGACCCAGAGTCTATTCAATTCTGTCATTACAATCCTTTTCTTGGAATAATTCCAATTGAGATTTCAGATATGTTTCCAGCAGCACATTATGTAATGAGTAATTTTGAATATAATCCAGATCAATTTCCAACATTTTCTAAAACGTGGAGTTTATTTTTTGAGAAAAACAAATTCGCTGAAATGTATTATGACAAGGATGATCAATTTCTAAAATATTTTTCAAAAACTTTACCAAAAAACGTGAAGAAAAAATCTTTCTAATTGATTAAAAATAAGAAAAAAGAGTGCGAAAAGATACCGACTATAAAGCGGCGTCTTCTGCCCAACCTTTAACGAATACTCCGTTTTTGTGAAGAGGTACAGGTTGTCCTGCAGTGTAATTCATTGGTCTCATCCAGAAGATTGATTTTGTTGGACAAACTCCAATGCATGCACCGTCTGAGATGCATCTTTCTGGATAAAAGACAAATGCTTTACCTCTCTTCCAGCCTTCAACAGGCTTTACACGAAGTACGTCTGGGCCAAGAGAAGTACAGATTTCTACACATAGTGCGCATCCGATACATCTCTGTTCATCGATGTCTGGAAGTATTGCTATTGGCATTACGAATTGATCAGTGGTTGGTTACTATTTAAACCATAATCGAAATTCATAACAGAGTTATAGTTTAAAGCTGATCGGCATCCTTTGAAAATTAGTTTTCCCTAATTCAAATAAACCTGAAGTCAAAAAAATGAAAAAACAAAAGAAAAGAACGTGATTTTCACGTTTATTTTCTCATTGCGTCGATTTGACCAGAGGTTACCCAGTCAAGTAATTCTGCGGATGTTGGATTAAGATCTGCTTTTTGTTCCATAAGATTCTGAACCCAAATCCAGTTAATTTGGTTAAGAAGTGGTTTGTTTGCTTCGTCACCAGCACGAACTTTTGCGACTACTGCTTGATCTTGTGAGTTTAACCATTCTTGGAAGCTTCTTCCCATGGGGATCGATCTTAGCTTGCACTAATTAAAGCTTTTGAAGATTGTAGATGCTAGAAAATGATCGACTTTGATGTAATAACGTTTTAAGGTAGAGCTGAAACCACTTGACACCTTGGAAGTAAAGGTACTAGGAGCTGCAAAAGAAGTTGGGCGCTCTGGTTTTTTAGTAAATTGTGATGGTACAAATCTTCTCCTTGATTATGGGGTTCTTTTTGGGAAAAGAGGTAGTCCACCAGATTACCCCGTTCATGTAAAGCCAAAAGATGTGGATTCTATTATCATAACTCATGCTCATCTTGATCATTCGGGAAATGTTCCTTCATTATTTGTAAGTGGAACAACCAATGTCTATGCCACACCTCCTACTTTTGATTTATCACGATTACTAATTGAAGATATGCTAAAAATTGAAAAGAATTTTCATCCATTTGATCTGCCCGAAGTCAACAATATGATGAGTAATGCAAAAGAGATTGGCTATAAACAAAAAATCAAGCGTGGAAATGCTACTTTTGAGCTAAGAGAGTCGGGCCATGTAATTGGTGGGAGTACAGTTTTGGTAGAGTCCGGTGGAAAACGTCTCTTCTATACTGGCGATATAAACGTGAAAGGCTCTAGAATGCTTAGGAAAGCTGATTTGGAGGTAGGTGATATTGATTTGTTGATTACAGAAAGCACTTATTCGCAAACAGAGCAGATGCCCAGAGAACAGTCAGAAGAAGGACTCGTTGAATTTGCTAATGAAGTGATGGATAGGAAAGGAATTTTGTTTGTTCCTTCATTTTCTGTTGAACGTTCCCAAGAAATTGCATGTGTACTAAAGGCTGCAAAATTCAAACATAAAGTAATCATGGATGGAATGGCACTAAAAGTAAATGAAATTATGTTTAGATATCCTGAATATCTTAGAGATCCAAAAGTTTTTTCAGATTCTATTAACGAGGCAGTTGCAATTCATGACCATAATGAAAGAAAAAAAGCATTGAAAGAACCATGTGTTGTTATTTCACCAGCAGGAATGCTAGTTGGAGGAAATGCAGTTTACTATCTTCAAGAACTAGCATTTGATGATAAGAATGGAATTGCTCTTGTATCTTACCAAGGAGAGGGAACTCCTGGAAGAAAACTTTTGGAAACTGGAAAAGTTTCAACCAGAGGAAAAGATATGAAGGTAGCAGCTGAAGTAAGACAATTTGAATTTTCAGGACACTCTGATAGAAATGAACTTTTTGAATTAATTAAGAAGATTAAAGGAAATCCAAAAGTGCTTACAGTTCATGGAGATTTTGAGTCATGTGACAAATTTGCTCAAGAAATTCATGAGAAGTTTGGTTTAGAAGCATTTTCACCCCAGGTAAATGAAGTAATTTCTGTTTAACATGCTAAGTTCAATTGAACTAAATGTTGATTCAAGTATAAACAGTGGCCAAGTGTTCTTATGGGAAAAACATGAAAATATTTGGTATGGAATTAACGGTAAAAATGTTCTTGCTGTAAATCAAGAACCATATAAAATCAGTTCCTCAGGTCAAGTTACAGATTTTTTTAGAACATCCGATTCTCTTGAAAAAATTCTCAATGAGATAAGTAAAGATTCCATAGTGAAAACGGCTGTGAATCATTCTTATGGCTTGAGATTACTACGTCAAGATCCTTTTCAGTGTTACATTTCATTTATTGCGTCTTCAAATTCTAATATTCAAAACATAAAACGAATGTTGTATAATATTTGTGAAAAATTTGGAGATAAAATTGAATTTAATAATAAGAAATTTTTTGTTTTTCCAGAATCAAAAGTCTTATCGAAAGCATCGCTAAAGGATTTGCAAGGATGTGGTTTAGGTTATCGTGCTAGATTTGTTAAGGAAGCAGCTGCTGCAGTTGAATCAGATAAAATCAATTTTGATAAATTAAAGAAAATGAATTATGAAAATTCTAAAAATACTTTAATGGAAATTTTTGGGGTTGGAAACAAAGTGGCTGACTGTATTCTCTTATTTTCCCTAGAAAAGCTTGATGCATTTCCATTAGATAGGTGGATGATAAGAATTTTACAAAAATATTATTCAGATAAATTTACAATTCAAAATCAATCATTAACTGATAAAAAATACAACCAAATTCATGAAAAAATTGTAAACTATTTTGGTCCATATGCAGGATATTCTCAACAGTTTCTTTTCAAAATGGAAAGAGATCTTAATCAAAAGAGATGGTTGTAAACCCTTAAAATGGTAGAAAAATTTTAAAAATTTTGTGGGCCTGTAGCTCAGCATGGATAGAGTGTTGGACTTCTAATCCAATGGTCAAGAGATCGAAGCTCTTCGGGCCCGCTTTAATTTACAAAATTATTTATCTTAATCCAAAGATTGATTCATCGTGAAAGATATTGAATTAAAATTAGAAAATTTAGAAATTCACCCAAATTCTGAGATTAAAGGAAGTATTTCAGTAAATTATCCAGGAAGATATGACGGAGTTGTAATTAACACACAAATTTTGAACTCCAATGAATTAATTGTATACAAATCCTACAACGGAAAAAGCATTTCAAAAAATGTCTCTCGATTATTTATTGGAAAAGATCTTATGCCAGAAAATAAGGCAGAGTTCACAGCATCAATTGAGTTTGAACCAAAAGAAAAACATGAAGTAAAATTTCGTGTTTCAATAATAGAGCAGCATAAGGAAATTGAAAGTGATGTTGTTTTTGCTAATTTTTCTGCCTAGAATCTTTGTTTTGTGATAATTAGAGTACCGGTCATCCATGGATGTGGTGAGCAGTGATATGTAACTTCATGTTGTTCTGTAAATAGAAATTCATATTCTTCTCCTGCTTTTAGAACTCCTGGAGAGCCAAATTCTCCACTGTAACCGTCTTCCATTCTATGATCAGGTGTCACTGTATGAGGAGTATCATCATTGTTTATCCAAATTACATGATTATCTATTCCCAATTGGATGTTTACAAGTTTTGGAACAAAATTATCTTGTTGATCTGGATCAGCAGAACCAGGAATAATATCGATGACTAGTTCTTTTACAGGGTGTAAAATATGTTCATCAACAGAAGGTTTTGCTAGTGATTCAGGAAGATAATAGACTTGATAAAATGCAATTCCAACTGCCAGCCCTACAATCATGGTCATAATTCCAATTCCATATGCATGACTTGAGCTAGGAGTACTCAACAGTAGATTTGGTCGCTAAAAGTGTTATAAATCTTGTTTAGAGTTTTTCTAGGGTTTTGAAAGATCTGCCGTTCCTAGATTTTGGTCCCTATTCAAGTCAACTTGAATGTCAGCTTTAACTTGTGGTGTTGGAGCTTCAGAGAGTTCTTTTGGGGTTTCTTTTTTCTCATCTCCTGAACTACCTTCTGGTAACTTTCCTGACTCAGGTGTAGCTGGTGCTTCTTCTAGTGCTTTTGGTCTTTCATCGGGAATTGGTGCAGGAGGTGGTGGTGGAGCCTTCTTTGCTTCATTTAATCCATAACGATATACATGGAAGAAGCCTGCAAAGACTACCAAAATTAATCCTACAAAGAACAATGAAATGTTCTTCATTCCAGCCAAAGCCGCATTATATGCAGCTATGTTAAGGAATACTTGGAATGCAATTAATGCTACAATTACCCAGTTAATCCACTTTTGTGATAAGTT